>Ga0224534_1000740_pt1 | contig 19531 bp, 21 predicted proteins | sample 714E12024metaG_FD_172012 | JGI IMG/M metagenome (GOLD analysis project Ga0224534, IMG submission 172012) | Peat soil microbial communities from Stordalen Mire, Sweden - 717 E1 20-24 | ecosystem: Environmental > Terrestrial > Soil > Wetlands > Peat | place: Sweden: Norrbotten County, Stordalen... | reverse complement strand
TTTTGGGGAGAAACGAAGGAGAAGCGCGCCTTTGAAGACCGCCACGAGAACACCAAGGCTTACATTGACTACATGCGCCCGCGCTGCGTGCAACTCGCCCGCGTCCTCAAACAGACCGGCAGCTTTTATTACCACTGCGACTGGCACGCCAGCCACTACGTCAAGGTCATGCTCGACCAGATTTTCGGCGAAAATAATTTTCTAAACGTAAAAATGTGATTTAATCGAATGGCGATTATGAAACAGGCAAAGAAAATTAAGCAAAAAACTCGTGGGCCAACTGTCAGCCACGAACACAGTGTTTTGAGTGAAGATGCGCCGCCCTACGTTGTCAGTCCTATTGAATCCAAAAAAAATGGCAATGGCTTGCACGATTATCTTTCGCCCAATGAAGTTTATCTCGGAGACAACCGCGCAATCATGCGGAAAATAAAACCTGCAAGCGTCGCTTTGAGTTTTTGGTCGCCTCCTTATTTCGTCGGGAAGGAATATGAAAAAGATGTGACATTTCAGGACTGGCAAGAAATGTTGCGCGAAGTAATTGAGTGCCACTCCCAAGTTTTGATTCCGGGTGGATTCATGGTGATAAACATCGCCAACATCCTCTGCTTTGCCGACCCAACGATGCCAAAAATTCAAGCCCCGAACATTCGGCTGCACCGTTCTCCAATTTCAAAGGAGCAAGTGTTGGAGGCCAAGTCGAAATTTCCAAATTTCAGCCGCTACGAACTCGCGGCCCATCTCGGTTGCAGCGAGCAAACGGTTGACCGACGGCTGAATGGAAACAACATTCGAGGCGGCAAATATAACGACCAAACACGAGTCAAAATCGTTGGCGGATTTTTGGAAGAGTTCTGTCTGGCTTCCGGGCTTTATCTTTACGATCACCGCATCTGGATGAAAGACCCCACTTGGGCTAACAGCCAGTGGCATTCTTCATCGTATCGCGCCGTTAGCGAGTTTGAAGACCTGTATGTTTTTTGGAAGCCGGGCGAAACCGTTGTTGACCGGCATCGTTTGACTGACTCCGAATGGTCTGAATGGGGAAGCCGCGGCGTTTGGCAAATTCGCAGCGTTCAGAGAAACGACGATCATCCGGCAAAGTTTCCAATGATGCTCGCGAAGCGCATCATCAAGCTCTTTTCTGAAAAAGACAGTGTTGTGCTTGACCCCTTCCTTGGCAGCGGGACAACTGCGATTGCAGCGATTCAGATGGGACGGCAATTTATTGGAATTGAAAAAGAGAAACGCTATTTGGACATTGCAAAAAAGAACATTGAGGACGCGAGTTCCGTTCTCATTAAAACGGATTTCAGGCCAGAGGAATTGTTTCAACCCGCCAAGGTTCAATCTTCCTTAAAATTTCAAAGCTGACTCGTGCGCGCAATTTGGTTGCCGCCTTTGATTTGTCGTCTTTGCCCGGATAAAAAAGCTCCGGGTATTTTGCCAAGTAGCCGGGTTTTTCAGAAAGCAGCAATCCGTTTGGCAATGTGACAATGGTAATTCTCTGCAATGGTTGGCCGGTTTGATTTTTTCCATCCAGTGCGAGCATCCTATAAACGGGTTTGATAAAAACACTCACTGTTGGCGCGATGGTGTAATCGCTCAAAACATAAATCGGTGGGAGAGCACAATGAAAAGCGTGCGAGGCCACACTTCCGCGCGCCGTCATCACCGAATTTTTGACTCCGGTTATTGGTGATTTCCAAATTCCATCACCAGAAACCTGATACGTTGACAAAACTGTATGGTCGGCATCATCCCTCGGCCCAACCGATTTAACGTCCACGAAAAGCATGGCCTGATCCGTTATCTTGCATCGCTGGCCAAGCTCTTTGGATTGCAAAATAAACCGCTGGTCTGTCCCAGATGGCAAACCAATTTCTCGGATTGAAACGCGATTGCTTATTAAGCGGGCAAGTTTGAAACCCACACTATGTTCACCAACCTCAATCCACGGAAACTGATCGCCACGAGGCGAACGACCACGTTCTTCTGGCGGGTAGTTCTGCCAAAATGGATGCAAATAGCTGGCCTCGTCGTAGTCCCTTCTAATTTCTGCGAGATTTTCTAGCACTACCTGTTTCATCAACGAGTGGGTGTATTTCTCAATTTCAACCAACTCGCCCCAATTACGAATGAAGTGCTCACGAGCCTTGTTATAGACATCAAACATTTCAGAACGGTGAGCGTTGAACATGGCTTTGTTTCCCTTTAACGCTTCACCTTGCGGGCTTCCGCCAAAACTTGTTCAGGCAACGTTCCAAGCGCGACACAAATTCTTTCGAGCGTTTCCAAAGTCGGGCTTTTCAAACCCCGCTCCAAAATGCTTACATACGAGCGATCCACTCCGGCACGTTCCGCCAAATCTTCCTGCGATATGCCTAGTTTTTCTCTTTTTGCCCGCAGAACATTGCCGATAACAGCTTTGAAATCTTTGCGCATCTGCAAGTAGTCTAGCGATGTGGCGAAAGCTTGTCCGCTGACTATAGTCAGAAGTAAATCTTCAGATTGGCATTGATATTTCGCCCACCGCCTGCCGCGTCATGGCCAAACGCCTGCGCGACGTTTGCGCGTTGCCGGAAAGCGAACCGCTCTGGCGCGCCGGACGCGGCTTCGTCGTCCGCGACCTGCCGTGGACGGTGGAGAAGCTGCGCGTCATCCCGCCGTTTGAATTTGAGAACTGGGCGGTCATCGCCCTCGGCACATCCCCAACAAAGTGCAGGTGGGCGACATGGGCGTGGATGGCGGCATTTGTCCCGCATCTGCCAGACAAATCTGAATTGCCGGAACCCGCTTGGGTGAAGAAAATCAGGTTGCAGGGCATCAGCGGCCTGCCCGACCACCGGCTCGCCAGCATCAACGACAAGTCTTTTGAAAAAGGCGACCAGATCGTTCTGAAAGTGGACGGCAACAGTGTCAAAGTCAGTTGTCTCGATGTCCGCGAATCTTCCGTCAGTGTTTCCATTGAGGGGATTGAAGGCGCACGCGAATTGAAAATATCTGGCAAGTGATTTGCCCCCCTCCAAACTGGCTATTTTTGACCTCACGGCCTGAATTGCCGCCCGGACGAATAGTGATTTGCCCCCCTCAAAACTGGCTATTTTTGACGATTTTCGGTCTAAATCCCTGTAAATCAGCCGGTTTGACTGCTTTAGACCGCCAAAAGTCAAGCGTTCAAGACCTCTTGAACGCAGACATTTCACAAATGAAGGCAGACATTTCCCGTCTGAACGCAGACATTCGGCAAATGAAGGCAGACATTTCCCGTCCGAACGCAGACATCCGGCAATTGAAGGCAGACATTTCCCGTCTGAACGCAGACATTCGCCAAATGAAGGCAGACAATTGCCGCCCGAACGCAGACATTTGGCAATTGAAGGCAGGCATTTGCGGATTGAAGGCAGACATTTGGCAATTGAAGGCGGACATTTCCCGATTGCGGGCAGGAGAAGGAGAATGATTTAAAGGACTCGTATAATTCGTCCCGCCGGGAATTTATTTGATTTTATCCACCTGAATCTTTGCGGGGTCGCTGACGCCGAGCTGGAGGAGGACGGCGTTGGTGTAGATTTCCAGGTGCGGGGTGAACTCCGGCGCGTTCGCGGCGCGGCGTTCGCGTTCCAGTTCCCGGACGGCCATGGTGTCGAGCGCGACCGGGTCGCGGCTGAACCAAAGCTGGCCCGGCACAGCCGAGTAATGCAGCAAACCGCGCTCGCCGCCTTCATACTGGCCGATGAGCGCGTCGGTGATGTTCAGCACGACGCGGTCGCCGAGCGCGGGCAGGGCGTAAATCTCCGGGACGGCCACGGCGAGCCGGCCAGGGTCGCCCTCGAACCGGAAGGTGTTGTCCACGCCGGCCATCGCCAGGCTGTAAAGATGGCCGCAAACGCCGGTGACATTGTCGTTGAGCAGCGGCGCGACGCTGATGATTTTGGTGATCTGCCGGCTAACGAGTTCGGAAACGAAGGATTTGCGCCCGACGCCCTCGCCTTTTTTGCCGAATTCAAAATCGCCCCAGACGAGCGTGCCGATGGTGGCAGTGTCAGGGTTGTAAAAATTCGTCGGATCGTAGCCGGCATCCGCCGCGCCCGCCGCGCGCACACCGAGGTGCGCTGCCAGCCGGGAAAATCCCGAGGCGCGCAAATCATCCGCGTGCCGGTCCCAGATGATGACGTGGTCCGCCGGCACGCCCGCTTCGATCAGTCCGCGAACCACCGCCGCCACGACCGCCGGGCGCGTGCCGCTGATTTCGCCGGGTTCGGCACAAACTTTGATGCCGACGACGTCCTGCGTGGAGACAAGGCTCCGCCACGCCTCGGCGACTTTTGCCTTGCGCGTGACATTCGTGAGGCCGCGGTTGACCATGTCCTGAACGATGGCGGCATCCGGCTGGAAATCGGAAACGGCAGCGGGATTGTTGACGATAACGACGCGCGCCGGCGGATTGGTGGTTCGGAGGGAGAATGGTTCGGCGGCGCGGACGGAAAACCAAACGAATGAAAAATGAAGAATGAAGAATGAAGAAACGATTCGCGAGGCAGCGCCGCGTTTCATTTTTGTTTCTTCATTCTTCATTCCACATTCTGCATTTCCGAATTGCGCGTTTCTTGACACTTCAGGGCGTGGATGATAACACCAACGCCGATGCTGGCCATAAAAAACAGGCGGAACGGGGATGCAGGATGGAAGATGGACGATGGAATTTTTGGGTGGCGCGCCGTTTTCCATCCGTCATCCGCCATCCGCCAGCTTCGCCTTTTGTTTTTCCTGGCGCTTGCCTTTTTCATTTCCGGCTGCGCGCCGCCGGGGCAGCGCGCGCTGCGTGCCGGAAGCAAACTTTTGGAGCACGGCGATTACGCCGGCGCGGTCGCGCAATTGAAGATCGCCGTGAAGCTGCTGGCCACGAACGCGCCGGCCTGGAATTATTATGGCGTCGCGCTGCAATACGCCGGGCAGCCGGCGGACGCCGCGCAGGCGTATCAAAACGCGCTGAAGTTCGACCGCGACCTGGTGGAGGCGCATTACAATCTCGGCTGCCTCCGGCTGGAGCAGAACCAGCCCGACGCGGCCCGGACGGAATTCACCGCCTACACGCTGCGGCGCGGCAACGCGCCGGAAGGCTGGCTCAAACTCGGCGCGGCGCAGCTCAAGCTGCGCGACCTCCTCCCGGCGGAAAAAAGTTTCAGCACCGCGCTGTCCCTCAATCCAAACAACGCCGAGGCGTTGAACGGCCTCGGCCTGGCGCGCGTCGAGGGCGGACGCCCGCAGGACGCGGCGCAATTTTTTTCCGCCGCCGGCCGGTTTCATCCCGGTTACGCGCCCGCGCTGCTGAACCTCGCGACGGTGGACCGGCAGTATTTGCGCGACGACGCGCAGGCGCTGAAAAATTACCGCGCGTATCTGGAACTGAAACCGCGCCCGGCGGATTGGGACGCCGTCAACGATCTGGTCAAAGGCTTGGAACAATCGGCGATGGTCGCGGTGGTGAAGGCATCGCCGGCGATGGAAAATGTAACGGCCGTTTCCGCGAAGCCAAACGCGGGCGAGACGAAACCTCCGGCGAACGCCGCCGCTCATCCGTCCTTGCCGCCGAAGGCGCAGCCGGGCGGCAGGAACACTCCGGCAGCGCCGCGCCCGGCGACGCCGGCAGAAATCGTGATGGTTCAGCCGGAACCGGCGATGGTGACGGCGCCCGATGCGTCCGCGTCGGAAACGCCGCTGGAGCCAGCCACAGCCGGGAAACCGGGCGGCTCGCATCAGCTCAATCCGGTTCGCTGGTTCGGGTCTTCCACGCAGTCGGAAAAATACACCCAGAACGGGGTGACGCCGTTGTCGCCAAATCCGGGGCCGGCTTCCGCCACGGTGCCGTCCGCAGCCACGCCGGTTGCCGCCGCGCCGGTGAAGCTGCTGCCGCCCGCGCCGCCGGCGTTCCCGCGGTATTTGTATCTCTCGCCACCCAGGCCGAAGGCGGGCGACCGGAAGACGGCGGCCAGCGCGTTTGCCGACGCGCGGCAATCCGAGCAAAAGCCGGATTTGACGGCGGCCATGAATTCATATCGCAGGGCGGCGGAACTGGATCCGGCTTGGTTCGAGGCGCAATACAACTACGCCGTGCTGGCCGCGCGGCTGCGCGATTTCAACCATTCGCTCGCCGCCTCCGAAATGGCGCTGGCCCTCCAGCCGGACTCGGCGGACGCGCGCTACAGTTTTGCGCTGGCGCTGAAGACGGCGGGCTACGCGACCGACGCGGTGAACGAGCTGAAGAAAATCGTGGCGGCGAACCCGGACGATGCGCGGGCGCAACTGGCGCTGGGCAATCTTTACGCCGAGCAGATGCGCGACCCGGCGCAGGCGCGGCCGCACTATTTGAAATGGCTGGCGCTGGACCCGCACAATCCGCAGGCGACCAACATCCGCTTCTGGCTCTCCGCCAATCCGCAGTAATCTGCTGCAACCGCCCGCCTCACTAATCGTCTCCTACAAAACACGACGGCTGGTAGGGCGGGCCAGTCCTCTGCCCGCCGCCGATTGCCAACGGGCGCGTTCTGGTTCACCACGACGGCGCGCACGGAGTGACGCGCCCTACCATCCCTCGCGGACGACGAAGCCGCGTCCGGTCTCTACCGAAGCTGAACAAGAATTGAAAAGCCTTGTCGAACGCAGTTTTTACCAACAGCACTGATATTCATGTTAAATGCAACCGGCTGATTATTTGTCCACTGGATGTTTAAAGGTGGACAAACAAAGAAATCCCCTTCAGCAAGAAGTGGCTGACCCATATTGACGGATAAAGATTTCGTATTGGACTCGTAAAAAACAATTTCATTTCCTGAATTTGTTGGTGCATTCCGACTCTCATCCCAACCTGGTAAACTCGGCATCACAAACTCCTTCCGAATCTCTAAAAAAAAGATCAATCCATCCGCTGGAAAATTGCCAACATTTTCAACGGCCAACTGCAAATGTTGGACGGTGTTGGTTAGAGGGAGGGTAAATACTTTACCCGGATTGCAGCGCGAATTATTCAAATAGAATGCGAACGCTGGCGACTTTTCTATTCGAGAAATATCCCTATACATAACCCACGATATTCCTGCTGCCGAAGCAATCCAAAGAATCAACAAAAACCCAGTTGTCCATCTATGAAGCTTTGTTCGTTTGTCGTGATGCTTCCAATTTCGATATTCAATTGCTGCAGGAAGTAGAATCAATATCAACGAGCAAATTAGCTGCGTCCACTTCATTGCATTCATTTTATCGACAAGTTTGGTCGAGCATGACCTTGACGTAGTGGCTGGCGTGTTGCAAAGGCAGAAGGATGAATGAAGAAGGTTGAACGGCAGACCGGGCTGGTTTCATCATTCTGCCTTCTTCCTTCTGCATTCGTGTGGCACAGGCATCGGGCAGCTTGGCGAGATGTTCCAGATTGTCGCCGCAGTAAATGACGCGGGTATCGAGGAGGGAGGAGGGTTTCAATTTGGTAGGGTGCGCAGTCCCCTGCGCGCCATCGTCCAATTGCGGGCCAGCGGCGGGCAAGGGATTGCCCGCCCTACCTTTTGCAGCGGCCTTTTTTGCCATGCGGCGATTTTGCGCCGGAAATCCGGCAGCGTCAATTTCCGTGTTCAGGCCGTGTTCAGGCACGAATTAGTGAAATGGCCGTCCGGCCAATCCCGGCGCGCGGATTTTCAAGGGGGCGGCGGACGATTTCCTGCTCCATGAATGAGTGTCCTATTTGCCCGGCAATTTCGGCCAGCATTTGGTAACGGCGTCTATACACCTGCCGTTTGTTGACCGCGAGCGTGGAAATTTCGCGGGGAACAAAGGTGGCTGGCAGATCAAATATGCCGTCGTCCGCCAGCCGGCCTCCTGATTCAACCCACAATGCATCATAGCTGGCCGCCACCTGCCGCCTTTTCTGCCAGTGCCGGTAAATGTGCGTCGCATCGCTGGCCGCCCGCAGGCGCGTGACACCCCAAACGACGGCGAGCGATTGCAACGCAAACAACAGCAGCGCCTTGGGCCGCAAACCATGCAAATCCCGCGTGATGGCAATGATCAAATCCTTGTCGTTCGTCCGTTTGTTGCCTTGAAGCCCGCCAATGAATATCTCCCTGGGCTCGGTCTCCCATCGCGTGATGGAAAAAGCCAGCGTGAACAGCGTCGCTCCGGTGTCCTGCTTCACCAGGCCGATTTCCAGATCGCCTTCCTTCTCGTGCCGGCTGCAGCATAAGTGCAGGCAAAATTTCCCCGCTTTCTGCAGCGGCAACGTGGCCAGCACCTTGCCCGGAGTTGCATAGATTTCCCGCCGGAGGGCCGGGGAAAAATGGGTGGCGACAAATTGGTAGTGCTGTTGGAGCGCTTGAAAGCTCTGGCAGGTGTTCAAGGCGCGGTTGAAATACGGGCGCTGGAGCTTTTGAAAGAGCCGGGGGCGGTTCCGAACCACGGCCGCCAGCTCGGGGCTTTGCAGGATTTTGAACCATTCCTCGGAATGGCGGGCAAAGGCCAGCCCACGCACACAATGCTTGGCTTGCTGGCAGAACGATTTCACTGTGTGACCGGGGTAAATCAGCGCTCCAGTCTCAACCAATGTTTTGATGGTATTGATCAAGCCTGGCTGGTTCGCCTGTGCAAAAGAAGTCAACGCAGGCGTCGGGCAGCTTGGCGCGCAGTCCCCTGCGCGCCGTCGTCCGATTGCGGACCAGCGGCGGGCAAGGGATTGCCCGCCCTACCTTTTGCAGCGGCCTTTTTTGCCATGTGGCGAGTGTGCGCCGGAAATCCGGCAGCGTCAATCCGTCTTCACCATTCCGTCTGCGGTTTCATGGATTGACAGCAAGGCGTGGTTTCAAGTCTCCTGACGCGAGTGAACGCGCTTCCAAAATATCGCGGGCGGCTCGCGCCGTCGCCGACGGGTTATTTGCATCTTGGCCATGCGCGGACGTTCTGGTTGGCGCAGCAGCGGGCGCGGGCAAATGGCGGCACGCTGGTTTTGCGGAACGAGGATTTGGATTCCACGCGCTACAAAATGGAATTTGTTCCGGCCATGATCGAGGACCTGCGCTGGTTCGGTTTTGAATGGCAGGAAGGCCCGGACTGCGGCGGGCCGTTCGCGCCCTACAACCAAAGCGAGCGGATGGTTGTTTATCGCGCCGCGCTGGAAAAACTCCACGTCGGCAACTTCATTTATCCCTGCACCTGTTCGCGCAAGGACATCCGGTCAGCCGCCCGCGCGCCGCACGCGGAGGACGACGAGGTGATTTATCCGGGAACGTGCCGGGAAAAGAATGACGAATTCCGAATGACGAATGGCGAAACCAATTCGTCATTCGTCATTCGTCATTCCAAATTTGCCTGGCGCTTCCGTGTGCCAGACGGTGAGACGATTTCCTTCACGGACGGAAATTGTGGCGAGCAACAATTCGTCGCCGGGAAGGATTTTGGCGACTTCGTGGTCTGGCGCGGCGACGGCGTTCCGGCGTATCAACTCGCCTGCGTGGCGGATGACGCGGCGATGCGAATCACCGAGGTCGTGCGCGGCGCGGATTTGCTCGTCAGCACGGCGCGGCAGATTTTGCTTTATCGCGCCCTCGGCCTGGCGCCGCCGGCATTTTATCATTGCCCGCTCTGGCTTGATGAAGCCGGCGTGCGGCTGGCCAAGCGCCACGACGCGTTGAGCCTGCGAACGTTGCGCGCCGGCGGGGAAACGCCGGAATCGCTGCGCCAAAACTGGCTATAATTCCCACCATTAGGCCAAAAATTTCCAAAAAATGCTTGTGAATTATTCCACGGCAAGGCAATCTTTCCAGCCCTTCAGACCCGCAATCCGGTTTGATTAACCGGGCAATTAATGTGAACTGAAGGGCAGTTTTTACGTGAAGCAAATCGGCACAATTATTTTCGTCTGCGCGTTTTTCGCCGCGATATCTGCGGTGAGTTTGAATGCCAAGCCGGCCCCGGCGCCGGCCGGAGGCGCGGCCCTTGCACCGGCGTCCGCGCAGGCGGAAACGGCTGGAACGGCGGACGAGAAAGTTTCGCCAGCCGCGCCGGAGATTTTCAACGTTCTCGGATTGCCGGTGACCAATTCGATGATTTGCACGTGGATTGTCGCGGCGCTCATCATTGTCATCGTTCGCGTGACGGCGTGGAAAAGCATCAAGGAAATTCCGTCCGGAGGGCAAAACGTGATGGAGGCGCTCGTCGAAGCTTGGGAAGGATTGATTGGCGACATCCTCGACAAACGGGTCGCGGCATGGGTTTTTCCCTTCGCGACGACATATTTTATTTTCATCGTGATTTCGAACCTGGTGGATTTGGTTCCGGGCGTGGGCAGCATTGGGTCTTATCACAACGGACAGTTCACGCCCTTCTTTCGTCCGCCGACGACCGACGCGAACCTGGCCGTGGCGATGGCGGGGATTTTTCTGGTGATGAGCCTTTTTTGGGCGGTGCGCTACAACGGCTTCTGGGGGTTGATCAAACACATCTTCGGCGTGAAAATGGACACGAACAAATGGGCCTATCCGCTGTTCTTTCTGCTGTTCCTTTTCATCGGCGCGATGGAGTTGCTTTCAGTGGGGTTTGCCCGGCCGGTCGCGCTGGCGATGCGCCTTTATGGAAACATTTTCGCCGGCGAGAGCATATTGGACATGATATTTCACAGCCAATCGCTGTTATCGAGCCTGGTCCTTTCGTCGTTCATGTATTTTTACGAGATGTTCGTCTGCCTGGTGCAGGCGTTTGTGTTTGCGATGCTGGTCGTGGCGTTCGTCGGGACGCTTTGCACGCACAATGACGAGGAACACGCCCATTGATTTTTAATTTGCCGCGGCATTGGACGCCGCGGCGGCAACCAAAACCAACAAAAAGATAAATTATGATGCTCGCAGAAACAACTGGCAACATCCACATCGGTCTCGCCTTTGGCGGCGCGGCCATCGGCATTGGCATCGCCACGGCGGGTGGCGTCATTGCCATGAGCCGCAACCCCGGCATGTTCGGCAAAATCCTGACGTTCATGTTCGTCGGCATGGCGCTCGCCGAAGGCTGGGCGGTCATCGCGTGGCTCGTTGTCGGCAATAAATAATCCCGCCATGGACGCTTTAGGTATCCAGTGGAAAATTCTGCTCGCGCAGACGATCAGTTTTTCGATCGTGCTGTTCTTCCTGTGGCGGTTCGCCTACCGGCCCATCTTCAGCATGCTCGAGGTGCGACGGCAGAAAATCGCCGAGGGCATGGCCAATGCCGACAAGATCAAGGTCGAACTCGCCAAAACCCAGGCCGACCGCAAGGCGGTTCTGGCCCAGGCCGGCGACCAGGCAAACGAAATGATCGAGCAGGCGCGGACCGCCGCCGCGCGCGTGCGCGAAGTCGAGACGCAAAAGGCCATCGCCGCCGCCGAACAAATCGTGACCAAGGCGCGCGAAGCCGCCACGCAGGATCACGCGCGGATGCTCGCCGAGTTGAAACGTGAAGTCGGACGGCTCGTCGTGCAGACCACCGCGACGGTCACCGGCAAGGTTCTCACGCCGGAAGATCAGAAACGGCTTGCCGAGGAAACGGAAAAGCAACTGACGGCATGAAAATCTCAAATTTGAAATTTCAAATTTGAAATCAAGCGAAGCGTGGCATGAAAATTTCCAAACAAGCGCAGCGCGAGGCACGGCAACTGTTCCGCAGTTGCCAGGCCGGCGGTCTGCTGGACGAAAACCGCGTCCGGCAGGCGGTGTCGCTGCTGGTGTCAAAGAAGCCGCGCGGCTATGCCGGAATTTTGTCGCGGCTGCACCGGCTGGTGAAGCTGGATCTGGAGCAGCACGCCGCGAGCGTGGAAAGCGCGACGCCGCTGGCCGCCGATTTGCAGGCGGACGTGACAAGCCGGATCGTCAAAATTTACGGTGCCGGCCTGGACATTTCGTTCCGCCAGAATCCGGCGCTGATTGGCGGGCTGCGGATTCAAGTCGGCAGCGACCTTTACGACGGCAGTGTGAAGACGCGCCTGGAACAATTGGAACAGAGTTTTTGACGGAATTTTATGAGCAACTTATTGCAGGAAATTGAAGCCCAGATCGCAGGCGTGAAACTCGCGACAGCCAAACAGAACGTCGGCACCGTCCGCGAGATTGGCGACGGCGTGGCCAAGATCGAGGGCCTCACCGACGCGATGCTTAACGAGATGCTGGATTTCGGCCACGGCATCACGGGCATTGCGCTCAACCTCGAGGAGACCGAGGTCGGCGCAATCATTCTCGGCGATTACACCGAAATCAAGGAAGGCGACGAGGTCCGCACGACGGGCCGGTTGTTGCAGGTGCCGGTAGGCAAGGGTCTGCTGGGCCGCGTTGTCAACGTCCTCGGCCAGCCGCTCGACGGCAAGGGACCGATCAAGGAATCCGCATTTTATCCGGTTGAAAAAATCGCGCCGGGCATCATCAAACGCCGGTCGGTCAGCCAGCCGGTGCAGACGGGCATCATGGCGATTGACGCGATGATTCCGATCGGCCGCGGCCAGCGCGAGCTGATCATCGGCGACCGTTCCACCGGCAAGACGACCATTTGCGTGGACACGATGATCAATCAGGCGCGCATCAACAAGGCCGCCGAAGAGGCCGGCAACAAAAATTTCCGTCCGATTTACAGCATTTACGTCGCGATTGGCCAGAAGCAGTCGAACATCGCGCGCGTCGTCGGCGTTTTGGAAGAAGCCGGCGCGCTGCCTTACACGATCATCCTCGCGGCCTCGGCGTCCGACTCGGCCTCGAACCAATATCTCGCGCCGTTCGCCGGTGCGGCCATCGGCGAATGGTTCATGGACAACGCCATGGACGCGCTGATCATTTACGACGATTTGTCCAAGCACGCGGTGGCGTATCGCCAGGTGTCGCTCATTTTGAAGCGTCCGTCCGGCCGCGAAGCGTATCCCGGCGACGTGTTTTACCTGCACAGCCGCCTGCTCGAACGCAGCGCGCGCGTCGGCGAAAAATACGGCAACGGCTCGCTCACGGCGCTGCCCATTATCGAGACGCAGGCGGGCGACGTTTCGGCTTACATTCCGACGAACGTGATTTCGATCACCGACGGGCAGATTTATCTGGAAACGGATTTGTTTTATCAGGGCGTGCGCCCGGCGATTTCCGTCGGGTTGTCCGTGTCGCGCGTCGGTTCGGCAGCGCAGGTCAAGGCGATGAAGCAGGTCGCCGGTCGCGTCAAAGGTGATTTGGCGCAATTCCGAGAATTGGCGGCGTTCGCGCAATTCGGTTCCGACCTCGATGCCAAGACGCAGGCGCTGCTTGAACGCGGCAAGCGCATCGTCGAATTGTTCAAGCAGAACCAGTATCATCCGCAGCCGGTCGAGGCGCAGGTCGTCATTTTGTGGGCGGCGCAGAATAATTTCCTCGACGACGTGCCGGTGGACAAGATCAAGGATTTTCAGGCCAAGCTCGCGGATTTTTTCGTCACGCGCAAAGCGGATTTGCTGGCGAAGATTTGCAGCGAGAAAGCCATCAGCGACGCGCTTGCGGCGGAGTTGAAGGCGGCGGTGACGGAATTCAAGCCGACGTATCACTAAGTTTTCATGGTCAGCTACAAAACCAGATTGGCGCCGGTGCAGCGAATTGAGGAAATGATTTTTCTCATTCGCGGGCAGCGAGTCATGCTGGATTTTGATTTAGCACGGGTTTATGGCGTAACAACGAAACGGTTGAAGGAACAGTTTCGTCGAAATGCCGAAAGATTCCCGAATGACTTTGCGTTTCAGCTTGAAAACCAAGAGCTTGCAAACTTGAGGTCGCAAATTGCGACCTCAAGATTACACGGTGGCTTGCGGTATTTGCCGGTTGCTTTCACCGAACATGGCGCGTTGATGCTCGCCAGCATTTTGAACAGCCCGGTCGCCGTTGAAGCCAGCGTCCGCGTGATGCGCGCGTTTGTTTTGATGCGCGAGCAACTGGCCGCGCACAAGGAACTCGCGCAGAAATTGAGCGAATTGGAAAGCCGCGTCAGCGGCCACGACGAGGCGATTGTGAATTTATTTGAAGCAATCCGGCAGTTGGTAGAGCCGCCGTTGCCGGAAAACCGGCGGCAAATCGGCTTTATGCGGGAGTCCACGACGCCGTATCGCGTCAGGAGAAGTTGCAGGAAATAATTTCATGCCCAGCACGCGCGACATACGCCGGCGAATCAAGTCGGTCAAGAACACCGCCCAGATCACCAAGGCGATGCAGATGGTGGCCGCGGCCAAGATGCGCAAGGCCCAGCAGGCCGCGCTCGTCGGCCGGCCTTACGCGGACCTGCTGAATCAGGTGCTCGCGCAGGCGTCGTCGCGGACGGTGGTGTTTGAGCACCCGCTGATGCAGTCGCGCAGCGTGAAGAAGCGCGCCGCCATTTTGGTCAGCACGGATCGCGGTCTGTGTGGTGGCCTGAATGGCAACTTGTTCCGCGAAGTGACGAAGCTGGACAAAGACAACACGACAACGTTCATCACCGCCGGGCGCAAGGCTTCGCAATTCATCGTGCGGACAAAACGTCAGCTCGCCGCCGAGTTCACTTACAAGGACACGCCGCAATTCGCCGAGGCGCGGGCCATTTCCAAATTCGCACAGGATTTGTTTTTGAAGGGCGAGGTGGATGCGGTGGATATTTTGTTCACGAATTACGTTTCGACTTTGGTTCAGCAGCCGAAGGTCGTGCCGTTTCTGCCGATTGGAAAAATCATGGCCGCCACGGCGGGCGTGAATGCGCCGGCGCGGGAATTACCGGCTGCGGGCATGCCGGTAGATACGTTTGAATTCGAGCCGGACGAAAAGACCGTGCTGGGCGAACTGCTGCCGCACAGCTTGAATTTCCAGATGCACCAGGTTTTGCTGGAGGCGAAGGCCAGCGAACACAGCGCCCGCATGGTGGCGATGAAGAACGCCACCGACAACGCGCAGCAGCTCATCAAGGATCTGACGTTGGAATACAACAAATTGCGACAGTCGAACATCACAAAGGAATTGTTGGAAATCGCCACCGCGCAAATGGCGGTTGGCTAGGCGCAATTAGAAATCTCAAATTTGAAATTTGAAATCTTAATATGAACAAAGGCAAAATCGTTCAAATCATCGGCCCGGTCGTGGACGTGGAATTTCCGGAACCGCTGCCCGCCATTTACAACGCGCTGACCGCCGAATATGTCCTGCCCGGCGGGACCAAGACCAAGCTGACGTTCGAAGTGCAGCAGCATCTCGGCGACAACTGGGTGCGCGCCGTCGCCATGTCCACCACCGAGGGGCTCAAGCGCGGCTACGAAGTCACGGACTCCGGCGGCCCGATTTCCATGCCCGTCGGCGAGGCCGTCATGGGCCGCGTGTTCAACGTCACCGGCGATGCCGTGGACGAACAAGGCCCGGTGAAGGCCGACAAGTTTTGCCCGATCCATCGTCCCGCGCCGACGTTGCTGGATCAATCCACGTCGCCGCAGGTGCTGATGACCGGCATCAAGGTCATTGATTTGATGTGTCCGTTCCTGAAAGGCGGCAAAGTTGGCGCGTTCGGCGGTGCCGGCGTTGGCAAGACCGTCGTCATCATGGAACTCATCAACAACATCGCCAAGCTGCACGGCGGCATCTCGATGTTCGCCGGCGTCGGCGAACGCACGCGCGAGGGCAACGATCTTTATAATGAAATGATTGAGGCCGGCGTCATCAAGGTTGAGAAGGACGCGCAAGGGCATCCTAAAAAGAATGAATTCGGTCTGCCGATCATCGCGCCGGGTTCAAAAATCGGCCTTGTCTACGGCCAGATGAACGAGCCGCCCGGCGCGCGTCTGCGCGTGGCGCTGTCCGCGCTCGCGGTCACCGAATATTTCCGCGACGAAAAAAATCAGGACGTGTTGCTGTTCATTGACAACATTTTCCGTTTCTCGCAGGCCGGTTCGGAAGTGTCCGCGCTGCTGGGCCGCACGCCGAGCGCCGTCGGTTACCAGCCGACGCTCGCCGCCGAAATGGGCGACTTGCAGGAGCGCATCACCTCGACCAAGAAAGGTTCCATCACGAGCTTCCAAGCCGTGTATGTGCCTGCGGACGACTTGACCGACCCTGCGCCGGCGACGACGTTCGCACATCTGGACGCTACAATCGTGCTTGAGCGTTCCATCGCGGAACTCGGCATTTATCCCGCCGTGGACCCGCTGGCCTCGAATTCCCGCGCGCTGGCACCGGAAATCGTCGGGCAGGAACATTACGACGTCGCGCGCGGCGTCCAGAAAGTTTTGCAGCGCTACAAGGATTTGCAGGACATCATCTCGATTCTGGGCATGGACGAGCTTTCACCCGACGACAAGCTTGCCGTCTATCGCGCCCGCAAAATCCAGCGCTTCTTGAGCCAGCCGTTCTCGGTTGCCGAAGTGTTCACCGGCCGTCCGGGCAAGCAGGTGCCTGTCGCCGAAACCGTCCGTGGTTTCAAGGAAATTCTCGAAGGCAAGCACGACGACGTTGCCGAGCAGAATTTTTACATGAAGGGCGGAATCGAGGAAATCAAAGAGAGTTAAATGGCCGCAACGATCAAACTTGAAATTGTCACGCCAGAGGCGAAAATTTTCTCCGACGACGTGGACATGGTTACGCTCACCGGCACGGAGGGCGAGATGGGCATTCTGCCGCAGCACATGCCGCTGATGACGCAGCTTGTCGCCGGCGAAATCATCGCGCAAAAGGGGAAGGACACGATTCTCCTTGCCGTTGGCGACGGCTTTGTGCAGGTCACCGGCGATCGTGTTGCCATTCTCACTGACATGGCGATCAAAGCCGATGACATTGATGAAGCGAAGGCCGAGGAAGCCCGACTGCTGGCCGAAGCGCGTCTTGCCCAAAAAATCACCAACGAAGAAGCCGCGCACATTCAAGCCGCCCTCGCGCACGCAACGACGCAACTTAAAGTCAAACACCGGCACTTGAAATAGCCGACGTTTGCTTATTGATCGGCAACGTCTCCTTGTTCCGATTTCGGAGCAACGGCCATGAGGATGCCGTTGATGACCAGCCAAAGGCCGTAGAATCCGACCATCAAGGTCAATCCAAAAAGTTTCATCGGGATGACGCCGATATGCAGGAAAATCAAGAGGGCGATGATGGGAACGCATATTAATCCGCAGCCGACGAAAATTTTTCTGATTCCATTGGCCCTGACCGCAGCCGCTCTTTCCTGAAAAATCAATTTCACAATGTCCAATGCTTCCTGGTGGCTGAAGCCTTGCATCATCAAATACTTCGTGACGTCATCTTGCGAATCGCCCCACATCGCCTTTGCCCGCGCTTCATGTTCCGCCTGGGTCCTGTCCACCTGTCCCGGGAGCGAATTGCGTCTCGTGGCAGTCGGCGTGATTGTCGCGGGAGTTGTCAGGTGGATCGGATTTTGAGATGCCGCTATGCGCACAGGCGTCGGGCTTGATGCCGCGGCAGCAACGGGTTGAGCCGTCAATTGCCGGGAAATAATCTCATTGGCGGCGCCTGTGCCATCCGCGCCGCAGTTTGGGCAGGCGATTGTTGAAGGCATGCGCCCGTTCACCGGCTCGACATCAAAGGCATAACGTTGGCCGCACCCACACTCGATTTTGATTGGTATCATAACCTCTGAATCGGACACTCAATGGCTCTGATTGTGTGATTTGGCCGACCCTATGACTTTTTCCCGCATCTGTCCAGCATTTCGCAAAAAAAACGGCGCGGAGATTATTCCGCGCCGTTTCCGCAAAATTCAACCGGCAATCACGCCGATTTCCACCGGCTCCACATTCACGCCCTGCTTCTCCAGCCATTTGATCGCAGCCTTCACCTCGTCGCGTGCGCCGTCCAGTTCGAGGCAGACGATGCCGATTTCGTCGGTCACGTTGGCCTGGCGGATGTTCGTGACAATCTTGAACTTGTGGCCGACCTCCCAAACGAGCGGTTTCTTGATGAGCTTGGGCGGGAACATCAGCCAAAGTCGTTGTTGCGTTGGTGAATTCGATTTTGTCGCGGCAGATTTTTTTTTCGGCATAATGGACAACTTTCTCTTCAAAGCAGGGCAGGCGTCTCGCCTGCCCAAACGGTTTTATTTCGTCACACTTTCGTTCGGCGGCGCAGGCGGGACGCCTGCGCTACATTTTATCCGCCGGCGATGGCGGGGATGATGCTGATTTCGTCGCCGTCCTTGAGCGGCGTCTCGCGGTTTTTGAGGAAGCGGATGTCCTCCTCGTTGACATAGACGTTGACGAAGCGGCGCACCTCGCCCTTGTCATCCACGAGGCGTTCCTGGATGCCGGGGAAGCGCGTCTGCAATTCGACGAGCGCCTCGCCGATGGTGGCGGCGTTGATTTCGACCAGCTCCTCGTTGTTGGTCAATTTGCGGAGCGGCGTTGGGATTCGGACTTTTTTTGGCATAAATTAAATTCCAAATTTTTCTAGGTGGTAAAGAGTGAAATGGCAAACTTCAAGGATTTTTTGATGCTGTTGATCTTTCTATTCCTTCCAATCCAAGAAAGTCTCCATTGTTGATGTCTAATGCACCAAAATCGAAATAGCGAGAATTGGATACAACTTTAACGACCTTTTTATTTTGCTTTGCCCATTTTTCTTCAATCCCTCCGGTTGCTTTTCCAATGTATCGAATTGTTTCATCTGCAAATGGCTTTCGATGCCAAAGAGTCTTGCCGTCCGAGTTAATTGCTGTAACGTATCTTCCGTCGGCTTCAACGTGCAGACTAATTCCAGAATTTGTTTCTGTATAAGTGTAAGGAAGTGGAATTTGCGCCCGCCCGCCGGAAGCAATCCAATTAGAACCAGAAGTGTCATTGGACATATGCCAAACAAGTTGATAATCGCTGTTTGTTGTAACTGAGTAAGAGGTTCTGCTTCCAATAGGTTCCCGCTTCATGTTGATTTCGTTAAGTCGAGCCATTTCTTGCTCAATTTCGCGCTGACGATTAGCGCGAGAATTTGTTGAATCATCGGCGATTGCGATGACTGTGCAAAAAAGCAGCATCGCAAAAGCGATTGTAATCTGTAAGTGAATTCTAGGCATTTACTTTTTCTTCATGCGCCAGCAGCGCCTCGAACTCGCGCAGGCTCGGCTTGATTTCGCGGGCCTTGCCGCAATGACCTTGCACGGCGTCGAGCGTCTTCAATCCGTTGCCGGTGACGCAGATGACGGCGGAAGAATCCTTCGGAATCTTGCCGCACGCAATGAGTTTCTTCGCCACGCCCACCGTCACGCCGCCGGCGGTCTCGGCAAAAATGCCTTCCGTCTCGGCCAGCAGCTTGATCGCGTCGCGGATTTCGTCGTCGGTCACGTCCTCGGCCGCGCCGCCGGTGTCGCGCATCACTTTCAGCGCGTAAAAACCGTCGGCGGGCGTGCCGATGGCGAGCGATTTCGCAATCGTGTCGGGCTTCACCGGCTTGAAGAAATCGAGTCCGGCCTTTTGCGCGACGGAAATCGGCGAACAGCCCGTGGCCTGCGCGCCGTGAATGTGCGTCTCGGAATTCGCGACGAGGCCGAGCTTCGCAAATTCCTGGTAGCCCTT
>Ga0224534_1000736_pt1 | contig 19565 bp, 24 predicted proteins | sample 714E12024metaG_FD_172012 | JGI IMG/M metagenome (GOLD analysis project Ga0224534, IMG submission 172012) | Peat soil microbial communities from Stordalen Mire, Sweden - 717 E1 20-24 | ecosystem: Environmental > Terrestrial > Soil > Wetlands > Peat | place: Sweden: Norrbotten County, Stordalen... | reverse complement strand
ATGTTCTCGGCAGCATGGACGACCGATGGTGGAAGGACGCTGTTTCTCACCCGCGACCGGCACGGCGAGACTCCGCTGCACGTCGCCGGGTCGGGAAACGAATTCGCTTTCGCCTCAGAGATCCGGGCGCTGCTGGCGGTCGGGTTCCGCGCGGAGACAATCTGCCACGTCGAGCCTGGCACGTTCATCGAATCCGACGGGGTCCGCGAGAGAACCGTTAGGTGGTACGAGGTTCTGACCAAGCGCGCGCCGACCTCACTGGACGAATCCGCTCCGCTGGTGCGGGCCGCGCTCACGACGGGAGCTGAAGAACGGCTCATGTCGGACGTCCCGGTCTGCTGCCTGCTGAGCGGCGGGATCGACAGCGCGGCGGTGGCGTTCCTTCTCTCCCGGAAACTTCCTCGCCTCGTGGCGTACGTCGCCGTCATGAATCCGAAGAGCCGGGATCTCCGGTGCGCCCGCGAAACAGCCGAGGCATTGGGAATCGAGCTCCGCGAGGTGAAGGTCGAACCCCCGACGGCAGATGACCTGTCGGGGGTCGTCAGGCGGATCGAGATGCCGCACAAAGCGCAGGTGGAGATCGGGTGGGCATGCGCGGCGCTGGCGGACCAGATGGCCGCTGACGGATTTAAGGTGACGTATTCCGGCGAGGGCAGCGACGAGCTGTGGGGTTCCTACGGGATGTCGTTCCACGGGATCAAGAAGCTCGGGTTCGGCGAATATCGCCGGCGGCTGTTTCATGACCAGCACCGGAAGAACTTCATGCGGTGCAACAAGGTGTTCATGGCACGCGGCGTGGAATGCCGGTTGCCGTTCCTAAACACGGGCCTCGTGGAGCTGGCGCTGAGTCTTCCGCAGTCGGCCGTCGCCGAAAAGAACCGGCCGAAGGCGGTCATGCAGGAGGCGTTCCGCGGCTCTCTACCGGCCTCGGTGGTGGACCGCCCCAAGATGGCATTTCAGGACGGATGCGGGCTTCAGGAGGCATGTACTAGAGCTGTGGCAGATCCGGCACGGTTTTATCGGCTGGAGTTTAATCGGTTTCTATTACAGAAAGGTTCAGTAACATGAACGAAGAAAATCTCCAACCCCGAGACGAAGGCCATGCCGCCGACCGATGGAAGTTCGACGACGAGGTCACCCGCGTGTTCGACGATATGCTGGCCCGCTCGATCCCGCAATACGACGTGATGCGCAAGACCGTGTTCGACCTCGCCTGCGAGTTCGTCCGTCCCAAGACCGACGTGGTGGACCTCGGCTGCAGCCGCGGCGCCGCGCTCGCCCCGCTCGTGGACAAGTTCGGCGCTTACAACAGATTCGTCGGCGTCGAGGTGAGCCCGCCCATGCTGGCCGCCTGCCGCCAGCGGTTCGAGGGCATGATCTCGGCCGGGATCGTGGACGTCCGGGACATGGACCTCCGCCGCGAATACCCCCCGTGCCGCGCTTCCGTCACGCAAGCCGTCCTGACGATCCAGTTCACCCCGATCGAGCACCGCCAGCGAATCCTGTCCGACGTGTTCGAGCACACCGTTCCGGGAGGCGCGTTCGTCCTCGTGGAAAAAGTCCTCGCCAACACCGCCAACCTCGACCGCCTGATGGTCAAACGGTATTACGGCCTGAAATCCGACGCGGGCTATTCGGAAGACGAGATCCAGAGAAAACGCATGTCGCTCGAAGGAGTTCTCGTCCCGGTGACGGCAAAATGGAACGAAGAACTGCTGGAAAGAGCTGGATTCAGGCAAATCGATTGCTTCTGGCGCTGGATGAACTTCGCCGGCTGGATCGCCGTCAAAGATTGAACTGACCCGGTGCAAATCGTTGACTCGCACGCGGAAACAGGATAGCGTGACTCCGAGGAAAGCGTGACTGATAGCCTGACAGCTAAGAGACGTGAAGCATCCAAGAATAAGCGTTCTCGCGCACAGATCGCTTGGGACCGGGCGTTCATCGAGCATGCAACCCTTCGCGGCGCCAATGAGAATCAAGTTACGGAACGCCTGAACGCACTTCCTGACCGACCGTATACGCTGTCACGGTCTTCCATCCATGCTGACCTGACGGCGCTCCGCAAGCAGTGGGAGAAAGAGACGATGACCGAGATCGAGGCCTTCGTGCGTGAGGAACTGCGGGGGTTGCGGCTTCAGGAGGATGAGCTGTGGAAGGCGTGGACCCGGTCGCAGTTGGATGCTGAAACGATTCGCCAGAAAGTCCAGGCGCACGGCGAAGGCGCGCTGACGCCGGCCGAGATCACGAAGACGAAAGAAGGGCAATGCGGGAATCCGGCGTACATGCGGCTGATACTGGATGTGAGAGACAGGCGAGCCAAGCTGCTCGGGCTCGATAAACCAGACCGACTAGATGCAGTGCTGCATGGCGGAGCCGAGCCGATCGTGTTCACGGTGAAACTGGCGGCGAGCGATCTGCCATGAAACCTCTCTTCCCCGGTAAGGTCTCCCCTATACTAGGAGATATATATATATTCTTATTCTCTTTTTATGAGTCACCCCTGAGTCCGACGGTGTCTCTACCGATTTGATGGAAGCCGCTCATATATATAGACGTAAACCCGAAACTCGAATCTTAATGCTAGACTTCGCAGACGCATTTCGGTAGAGAATCGGTAGAGTTTTCGGGCTGAAACGGCTCGGAGAGAAAACGCTGGAAATCCGATGGAAGCCTCTGATAGAATACGAGTTGCGGTGAAAAATAGACTCTCTACCGATTTCGGTGAAAATAGCATCGCGTTACTCTGTAGATGTCCTGCTACTTTCGGGAAGGAAATGAGATGAGAAAACGTTCTGCCAAGCTCGTCGTCACGCCTGTGGCCATCGCCGCCGTCATCGCGCCCCGGTTCAACCGTCTGGACTCGATCTCCGAGGACGGTCTGGACGCGCTGTTCAGGGAGGTGGTACTGACGCGAGACCGGTTCACCTGCCAGCGGTGCGGCTCGCGAGTTTCCGATAACCTCGAAGCCGCACACCTGATCGGGCGGAAGGCCACGCCGACGCGATGGATGTCCGCAAATGGGGTTTGTTGTTGCTGGTCGTGTCATAGAACGTGGGCCGAGACTCGAAAGGCCGAATTCGAGGCGTGGAACCGTGCCAGGCTCGGGAATGACCGATACGATTTGCTCGTGCGGCTGGCCGCGACGACTCAGCTTCGGGACATGGCGTTTCTAGAACGGTCGCGGGATGAGTTAAGGCAGGAACTGGAGGCGCTGGAGAAACGTGATGGAAGGCGCTCATGGTAATCCCCCTCATAGTCATCATGGGCATTCTACTCGCCTGTTTCGCTGCTACGATATTCTGGATTGACCCGAGCGGTGAAGATCCTGGTCCTCCGCCTCCACCGTTGACCGGAGATGAAAAACGAAAGGCGCGAGAACGTCGTCGCTGGATTCGACCAGACGGAACACTTATACAGCAAGAAGGCCGTAATGCTCCATGGTGGCTAATGGAGGAACTCGGTTACAAGATTCCACCGCCGCCTGCTGCTCCACCGAGGCCCGAAAGATGAACCGCTTTCTACTCTGGTGGAAGCAGCGCCGGTGCCGGCACCGGGTGTACTATCAAGACCTGCATCGGGTGAACGCGAACAAAGTCGAGGCCGACTGCCACGTCTGCGGGAAACATCTGGAAGCGATCTGCGGGCTGTGGCTGCCGGCAAAGCTGGAGAACAGACCGACGATGGTTTCGACTGGCGACCTGGCAGCCGCTCTTGGCGACCTGGCAGCCGCTCTCGCTATCCAATATTCACTTCAACTCGTGAGAGAGAAACTACAGGACTTTTCGAAGAAGGTATGAAGCAGGAGACGTGGACGCCGAAGCAGTATCAGGAACACCTTCACGGTAAAGGCAAGCGCCGGTCGAAGTATGGCAGCACACGAGTCCAGAGCGGCGGTTACACGTTCGACAGCAAGAAAGAGGCGAAGCGTTTTGGGGAGCTTCAGATTCTCCAGCAGACGGGCAGAATCCATGACCTGCAGATTCATGTACGCTACGCCCTGAAGGTCGCGCCGCATTTATTCTTGGCGCATGAGGTCGTCGTCGGGCATTATACGGCGGATTTTTCCTATATCGTCACAGCCACCGGCGAGGAAGTCATCGAAGACGTGAAAAGCCCGATCACGAGAAAAGCAACGGCCTATCGGCTCCGAAAGAAACTGTTCGAGGCGCTAACTGGAAAACGAATCACGGAAGTCTGATGCCTTCGAGAGGTCATTTTGCAGTACCTCCATCTGGATCATCTACGCCAAGGGCACGAAGCAGGCGCACGTCGGATGTTTGGCGGATTCTCACGAAGAGTTGCTGGAGGCGTTGAAACTCATGCAGGCGTTCTGCAACGACCTCGTCAAGAGCAATCCGGAATTTTTGGGTAAGCTGGCTTTGCAAGACTATAGCCAGTACAACCTGTGCTGTGAAGCGATGTGTGCCATGCCGCGAGCAATCGAGAGAGCTACAGGAGGCAAAAAGTGAGCGACCATCATCTAGTACCGAACGACAAAGTGATGTATCAAGGAGAACCCTACCGGGTGACGCGGGTTTCTGAAACCTGCGCGACGATCAAACCGTTGAATCCGAAGGTACACACAATCGAGGACAAGCTGACAGGGAAACCCAAGATGTTCAGTGTACCCGGAAGAGAATTATACTTGGCGACGGTGATCCCTGAGAGCTATTTGATCAAGGAACCGGTGATGGCATGAGTTATCCCGTACAATTCTACGACGAGACAGAGAGACGGTGGAAGACGACGGCGAACGTGAAAGTAAACCCGTATCATTGCTCCGCCTGCACTCGTGTCATTGAGGAAGGGTTCTAACTATGAAGAAGACACCAAAGTTGCAGCATACACCCGGCCCGTGGACACTGACGCGTCCCAGTCACCCCTCGAAGGGCATCGAGGTTTGCCTTTGGCACAAAGACGCAATATCCGATGTCATACGAGTCGGCATCGGTGGTGGACCCCATGAGGTGCGCGAAGAGGATATGGCGAATGCTCTGTTAATCCGTTCTGCTCCCGAACTGCTGGAAGCTGTAATCGCTTTCCGCGACGCTGTAGGGCCATTATCGCCACGCGTGAAACTGACGCACGAACAGACAATCGCTCTTGACCAAGCCATGATGAAATCTCGTTGCGTTCTCGCAGAGGTATGGGCAGGCGCATGAGTGCCAAATACACAGCCAAGCGAATTTGTTCCAAAAGACGCGAGTACATTGCATCACGCGGTCAACGGTGGATCAAGAGCGAGAACGGTAAGACGTGGCAGTTGTGGCAGGAGAAACCCCTCGCGCTTATCAAAACCATTCAATCACGCTTCATTTTCTGGTACGTGCCATGAAGGAAGTCAACGAAAGGAGCAACGAAGTGAAGCCACCACGCGTTGCTCTTAGGCTGGAAGGGGCCGTGGCCAAGGTCGTTGAATGCCTGAAACACATGCAAAACAAAGTCCTCTGGCATAATCAAGAAGAACGCTCGCTTTGGCATGAGTTGGTCGCGTGCATTCTTGGGAGCGGAGTGCCGTTTGAACACGCTAAGGCAGCGGCGGCCTATCTGGATAAGTCAGGGTTGATCAGGACTTCAGCCCAATGTCGGTACGACATCTTCGAAAAACACATCGCAACAGCCCTAGGCGAGCCGATTTTTCCGCCGTATACAAAAGATGGTCGCGGGCGCAAATACCGCTTCCCAAGGCTACGTGCAAACCATATTCGAAGAACTGCCGAATGCATCTATGGCCGTGGAGATACAATCGCACAACTTCTCCTCGGTCACCGCGACCAACACAGTGCGCGGGTCCACCTCATCGAGCGCGCTGTTGGCATCGGCCCGAAGCAGGCAAGCTTGTTCCTAAGAAACGTGGGGTTCAGCGACGAGTTGGCGATTCTAGATGTGCATGTGCTGCGATACATGTTTCTCGTTGGCCTCCTGCCCGTATGTTTTACGACAGTTCAGTGCCTGCGTCGTTATGAGGCAATTGAAAGCAGGCTACACGCCTATGCCCACAAGCTGGACGTCACAGTCGGCTCTCTCGATACTGCAATCTGGGTCGCAATGAGGGTATATCAACGGGACTTTGCGCAGCGGCCTCGACCGTGCCCGCCGGTGCGCTCGTGGTAGATGGCTTGTTCTGCATGGGGTTAGCGTACACCCATCCCCACCAGCGTCAACGCACACCACCTTGCAGCGCAGCGTTTTACTGCAAGGAAACACCCCACTGATTTACTTGCAGTCAGTCAGCTTGTTGCGCTCGGCTTTGGTCACGCGCTGTCTCGGCAACTCCTGAAGCTCGACGCGCGCACCGTCTGGCTGAACGGTCGGACTTCGACTCTTGACAGTCTGCCATCGGAAGCGTAAAGGAGAAGTCAACATGAACGACCTGCTCGGTCGAATCGTCGTGCCACAGTCCGTTGGCCTCGTCGATGTGGTTATGCTGCTACTGCTCGCGTTCATCGCGTTCGTGGCGGTCCTGATCCTGGCGGCGGTCGAGAAACTCGTGGCGCACAACAAGGAGTCAGACATGAAACTCAGCGAAGTCGGTCCGCGCCTCGACGCGGTCACGCAGAAACTCACCGGCGCGCAGGCCCGCATCACGCCGGCCGTCGCCGCAAATGCGGATCCGGATGTACCCGCGGTCACGGAAGCCTCGATCGTCGCGCTGGAGACGGAAGCCACGGCCATCGACGGGATCGTGCCCGCGCCGCAGCAGTAGCCCGTTTGATTTGACTGCCGCGTGGAGAAGAAGCAATCTCGTCGGCCCCATAAGCCGAAGAACGTTGGTGCAATTCCAACCGCGGCTATTTGTTCCGGGAGCCGGATGAGTTGTCGGTGGAGTCGCGTGAGAGAATCGGCCGGTGGAGATGCCCTCTGACTGTGACTGAACCTCGAAACGCTGAGACGGTTGGAAATCGTCCGGCTCCCGGATTTTGATTTGCCTCTGCCGTCGCAAGGTGTAGTCTGTTGCATCGATGGCGACCTGTGAAATCATTGCCGACCCTGACTCAACGACGGGATTTGAATTTCGGGGCGATAACCTCGAAATGATGCGAAGTCGTGATCCACAGGTCATTCTCGCTGGCCCGCGCGATACAGGAAAAACAATTTCCAACTGCGTCAAGCTGCACCTGATCTGTTCTCGCTATGCTCGCGCACAATGCGGTATCGTCAGAAAACTTTACTCTGATATGCCGGGAACGGTACTTCAGACATTTGAAGAAGTGAGTCGGGGATTCTGTATTCCTATTGGCGGCGTATTTCCGACTCGCTACATCTACAAAAACGGTTCCGTAGTCTGGGTTGGCGGTCTCGATCGGCCCGGGAAGGTTCTCTCCTCTCAGCGCGATGCGATCTTTATTTGCCAGGCAGAACAGTTGACGCTGGATGACTGGGAAACGATTTCAGGGTGCACGACCGGGCGCGGTGCGGTTATTCCGTATCCGCAACTTATGGGAGACTGCAACCCCGCCGGATCCAAGCACTGGATTAAGACATTAGCAAGAAGCGGCAAACTCCGGTTTCTCGAAGCACAGCATTCTGATAATCCACAACTCTTCGAGAAATTAACAGAACCAGAGTTTCGAGAACGATTCCACAGCGGATATCGACGACCTACTGAGGTTCTTCAGCACCCAAGTCTGGTTGATGATATTATCGAGCAAGTCGCAGTCCGCCGTCGTGATGGTTTCGTATATATCCTAAAACTTGCTGGATGGAAACGGTTACGCCCGCTCGCATCCCACACAGGGGTTAGGTTTCAAAGGCTATTCAAAGGCCTGTGGGTCACGGCCGAGGGCGTCGTATATGAAGGATTCGATTCCACGCCGGGCGGCCCGCACGTTCGCGAACGCGATCCAAACGAGATGAAGCATTTCTATCTAGCGATGGACGAAGGCGGGACGAACCCCCAAGTCTGTCTGCTGGTCGGCGTGGATGCAGACAGCCGCTGGCATGTATTCAGGGAGTTCTACGTCACCAAGCGGAACGAGTCGGAGATCGTTGCCCAAGCGAAATGCTGGTTCGAGGACGTGACGGCGTTCGGAGAGGTTCGGGTTCCCTATCGCCTCGGATCGGTGAGCGGCGAATACACGATTCAGGGAGCTGGCCTGCCGGTGATTCGCAATGGCGTGCCAACCCGATGCGAGGAGTGCGCGGTGGACGCGGCGGCGGCGGGACTAATCAAGGCACTGAACGACGTTGGCGTGCCGGCGCGCGGTGGCAAGGGTGAGATACTCGACGGCATCCATAAGATTCAGGACCGGCTCGTCGTCCAGCCGTTTGACGGGCGGGCCAGGCTGACCGTAAGCCAGTGCTGTGAGAACACAATCGCCGAGTTCGAATCGTATATCTGGAAACCGGAAAAAGACGTGCCGGTGGACAAAGACAACCATTCGCTTGGGGCGCTCAGATATTTGGAAGATTTGTTCGCAGAGCCGACCGGCGCAGTGGATGACTCAACAGCCGACGGCATTCGCATCGGTCAGGCTGACATGGGATTCGATGAGCCGCTGATTCTCACGTAGGAGACTGGTTGCCGGGTAGGACTCGAACCCACAGCCCGGAGAAGGCAGTCTTCGCTCCGGGTACGCGGCCAAACCGGATGACTGCCATCCATAGATTCGACCGCGCTGCAATTCCGTTCTGCCACTGCGGCAACACAGTTGATTCTTACCTGACTCTGATCGGGTGCAGCGGTTCACACGGCGGCGCGTAGTATAACAACAACCGGGTAATCCCCTCGCCAACCGGCATCGACTCGAGTGTGTAGTAGTACCATTCACGGTCGCGGATACCGATGCGATCCAGCCGATAGATGGCCGTAGCGATCTTATCGACTGCGCCGATGACTTCCCCGATGCTGTCAACCTGCAACGCGAGCGCGGCTTGAGCTTCTTCGAGGTCAACCGGCACTTCCAATCGGCGCGCGAACTCGACTCTGCGGGTCACGCCATCCCACGGACCGCCAACGAAGAGCATCAAGCGCAGTTCGGTTCTGACCCTGCCTTGAACGGCAGCGGCCTCATTCGCGCCGTCTGGACAATCGAAGCTCATAGTTTATCATCCAGCGAGAACCGAGAACCACCATCGTGCGGTCGCCGGGTTTGATTCTCATGCATGACTGCACCAACTCCAATTCATCAGCATCGAAATCTTCGTAACATTCGGCGCAGTTCCACACGAATCGCACTCGACACTGAATCACTTCCGCCTGAACTTTGACCTGCGTGATTCTCCCGAGCAGCGCCAGAGGAATCACCCGAACCCATTTCCCGACGAATGCTTTCAATGCTGTGGAATCAGGAAGCTGTATCATCACGTCAATCTTCCCAAGTTCGGCACGCGCACGATGTTCACCGCTGCCGTCGTCTTGGCATAAGCATCCTGCATCGCCTCGGTCACGTCCGGCGTCGAACCGAGAACCATGTCTTTCGGGAACGTCGTCACGCAATCACAACGCATGTCGGTCTGCCCCAGAAACCACGGCGTCAACCCGACCTTCGGCGGCTGGTTCGGCATCATCATCGGAGCGACGGCCATCGGCTTACGAAGTACAATGGTTGAGAACGTTTCTGTTTGCACCTCAGCCAATTCGCTGAAGACCTGTTCTCCGAGAATCTCTTCGCCCGTTTTTAATTTGAGAAGCAGTAATTTCATATTTGCATTCCTCTCGCATCTTCTTCCCTGAACATCAGATCGCTACCTTCGTGACCTTCTCGCTTTGGAGTTCCAACTCCTGTCACTGCCAGTATGTCGTCCTCTCTCACCATGAGCAATGGAAGTCCGCCAATCGCCAGCTCTGTCCCGCCGTACTTCGTGAAGATGATGCGTTCGCCCGGCAAAACTTCGGTCACGGCATCGCCGACGAACATCACCGTGCCTTCCCGGACCTTATCCCGGTGCGCATCTGGAATGAAGATTCGACCGATCTTCTCCGTCGGTTCAGCCAGTCGCACGAGGACTTTCTTGCCGATGGGTTTAAGGGTCATTTCTTTCCTTGGTTCGGGTTAGCGAGTTTCATCGCCCGCAACTCTTCCACCTGCGCGGCGCTGTAGAACCGGATGCCGAGAACGCCACGACGAACCGGCGGCGATGATAGAAGTTGGGTTCGGTTTCTGACCGTCGCGATGCACTTCTTGATCATCTTTGCGACCTGACCGACAGTGAACGGGTAGTCATCTTCCATAGCTACCGATAGCAGTAACCCGTACTGTACTTCATTTCAATACTTTTCTTTCGGCGTATAAGCCTCTCAAGGAGCCAGTTGGAAATCTCGTTCAGACTACGCAGCGGCAAGAAGCCGAGTCCGTCGTCACCCCGGTCGTTGAGGGAGCGCATCGCCGATGTTATCTCTGCCCGCGTCGCCAATCCGCAGCAGCAGACCACCGGCGTTCCCGTTAATGAAATCTCTTGGGAACCACGCATGCCGCGCCGCGTCAATCAGTCCGGGCTTTCCGGTCTAACGGAGCGAGATATTCCCCCGACTATCGGCGAGTGGGTTCAGCTTCTGCCGAAGATTACTCCCGAACAACTCCGCGCATGGCTCCTGTCCGCAGCTCAGGGAAACTTCTACTCGGCATATTCTCTGTTCTCGGTAATGGAAGATACATGGGTCAAGCTGCGCAAGAACCTCCATGAGATCCGGGAAGCCGTTTCGCGCGTCCGGTACTCCGTTCAACCGTTCGTCGTCGAGGGAAAGAAACCGAGCGCGTTAGCTGAAGAGAAGGCCGATGCGTTCGCCGAAGCTCTCCTCAGTTTCAGTCCTGACCCCATGGCAACGGATGAGTGCGGATTCGAGCGCACCGTGTACGACTTGGCCGGCGCGATGGTGATGGGGGTAAACGCGCAACGGGTTCTCTGGATGCTCAAGGGCGGGCAGTGGGTTCCGCGCGCGACGGCTTACGTGTTCGCGCCGCTTATGGGGTTCACGAAAGACCGAAAACTCGGCGTCAGCCAGGCGCTCAAAGAGAACGATTACTGGTCAACCGCCTCGGCGCAGGACCTCGACCCGGATAAATATCTCGTCGGCGTTTATCATACCCGGTCCGGTCCCTGCACGACCTTCGGCCTGCTCCGTCCGCTCGCGTGGTGGTGGGGCGGGATGACTTACGGCCGGGACTGGCTGTTCCGGTACGCGCAATTGTTCGGACAACCGATCCGTTGGGCAACATACAAGTCCGGCTCATCGCAGGCGACCATCGATAAGGTCGAGAAACTCCTGAAAGAAATGGGTTCGACTGCTTACGCCGCATTCCCTGACGGCGTGACGATGCAACTTCTCCAGCAGACGCTCTCAGCAGCCGACAACCCGCAGATGATCATGATCGACAAGGCCGACACGTACGCCGACCTAATGATTCTCGGGCAGACTCTCACATCAAATCTCGGACCAGAGGGAAGTGGCAGCGGCAAAGGACTCGGCCGGATTCACGCGGACACGAAAGAGGAACGGATCGACGGCGTGGCGGCATGGCTGTGTAATAACCCGCTCGACCAACTCGCGCACGCATGGAGTCGGATCAACTACGGCAATGAGGATGAGATTCCGATATTAGTCCATGACAACACCAAGCCGGAGCAACCGCTGGCGATGGCGCAGCGCGACCAAATCATTCTGCAGTCCGGGGTCGCGATCCCCGCACAGTGGTACTACGGCCGGCACAAGATTCCAGTACCGGAAGAAGGCGATGAAGTTATCAAGATGGATCTTTCCGTACCAGCGCCTCCGAACCCGGACAACACTCCTCCTGAAGATGTTCCTGAGAAGGATACGACCGGCGCGAACAAGAACGAGCCGGGCAGTAACGGGAATGGTCAGGCTGACAAAGCGGCGATGGCGAACGCATTTCGAGCCCGGCGTGACCTAATCGCGCGCGGCTATCTCCCCGACGGCAACGGGATGCTCTGCCATGAGTCCGGCGATACGAAGAAAGACCCGTTCGTCGCAGTTCAAGCGAAGGCACACATTACCAAGGTTCCCCAAGGTCCGTCGAAGCTGGAAATCAACACGACGGCGAAATACCTGAAGGCGATGGCTGGCGCCAATAAGCCTTTGGCTGACCGGGTCACAGCGATGCTGTCGATGACCGGCCCGGCGTTCATCACCGAACTGAAATCTCTCCTCGACGACTTCCCGGACCTGGCCGAGAAAGTCATGAATTCCGATAAGCTCGACGACGCGGGCAATATAGTCGCCGGCGGCATGTCCGCCAGCTTGCTCAACGCGATGGTCGAGTCCGCAACCCAACGCAAACCGCACAAGGTGAGGCCATGAAAATCACGATCCCGAAACTCGACAAAGTGACCGCCGAACAAAAGATTCTCGGAGCCGAAGCCTCGCGGATGTGGGCCGACGGCGAAAAGACTCCGCCGGTCATCGTGGACGCCTCGCTGTGGGAGAGCTGCAAATCAGCGGTGCTCAAAGCGCGGTCGATCAAGGACGACAATTACTGGCCGCTCGTATGCGCGGCCTACGATTTAGTCGGGGGTGAGGTCGAAGTCCAATCCGTCAGCGTGCGTGCCGTTGCCTCAAAGAAAGCGGTGGTCGCTTCCGGGTTAGCAATGAGCATCGTCGATGCTCCCAATCGATTCATGTACATGCCGAAGGGCATCCACACGATCCACGCATCGCGCGGCGGGAAACCGATCCGCATCTCGGTCAAGGTAGAACCGAAGACGGCACAGAAGTTGCAGGCGTCGCTGGACGCTCTCAAAGCCGAACGAGCGCCGAATCTTCCCTACTTCGACTTCCAGCATCGCGAGGAAGAAGCCGCATTCCGTCCGAACCGATTCGAGTGGGACGCGCAGGCCGGTGTCATGGTATCGGGCGAATGGACCGGAGACGGTCGCGCCAAGGTCGAGAACAAGACGTTCCAGTCGTTCTCGCCGTCGTTTCATCCCGACCGCGAACCAGAGGACACGAGCCCGGAAAGTCCGGCAGAGGTCGCGGCGATGGATTACGTCGGCGGCGGTCTGGTGAATAAACCGGCGTTCCGAAAGATGTCGCCGCTCTGGTCGATGGAGACCGAGCCGGAAAGTTCCGCAGCAGACGGCCATAAGTGCGGCAAGTGCCAGGCCGACATGAAGGTCAACGCGGAATTCAAGCTCTACGTTTGCGCATGCGGTGCTGTCGAGAAATTGCCGGAAGAGAAGCCGGTCGTGAAGACTTCCGAGCCGATCATCAACGTGACCGGCAAGATCACCGCAGCGCAAGTTCAAGACTCGATCAACCGGATCCGGGAGCTGGTGCGCGGGGCGATGGAGCAGCACGAGCATTACAAAGCGAAACCTGTCTCAGCCGAACCCAACGCGCCGAGCTCCAGCCGGTACTGGCTCTCTGATGTTCTGGTCGGGAAGACCGGCGCTCCGTGGAACGCCATTATCGAGGACAACAAATCCGGCAAACTCCTGAAGCACGGATTCACGTTCGACGATAACGGCGGCGTGAAGTTCGCGGACGGCGACGCAACCGAAGTCGAGCTGACCTATGCGAACGAATCGAGCCTGTTCACCGGCACGGTGTTAGCCGGAGATTTGCCGAAGATGCTGAAGGCGGTCGGAATTGTGAAGACGGCAGAGGCAGAACTGCCGGCGCATGATTTCGGCGGGAACAAGTTCGCTGATGCTCCGGTATCGCGCATCGCCTACGCGGCGACGAACAAGGCGCGGTCTGAGAACACGTCCAAGGCCCATGAAGCGGCAGCCGAAGCGCACGGGAAAGCTGCCGACCATCATGACTCGAAGATGCAGGAAGCGGTCAAAGAGCACGGGCCGGATCATCCTTCGGTCGAAGGCCATTCCCAAGCCCGCAGCGAGCATGCGGTGTTGAAGACGCATCACGAAGTCGTCGCCGCCAAACTGGACAAGGCCGAGAAGACGATCCGGGAAACCGGCGAGAAGTACAAGGACGCAAAGGTCTGATTTCAAAAGAACTTCGCCGCGCTCAGTGATGAGCCGGCGACCAACGGCGGCACGTCCGCCCTAACGCAGTGAGAGTGGAGGATAGCGAAACAAATGAAAATCTGGTTGCGAGTGAAACGCGGCGCCAACGCCGCCGGTTCAGTCATCGACGTTCCGCCGACCGAAGCCGAGGAAGCCATCGCCGCCGAGGAAGCATGGCCGCTCGCCATCGCCGAGAAGATGGAAGCGCAAGCGAACGAAACGAAGGCTCTCAAAGCCGCCGAGAAGGAACGCCTGAAAGTGTTCGCGGAAGGCAAGATCAATGCCGCGATCTCGAAAGGCGTCATTCCGACGCAGGCGGCAGCGACGCAGAAGATTTGGATGGACCGCCTGACGGGTCCGCAATCGAACGACTGGGCGAACCAGCTCGACGAACTGTGCGCGCTCAAAGGCAAAGACCTGACCAGCCGCACCGAACCGGTCCAGACCGCCGAAGTCCAGACCGACCCGGCGGCCGTGCAAGCGAGGGCGACGGACATCACCGTGCTCACGGTCGATCCTGTGGACGCGCTGGTAGGGTATTCCAAGGCGTGGACCGACGGGTGCGCGTGCATGGAACGCAACTCCAAGCTTGGCGGGAAAGATTCCGACCGGCTCCGTCGTGATGCAGGTCGCATCGCCGCGAAGCATTTGTTCGCCATCCTCGACAAGGCCGACGGCGACTTCGCGATCCGCGCGGAAGCGTTGAAAGCCAAGTTCGGAGGCGACGCGGTCAAGGCCGCGAATGCCGTGGGTACACTCGCCGGCACGCTGGTACTCCAGCGTACGCTGCAACTCCTTCGTCGGAAGCTCTTGTTCCTGACGAAGATTTCGACGGATTTCTCCGCCGAAGGCGCGAAGATCAATCAGGTCATCAACACGCGCACGCGCAGTATCCCGACGGTCGTAAACTACGACCCGCCAGTCGGCCAGACGGACGCAGACGGGAACGCGGGAGCCGGTACCGGGTGGGCGGATAGCGACGCCAACACGACCGACGTCAACGTGCATATCCTGCCCCCTATCGGCGTGCAGGTCACATACGATACGCTGCTTCTCGGAAGCACGGTCCGTAATCTGTTCCAAGAGCAGGTCGAACCGATGGTCTATGCCTTGAGCGTGAAGATGGTCAAGGCATGGGTCTCGCTGTTCACGGCGGCGAACTTCAGCCACACGGCGGACCAACCGGACCCGAGCGGCCCGGCGGTCGCGTGGGGCGCGGTCGGCGTCTCCATCGGAGCACCGGGCAACTTCACGGCGAAGAACCTCGTGGACGTCACGAACGGGCTCGATGCGTTCCTGAACCCGGACTTCGACCGCTTGGTCATGCTGCAACCCGCGTACTACAACGCGCTGTTGAAAGACCCCGCGTTGGTGGCATATCTGTACGCCGGCTCGATCCAGGCATTGACCACGGGCGTGTTGCCGGAACTGTTCGGCTACATGCTCCAGAAGTCTCAAGCCTTGAACGATCTCACGGCCCCGGTCGTCGGCATGGCGCTCACTCCGAGCGCGACGTTGCTGGCGTCCCGGTTGCCGCAGGACTACAGCCAGGTGTTCCCCGACATGCCCCCGACGGCCATCGTCGAGGCGGTGACGGAACCGGAAACCGGGCTGAGCCTCCAGATGGTTCGCTACGTCGATCACAAGCTGGCCGAGACCCGCGCGCGCGCGGCGGTCTGCTTGGGCGCGGCGAAGGGACAGAAGAATGCCGGGATCTTGCTTACGAGCAATTAGCCTGAGCGGTTCTTTCTTGGACGTGGCGGGGTCGGTGTTATACTGACCCCGCCATGAAACCACGAAGGATGCAACCACGGAGGAAGGAAGGCATGAAAGAACGAACCATCGCGACGGTACAGGGTGAGATCGAAGTCCTGCAGAAGAAGACGGAGGGACGCAACCCGACGGCCGAAGAGGCCGGATTGCTTGAGAGCCTGAAGGCCGAACTGCAGAAGCTCACCGAAACGGCGGCAGGGAAAGGCGGCGCGGCGCAGTCGAGCGCGGCCAAGGAGACGGAGTCTTTCACGTACCCCTTCAAGGGCATCGCGGCCGGTGAGTATCAGTACAACGTCGGAGACGCCAAGAAGACTCTCGCGGCATCAGTCGAAACCGGTCCTTCGGGATTCGTCGTGCGCTTCCTGAAAGAAAAGCACGTTATCCCGCTGTCGGAAGTACCGAAGTACGGCGTCTTCCAGAGGAAGTCCTGAACGTCTGAGCCATTTAACCTCGAACCGAAACGCAGTTTAATCGCAGTCAGAGAAACGGAGCAGAATCAAGGTCATGAAGATCAACAAAACACTCACAGGCATCACGGCAGTCGTCATCGCGGGAATCTCGATGGCTCTCGTCGGGTTATATCCCGGATGGCTCTCAGCGCAAGCGCCGGGCACGCCATACTACATCGGCCCCGCCATAGCGGTCGCGCCTTCAATCGCCGGTACGAACGTCATCAGCGGAACGACCACTTCAACGCCGAACATCTATCTCGGCACATCCTGGACGATTCAAGGGGCGAGCAATCAGGGATTCGTCACGACCAGCAAGGTTGATCTGGCGCGCAGCCAGACATTCGGGTTCGGCGCGGTGTGTTCGGGAACGAACGCGGCGGCATCTTCCAACACTGAATGGACGGTCGCGACGAGCTTTGACGGGAATACCTGGTCGAACCGGTATAAATTGACATTCACCGGTCCGGGAGCTGGCACCAACGTGAATTTCACGAACGTTACGGTCACGACCGTCGATCAATACGCGATGATCGTGAACCTGACGAACGATGCGATCAGTGCGTTGGGAGCGATTACGATTCAGAGCGCCAGTTTCTGTACGAAGCCCGGCTTCTGACCCCGTCCGGTTTCGGTTCTGGTTGGTTGGTAGGGGCGCGTGCGGCGCGGAGAGGTTTGCGGTTTCTCCCTTCCTCTCCGCGCCCCGCGAGGGATTACGAGTGAGAGGTTGCTATGTCAGAGCAGGCATGGGTTCCGCTGTTGGGATTACTGGCGAACGGACAGGCACAGCCATTCGCCGCTGTATCCTATGGCAGGAATATAACTACCGTCACCCTGAACGCTGGATCGGCTCCGACTGACCCGGCGGGCACGCAGTTCCAAGTCAATATCGACGGCACCCTGCAGGCGCAGGTCTTCACGCTTCCGCAGAACACCAATTCAATCGCCATCCCGGTATCGGGAACCGGCCTCTCAGTCAACGGCGGTTCAACTCTTACAGCAGTCGTCACGGCATTCGGCGGCGCAGCAGATGTTTTATTCTGGATCGAGTCCACGGCGGCGGCAGGTGCGGCCGATGCTTGGGTTGTCCCTACTGCCACGGACCTGCAGGGCGCGATCGAGGCCGCGGAATGGGAAGCATTTACCGATTCCATCCTTGAAACGAATCAGTCCGACCCGGTCCCGAAAATCATCACGAATACCGTGATGAGGATTCGTACGGCGATTCGCACGGGACGAAAGAACGACCTCGGGCCGGCTGGAACCATCCCGGTGGGCGCGATGGATTTATTCCTGCAGGTCGCACAATGGTATTTCTTCAAGCGGGTGAAATCTGTAGCCTTCGGAGACAAGGCGCTAGAGTCGATGCGGCGGGAAGCGAATGACGAGATTAAAGCCATCTGCGATGGCGACCGGATATTTGAGGCACCGACTACGGTCACCGAAACCGTTCCATCAGGAGCTATCGGGTACGACACCTACGTTCCATCGGCGTTCGATGAGGTATTCGTGACGGAGGACGACATTCCGACGCCATGATTTACGAAGAACCAGTGGATTTCCCGGCGGCGGCGGAAGCGTTCGCGGTGAAGCGAGTCATACCGACGACGCTCGATACGGAAGAGTTGGGCAAAGAGATCCACCGAATTGGGTTCACCTCGGCACGAGTGAAGCAGGGTGGGCTTCTGGACATGCTGAAGCAGGCGATCCAAGACCAGCTTGACGGACGCGGTAACGAAGGCGAGACACGCGTAGCGATGAACCGATACCTGGCTGAGACCGGCTATCGGCCGGAACCCGGAACGGAAGGGACGATTCAAGACCTCGGAAGTCTGCAGCGGCAGAACCTCATTATCCGAACGAACCTTGCCACGAGTCGAGGATACGGTCAACTGGTCGAGCAGAACGACCCGGTAACGCTCGATGGCTGGCCCGCCAAGGAACTGACTCGTTTCGGACAGAGAATGTTTCCACGTGGTGACCCGCACTATAAAGCAGGAACAGACGGCGCAATCGGTTGGGATGAGCGTTGGATAGCTGCGGCAGAAGACTCCGGCGACGATGATGCAGCAGCGGCATTCGAGGCCACGGGCCGGATGGTTGCGTTGAAAGCATCGCCGATATGGGACTCGCTTGGAAACCTTTGGGATGATTCACTCGGAAATAACTTTCCACCATTCGCATGGGATAGCGGCATGAACACGATAGAAGTGGATCGTGAGGATGCAGAGGAGCTTGGCCTTCTCGACCCAGAAGATGAAGTGAAGCCAGCAAATATCCCGGCACTCGGCGAAAACTTTGAGATGAGCGCGGACATAAAGGACTCAGCCATCGCGCGCATGGTTGCTTCGTCAATCAGGGGCAAGGCGAAGATCGCGAATGGGATACTAACGTTAAAGTCACAGGAGTTTATTGCGTCTGGTGATTTACCGGGCCATGAGTTTCATGGAAACCAATGGACAGAAGCACAACTGAATGCGCCATCACGGACGCTAGGGAATATAACTGAACACGCTCCATTCTGTTCTAACTGCTCTCACGGAAATTCTCGAACAAAAGACGGTCAGTTAATAAAACCTCTTCACGGTCGAGTAGAACTCTATAAACATCCCTTTACTAAACTACCAACTCCCTACTGCGGTCGTTGTGCAAGCGAACTCGGTCTAAGTAGAATCGGAGCAGTCGAAGTAATATGAAATCCGGCGATGTCATCACGGTGTTCAGGGACGGCACGTTCAAAGTTCAGACGCCGGCCGAAGCGGGTCATGCGAAAACCGACGCGGACTTTCTGATCAACATCACCATCGAGCCGGAAGTCGGCCCGCCCTGTCCGCATTGCGGCCAACCGCACGCACGACACAGCATCGGGAAGGACTTGAAGCCGATCCCAAAAATCGAGCCGTGTCACTTCTGCGGGTCATCGAAGGTTCACCGTCACGGAACGAACCCGGATTTCATCGTCCTCACGCACGAACCCGGTTGTGAGGCGGGTCACCGGATCCACGTTCATCTGATCGGCGGCGGAACACTGGAGCGATGGAATGCGCGGAAAGCGAAACCTGCGGAGGCTTCGACCTGACATGCCGGCCATCGACATCGTAGTTGCCAAGAACACGTTTCCAGAGCTTTATCAGGCGGCGATGCGATTGCTGGACCCGACAACGATTCACGGTGAGATGGCGAAGGTCGGGAAGGTCCTTACTCAAAAGCATCTGCTTGAAATTGATGCGGCCCGTTCCTCAGACAGCGGATTCTATGAAAGTTATGCGCAGGTCACGCGTTCAGAAGCCGATGCTTCTAGCGGTCGCGTCATTATCCCGCCAATCGGAGCGAAAGCATCTCCCGTCAAGCGCGGAAACCCGATCTCGGCGCACTATTGGGGATATACATTCACGCAGGCGAATCTTACCG
>Ga0224534_1000734_pt1 | contig 19602 bp, 18 predicted proteins | sample 714E12024metaG_FD_172012 | JGI IMG/M metagenome (GOLD analysis project Ga0224534, IMG submission 172012) | Peat soil microbial communities from Stordalen Mire, Sweden - 717 E1 20-24 | ecosystem: Environmental > Terrestrial > Soil > Wetlands > Peat | place: Sweden: Norrbotten County, Stordalen... | reverse complement strand
TGCTGCAAGGCGAGCTGGCGCGGAAAATCGAGGAGGCGCTCGCCGGGCTGCCGGAAAACCAGCGCACCGCCATTTTGCTCTGCCGGCAAGACGAATTGAGCTATGAGGAGATTGCCGAAATCCTGGACTGCTCGCTTTCCGCCACCAAATCGCTCATCCATCGCGGACGCGAAACGCTCAAGGAAAAGCTCAAGCCGTATCTTCAAACCGGCGAGTGGAGCGGGTCAGAATAATTTCTGCCAGGTTGACTGTCGCGCCGGGCGGGCCAGTGTGAGACGATCAGGGGCCGGTGTCAGCCGGCGCGGGGCGCGTGTCCATTTTGGCGGGGACGATGTAAATCGGGGCGGGGCGGATGTGAGCCTCAACAGGGTGAATGTAAATTCCAGCGGTGCGCATGACGGAATGCGCGGGGAACGTGACGGACGGCGCGGGGACGGTGCTGATTTGAGCGGGGAAGGCGTCGGACGAGGCGGGGAACGTGTCAATTTGGGCGGGGACGGTGTAAATGGGGCAAAAAGCCGTGAAAAACATCAAAAATCGGGGCTTGGCGCATATTTTGACAGGATGGATAGAATTGGGCGAAAACATCCTGAAAATCATGCCTGAACGGCTCTTTCGTCGCAGATGCCGGCGGCTTTGGTTCCGCAAGGCTTACCGTGAATTCGTTTTCAGCCAGGCCGCATAACCGGCTTCTTTCAACCCGCCGGCAGCCAGAGCCAGAGTCTTTTCCACCACCGATTCCTCCGCCGCCGTAAATTCCACTCCATTCAACTCCAGAAAAGTTGCCGCCACCAGGAAGCCCGTGCGCTTGTTGCCGTCAATAAAGGGGTGGTTGAGAATAATGCCCGCCGCGTAGCTGGCCGCCAATTGCGCGAGCGTGGGCGAGCCGTAAGCCAGAAGGTTTTTCGGCTTCCCCAACGCGGATTCCAGCAGGCCTTCGTCACGCACCCCGGCCAGCCCGCCGTGCTGCGCCAGCATCATTTCATGAATCGCCAGACAATCGGCGCGCTCCAGCCAGACCGGCGGTTTCATTTGGCCAGTTCTTTCAGGGCGTGGCGATAGCGGCGGCTCAAGCCCTCGGCCAGTTTCATCTTGCGGGCGAATTCGGGGTTGGTGGCCGTGATGCGAAAGCCGCCATCGGTGGAGTCCGTGAGATAAACGGCATCGCCATCGTCCGCATTCAGGCGGGCGAGCGCTTCTTTGGGCAGAACCAGACCGACCGAATTGCCGACCTTGCGCAGTTTTAATTCCAGAACCATGAAATCAATGTAACAACAAATGTAATAACGTCAAGCCAGCATGGCTTTACAGGGCCGGCTCGTGCTGGCCTTTGTTTGCGCCGAGTGGATGGCGCAAGCAGGTTGCAGCCGTCAGGCTGGCGATGCTTGCGGCTTTCGTTCCGCAATACTTACTGTGGTAGTTCATGGTTGAATGCTGGTTGAGGTTCGGTTTGCTATGACTGCTAACACTAACGGGTGAACTCTTCATGTTGTCGGGTGGCTCAAAAGATAGGCAATGTCGAGCGTGCTAAACCAGTCTTCATAGATTGCAAGAATGCGGCGGCGTGTCGCCTTCACAAATTGCAGCACAGCTTGCGTATCTTTTACTACTCCTTGCCTCGTAAGAGAAAACGCATCCGGTTCACCTGGTTGGATTAACATCAGTTTCCAATGCTCCTGATTGGTAAATGTCATATTTGCAGCCTTAGCACCCCTAGAACGATTCTCCTCGAATGGAAGAATGTGAAAGTTTCCGTTAGTATTCCCCCACTGCTGGCAAACACGGAGATAGAGGGCATTGCGCACGTCGCGGAATGTATCGTGCGGCAACAGGTGGTCGTAATCCCATGGACGATTGTGATCCTCCCATGCAGAAATGTCTGCGTTGTCATAGGCTTTAAACCGTAAGCCCAAAAACTCACGCTGGGCGAACATCAGCAACTCTTTATTCCATAGAATTTGGCAGACAATCGGCCATACATTATTTTCCAGCCGCGCTCTTTCGTTAAGGTCGCCGTTTGCGGGCTTTTCAATAATCTCCTGTTCCCAATTCCATTGCTGTAAATTAGCGTGATCTGGGCAAACGATAATTTTCTTCAAGTCATCAGATTTCACGAGATCTCGCACCCCGATCTGTTCCGTATCTTCAGGCGATATATGAAGGATGCCTTCGAAAAATTCCGGCGTTAGTTTCTGTGTGCCTTGCAGGCGCTCGTAAACTCTTTTTACCGCATGAAATTGATCATAACTGAACCAATGCAATGCCGTAGCGAGTGCCAAAACACGGGGGCGGAACGCTTCGGCGCTTACCAGATCGGTCAACACACGCTGCGCGAGAACCATCAGCAAGAGATACACTTCGGGCGAGTTATGGGCTATAGCAGTTCGCAGGACTGGCGGCAGTCCAATGTCTCCTTGACCTCGATGCAAGAGCCATCGGTCAATCAACTCAGTAACCTTGCGGATTGGGGGGTGCTGTTCAAATTCCTGCGCTGCCCCATCGGCAATGCCAAAGTAGTTACTCATCAGTTTCCTTCTGTCTGCCTGATCCTGGGCTGGATCATTTTTCAACGCTCGTAAAGCACTGATGCTGATGGCGGGATGAATTATTTTAGAGGTTGTAGATGTAAAAGCAGCGCGGCAGCCTAAAAGCGCAAGACGGGAGGCTCGCATGGGACGCGGTTTGAGCAGATCAATTGTTCCCTCAATGCCGGGCCAGTATGCCTTGATCATTGAGTATTGGAGTTCCTCTGGGCTGATCGGCGTGCCTCCGTTATTGAGGCGCTGGAAGAGATGCTCTATGTTGGAAATATTTTTTACATTGGAATCCGCACCAAAATCCTCTTGCTTCGACTTTGCGTGGATGGTTTCGTTCGGGACTTCCAAGGCAAGCACTGTTGTATTGAGGGCACGCCTCAAGCCATTTTCAATTTCCGAGAGGGAGTCGGGGGCTATTTCTTCGAGCCACTTTGCCGCATTTCGCGCCCAAATGTGACGCTCCGAAATGGCTTCGCAGTTTTCTCGAATAGCTGTCCAAAGACAACTTCCTTGCTTATCTGCATTGAGTAGCAACCATGCGACTGGAATTGGCTTGTTTGCCTTGGCGGGCCAAAGGTCTACCACTGCGGGGCGCTGGTAGGAATCTCCTTGCGGCGTTTTCCAGCCACATTCTTGAACGGCTTTTTGTATTTCAAATGCAGGCAATCTGCCCGCAGCATCACTTGTTTCATAGCCCCAGGGATGTGCGCTTGTCGTCAGGCGAAAAAAGAAGTGCCGCGTGCCAACCTTGAAGGTTTGTAAATCCGGACACAAATCCAGCCACAGGATGCTATCGAAAGAGAGAGCACCCGAGGCAAAAGAGTCAAGAAACCCGAGTGCGATGGCATTACTCCGCTGCTGCCCGTCGAGCAAGTGGCGCTTTTCTTTACCAGGCCACGGATCCTTGTTGCCTGCCAGCTTGCCGTATCGCGATTTCTGATCCTTCAGTTCTTCAGAAACGACCAGCGAACCAATAGGAAATCCTCGAAAGAGAGAATCCCAGAGCAGTTCGACTTGGCCCGGTTTCCACACAGCATCGCGCTGAAGCGATGGCAACGTTGCCACCCAGCAAGGTTCGTCACTGGGAACGAGGTGTCCAAGCTGCCATGCGGCGATTTGAGTTAATGGAAGCGTATTTTGCATGGAGAAAAAAATGCTAGCGATATGCCGCAAAGGCCTGACTTTAAATATGTGTTGGTTGTGATGTCATTTATGGCGGCATTGATACTCCTCCATCCGGCTCATGTCAATAACGTCGCGCCGATTCCTTTTTTGGCTGATCAAATTCATGGGCAATGCGGTAAAGCCGATGTTGTTGTTTCATTTTACTGGCAAAAACGCTTCGGCACAATGCCCGCCTTTTGCAACAACTCGCGCGGCGTGGTTGCGTTGACCTGTTTCATCATCGCCAGCAGCACGCGACCGGCGGCTTCGGCATCGGCTTGGGCGTGGTGGTGGTTAAATTGGTGGCCGATATGCGCCGCCAGTGTGCCGAGCTTGTGGTCTGGCAATTCCGGCCAGACGCGCCGGGCAAGCTGGTAGGTGCAAACAAAATCAAACTTCGGACAGACCAGCCCGAAATGATTCAGGGTGGCGTGCAGATGCCTGATGTCGAAGGTCGCGTAATGGGCAATCACGAGGTCGGCGCGGGTCAGCCGGGCCAGAAATTCCGGCGCAATGGCGGGAAATTCCGGGGCATCCAGAACATCCAGATGCGTCAAGCCGTGAACTTCAATGAAATCTTCGTCAAACCAGCCGTGCGGTTTTGGTGGCCGCACCAGCCAATAAGGAGTTTCGGTCAAATTGCCTTTTTCAAAGACGGCCATCCCGGCGGCGCAGATGCTCACGCGCGAGCGATTGGCCGTTTCAAAGTCGAGGCTGATGAAATTCATGGTTTGCGGGATTGTTTCCGACGTTTTTTGCGAGCCGCGCGAATGGGCGCGGGCGGGCATGGTGGCAAGCGCAAGAGGTTTTGCAATTGGGAAATTTCGGAACGGATATTCTCATCAGGAATCACAAAATCGGTCTTGGTGCCAAGATGGATTCTTACGCTGCCCAATTTCATTTTGATCTGATGGATTTCAAAATCCGGACATTGTATTTCCAGCCAGCATAGAAATTCGTCCAGCATGTCCGTCCAGACGCGCGGAACATCGCCCAGACTAAACCCATACCATCCTGCCGACCCGGTAAGCCCATTTCGAGAACAGCAAAAAATCCGAGTCAATACTAACGGAACGTGTTCCCGGCCTTGCCGTTCTTTTTTTCAATTCTTGTTGTGCTTGAGCCAGCCGTTTTTTGTGTTTTACTTTTAGCTCTTCGACGATTCCTGATTTATTGGTTTTCATTTTGTTGGCATTTCATGTCATCGGCCTGGACAGAAGAATTTAATCTGTGAGCCAAGAGTCATCCGATATGCTGCAGCCTTTTCCCCGGCTGACAAATTCCAATCGCACAAGGCATAGTCAAAACAGGCATGAGCTTCAAAAAGCACGTTCAAAAAGGTGTCCGGCTCGCGGGCGTCGCAAACACGGATTGGAGATGTTACCAGCCTGGCAGCTGATGCTGTTATAACAGGAAAATCCGATTCATTCATCCAGCCGCTGATTATTCGACCAAGGATATTTACTCTTCCCGTTTGGCACATTTGAAAGAGCATGCTTGCCACCGGGCTTAGGTTGCGGCAGAAAACAATCAGCTTGCTGCACCGGTGAAGCAATTGCCAGATGACCCGCGCTTGAATCATTTGCGCGGACAGTTTGGGTGGGCTGCAATACAAATTGCACAATTCCAATCCAACGTGTTTTGTGTTAAAATCCAGAATCAGATGTTTGCCCCATGAATCCGAATCCGCCAATCCATCGGGCTTGAAAGCCATTTCTTCGAGGAACTCCTGCCGGCCAAACATCTTTTCCACAAAGACGATGCAATGGTAAATTAGCGGCTGGGGACCTTGCACCCCTTCGATTGTTGGGAATTGAAGCCGATACGATTGTTGGCCAGTTTTGCAGGAATTCCTCATGACTTCTTTTTTACGTTTTAGGATTGATGTTTTGATCCGGTGGCTGCAAATCCGTCACCATGCCCCACTCAAAACGAGAGACCAGACGCTGTTCGAGTCCTTGAATTTCACCGGGAGAACGGTCGCAGGCCATCACGATTTGTTTGTGTGCTTCATGGAGGGCGTTGAAAGTGTGAAAAAATTCCTCCTGAATACGTTCCTTGCCGGCCAGGAATTGGATGTCGTCAATCAATAAAACATCAATCTGGAGGCACTTCTCGCGGAATTTGGCGGGTTGGTTGTTTTGGATGCTGTCAATGAATTCGCCCGTGAATTGTTCGGCTGTAAGGTAGGCAACCCGCGCATCTTTATTTTTGCTGGAAACGTGCTGGCCGATGGCGTGAAGCAAATGCGTCTTGCCGAGGCCAACGCCGCCGTAAATAAAAAGCGGGTTGTAAGATTTGCCGGGGGCTTCGGCGACAGCTTTGGCGGCGGCGCAAGCGAAGTTGTTATTGTTGCCAACAACGAACGATTCGAAAGTGTTTTTTGGATTGAACATAGGGTGAATTTGGATTCATTAGTGAAAGGGCTATGCGGCGAAGCCCATGCGCGAGCGGTTAGTTTGGCCGGTGGCGAAGCGTGCCGTATTTGGCGAGGCCGATGGCGGCGGCAAATTCCGGCTGATCCGCTGCCGTCAGGGGGCCGATGCTCTTGGCGTGGCCAATCGTTGCCTTCATTCCAAGGATTTTTTCAGCCATTGTCAGGATTCCCGGTGTTCGTGCCGTTCCGCCGCAGAGAAAAGCCCCAGCCCGCAGGCGGGCGGTCAACCCGACCGCTTTCAAGTCCTGCACAATGTCCCAAAAAATTCGCGCCAGACGCAAAGTCATAATGAGTTGCATTTGCTCAACTGGGACGAGCTTGGGTTGAAGGCCCGGTTCGCTGGCGATGGCGATAGTCTGGCCAATTGTCGCTTCGACGAAGACGGCAGAGCCATGTTCAAGTTTCAATTTCTCCGCCCGGCTGATTGGAATTTCCAGACCTTCGGCCAGATCGTTGGAAACATTTCTGCCACCATTCAGCAGGACGCCGGAAAATCGGAGTATTCCATCGGCAAAAACAACGAATTCCGTTGTTCCGGCACCAATGTCAATCACCAGCGCGCCCAACTCCTTTTGCTCGCGGGTCAGGAGCGCCAGCGCCGAAGCGAGGCCGTTGAAAACAATTCCATCCACTTCCAACGGCATGGCGCGAACCAGACGAATGGCATTCTTGACCGCATCCCCAACATCATCCGGTGAAATCGCGGAAACCATCGAATGCCCGTCATAATGAGTCAACGCGCAAACGTGCTCGCCGGTTGCGCCCAGATAGACGCTGCGGATTTTGACATCGGCCATTTGTCCGGCTTCCAACACTGCTTTGCGCACGTCTTCCGTAACCAGTTCGGGCTTGACGATTTCGCCATCGCGCACGCCCCGCGAACGCGATTGACCGAGGCCGAGAATTTCCAGCGTGCCGCTGGCATCCGGTTCGCCAACCACGACACAGATTTTTGAAGAGCCGATTTCGAGGCCAGCAATGAAGTTTGTCATATTTGGCGCGAAATGGATTTTTTGAATTGAGCAAGCGTGCCCAGCACGATTCTGATGGAGGCTTTTGTCTGGGGTGTGAGGTTGCGGTCAACCAAATCATCCACTTGAAGTTTCCAGACCAGATCGTATTTGAGGTCATGGAAGCGAATCTCGACCTGGCATTTTTCGTCGAATTTGAACCGGGAGGCGATTTGATCCAACTGTTTCTTCAGCTTTTCAATTTCCGGGCTTTTTTTGTCCTTCCACTCCAGCAACTCCAGGCTGGACTGCAAATCCAGCGCGGCGGTCTTGTTGCTGTCATCAACAACAATTGCGGGAAACTCTTTGAGAATCTGCGCCGGAGAACTGCCAATCTCCGTCTGTCCACCCGGCAATGACAGAACCAAATAGGCTTTCAGTTCCGGATATTTTTTCCGAATCAGGTCAAACCGCTGATTGGCAGCGGCCACCGCAGCTTTCAATTGTTCAAGGTTCAGCATGGATGAGAGCATCCACCTGTCTCGACCGCGATTCAAAGGAACTGAATGTCCCCAATGTCTGTCCCAAACCGGCCCGTTCAAAAAGCTTTTGTAGCAGCCGAGGTAACGAGGCTCAAACTGAAAAATCGGAAATCGGAAATCAGAAATCGGAAATTGATCAGAGCCTCCTTACGTCGGCTGCTACTTCTATTTTGCCACAGACCGCCGGTTTTTGAATTCCGCCCGGAGCCGGCTGATGCGTTTGGGGCTTGTGCGCGGATCCCATCCGAGACCGGCGCAGAGAAAATCGTGTTTCTTTTCGCCCTTCAATTTGAGTCGGAGGGATTCTATGTCGAGTTGCCGGAGTTTCGCGGCGTCCTGCATCCGTTGGGCAACTCCTTCGGCCAATGCTGAACCTTGGCGTCCGGGAACACGGACCCGGTGGAGACTGGCGATGGCATCCCAACGGATGTCGCGCTTAGGATCAAATGACCAATAAGCGGGGATGTGAATCATCGTGCCGTAAGGCGTGAGGTTGACGGCGAGCTTGAGCAGGAGCGGTTCGTCGTGCTGCATCCCGTAGAGGTTCCAGCGCAAACAGAACGCATCGAACGCGGCGTGAAAAACATCCTCACGGTGACGCATATTGACGGAAAACGATGGGCGCAAATTGCGTTCGGCGGTCATGGTCCGGCGAATCACACCCTTGTGGTCGCGGTAGGTTTGGACATCAAAGGCGGCCTTGATGCGCGCCCATTGGCGGCGAAGTTGCGGATCGGCACGGATGGCGAGTTCGTTTTGGGAATATTTGGCCTGCGTTTTGACAAGATTTTCGTAGGTGCCGGTTTGAACGTGGAGTTCGTGGCCAGCCACCGCAGCGCAGATGGTTTCGTCCGGCGGTTCGGGCAGCAAGTCAATGAGCAGCCGATGACGGGAGTTCAGACTTTTCCGCGTTTCCAGAGCCGCAAGGCAATCCACCAGCACATCCTGGACATTAAACGGCCATAGCGTTGGTGGGACGAACATCCAGTGGTAAAGCCCGCGTAGTTGAGTTTGAGCAACCACATCATCGAGCTTCTGCATGGCAGAATGATAACGACGGAGAACCCCTTCAGCCCATTCTGCCCTGTCATAAGCGCGGGCTTTGAGTTTTTTCAGGTCGAGAGCGAGGGCTTTGGGCATGGTTTAATTTTGACGTCGAGCATATCCCGGCACCTGCTCAAATCCAAGCGCCGAGAAACCTCGCAAGGGGGAAGTTGGTTTTACAGTGTTGCCGGTGGTGAGCAAAATTTCCAACAAGATTGGCAAAAAAGGGAAAGCCAGCCCCAGCCAGCCAGGCGCAGATTGGTCGGGAATCAGACGGAGTGGCCATTTGGATAAATGACCTGTTGTTTCCGCCTTCAAAACAGCAAAACATAACCAGGAGTTCACAATGGAAGCTAGAATCATTCGGGACTGCGACATGTTTGGCCGCGTCATCACCTTTTGGAAAACCAACAGCGCGGATATTCCCGCCGGGAGCAAGGGCGCGACGTATTACGCCAACCTTGGCAGTGACCAACAACAATTGGCGGCTGCCGGGGCCACACAAAAGGGCGGCAAGGTGACGGCGCAAAATGCGCTGATCCTGTCGCTCGACACCAATCTGCAAAACATCGCCCGCACCGCCCATGCCATCGCGCAGGATGTGCCGGGCTTTGCCGATTTGTTTGCGCCGCCGGATCATTGCAATCCGGGCGAGGTGCTGGCGACGGCCAACGCCTATCTGGTTCAACTGGTCGCACAACCGGGCGACGGTGCGGTTACGACGGCGGCCAAGGCCGCGCGGGTGAAGCAGTTCATGGATCACGCTCTGCCGGCAACCTTTGTGGCCGATCTGCAAGCCCAGGTGGCCGCCATCGGTTCCGCCAAGGACACGCACGAAGCGGGCCGCGAAAAAGGGGTGGCCAGCACGACAGCCATTGCCCAATTGGTGCGCGATGGCAGGAAACAGGTGAACTATCTCGACGCCATCGCGCGAAATCTTTACAAGGGCAACGCGGAACAGTTGCGCGCGTGGGTCAGCGCCAGCCACGTCGAACGCGACCCGATCCATCAGGGGGCAACACCAACGCCCACGCCGCAGACGGCCACAAAATAATCAGGGGCACGGTTTTATTTCACAGCCGCATCCGATTGGGTGCGGCTTTTTGTTTGAAATCGCGCGGCGAATAACTTCGTGAACAACAAAAACAACTTTGTCTTGCCGCCGAAATGCCAGCGGCGATTCTATCCGCATGATTGATTCCGTTTCCGAAGCCGCCGGTGCCGCAGCGGATTTGAAGAAGGCACGCCGCCGCAAAAATGTTTCCGCATCCGACCCCGTCAAACTGGACCGGCTGCCGCCGCATTCGCCGGAGGCGGAGCAGGGGGTGCTCGGCTGCGCACTGCTCTCGCCGAACGAATGCCTGGGCGAGTGCATCGAGAAATTGAAGGACAACGGGCAGGAGGTTTTCTACGACCTGCGGCACCAGACGATTTACGAGACGCTGGCCGCGATGTTCAATGCGCGCGACGCGATTGACGTCATCACCGTCCAGCAGCGGCTCAAGGACAAACAGCTTTTGGATCAGGTCGGCGGTATCGCTTACCTGTCGCAGCTTCAGGATGCGGTGCCGAGCGCGGCGAATTTGAGTTATTACCTCGACATCGTCCGCGAAAAATACCTGCTGCGGAAGATGATCCAGACCTGCACGGAGGTCGTCGGGCGGGTTTATGATTACGAGGGCGAGGTGGACGCGCTGCTGGACGAGGTGGAGCGCGACGTGCTGCGCATCAGCGAATCGCGCTCGCAAAGCGACGCGCTCTCCACCAAGGAGCTGGTCGGCAGGGCCGTCGTGACGATTGAAAATTTCTTCAACCGCAAAGGCACGCTCACGGGGCTGGGAACGGGCTATGCGGATCTGGACCGGATGACGGACGGTTTGCACGGCAGCGAGATGATTGTCATCGCGGCGCGGCCCTCGATGGGCAAAACGTCGCTGGCGATGAACATCGTCGAGAATGTCGTGCTGGAGCAAAAGCTGCCGGTGGTGGTGTTCAGCCTGGAAATGAGCGCGGAGGCGCTGGTGATGCGCATGATGTGCTCGATTGCGCGCGTGAACCTGCGGAGCATCCGCGAGGGCTTCATGAGCGAGGCGGATTTCCCGAAATTGACGAACGCGGCCGGAAAGCTGGCGAACTCCAAATTGTTCATTGACGATTCGGCGGGGCTTTCGATTTTGCAGTTGCGGGCGCGGGCGCGGCGGCTGCATCAGATGCACGGCATCAAGCTTTTCGTGGTTGACTATTTGCAGTTGCTGCATTCTACTGCGCGGCGTTCGCAGGAGAACCGGCAGCAGGAGATTTCGGACATCTCCAGCGGCCTCAAGGCGCTGGCGAAGGAATTGAAGGCGCCGGTGCTGGTGCTCTCGCAGTTGAACCGCGAACTGGAGCGGGACAAGAGCCGCAAGCCGCGGTTGAGCGATCTGCGCGAGTCGGGCGCGATTGAACAGGACGCCGACCTGGTCGGCCTGCTGTATAAACCGAACGCGGGCGAAGATGACGACGGGAACATGGAAGAAGCGGACGGCCTGCCGGTCAATTTGTTGATTGCGAAACAGCGCAACGGCCCGACGGGAGACATTAATTTAACATTCTTAAAATCTTACACGCGATTTGAAAGCGCAGCCAAAGTCAGCGACGAAGACGTGCCAATGGGGTGACGGGCGATGAAATTATTTCTTCGCCTTTTCGGAATCTGTCTGTTGCTCGGCGGCGCGCAAGTCGCGTGGCCGCAGGTTGCCGGCCCGAAAGTGGACCGCGTGGATATCAAATACATCGGCCCCGCGTCGGTCAGCGAGCAGTTTATCCGCTCCAACACCCGCCTCAAGGCCGGCGACACCTATTTCCCGGGCGCCACCGTGGACGACATCCACTCGCTCTACGGCACCGGGCAGTTTAACAACATCAGCTCCTCCCTGGATCAGGCCGACGATGGCGGCGTGGTGGTGACCTACACGGTGCAGGCGCGGCTGCGGGTCACGGACATCAAGACCACGGGCAACAAAAAGTTGAGCGACTCGAAGCTGAAGAAAAAAATCACGGTGAAGGCCGGCGAACCGCTGGACGAGCAGAAATTGTTCACCGACGTGCAGGAAATCAAAAAGCTCTACGAGAAATACGGCTATCCCGACACGCAGGTGAAATACGTCTTCGACACGTTTGACGAGGCCGCAGGCCGCGCCTCGGTCACGTTCCAGATTGTCGAAAGCAAGAAGATCAAAATCACGCGGGTCGGGTTTGTTGGCGCGTCGGCGTTCACCCAGAAGGAACTGCGCAAACAGATGAAGAAGACGAAGGCGCACTGGATGTTTTCATGGCTGACGGGCAGCGGCGTGTTCAAGCAGGACGAGTTTGACGACGACAAGGACGCGCTGACGCAATTTTACCGCAATCACGGCTACCTGGATTTTGAAATCAAGGACGTGAAATTCGAGCACCCGAAACCGAACACGCTGGTGCTCCAGTTTTACGTCTATGAGGGGAAGCAATACAAGGTCGGCTCGGTCAAGTTCACCGGCAACAAGCTGTTCGATGACGCCGCGATTCGCGCCGGGCTGCGATTTGTCCACGACTTTCAACACTCGAAGGCCAGGCTGGGTCCGAACAATCTGCCGATGGACGTGGGCGACACATTCTCGCCCGGCGGTTTGAGCACGAATCTGACGGCGCTGGAGGATTTCTACGGCAGCAAGGGTTACATTGACGTGCAGCGCGGCCCGGCGTTGCGCGCCGTTCGCATTCCGAACGTGGACACGGGCACGATTGATCTGGAATTCCAGATTGACGAGGGGCAGAAGGCGTATGTGGAACACATTGACATCCGTGGCAACATCAAGACGAAGGACAAGGTCATCCGGCGCGAACTGGCCATTGCGCCGGGCGAAGTCTTCGACATGGTGCGCGTGAAAATCAGCAAGCAACGCCTCGAAGGGCTGGACTATTTTGACAAGGTGGATTTTCAGCCGGAGCCGACCGACCCGCCGATTGCCGGGCGCAAAAATCTGGAGGTGAACGTGGAGGAGAAGGACACCGGCAAGTTCACGCTGGGCGCGGGGATCAATTCCGATTCGGGGCTGGTCGGCTTCGCCGAAATCACGCAGGGCAATTTCGATTTGTTCCATCCTCCGTATTTCACGGGCGGCGGACAGAAATTGCGGCTGTTCGTCCAGTTGGGCACGCAGCAGCAGGACTACGAGCTGGATTTCACCGAGCCGTGGTTTTTGAACCGCAAACTGGCGCTGGGCGTGAGCCTTTACCGGCACGAAATGGATTACGAAAGTCCCAACAGTATTTACAACGAGTCCCGCACCGGCACGAGGTTGAGCCTGACCCGCGCGCTGGGCAGCGATTTTCTCATCGGCAGCATCAGCTACGCCGTCGAGGATGTGGGCATCAACCTGAATGGCGGCTGGCATAATCAGGAGCAACAATATATTCCTCCGGTGCCGCCGGCAAAAATTGGAACCGTGAATAACATCCAGCCAAACGTGCCAAGTGCCATCTTGGAGCAAACCGGCGATCACCTGTTCCAACGCTTCGGTGCGTCACTTGCCTACGACACGCGGAACAGCAACAAATTGCCCAACCACGGCCAGCGGACGGAACTGGATCCCGAATTGAGCGTGGGCGACACGACTTATTACAAGCTGGAAGCCAGGACCGCGTGGTTTTTCCCCGGATTTTTCAAGGGCCAGGTGCTGGAAGCGGACGGACGCGCCGGCATTGCGGACAGTTTGAGCGGCGCCGACGTGCCATTTTACGACCGCGATTATCTTGGCGGTCTTTACTCGTTGCGCGGCTTCAAATTTCGAAACGTCGCGCCGCGCGACCCGTCGTATGGCACCAATCCAAACATGGCCAACGAGCCGATTGGCGGCGACAGCTTCTGGTATGGCTCGCTGGAATACAGCATTCCCATTTTGGAAAAGGACAATGGCCCCAGCCTGCGTTTCGCGCTGTTCTATGACGCCGGCGCGGTGGGCGCGGGAACGTATTCCTTCTCCGGCAATTTTGACGACGATTATGGCCTCGGTTTGCGGCTGGACATTCCGCACCTCGGCCCCTTGCGGCTGGACTACGGCATCCCCATCACGCATGATCAATACAACGGTGCCTCCGGCAAGTTCCAGTTCGGGGCCGGTTACACACGCCAGTTTTAAGATGACATTCAGCGCAAAAAACATCCGGTTTGCGAAGTCAATCCTCGCCCGTTTCGCCGGCGCGGGCTGGCTGGGATTGTTTGCCACCGCCGCCGTGGCGCAAATGGCGGTGATGCCGTCCAGCCTGCCGCTTTATTTCGAGGCCAATCGGGGGCAGATGGATTCCCCGGCGCAGTTCATCGCGCGCGGACGCGATTCCCAATTTCTGATTTCGCCCGGCGCGGCGCAATTCGTTCTTTGCAAAATGAACGCGTCCCGGACATTTTCGGCGCGGACGGTGCGGATGCAATTCGTCGGCGCGAACGGACAGGCTCAAATTTCCGGCGAGGAGGAATTGCCCGGCAAAATCAATTACCTCACCGGCAATGAACCGGCGGGCTGGCAGACCGGCGTGGCGACGTTTGCCAAAGTCCGGGTCGCGGACATTTATTCCGGCGTCAATTTGATTTATTACGGCAACCAGCGTCAGCTTGAATATGATTTCACCGTCGCGCCCGGCGCCAGTCCCGGTGCCATCGCGATTCGTTTTGACGGCGCGGACAAAATTTCCGTCAGCCCCGCCGGCGAACTGGTTTTGAATCTGGGCGACAGTGAAATCCGCCAGCCGAAGCCGGTGATCTATCAAACCGCGAACGGCGCGCGCCAGGAAATCGGCGGCGGCTATGCAATTTTGGACACGCGCACCGTCGCGTTCGCCGTGGGTGACTACAATCACAACCTCCCGCTTGTGATTGATCCGCTTTTAAGCTACTCGACTTATTTTGGCGGCGCGGCGGATGACATCGCCTGGAACGTGGCCGTGGACACGAATGGCTTTGTTTATGTCGCGGGCGAGACGCTTTCGGCAAACCTGGCGACAGCCGGCGCGTTTCAGACGAATTTTGCCGGCGGCCCCTATATCGGAGATGCATTCGTTGCCAAATTCAGCAACGACGGCTCCAATCTGGTTTATTGCACCTACCTCGGTGGCAGCCAGGATGATCTGGCTTCCGGTCTGGCGGTGGACAAGGCGGGCGATGTCTTTCTGACCGGCTTCACGGACTCGCCGGATTTTCCGACGACCAACGCGCTGTTCCCAAAAATCACCGGCCACTCTTATCCGTATAATTTCTATAACAGCAGTGCCTTTGTCACGGAGTTGGATTCCACCGGTTCGCACTTGGTTTATTCAACCTACCTTGGCGGCAGCGGCAACTTTATTAACGGCACCGGCGACACGGGCGCTGGCATCGCGGTGGATTCGGCGGGAAATGCTTACGTCACCGGTTACACCACTTCCACCGATTTTCCGGTCGTCAATCCGCTGGCTTACAAATTGGCAGGCACGACCAACACTTTGCTGAACGGACTGGCGGGCAGCTACAACGGGTTCCTCGCCAAAATCGGGCCGGGCGGCACGAACTTGTTATATTCGACCTATTTCGGTGGCGACAACGAGGATGTGGCCGCCAGCATAGCTGTTGATGGCACTGGTGCCGTTTATCTTGCCGGGTCCACCGACTCGCCCAATTTTCCGACGACCACCAACGCGGTGCAGCCAAATTTGGGCGCCACCACCAATGCAACTTTCGGATTCAACGCCTTCGCCGCGAAATTTGCGCAACCGTCCGCCACCAATCTCACATTGGTTTATTCCACTTTTCTGGGCGGGACAAACAACGACTACGGTTACGGAATCGCCGCAGACGCCGCCGGCAACGCTTATGTGACCGGCGGAACCTCGTCGCCGAATTTTCCCGACACCGCCACGAATGTCCCCGGCTTGTTCAACGAACTGACCAACAACCTGAACGGATCGCTTCTCACGACCAACGCCTTTCTGGTGAAACTCGGGCCGGCGGGAACCAACCTCGTCTATTCCGCGGTCTTTGGCGGTTTTGCCGAGGACGTCGGCTATGGCGTGGCGGTGGATCCGGCTGGCGAGGCATTTGTTGTCGGCGCAACGTCCTCGACCAATTTCCCGGTGCTGAACGCATTGGGTTTGCTGGCCTCGACCAATTCCGGCGGCAACGATGTTTTCGTCACGGCTTTCAACACCAACGGCTCGGCGCTGCTTTATTCGATTTATCTCGGCGGCGCGAACGACGATTTCGGCTACGGCATCGCACTTGATCCGGTTGGGAACGCCTACATCGTGGGGCAGACGCTCTCGTCGAATTTCCCGACAAACAACGCGCTGCACCCCGCGCTGAATGGTCCAAGCGACGCCTTTCTCGCCAAAATCATTTTGGTGGTGACGCCGCCATCAATCACGACCCAACCAACAAACCAGGCGGCAGGGGTGGGATCAACTGTAACCTTTGTGACCGGCGCAACCGGGACGGCGCCGTTGAGTTTCCAGTGGCAGATGGGAACGAACCTGGTGTGGACGAATTTGGTGAACGGAGGCAGCATCAGTGGCGCAACCAACGCCACACTGACCATCAGCGATGCGCAGGTGACCAGCAGCGGAAACTACCAGGTTATCGTCACAAATTACGCGGGATCCGTGACCAGTGCTGTCGCCGTCCTGACGGTGACGAATGTCGCGACGGTGCTCACGACCCAACCCACCAGCCAAACCGTGGGGGTGGGTTCGACCGTTACATTCAACGTTGGCGGGACCGCGCAGCCACTTTTCTTTCTTCAGTGGCTGAAGGATGGGACGAACTTGGTGGATGGGACAAACAGCAGCGGTTCAATTATCATTGGCTCAACCAGCGACCCATTGACCATCACCAACGCGCAGACAAGCGATGACGGCACCTACTGGCTCGTCATTTCAAATGCCTGGGGGGTGCTGGCCAGTTCCAATGCGGTTCTCACGGTTCTGACGTCGCCGAGATTCAGTGGCATCACGGCGGGCGGCGGCGGCGGCGCGTTTATATTGAGCGGTGTCGGCGGCACAAACAGCGGCACCTATTTCGTGCTGGCCTCGTCCAATCTCTCGACGCCGTTGAGCCTGTGGGCGCCGGTTGCGACCAATCAATTCGACACCCAAGGCGGGTTTATTTTCACCAACCTCGCGCCAACCAACGCGCCACAACAGTTTTACATCCTGCGAAGGCAATCGCCGTAATTTGCCAGTGCCAATTTTGGCCGCAGTTTTCAGTTGGCGTCCTCCGCGAATTCTGGTTTCCTTTCCCCACATGAAACATATTTTACGAACGATTTTTCCGGCGGTCCTGCTGCTGGCTTTTTTAAGCGGCTCCGCCCTCGCGCAAACCCGGATTGCCACGGTGGATTTGGGCAATACCTTCACCAATTATTACAAAACCAAACAGGCGCAGGCCGCCATCCAGGATCGCGCCACCCAGCTCGCCAAGGATGACAAAAGCATGAAGGACGATTTGAAGAAGGCCAGCGACGACTATCAGCAGCTTTTGCAACAGGCGAATGACCAGTCCATTTCCGCCGGCGAGCGCGACCGCCGCCAGCAGGCCGCCGCCGACAAGCTGAAGCAATTGGAGGAACGCCGCACGGCCATTAACGAATACGAAAGTCAGGCGCAGGCCACGCTGAATGACCAGCGGCTGCAGATGCGCGAAAAAATCCTGGCCGCCATCCAAGCCACCGTGAACACCGTTGCCAAGGCCGGCGGCTACACGCTGGTCATTGACAAATCGGCGCAAGCGGCCAGCGCCACACCTGTCGTGGTCTTCAGCGTCCCGGAAATTGATTTGACCGCGGAAGTGCTGAAACAATTGAACGCCGGCGCGCCGATTGACATGACCCCCGCCAGTTCAGCGCCGGTGGTTTCACCCGTGCCGTCGCTGTTGAACACCAACGGCCCGTAGCGGTTCACGGGCGCACAAGCCAAAATCGGAAAAATCGCGCTTGCCTCGAAGCGCGGAATGGCATAAATTCCACGCTCTTTTGCAATTGAATTGAATTTATGCGACGTCCCAAAGGCATCAAAACTAAAAAATCCGCGGCCAAGCGGTTCAAAATCACCGCCACCGGCAAAGTCCTGCGCTTTCGCGCCGGCCGCCGCCATCTGGCCCAATCCAAAAACGCGAAGCGCCGTCGCCGCCTCGGCAAGGTCGCCGTCGTGGATTCAACCGACGCCTATCGCATCACGCAAAGCATGCCATTCAGCCATCGCGGTTGATTGCCGACAAAATCCAACGCTGTAAAATCTTATGCGCGTCACCAACTCCCCAGCTTCCCGCAAACGCCGCGGGAGAATGCTCACCGCCGCCAAGGGCTACCGCCTGAAGCGCTCCAAACTTTACCGCTACGCGTCCGACGCCGTGGATCATGGCAGGGTTTACGCCTATCGCGACCGCCGCCGCAAGAAGCGCCTGTTCCGCTATCTCTGGCAAATCCGCATCAACGCCGCCGCCCGCGCTGCCGGCCTGACTTACAGCCGCTTCATGGAAGGCTTGAAAGCCGCCAGATGCGCGCTCGACCGCAAAGTCATCGCCGACCTCGCCGCCACCGACGGCGCCGCGTTTGCGGAACTGGTCAACATTGCCAAGGCCGCGTTGAAGAACAAGCCCGCCGCCACTTTGGCCAAAGCCTGAAAATTTCAAATCTCCAATTTCAAATTTGAAATCCAAATGACGGGCGACCAGCAATGGCCGCCCGTTTTGCTTTCCGACGGGAACAAGCAACGCCCAATGACCGCAGCGTCCGCACATCGGTTGTTGGATGTTTCTGGCGGTCAATTTTCTTTGTGTCCTTTGCGCCTTTTTGCGGCTAACATCTCCAAAATCTTATGGGTGGATTTCTCGACGACATTGAACCGCTAAAACAAACCGCGCTTGCAGAACTGTGCGCCGCGCCCGACCTCGCCGCGCTGGAACAATGCAAGGGCGCGTGGATCGGGCCGAACGGCAAGTTCACCGCGCTGATGAAACAGCTCGGTAAACTTTCAAAGGAGGAAAAACCTGCCGCCGGCAAACTTATCAATGCCGCCAAGGTCGAACTCGAAGCCGCGCTCACGTCGCGCCGCGAGGAGCTGGAACTCAAAGCCGCGCTGCCGAAAGAGCCGACCGATTTCACTTTGCCCGGACGCCGCCGCGCGCTCGGCAAATTGCATCCGCTCACGCAAGTCACCGACGACATCGTCCGCGCGTTCCGCAAGATTGGTTTCGCCGTCGCCGACGGCCCGGAGATTGAGGACGAGTATCATTGCTTCGACGCGCTCAACACGCCCGCCGACCATCCCGCGCGCGATTCGCAGGACACGTTTTATCTGGCAGGCAAAGTAGGGCAGGCGTCTCGCCTGCCCAACGAGCGCGTTAGCGCGAGCGATTCGTCGGCTCCGCCGACGCGGGCAGGCGAGACGCCCGCCCTACTTTTGCGCACGCACACCTCGTCCGTGCAGATTCGCGTCATGGAGAAACAGCCGCCGCCCGTGCGCATCATCGTGCCCGGCCGCGTCTATCGCCGCGACAACGCCGATGCCACGCACAATCCCACGTTCCACCAGATCGAGGGGCTTTACGTGGACAAGAACGTTACCGTCGGCGACCTCAAGGGCACGGTCGAATTCGTCTTCCGCGAACTCATGGGCAGCGACGTGAAGATCCGGTTCCGGCCGCATTATTTCAGCTACACGGAGCCGAGCTACGAGATTGATTTCACCAACGCGCTCGTGAAGAAGATGGGCAAGGACTGGCTGGAGATCGCCGGCTGCGGCATGGTGCATCCGCAGGTGTTCGAGAACGTCGGCTACGATCCCGAAGTGTGGACCGGCTGGGCGTTCGGCTTCGGCATCGAACGCATCGCCATGCTCCGCTACGGCATCAACGACATCCGCCTCTTCTACGAAAACGACGTGCGGTT
>Ga0224534_1000733_pt1 | contig 19602 bp, 19 predicted proteins | sample 714E12024metaG_FD_172012 | JGI IMG/M metagenome (GOLD analysis project Ga0224534, IMG submission 172012) | Peat soil microbial communities from Stordalen Mire, Sweden - 717 E1 20-24 | ecosystem: Environmental > Terrestrial > Soil > Wetlands > Peat | place: Sweden: Norrbotten County, Stordalen... | reverse complement strand
TGTGACCTCGATTTGAGCGGCGGACTGGCCGGCGGGTATGGTCACTGTGCCGGACAATCGCTGGTAATCCACCCCGTTGGTGGCGGTGCCGCTGATGCGATAGTTCACCACCAGCGCCTGTCCCGTGTCTCCCGTCCGTTGGATCGTAAAGGCCCCTGATGGCGAGCCGGACTCCGCGGCGTTTCCTGCGGCCTGCACACTGACGACGGGCCAGGCGCCATTGGTGTCGTCGGCCTTTGACACGCCGGGCAGGACCAGACAGAGCGCCGCAAGCCAGAGCGGGAGCAATACCCGCAGGTGACAGCTTTGGAGGTTTCCCATAACGGGCATGATACTACTTGCTTATTACGAACGGTTTATTGTTTCAGTACAGCTTCAGGAAAATATACACCAAGTCAAGCCGTCTCGTTCAAAAGATATTCACTGGGTTCTTCAGCATGAAGGAGATTTTCCTGCGTGGTTGCCCATGTAAAACTGCCACGGCACTTCCGGATGAACCTCATGAATGTGAAAAAGGGCGGTTTTTTGGAGTGCTTTCTCACTGTCCTAAACTCAAATCTTTGGCGCTGACAAAACGGCATATTTCATGATTCTCAGCCCACTACAATGTTCACCAGCTTTTTCGGCACGACGATGACCTTCCGGATCGTCTTGCCGGCGATGAATTGCTGGACCTTCTCCGAGGCTTTGGCGGCGGCTTCCACCGTGGCGTTGTCGGCGTTGGCTGGAACACGGATGACATCACGCAGCTTGCCGTTAACCTGCACCGGGATTTCCAGCGTGTCCTCGACGAGCAGAGCGGGGTCGAACTTTGGCCAGACCGCGTAGGTCAGGCTGATTGGATGTTGGATGTTCAGTTTCGCCCAAAGCTCCTCCGCGAGATGCGGCGCGAAGGGGGCGAGCAAAACCAAAAAGTCGCGCAAAACGGAAACCGGCTTCGTCTCCCACGTTATCGCGTCGTTCACAAAAACCATCATCGCCGAAATCGCGGTGTTGAAGCGCAAACCATCCAGATCCTCCGTCACCTTTTTGATGCAGGCGTGCAGCGTCTTGAGTTGCGCGGGAGTGGCCGGAACCTCTTTGATCGCGGGGCTGAGTTTGATCAACTCCAGCAGCTTCGTAGCCGCGCTTGTGAAAGCGCGGGAGTCCGCGGATTCATCCCGCGCGGCGGGACGGCTACAGGTGTCAGCGGTGGTTTCCGCCTGCTCAAATTCCGTTTCGCTCTTTTCATCCACGAACAACCGCCAGACGCGGCCGAGAAAACGATAGACGCCCTCAACGCCCCTGGTGTTCCACGGCTTCACCATTTCGAGCGGGCCCATGAACATCTCAAACAGTCGAAGCGAATCCGCGCCATATTCGCTGACAATGTCGTCGGGGTTCACGACGTTGCCGCGCGCTTTGGACATCTTCTGGCCGTCCTCGCCGAGAATCAGACCTTGATTGACGAGCTTGAAAAACGGCTCCGGCGTCGAGACGCAGCCGAGGTCGAACAAAACCTTGTGCCAGAACCGGGCGTAAAGCAGATGCAACACGGCATGCTCCGTGCCGCCCACATACAAATCCACGCCGGGCGTGGATTTGGTTGAGGGTTGAGGGTTGAGAGTTGAGGGCCGGTTCGTCCCCATCCAATACATCTCCGCTTCACGTCCAACGAACGACCGCGCGTTCTTTGCGTCGAGGTAACGCAGATAATACCAGCAACTGCCGGCCCATTGCGGCATGGTATTCGTCTCGCGCACGGAGCCGTCGGGCAGGTTCACCCAATCCTTCGCGCGGGCGAGTGGCGGCTGGCCGTCGGGCGTGGGTTTGTAATCATCGAGCTTCGGCGGAAGCACGGGCAACGCGCTTTCCGGCAGGGCTTCGTGATAAAGATTCCCGCTCGCGTCGCGCTTCCAAACAATCGGGAACGGCTCGCCCCAGTAACGCTGCCGCGAAAAAAGCCAGTCGCGCAACTTGAAGTTGACCGTCTTCTTGCCGAGCCCTTTCGTTTCGAGCCAGGTGGTGATTTTCTTTTTGGCTTCGGCAGTCGGCAGTTCGTTCAGGAAAGCCGAATTAATTGCATATCCTTCAGTCGGAGTGCAAAGGTCATGAGAATAAGCCAATATGTGAGTTGTTCCATTGCGAACAATTTCTATGAGATGAATAACAGCCGTAGGAGAAATATATGGATGAACTACATTTTTTTCTATGGCGACCACTGGTTTGATTTGAAGCCCATACTTTTTGGCGAACCCCCAGTCACGTTCGTCATGCGCCGGCACGGCCATGATTGCGCCTGTGCCATAACTTGCCAAAACATAATCAGCAATCCAGATGGGAACTTTTTCTTGGTTGACGGGGTTTATGGCGTAAGCACCGGTGAACACGCCGGTTTTTTCCTTCGCGAGATCAGTTCGCTGAAGGTCAGATTTTTTCGCGACTTCCACCTTGTAAGATTCCACAGCTGCACGCTGTCCATCAGTCGTTAATTCATCGACATATGGATGCTCTGGCGCAAGCACCATATAGGTCGCACCGAATAAGGTGTCCGGGCGAGTTGTAAAAACATCGATAAAATCCGCTTTTCGCTCATTTGCCGCGTGAATGAAAGCATCAATTTCCGAAAAATCGATCAATTCAGAATCGGATTCAGCCAAATTTTCAGAAATTTGCGTGACAGGTTTGGCGCGACCTTCCAGCCAAAAACGAACATACGCTCCTTCGCTTTTTCCAATCCAATTGCGCTGCATTTCCTTGAGCGAATCACTCCAGTCAATCGTGTCGAGGTCGGCCAGTAGTTTCTCAGCGTAGGCGGTGATACGGAGCATCCATTGGCGCATCGGCTTGCGAACTACCGGAAAGCCGCCGACTTCGCTTTTTCCGTCCACAACTTCTTCGTTGGCGAGCACGGTGCCGAGTTGTTCGCACCACCAGACCGGTTGCTCGCTGACGTAGGCAAGGCGTTTCGAGTCGCGATAGGCGCGGCGCTTGGCTTCGAGTTCCGCATCGTTGGTAGGGCCGACCTGCCGGTCGGCCTGGACGCGCGGCAGCGCGTCCCTACCAGAAAGTTCCGCCGGATACTTCAGCGTCTCAATCGGCTCGGCCTTGTTCGTTTCCGGATTGAACCACGAGTTGTAAAGCTTGAGGAAAATCCACTGGGTCCACTTGAAATAATCCGGGTCGGTCGTGGCGAGTTCGCGCGACCAATCGTAGCTGAAGCCAAGCGATTGAATCTGCCGCTTGAAAGTGGCGATGTTGGCCTCGGTGGTCTGGCGCGGGTGCTGGCCGGTCTTGATGGCGTATTGCTCAGCGGGCAGACCGAACGCGTCCCAGCCCATCGGATGCAACACGTGCAAGCCCTGCGCGCGTTTGTATCGCGCGAGAATATCCGTGGCGGTGTAACCTTCCGGGTGGCCGACGTGCAGGCCCGCGCCGGACGGGTAGGGAAACATGTCGAGAATGTAAAATTTGGGTGGCAACTGCGTTGCGGCCACCTTGCCGGAAAGATTATGGCGTCGGGCAAAAGGATGCCCGTCCGGGAGCACTTCGCCCGGATTGAAAGCGCGAAAGGTCTGTTGTTCGTCCCAAAATTGCTGCCATTTCGGTTCGATCAAATGAAACGGATATTGTCTGCGGCCGCTGGCCATAGAAATTGGATTTTGCTGAAAGTGAAGCGTCGGAGCAATCGCGGAATGAATTCCGACTCTAACGGTGGGGTGACGCACCTTGCCAGACCAGCCGCAAACCTTCCAACGTCAGATTCGGTTCAACGGCTGAAATCTCCGGCAGTTTGGACGCAATCAGCCGCGCGTAACCGCCGGTGGCAACCACCGGCAATCGCTTCACTTGCAATTCGCGCTTCAGCTCGCCAATCAATTCACGAACCAGCCCGCGATAGCCATGCACCGCGCCGACCAACATTGCTTCCTCGGTGCTTTTGCCGATGCTCGTTTTGATTTCGCGGATTTTGATGCGCGGCAGCAATGCGGTTTTTTCGTGCAAATAATCCGTCATCGCCGCCAGCCCGGGCGCGATAATGCCGCCCGCGTAATTGCCGGCGCGATTGACCACATCGAGCGTAACCGCCGTGCCGAAATCCAGCACCACCACCGGCGCGCCAAACCGGTGCCGCGCGGCCACCGCATTGGCCAGGCGATCCGGACCGATGGTGTCCGGTTTCGGATAATCAATTCCCACGCCGCAAAGCGTCTTCGGCGTAAGTTCCAGCAGGTTCAAGCCCCAAAGTCGCCGGACGGTTTTGCCAACGAACGGTGTCGCGCGCGGGACAACGCTGCAAAGCGCCACGCCGTCGAGCCGGGCGCGACCGACGAATTTTCGCACCCGCTTCGTCGCCGCGCCGTTGAACCAGCCCGCCGTGGGAAGGTTGGTCTGCTTCACCACCCGCCGGTCGTCCGCCAGCCCGGCGTGCGTGTTCGTGTTGCCGATGTCGAAAAGCAAAAGCATGGGGTAATGGAGTAATGGAGTTATGGAGTGTTGGAAATCTTTTTCAGCGCCGCACGGTTTCATCACCCCATCACTCCGTTCACTTTTCCAAGGTCACATCGCCGCCGGTGACGCGCTCCAGATGCCCGTGCTCGGTGCGCAGCAGCAGGGCGCCGTCGTCATCCAATGACTCGGCGCGGCCGCGAATCTTGCGGTCGCCGGTTTGAATCGTCACGTTGCGGCCAATCGTCTGGCAATGCGCTTCCCATTCGTCCGCCACCTCCGCGAAGCGGCCGCCGCCAATCCGCGCGTAATCGCCATCCAGTTCGCGCAAAATCGCCGTCGCCAGTTCGGAGCGCGAAATCGTCTTGCCCGATTCAATTTTGAGCGAAGTCGCCAGCCTGCGCAATTCCGGCGGAAACTCGCTTGCGCCCAGATTTACGTCCACGCCGATGCCCAGGATGACGTGGCGAACCCGGTCCAATTCCGCGCTCAACTCGGTCAAAATGCCCGCGACTTTTTTCCCACCGATTAAAATGTCGTTCGGCCATTTGATTTCGGGATGCAAACCGGTTTCGGATTGAATCGCGCGTCGCAGGGCCGTTGCGGAAGCGACCGTCAATTGCGTCGCTTCCTGCGGGCGCAAATCCGGTCGCAGCAAAACGGAAAACCAAAGTCCTTTCCGTTCGGGCGAAATCCATTTGCGGCCGAGCCGCCCCCGGCCCTTCGTCTGCGACTCGGCAAAAACGACGGCGCCCTCCTTGACGCCGTCGCGGGCGAGTTTTTCGATCACGTCATTCGTCGAGGTCGTTTGCTCGAACACGCGGATGTCGCGGCCGATGACCTTCGTTTTACCGAGGCGGGCGAGCAAATCGTCGGCGTGCAACACATCCGGCGCGCTGACAAGCCGGTAGCCAAAATGCGGACCGGCCTCGATTTCGTAGCCGAGCTGGCGCAACTGCTCGATGCGCCCCCAAATCGCCGCGCGCGTGACACCCAATTGCCCGGCAAGGTCTGCGCCCGAAACGCCGTCGGGATTTTCGCGCAATGCGGAAAGAATTTTTGCGTCCGTGGTCATGAGTTTTTAAATCACGAATGGACATGGTAGGGCGGGCAGTCCCCTGCCCGCCGCTCGCGGAAACGCCAGCCACGGCGCGCACGGCTTGTCCCGCCATAGCCAAGCGACGGCGGAAGTGACGCGCCCTACCTTCAAATGCCTTGTTACATCCGTGTTCATCCGTGTCAATCCGTGGTTAGCTTTCAAAATCCAATCCAATGTCCACCGCGCGCGCCGAATGCGTCAGCGCACCGATGGAAATGAAATCCACGCCGGTTTTCGCAATTGTCTGGACGCCGGCCAGGTTCACGCCGCCGCTGGCCTCGGTTTTCGCGCGGCCTTTGACTTTTTGCACCGCGAGCCGCAACTGCACCGGGTTCATGTTGTCGAGCAGGATGATGTCCGCGCCCGCGGCGGCGGCCTGTTCGACCTGCTCCAGCGTGTCGGCCTCGACCTCGATTTTCAGTTGCGGAAATTTTTCGTGCGCGCGCCGGACGGCGGCGGCGATGGCATTCGGCTGTGCGTCACGCAGCGCAGCGAGGTGGTTGTCCTTGATGAGCACCAGGTCGAACAGTCCCAGGCGATGATTGTGTCCGCCGCCGCAGGTGACGGCGTATTTCTCGAACCGCCGCCAGCCGGGCGTCGTCTTGCGCGTGTCGAGAATTTGCACCGGCGTGCCTTTGATGGCATCAACGAATTGCGCGGTCAACGTAGCAATGCCGGAGAGCCGCTGGACAAAATTCAACGCCACGCGCTCGGCGCTCAAAATCGCGGGCGCCAAGCCGGAAATTTTCAGCAATATTTCGCCGCCGTTGACGCGCCGGTCGTCTTTGGCCAATCGCTCAATTTTGACTGCGGCGGAAAGTTCGCGGAAAGCGGCCTCGGCGAAATCGAGCCCGGCGACGACGAGTGGTTCACGCGCGCGCATGACGGCCCTGGCCGTCGCCGTTTCCGGCACGGTGGCGAGCGTCGTGGCGTCGCCGTCGCCGATGTCCTCGGCAAGGGCGGCCTGGACGGCCTGGCGGATTTCTGCGGCGGACAATTCCACGCCGCAAAGATGGATGCGAAGGGAAAAAGGGAAAAGAAAAAACGGGCAGAGGAGAAGGCGGTTGAACAACGTTTCCGGCCGGAGGCAGCAGCGCCGTAGGCGCGACATATTTGTAGAAATTTTTCCGCAAAACAATATTAAGCTCCGTCAGGAGCGACATCATCGGAATATGCCGCTCCTACGGAGCTTGTCCACAATTGGAAACGAAATCTACAAAGATACTGCGCTTACGGCGCTGAGGATGGTAAAATAATTTTTTTAAGAATTGATGCGAGGAGTTTGCTTTTGGCCAGAGGCTGAAAGTGGCGGGCGTGATGTTGCGCTGCTTTTTGCCTGTTGACTGTCCGGGCTTAATAGCGGTCAGGCGGCTTCTTCGCGGTATACCCAATGCCAAGGTTCATAAATCACTCCTAACGGATTGCCTCTCGGATACGTCATCCAAAATCCAAAATCCCGCCCTCTCCGTGTCAGCCAATCAAATGCCGGAGTCTGCTCAAACTCCTCGGTGACTGGAGGGCATCCCGGCGTGCCAATATCAATAGCACGTCCCGTGTGATGCTCGCTGAATCCGGGCAGTGCGCTCACGCAAACAATCTGCTCAACCGTCAATCCGGCGGCCAACTTGCGCTCAATAATCTTCCGCTGATAATCAAAACTGCGAAAGCCGGAAATCGCCGCCAACACGACTCCGTCATGCCCGGCGGTCGGAAGCATGGACTGCCACTTTGATGCTGCTCGCCGCTCCAACCGTTGCTCACGCCCAAACATATCCAAGCCAATGGAAACCAAATCCTCGCACTCACAATGGAGAGGTCGGTGGCGCTGCGTCACGAATGAGGTCGGGATGCCCAACTCGCTCAGTGTTCGCATGATTCGCTCCTCGTATGACGTTGTAATGTGCATGATGCTCAAAATCGTCACAGCAATTTCGAGTAAAAATAAGCCCCGCTCTTAAAGCCCCGATGCTCGTAAAAAGCTTGCGCGGCCTTGCGGTGAAACGCTGAGTTCAACTCGATGCGATTGCATCCCCGCTCGCGTGCCCATGAAATAAGATGGTCGAGAATCTGTGTGCCAATTCCTCGACCTCGATACGCTCCATCCACCACCATATCGTTCACGTAGCCAATAAATGTCTCACTCCACAACAAGTTGCTCTTGATGGTGAGAGAACCGAAGCCGACAGTTTGCTGGTCACACACGGCGCAAAGATATACCTGCTGGGCAGAGGCGAGCGAACGGTCGTATACGCTCCGAAGCGAAACCAAATCAAATGGCTTGTCTGGATAAAGCTGGCGCAAGAGTGGCACGATGGCGTCAAAATCCTCCGACCTGCACTTTCGTATTTCAACCATGCTTGCAACAAACGTGTTCATGTTGCCTGAAAGTTTAAGTCGGTTTCATATTGCACGCTTCTTAAGGCGTCATGGGGTTACATTATTCCCTGCTTTCGGCTAATCCATTTCAACTCAACAATTTTTCAAACCGCGCGGCGGCGGCGTCCCATTCCGCTGCCGATTGCGGCGTGATGGTTTTAAGTTCAAATGAATTGCGCACGACTTCGCGCGCGGCGGCGTGCGACGGCAGATGCCCGAGCGTGATGGCCTGCACCAGAATGTTGCCGAGCGCGGCGCATTCGGTCGGGCCGACCAGCACGGGAATTTTCAACGCATTGGCGGCAAATTGATTGAGCATCATGGCCTGGCTGCCGCCCCCGACGATGTGCAACCGCTCGATTTTCCTGCCGATGAGCCGTTCCAACCGCCGCAGGACGACGCGATATGACAGCGCGAGGCTTTCGTAAATGCAGCGCATGAACGCGCCGTGATTGGCGGGCACCGGCTGGCCGGTTTCCTGGCAAAATTCGGCGATTTTTTCCGGCATGTCGTCCGGGCTGAGAAAGCGCGGGTCGTTGGGATTGATGAGCGAGACAAATGGCGGCGCGGTCGCGGCAAGCTGTTCGAGCGCGGCAAAATCGTATTTTTTGCCTTCCTTCGCCCATTGGCGGCGGCATTCCTGCACCAGCCAGAGGCCGACGATGTTTTTGAGCAGGCGCACGGTGTTGCCAAAACCGATTTCGTTGGTGAATCCGAGATCGCGGCCCGGTTCGGTGATAACGGGATGCGGCCATTCAACGCCCATGACTGACCACGTGCCGGAACTGAGGCAGGCCCAATGGTCTCCACTCGCGGGAACGGCGGCGACCGCCGAGCCGGTGTCGTGCGAACAGGAGGCGATGACTTCGATTTGCGGCAGGCCGGTTTCGACCGCGAGGTTTTTTTTCAGCGGCCCCAGCCGTGTGCCGGACGGGCAAATGGGCGCGAACAACTCCTCGCGCAAACCCAGCGCGCGGAAAAGTTTCTTCGACCACGTTTTGGTCTGCGGATTGTAAAGCTGCGTGGTGCTGGCAAGTGAAACCTCGTTTCTCGCCACGCCGGAGCAAAAGTAATTGAACGCATCGCCGATGAGGAGAAGCTGCTTCGCGCCGGCCAGGCGGGCGGGCGGTTCGGCGGCGAGCTGGTAAATCGTGTTCAACGCCATGAATTGGATGCCGGTTTCGGCATAAATCGTCGGCCAGTCCACGCGCGCTTTGGCGTTTTCGACGCCGACGACAGTGCGCGGATCGCGGTAGCACCACACCGGCATCATGATCAGGCCGCGCTCGTCGTAAAGCACGTAATCCACGCCCCACGAATCGGTGCTGATGCTGGCGACGGGCAACTGGCGCGCGGCGGCTTTTTTCAGGCCGGCCTTCAACTCGTTGAACAAGCCGTCAATGTTCCAGTGCAACGCGCTGGAAACCTTGACCGGGCCGTTGGGAAAACGATGCAGTTCCTTCAAAGTGATTTTTCCGTTGTCGAGCGTGCCGAGCATGAGGCGTCCGCTGTCCGCGCCGAGGTCGCAAGCGAGATAATGTGTGGGCATGGTGAAAAAATTGCTGGCGCATTTTACGCCACGCAAACGCGGTGTCAAAGGGATTGGAAATCAGCCGCCGGGAATCGGCGCATCCGCGCACTGTGCCCCGAACGCAACCGGATTGGAGCGCGGCTGTGTGCAAAGCACCAGCCGCAGCACGTTGAAAAGCTTTGTGGCATCAGGTGTATTCCAGCAGGCTGATTTTGCGAAGCGGCTGCGGCTGGTCTTCGACACAGCCGCGCTCCGGGGGCAGTGCGTGCGCCCGCCGGGAATTGAAAAATTGATTTCCCGTCAACCGCAATGTTAAACCTCTCGACTCCGGCGGCGTTGTTTGCAAAACTGGTGTCATGGATGGCGACGAGCGCGACATTTTTCAATTCCTCAAAACCCGGGGAACCGAGTTTGTCGGCGCAATGGAGATTGCCCGGCGTGCCGGCAACAGGAAAAAATTTTTCGAAGACCCCGACTGGGCCAAAACCGTCCTGATGCGGATGCAGGAACGCGGGATTCTTGAACACGACGCCTCGGCGCGCTACCGCATCAAACCGGTTTCCAGAAAGGATAAAAACAAGCGCTGGGTTGCGCCGGACATCGCCAAAATCCTCCATGAAAGCGGCGTGGAAGTTGAAGCCGGCGGTGACATTGCCCCGGACGAGTATTACGAGGAACTCTGACCGCTCATCCGCCCGGCGCAATCGCCAAACCGGATTTGCCACGCCAAAAATTTTCCGTTCGCACCCGACATGTTCGCCGCGCTGCTCACCACCCTGTTGTTTTCCATCTCCGCCATTTGCGGCCATCGCACCTCGACGCGGCTGGGCGGCGTGGAGGCGAATTTCTGGCGCATCTGCGGCGCGATGTTTTTTCTGGCGATTTGGGCGAATACGCTTGGCGCGGGCACGAGCGGCGCGGCGTTTCCCCTTTTTGTTTTGAGCGGACTGGCCGGCATCGGCCTCGGCGACACCGCGTATTTTCAAGCGCTGCCGCGGCTGGGCAGCCGCCGGACGGTTTTACTCTCACAATGCCTCATCGCGCCGTTCGCCGCCCTGACCGAATGGCTCTGGCTCGGCACCCGGCTGCACCTCGCGGAAATTTTTTGCGTGGTCGTGATTCTCACCGGGGTGGTTGTCGCGCTCGCGCCGGGCGATCATTTGAAAATCGCCCCGCGCCGGTTGTGGATTGGCATTCTGGCCAGCACCATTGCCGCGCTCGGCGGCGCGCTCGGCGCGGTGTTGAGCCGCAAAGCCTACTTCGTCGCGCACGCGGCGGGCGAACATCCCGACCCCGGCACGACCGGCTACCAGCGCGTCATCGGCGGTGCCGTTGCGCTCGGCCTGGTTTTCCTGATTGTGAAATGGCGGCATGCCCGCCGGCACGGTGATGATGCGCAAATGATGGATTCCTTTTCTGCGCGTGAAAAATTAAAGCTCTGGCCGTGGGTCCTGGTCAACAGCCTGGCCGGGCAGACGATTGGCGTGAGTTGCATGCAATGGGCGCTCGAAAACACGCCCACCGGCATCGTCACGGCCATCATCGCCATGACCCCCATCGTCATGCTGCCGCTGACGCGCGTTTTTGAGGGTGAAAAAATCACCGCGCGGTCGCTCACCGGCGGCCTCATCGCCGTCGCGGGCGTGTTGGGCCTGACATTTTGGCGGTGAGCCATTATCTTCCTTCTCGTTGTCGTCCTTGTCCTTGAAAAATAACCGATCGAGGACGAAGAACGAGGACGAGGACGAATTTTAATGAAAACAGAGTTGCAGACCGCTGTTGAATCGCTCGGCATCGAAAAATTCCGGCGCCACATTTTTCTTTGTGCCGACCCGACCGAGCCTAAATGTTGCGCGAAGGAGCAAGGGCTGGCCGCGTGGGAATTTTTAAAGCGGCGGCTCAAGGAACTGAATCTCGCCGGCCCGGAGCCGCTGGTTTATCGCACCAAGGCCAACTGCCTGCGCGTCTGCGTGCGCGGGCCAATCGCAGTCGTTTATCCCGAAGGCGTCTGGTATCACTCCTGCGCGCCGGAAGTGCTGGAACGCATCATCCAGGAGCACCTGATCGGCGGGAAAATTGTCGGGGAGTTTGCCTTTGCGCATAATCCGCTGCCGTGAATCCAACGCGTCCGGTTAACATAAATTCCCAATCTTTATCGCCATAATTCAGGCTGCATCACCGCCCATTTTCCGCTCGACTTTCGTTTATTTAACGTGCAGAATTACCTCAGTTTCGGAGGAAACATGGCCAGACTGCTCATCAAGACCGGGGGTTTTGAAAACCAGACGTTAGAACTGCGTTTCGGCACCAATCGCGTCGGGCGCGACCCCGACTGTGATTTCCCCATTGATCATCCCACCGTGTCCTCAAACCACTGCGAACTGGTGTTGTCGGGTGAAGGTGTGATGCTCCGCGATTGCGACTCGACCAACGGCACGTTCGTCAACGGCGATCCGGTCAAGGAAGCGTGGCTGCTTCCCGGCCAGACGGTGAGTTTGGGCGACGTGGAATTATTCGTCGAATCCACCGAGGTCAACGTTGCGATCCCCAAGTATGAGCGCGAGCGTCCCAAACCGCCGGTGGTGCTGGAAGGCGGCGTGATGCTCTGCCCGCGCCATCCGCAGGTGCCGGTCACCTACAAATGCACCCGCTGCAACGAGGTGATGTGCAACCGTTGCGTGCATGTGTTACAACGCAAAGGCGGCCTGCCGCTGTTCCTCTGCACGCTTTGCAGCCACAAGTGCGAACCCATTGAAGTCGTGAAACGGGCGAAGAAAAAAACGTTCATCGGCTTTTTGCGGGATACCGTCAAAATCCGGTTCCGGAATCCCATCAAACGCGATAAATTTTAAAAGTACAGGCTGCGGTTTCAGGACGGCGATCGGTCTTTCAAAAACTGCCGGACCATTTTCTCCAGCGCCGCAATCCAGAGTGGATGTTCGTTGAGACACGGAATTTGCGCGAACTCCTTTCCGCCTGCCTCTAAAAATGTCCTCCGCCCCCGAATGCCGATTTCTTCCAGCGTCTCCAGACAATCGGAAACAAAGGCCGGGCAGATGACCAGAAGCTTTTTGACTCCGCGCCTGGGCAGCTCCACCAGTTCAAAATCCGTGTAAGGCTTGAGCCACGGAACGCGACCGAGCCGGGATTGGAATGAAATGGAATACTTGCTTGCCGGGATGCCCGCTTGCGCAACGAATGCCGCCACCGTTTTGAAACATTGCGCGCGGTAACACGTCGCGTGCGCCGGGCTTTCGGTTTCGCAACAATTCGGCGCAGTCAAACAATGGCCGCCGGTCGGGTCGGACTTGCGCAGATGCCGCTCCGGAAGGCCGTGAAAACTGAACAGCAAATGGTCGTAGCCCGCCGCCAGATGATTTGCCGCGCCGACCACCAGTGCGGCGATGTAATCCGGCGCGCCGCCGTAGGGCGGTTGGACTTCGACCCGCATTTGCGGCGCGAGTTTTGCCACGACTTCCTTCACCCGCTCCACCGCTGTTTCGTAGCTCGACATCGCGTAGTGCGGAAACAGTGGAATCAGAAATAATTCGTCCACGCCGCGTTCGCGCAATTTCCGAATCGCATCTGGAATGGACGGATTTCGATAACGCATCGCCAGTTCAACCGGCACGGTGACACGCTTTTGCAGTTCGGTCTGCACCCGTTTGCTCGTGACGATGAGCGGTGAACCTTCGGGCGGCCAGATTTTTTTGTAAGCCTCGGCGGCTTGTTTCGGACGGTTGATGAGAATCATCCCCACGATGAACCGGCGCAGCAGCCAGGGCGTGTCAATCACCCGCCCGTCCATCAGAAATTCATTCAAATAACGCCGCACGTCGCCCACCGAGGTCGAGTCCGGTGAACCCAGATTGACCAGCAAGACGCCTTTGTTCATGCGCGAGAATTGAACCACGGATGGACACGGATGGACACGGATAAAACGCGCGTAAATTCCGGCGGCATCCTGATTTTTATCGGCGCAACCCGCACTACGGGACCGGCACTACAGCCACATTTTTTGCGCCAGCCCAAAACCCAATCCGTGTTCATCCGTGTCCATCCGTGGTTTTAAAATAATTTGCCACCCGTTCCACGATATTCACGCCCGACACAATCGTGTCGCCCAGCGAAACGCCGTCGCGATAGTGGCCGGCAAAGAAAAGGCCCGCGGCCTTGTTTTCGATTTCGTTCATCAATTCGCGGTAACGACCGTAGCCGACGTTGTATTGCGGAATCGCCTTCGGATAAAGCACGCAGTGCTGGAAGGCCGGTTTTCCGGTCACGCCCAGCAGCACCCGCAGGTCTTCACACACCAGCGCGACAAGTTTCTCCGCCGGCAGCAAGGCAAGTTCCGGATAACGTTCGCCGCCGATGTAACTCGTCAGCGTCACGTGACCGGCGGGTGCGCGATTGGAAAACAGCGACGACGAGAAAATCGTGCCGAGAATTTTAAAGCCTTCGATTTTTGGAATCAACATGCCGAAGCCTTCGCACGGATGCGCCACATCCTCGCGGCGAAATCCCAGCACCACGCTCGCCACCGGCGGATGACGGATTTCGGAAAATGGCGAGAGGTCGAGCGGCTCAAGTTCTTTATTCTCGGTAGGGCGGTGCTGCTGCGCCGCCCCAATTTCAGGGCTGCGCGGCAGCGCAGCCCTACCACACATCACTTTCAACTCCGCCAGCTTGAGCGCCGTGCCGCAATAAATCACCGCGCGATGCTCCGCTTGAGTTTCATTTCGGAGGGACGAGCTCTGCGAGTCCCCAATTTCACCCGCAGTGAGTGGGGCTCGTGGAACTCGCCCCTCCGAAAGCGTGAGTGTCCAACCGTCAGCGGTCCGCGTCAACTTTGCAACCGTGGTGTTCAGCCTCACCGCGTCGCCAAGCTGCGCCGCCAGCGTGTCCGGCAGGACCTGCAAACCTTCATCAAACGAAAATTTTGGCGCACGATCCTTGGCCACTTCGCCGCTCCGCTTCCGCGCACCCGCGCCGAAAATCTGGCCTTTGATCAGTGAGCCATAATTGTCCTCCAGCGCCTTGAGCTTGGGAAAAGCGTGCGTCAAGGAAAGTTGGTGCGGATCGCCCGCGTAAATTCCGGCGACGAGCGCATCAATCGCGTGGTCGAGAAATTCCCGGTTCAGCCGGCGCTTCACAAACTCCGCAATACTTTCTTCCACACCATCCCAGCGCCGCGGCACGAACGGTTCGCGCAACACGGCCAGCTTGGCCCCGGCGGTAAAAAGTTTCGTCGTGAAAAAACCGAGTGGCGAACCCGGCATGGCGATGGGGCGCTGGTAGCGGACGACGTAACGCGCTTCGGCTTTCGGATCGGGATCCAGCCGTCGCGACTGCAAACCGGCGTCGCGGACAAGCTGACCGATCTTGGGCGAAGTTTCGAGCAGCGTATTCGGCCCGAATTCAGCAAGATAGCCGTCCTGGCGCAGCGACTGAATCACACCACCCACGCGCCCGCTGGCTTCATAGACCGTGACCGGAATGTCCTTGCGTTTCAGATAAAACGCCGCGGTCAACCCCGTGATGCCGGCCCCGATGATGGCGACAGATTTCATTCAGTTTGGGGAAAATTAAACCACGCTTCCGCATTGTCGAGAACACTTGCGCTTCCGTGCCTTTGGGACGACGCAAAAATGGCAATTGAAACTGTGATGTCGAGCAGCGGCGCGGAACTGTGCGGGAAACTGTTTTAGGGAATCAGAACGGACTTGAAGGCGCGACTCATCGCAAGGTCATGCTGCTCTTTGTCGCGGGTAACAAACAAATCCGGGTTGACCTGCTCCAAAATGGCGACGTGCAAAACGTCCGCGCTCCGCATCCGCAGCTTCGTGGCTTGCGCGGCACTCATTTGCTGGCACTCGGAAACGGCCTCGTTCAAATCGGTTTCCTCCAAACGGAACGCCCCTTTTTCATGCCAATGTTTGAACAGTCGGCGGAGACCTTCGGCGACCGCCGGCTGCGGGCCGTTGTGCTTTTTGCACAGTTGCCGCAATCCGTTGATGGTTTCAAATTGCGACCATTCAGACGTGATCCATTCCTCGTTCTGGTTTGAGCTAAAAAAGGCGCGGGCCTTCTGATGCTGCGGCTCTCCGGGATAAATCAGGGACACCAAAAAAGACGAATCACTATAAATTTTCATTCGCCCTCCTCAAGAAATGCCTTGGTGTCAATGACGGGACACTGCGGGGCGAGCTTGTCCAACTCGGCAAACATTTCCACGGCGGAAATTCGTTTGGTTCTTTGGCGCGTCATCACCAGTCCGCCCTTCCGGTCGGGCACGCGGACGGACTCGCCGGGTTTGATGGCGGAAATCAACGACGGCTTGCGGGACAGTTGGCGGCTGGTGATCGTTTTCATGCTGACAATATTGTCTGACAACGCGAGCACGTCAAGTGGTATTCAGTCTGGCCCCGTGATGCCGGCCCCGATGATGGCGACGGATTTCATTTATTTTTGGAAAACTTAAACCACGCTTCCGCATCGTCGAGAACACTTGCGCTTCCATGTCTTTGCCGCTAATTTAATTTACGTGAGCACAGTCGCCGAAATCGAATCCGCCATCAGCACCTTGCCCGTCAAGGATGCCTGGAGCGTTGCGGGCTGGTTGCGCGATTATCTCGACGCGAAGTGGGACAAGGAAATGGACGAGGACATCGCCGCCGGGCGGCTTGATCCGCTTTGGGAAAAGGCGAAAGCCGACATCGCCGCCGGTCGCGTGAAACCGCTCGATGAAGTCATCAACCACGGGGGATTTCTGGCAAAGTTTCCGCGCCCTGTCGCCGGCAGCGCAGACGGCGGCGCGCAAAGCCTACAAACTCTGGCTGCAAAATCCCCGGCACGGCTCGCTTCAATTTCAGAAGAAAGGCCAGCTTCACGAAATTGGCAGTTGAATCGCCTGACTTTTTGAGGCACATTAAGCGCGTGAAAGCGACAACCAAGCGACAGACCAAGACCGAGGCCGAATTGCTCGACCACGCGACGAACAATCTGTTGCGCGCGGTCAAGCAGAAGATTCTCAAGAAAGAAGGCCGCGTGGATTACGACAAATTGCGCAAAGAAGGTTACAGCGACCGGTTTCTTGCGAAAGTCGAAGCGGCTTGAGCCTTCTCATTCATTTTTTCGCAGCCACATAAATTCCATTACGGTGAGGTCAAGCAAAGGCGCGGCCCGCTTCGCATATTTCAAGGCATCCGAATAAATCATTCCTCGCGTCAACTCGCGGACAATTTCGCGCGTCGTCAGGTCATTTGCTCTGGCAAACTGAATTGCAGCCGCCAAGTCGGTGTAACGCAAGATGTGCTCTTCGCTCATATTCGTCTATAAATTGCGGCCTTTCTTCCGACTTTCTCGCTAATGACGCCAATTTTTTTCTGACTGCGAAATCTGTTTAGTGCAACAGCGATTTGGTTTTGATTAAGGTCTCGTTTCAATTCCTTTAGGGCTTCGCTGATGTCAGTAACCGTAAATTCTGTTGGACAAATTTTAATTGCTTCCCAAACCGTTTTACCAATCGAACCATACCCACCTTTTGTTTGCTCGACGACACCAGACAGAACCGCTTGCTCTTGCGAAGGAAATGCAATGCCATTCCCAGTGGCGTCACTGTTTTGCAGACCTTGACGTTTGGCGATCTCCAGAAATTTTTCTACGACAGACAGTTCGTTCTTTAGCTTGTCGCGAATCTCTATTATTTCTCGAATATTCATCTTTTCTGTTTTATCTTACCACGTTATTGTGGTATTTCAACATCAAAGACGCAATAAAAGGATAAAGTTGTCCACCGGACGAAATATGAAATCGCATGAAAACACAGGGGTTTTTGGTTGTTTTGTGAATAACTTTTCAGGTTGCGAATAAATCCAGATGCAACTTGGCTAGTTTTTTACCATGCCAATAGCGGTATTGATTTCCAAACTGCAAAGCAAATTTGAACTATGAGCGTTTGGTTGCAGCCACTTGGAATTATGGTAGTGGCGTTAACTTTTCAACTCAGGCAATGTGAAACTGTAACTCAAATCGTTCGCGAATGTTTCCGCTCGCTCACCGGCGCAAGCGTGTTGTCGAAGCACATCGCGATGTTGCGGATGAACAGGCGGCCGGTGTCGGTGACTTCAAGGCCGGTCGGGGTGCGGTGCACCAGGCCGTCGGCTTCAAGCGGCGCGAGCGCGGCAAGTTCGCCGGCAAAGTGTTCCGCGAAGTTGATGCCGAGCTTTTGCGACATCGCGGCGTAATCGAGCGACAGGTCGCACATCACGCGCATGATGGTTTCGCGGCGGATCTTGTCCTCGTCGGTCAGGAAATACGCGCGCTGCAGCGGCACTTTGCCCGCGTCCACGGCCGCCTGCCATTTCGGCAGTTCCTTCTCGTTTTGCCAGTAGGCTTCGGGAATTTGCGAGATGCTTGACATGCCGAACGCGTAGATGTCCGAACCGGCGCGCGTGCTGTAACCCTGGAAATTGCGCTGGAGCTGCTTGTTGCGCTGCGCCACGGCCAGTTCATCGTTGGGCCGCGCGAAATGATCCATGCCGATATAGACGTATTGGTTGTTGGCGGTGAGTTTCTCAATGACCAGCTTGAGCACCTGCAACTTGGTCCCGGCGTCGGGGAGATGCTGTTGCTGCTCCAGGATTTTTTGGGCGGGCTTGATCCACGGCACGTGCGCGTAGCTGAAGACGGCGAGCCGGTCGGGTTTCATTTCCAGCACGATATCGAGCGTTTCGTTGAACGACTCCGGCGTCTGGTGCGGCAGGCCGTAGATGAGGTCGAGGTTGATCGAGCCGTAACCCAGTTCGCGCATCCAATCCATCGCCTGTTGCGTCATCGCGCGCGGCTGGATGCGGTGGACCGCTTCCTGCACCCTGGGGTTGAAATCCTGCACGCCCATCGAAGCGCGGTTGAAACCGATCTCGCGCAGCGCTACCATGTGCTCGCGCGTGAGCCGGCGCGGGTCCACTTCCACGCTGGCTTCGATGCCCGGCGAAAACGTGAAATGCTTGTGGATGATTTCGCCGAGCCGGCGGATTTCGTCGGGCTTCAAAAAAGTCGGCGAACCGCCGCCAAAGTGGAGTTGCCCGGCTTTGCGCTGCGGATTCAACCGCGGCGCCATCTCTGCCACCTCGCGGCCAAGGGAATCCACGTAGGCCATGCCTTTGTCGTGGTTGAGCGTGATGACGGTGGTGCAGCCGCAAAACCAGCAGAGCGTTTCGCAGAATGGGATGTGGAAATAAATTGAAAGGTCGCGGGCCGTCTGGTTGTTCGCGGCAATTTTTTCAGCCAGGTCCGGCCACGTTATCGTATCGGTGAACTTCGTGGCGGGCGGGTAGGAGGTGTAACGCGGCCCGGCCACGTTGTATTTTTCCACCAACCCGAGATCAACTTTGAGCCTGCTCATGGATTTAGAAAATGGAGATAAAATCCAAGCCCGCCCTCATCCTGGCTCTGCCCCTCTTGGTGGCGCAGGTTTCCAAACCTGCTGTATCGCCGACTTCCAAGTCGGCAAGCACCAGACGTTGCGCCAGCAGCGGGTTTGGAAACCCGCGATACAGCAGACTTGGAAGTCTGCGCTACGCGCCAGCGCCGGTTCAGGGGCACAATTCCTGGGAGCGCTGGCGTCTCGCCGGCGAGTTCCGGCTTTCGGCTTCCGACTGGCCGGCGGGACGCCAGCGCTCCCAGGAGGTTCATGGAAAGAGTGGGCGTTTATCTGGCCTCTTTTCATCATTTGAAATTTCGCACCGTTTCGACCAATGCGGCGATGTTTTCCAATTTCGCATTGGGTGGCACTCCATGTCCAAGGTTGAAAATATGGCCTTTGCGGCCGCGCATGGCCTCAAGAATGGACCGCGTTTCCTGTGCGACAACTTCCGGCGTGGCGTCGCTGAGCAACGCGGGCGCAAGGTTGCCTTGAAGAGCGATATCCGCCGGCAAAAGCCGGCGCGCGTGAGCCAGCGGAAATTGCCAGTCTATGCCCAGCACGCTTGCCCCGGTCGCCAGCAGGTCATCCCAATTCCCGTGCGTGCCGAGGGAGAAGACGATGATGGGTACGTTGGTAGGGCGCGTCACTCCGTGCGCGCCGTCGTTGACTTGCGGATCCACGGCGCGCACGGAGTGACGCGCCCTACCTGACAGTTCGGAAATGATGTCCCGCATCCAACGC
>Ga0224534_1000732_pt1 | contig 19611 bp, 15 predicted proteins | sample 714E12024metaG_FD_172012 | JGI IMG/M metagenome (GOLD analysis project Ga0224534, IMG submission 172012) | Peat soil microbial communities from Stordalen Mire, Sweden - 717 E1 20-24 | ecosystem: Environmental > Terrestrial > Soil > Wetlands > Peat | place: Sweden: Norrbotten County, Stordalen... | reverse complement strand
TGCTTGTGCCAGGCGGGAAGGCCCCGCCCGCCAAGTGGTGGACGGGCAGCATGCCTGCCTTAAAGGAGATGTTGTTGATGCGCTCGGACGGGAGAAAGCCCGGGGAACTGCGACCTGTCGCAATACACCGCAATTATCTCAAGTATGCCGGGGGCTCGGTCCTGATCGAAGTGGGGGACACCAGACTGATCTGCACTGCCAGCGTGGAGGACAAGGTGCCTCCGTTTCTCAGGGGCAAGGGCAAGGGTTGGGTCACCGCCGAATACAGCATGATCCCCTGCTCTACCATGGTGCGCACGATCCGGGACATTACCAGGGGCCGGCTGAACGGGCGATCGTCGGAGATCCAGCGGCTGATCGGGCGCTCGCTACGGGCGGCGGTGGATATGGAGAAGCTGGGGGAACGCACCGTGTGGATCGACTGCGACGTCATCCAGGCTGACGGGGGAACCCGCACGGCGGCCATCACCGGCGCCTACGTGGCGCTGAAAGACGCCATGCGAGGCCTGGTGGCGCAGGGAGCTCTCAGTGAATTGCCGCTGCGGGACAGCGTGGCAGCGGTCAGCGTCGGTAAGGTTAACGGTGAGCTACTGCTCGATCTCTGCTTCGAGGAGGATTCCCGGGCCGAGGTGGATATGAACGTGGTGATGACCGGAAACGGGGAGTTCATAGAGATTCAGGGTACTGCCGAGGGGCAACCCTTTACCGGAGGGGAACTCCAGGAACTGCTGGCCTTGGCGGCCCGGGGGAATGATCGCCTGATCGTCAAACAGAAAGAAATATTGGAATAGAAGGGGAGAACGACCTATACCGCATGATTCTGTGGTAATTGCCAGCCGGAATCAGGGCAAGATCGCCGAATTTCATGAACTGCTGCAGGAGTTGGAACTGCATGTGTTCTCTCTGACGGATTTTCCCGGCCTGCCCGAGGTAGCGGAGACGGGAGCCACCTTCCAGGAGAACGCTCTGCTGAAAGCGCGTGCCGCCACCGGGGCCACCGGACTGGTGGCAGTGGCCGACGATTCCGGACTGGATGTGGACTATCTAAAGGGTGCCCCGGGTATTTATTCCTCCCGCTACGCCGGCTCCGATCATGATGATGCTGCCAACAACAGGAAGCTGTTGGCTGCCCTGGATGGGGTTCCGGCGAGCCGGCGCTCCGCCCGGTTTCGGTGTGTGATCGCTATCACTACGCCTGACGGAGGCGAGTACCTGAGCGAGGGCGTGTGCGAAGGCCGGATCACCACGGCGCCCAGGGGAGACGACGGCTTCGGTTACGACCCCGTGTTTCTGATACCGTCGCTGGGCCTGACCTTTGCAGAGTTGGGGGCTCTGGTAAAAAACCGGATCAGCCACAGAGCCGAGGCCATGACCAACGCCAGGGAGATCCTGACCTATCTCTTAAAAAGCCCATCTATTACGTATACTTCTGACTTGAGTCGGGAGTGAAGAATGGAACCACTTCTATAGAACAGACCTACGAAACCCGGACGTGAAAACCCGCGGGTTTCAGCCGCGGAATGAAAGCTCCTCTATGATTATCGCCCTAAATCATAAAGAATTATTGGAGCATGTATTCGGAAGTGGGAGGTGACCGGGATACCTCAGAGAATGTGGTTAGGAGTCCTGAGTGACTCTCACGGAGATGTCGACCGGGCGAAACAGGCGGTTAAGGCCATGGGCGACGTCGATCTGGTGATCCACGCCGGCGATTTCTACCAGGATGCCCTCTACCTGGCGGATCAGTTCGGCGTCGATGTTCATGCAGTGCTCGGCAACTGCGACCGGTGCGTGCCCGGCCCGCACGAGGAAGTGCTGGAGCTTTGCGGTCACCGGATCTACCTGACCCACGGCCACCTCTACGGCGTCAAGCAGGGGTTGATGCGGCTGGCCTATCGCGTCCGGGAGGTGGATGCGGAGATGGCGATCTTCGGGCACACCCACGTACCGCAAAACGAAGAGGTGGACGGAATCCGTTACCTGAACCCGGGCAGCGTTGCCTTCCCGCGCATACCCGGGCAGTTCACCTATGCTTTGGCGAGACTGGAGCCGGGTGTACCAGTTACCGTGGAGCTGTTCACCCTGACGTGAATGCTGCCACTGCTGACCTGGCAACAGGGCTTGATCCGGGTCTCGCCGGGTGGCAGCCTGCTGATCATGTTGAAAATTGTTTCCCCGGCATGGTATACTGAGAATTGCTTCGGGGTGTAGCCCAACTTGGTAGAACACATGGTGCACTTGCACAACCCCAATTTATGAGAACGCTAATTCTGGCAAGAAAAGTAAAATATTTAATCGACAAAGCACAAAAGGTAATTTAATACTTTGCTCGGGGTGTAGCGCAGTTTGGCTAGCGCGCCTGCTTTGGGAGCAGGAGGCCGAAGGTTCAAATCCTTTCACCCCGACCATTTTATTTTTCTGGAAGGCTTGGGAGAGTAAGGGATCAGGGAACGAAAGCAAAAACATGTTCCAGGAGGCTAGCAACCCGTAAGGAACCCTAAGAATCCCGAAAATACTGGTAGTTCTAGACACGGATTCATATACGATACGAGTCCAGTGGCGAGAAGATTTGTTCACTGGGCAGTGATTGGCATACTGCCAACTGTTATCATAATTCAAGTTGGAGAGGCGGTTATTTATTAAATAACTCAACTTTCTCACTAAAAAAATGCCCTCAAACCCTTGGTATATCTGATATTTAACAACAAGAACACCCATCGATCTGGTAAAATAGAAGTGACGAAACCCCATTATATCAAGGAATAACGGGTTCTCTTTAGGAGTGCCCAAGCCCTAAATGGTAAGTAAATTGGCATGCGAATGACAAGGCAATTGGCATTAAATAGAAGAGCGTGGATGATGTTTTCTATCCACGCTCTTCTATTTAATGCATCAAAAAAAATCGTCTTTTACTCTGGCTATCGAAGCATCTCTCGAATTCTTCCCCGTGCTCAAGTAGGGGTCCTCCCAGACTGAACAGGCCAATTAATATTTCGGCATCCACTACTTCACCAACCGACCAGAAACATTCTGGCAGATGCTCGTAGCCTATTGACATTTGGTTGTGAGGGTCTATTATAGATATATAGTTATAAATCTATGAAGGAGGAAACCATGAACCTGCCGTTTAATGCCTTGGCTGATCCCACCCGAAGGCGCATTCTCGAACTCTTGCGTCAAGGCGACCTGACAGCCGGGGAGATCGCCGATCAATTTTCCATATCCCAGCCGAGCGTCTCCCACCATCTGAGTCTGCTCAAGCAGGCCGGACTGGTGGAGTGTGAGCGCCGGGGACAGTATATGGTGTATTCCCTTAATTCCACCGTGTTCCAGGAAGTGTTTGCCTGGTTGGCCGGATTACTACCGAGAAAGGAGAAAGACAATGGAGACGAATAAGAAATATTTACTGCCAGATTGGCCCATTTGGATTCTGTTGGCTCTGGAATTGGCGGGTTCGCTGTACTTGTACCCGCATCTACATGCCTACGCCTTTCTTTCGTTTTTTATAACTCTCGGCTTATACCTGCTGATGTTTTTGGCCCTGCCGGCCATCGACCCGCACCGGGACAATTATAACCGATTTTTAGACACCTTCCGTTTTATGAGGTTTGTCATCATCCTCTCGTTGGTAGCCCTGCACTGGCTGCTGATCCTGGCCTACGTTCATGGCTGGCACGTGTCAATTGAACAAGCGCTCATTACAACGCTTTCCATTTTATGGGTGGCGTGCGGTAACGTCATGGGCCGAGTCAAACAGATGACTTGGTACTTCGCTGTTAGAAACCGCTGGACTTTGTCCGATGAGCGAGTCTTTGTCAGAGCACAACGCTTTGCTGGACGGGCATTGGTTATCGCCGGACTAGTGGGCATCGTGGTCGGGTTCATAGGTGGCACCACAGGTTGGATATTGTTCGTTGCCGAAGCAGTGGTAGTTACTATCCTTTCACATGTTTATTCCTATTTCGACTACCGCAAGACCCACAATTAGGCTTTAAGATGGGCATCATCGCCCACCAGAAACAAGTCTACCCTAAATATATTGGCTATGCATTTGGCATAACAATTGACATAGTTTTGGCATGAGGAATCAACGAGTTCCACACGCCAAAACTATTCTGGTATAATAATCCAAGGGAACGATCTGGGGGCAATCAACACCTCTTCTGACATGAGCAGTATGAAACCCCAGGCATTCTCTCAGGCTCGGAGCAAAATGACAATGGCCAGCACTACGATATGCCAGGACTGATCGACCATGATCACCAGCCAGGGAGCGGTGGCCCCGGTCACATGGCGCGTCCAGAACTCCACAAACTCGCGGCGGTCCAGGATGATGTGGGCGCCAAAGATAAGCGCTATACCACTCCAGGAAATGCCCCCGGCAAGGAGCGACAGCAGGTAGACGGTCAAAGTATACACCGCGGCATGAGTCAGCAACGGCAGCCATTGAGTGCCTTTTTTCACAGCCATCCAGCGGGTCTGCAGCAGAAAGTCGCCCACCAGGTGTCCGACCAGAAGCCATTCAAACAACGTCATCGTTTGGTTACACCATCCATCGTAATCTACAATCCTCGTGCGCTACCAATAAAGGAGCGGCGCCGGTCAGAGCGAGAGCTGCCGGCGGCAGGGCGTCCAGTTGCGCAGGGGACGCTTGCAGCCATGACAGTTGGACTGCCCCTGCAGGATCTTGCAGTAGGTGGAGACCACGTACTCGAAGATGCGGGCGTTGCGCACCGCGAACGAGACCTCGTTGGCGATGTTCAGCACCAGGTCGGCGTCGCTCTTGTTGAAGTCCAGGCCGTCATTCTTGTTCAGCACCTCAATGACCCCGACAACCTGCTGATCGGCAATCAAGGGGGCGGCGATCATGTTTCTGGTGGTGAATCCGGTGCTGTTGTCCACCTGGTCGTAGAAATAGGGGCTGCCCTTGCAGTCGTTGATGATCACTGGCTTTTGCTCCTGGAGCACGAAGCCGGCGATCCCCTTGTCGGCCGGCATCAGGAATTTGGACAGGGCCTCGCTCTGTTCCCCCTCCACGGCGAAGAACTCCAACTGCTGCTCGTCCTGGGTCAGCAGCAGCACTGAAGCGGCGGAGGCGTTGACCGCATCCATGACCAGGTAGATCACCCATTGCAACTGTTCGTTCAAATTCAGGTTGTTCTGGATATTGGTGCTGATGGTAAGGTAGGTATTGAGGCCATAGAGCTGCTTGTTGATCCGGGCATACTTGATCACAAAATCGAATAGGTTGGAGAGCACGATCGCCAGTAATTCCAGTTCGGCATCGGGGAACATTTGCCGGGGCTCCTTAATCAGGCACTGCCCGAGAAGGCGCTCATCCTTCTGCAAATTGATGATCAGTGTCGATCCCTCTCTGCTGATGGCGGCAGTTGCGCCTGCCTGGGGAGAGTCCAGCAGCGACAGGCCGATCTCGTCAGCATCGAAGGCCTGCTTGAGCAGGCGGCAGGCGCTCTCTTGGATGGCGGATAGATCCTCCAGGTCCATGAAGCCAAGAATCGTTTGAACCAGGTTGTTGAAAATATCAATATCATTCGGACCCAGATTGTTCATCGCCGTTGCGTCACCATCCTTATCCGCCTATTTGAAGGAGTATTCCGGGCGCCGGCCAAGCCCTACGGGCGCACCGGAACAACAACCAACGCCGATCAGCCAGGAAAACCCGGCCTGGATTGTTCGTTCAACAAGTCTTACTGGCTCTCTCCGATATACTTATAGTCGCAGAGCGGGCAGGGAGTCCAGTTGCTCAGCGGGCGCTTGCAGCCGTCGCAGTTGGACTGCCCCTGCAGGATCTTGCAATAGGTGGAGACCACATACTCGAAGATGCGGGCGTTGCGCACGGCGAACGAGACCTCGTTGGCGATGTGCAGCACCAGATCGGCGTCGCTCTTGGTGAAGTCCTGGCCGCCATTTTTATTCAGCACCTCGATGACTCCGATCAGTTGCCGATCGGCATTCAACGGGGCGGCGATCATGTTCCTGGTGGTGAATCCGGTGCTGCTGTCCACCTGGCCGTAGAAGTAGGGGCTGCTCTTGCAGTCGTTGATGATCACCGGCTTTTGCTCCTGGAGCACAAAGCCGGCGATCCCCTTGCCAGCCGGCATGATCAACCTGGATAGCACATTGCTCTTCTCGCCCTCGACGGCAAAGAAGTCCAGGTTCTGTTCATCCTGCGTCAGCAGCAGCACGGAGGCGGCGGCGGCGCTGACGGTCTCGATGCACCGGTTGATCACCCACTGCAGTTGTTCGTTCAGATTGAGGTTTTTCTGGATGTTGGCGCTGACGGTGAGATAGGTGTTCAATTCGTTGACCTGCTTGCTGATCTTGGAATACTTGCTGACGCAATCGAACAGGTTGGAGAGCACAGTCGCCAGCAACTCCAACTGGGCATCGGTAAACAGCACCTTCGGCGCCCTGACCAGGCACCGCCCGAACAGTTGTTGATCCTTCTTTAAACTGAGCAGCAGATCCGCATCCTCATGGACCACACTGCTCCTTGCGCCTTCCTGCAGGGCAGCAGCCGGCGACAGGCTGACTTCGACCGCATCGAAGGCCTGACGGAGCAAGCCGCAGGCATCCGACTGCACGCTGGCCAGATCGCCCGTATCGATCAAGCCAAAGACTTTTTGAACCAGGCCGTTGAAGATCTGGGTGCTGTTCTGAACGGGGCTATCCATCGCCGTCACGCATCCTTGTAGATCAAGATTAGGCAATGCTGACACAACCACCCTCTGTTGAAGGCAAGAGGCGCTCGTTAACAGAGGTATGGGGAAGGCTATCTATAACTGCGGAACTAGAATGCTTACCTCATAGTGGGCTGATTTTATTTTAACATGGCTGAGGTTTCTTGAATAGAATGGAAACTTCAATCTCGTCTGGTCCGGATAAACCTGCTGTTGGTTAACCTAGATCCTATATTTTTTGCGCCAACCGGGAGGCGCCGCAAGCCCCGGCTGCAGCCACGGAAACCCCAGCCCGTTCCGCTGGATCAGGGCATCAATAGGGATCGGATCTTATTACTTGTCCAGCCGGTAATCGCCAACCGTATACACGCCCACCGGCTCGGTAAACCCCTTGACCTCCGCCTGCCCCACGTACCGCAGGCCGAGGGACTGGCGCTCTTCCTCGCTCAGGAGCTGCACCGACCGCTCGCTGATGCAGACCAGGGTGCCAAAATTCTTGGTCAGGCCCTCCACGCGGGATGCAAGATTGACATCCTCCCCGATGGCGGTGTATTCCATCCGCTCCGGGCTGCCCACGTTCCCCATCAATGCCGGGCCGGAATTGATGCCGACGCCGACCTGCAGCGGGATCTCGCCCGCCGCCACCCAGTATTCGTTCAACTTGCGGACTGCCTCCTCGATGTCCTCTGCCACCCTGATTGCCCGCTGGACATGGTCCTTAAGAGGGATCGGCGCCCCGAAGACGGCCATCAGCCCGTCTCCCAGGTACTTGTCCAGGGTGCCTTCCGCCTCCAGGATCAGCTTGGTGGTGGCGGTTAGATACTGGTTGAGCCGCTGCACCACCACTTCCGGCTGCTTTTTCTCGCTGTAGGCGGTGAAGCCGCGGATGTCGGTGAACATGACGGTGACCATCATGCGCTCGCCCCCCAGGGCCACCCTGGTGGGGTCCTTCATGATCTCGTCCACCACCGCCGGAGAGACATAGCGGCTGAACATCGCCCTGGTGCGCCGTCGTTCCAATTCCGACTGCAGGAAGTCGGCGGCGGTGATGGAGCCGTAGTCCAGGATGATCAGGGCGAGGGGGGCGGCCAGGTTGATCCACAGCCGGTCGAAGTTCCAAAGCAAGAAAGCGCTGCCGGACACCACAACTGCCATGCCCAACAGCAGGAGCAGGCCCTGCCAGGGGCTGCGGCGGTTCAAAACCAGGGCCGTGAGCAACCCGACCAGGAATAGGATGGCCAGGTTGGCCGTCGTCGGGAGGCGCCGGTACCATCGCCCGTCAAGGAATGACTGCACCACCGACGCATGGATCTCCACCCCGGGTGTGGGCAGGGCGCCGGCCAGGACCAGGTTGGAGGATGTGTAGGGTGTGTTGTAATAGTCGTCATAGACCGGCGATTCGGGCCCGATAAGCACGATCTTGCCGCTCAGGGCTGCCGCCGGCACCTTGCCGTCCAGCACATCGATGCAACTGTAGGTCTTGAAGGTTCCCTGGGGGCCCCAGAAGCCGGTCAGAGCCATGTTCAACCGGTCGACCGGGATCGCCCGGCTGCCGGCCAAGAGCCGCCCGTGCTCCAGCTTGAGGGCGCCGGGAGGCACGTCGGTGGCCGCCAGGCCAACCGCCAGCCCCAGCGCCGGGAATGGCGCCCGGAACATGTTCACGTCCACCAGAGTCACGTGCCGCACCACATTGTCGATATCGGTGGGCATGTTGATAAAGCCCAAGTCGACGGTCCCTTTCATAAACTCCGGCAGCGGCTCTGCTAATACTTCGACGGTCTTCCCATTCGCCGCCTTCTCGAAATAGAAACGGCTGGCCAATACTACCCGGCCCTGCCTGGCAATAGCCGCGGCCAGGGCCTGGTCCTCCTGGGGCTTGCTGGGCAGATCAAACATTATGTCAAACCCGACCACCCGGGCCTCATCGAGCTTATCCAGCAACTCGGCCATCACCGAGCGCGGCCAGGGCAACGGCCCCAGTTTCTGGATGGAGGGGTCGTCCATGGCCAGGACCACCACCTGGCTCCCGGGGCTGTGCACCCCCGACAGGTGAAACCAGGCATCGTAAAGAATCAGTTCCGCGCCCTCGAAAACGCCGCCCAACACCAGCAGTTCGATCACCAGGAAGGTGGCCAGCACCAGTAGCCAGCGCTGGCCGGGAAGCAGGTATTCCCTACCCCTCCGGGCCGCTTTTACTCCCCGGGCGGCGCTCACAACCCCGCGATCGTTCAGGCCCTCGTTCTTACTCATATCCTTGCTCTCTCCCGGGTTCTGATCCTGGTTCATGTTCTGTGCTCGCCCATGCTCCCTTTATATTTGCCCCGATCTTCACAGTGGGCGGCTCTTTTTGACCCCCGCCTTCGGATGCCCGGGCAGTTGCAGTTGTTGCAACTGTCCGATCCAAGCGCCGGAACTGATGCTCTGCTGCAGTTGGTCATAGAACTGGGATTGGCCGGCTTTGGCTGTCTGGCTGCTCACGGCGCCGTTATTGCGCTGGCTGTTGAGGAGAGACAGCAGGTCGCTCTGCACCGCAGCCACCGTCATCCCCTGGCCTGCCACCAGGGCGGCGACGCTCTGGCCACTGCGCAGGGCGGTGATCAGATCCGCAGGCTTCATTTTCAGGGCCTTGGCCAGCGGTGACACCAGCATGTAGCCGTTAACCGCTACCGACACTTGAGGCCGCAGCCTGAACCCGAAGACCGGCATTCCCATCGTGATCTGGGAACGGAGCCGACCGGCCTGCTGGCTGGTGATCGCGCCATCCTGGATCTCCTGGTCTACGGTCTGCCCGGCGGCGGTCTCCAGGGCGCTTTCCAAGGCAGCCGGCTTGACTCCCAGCGCCTTTGCCAACTGGCGCGGGTCGATCAGGCCGAACAAGGACCTCCCCTGGCCGATCTGGGACTGAAACTGCTCAGCCCTCTTCTGAGAGATGCGGCCCTTCTGCAGCGCCTGGGCCACCGCCTGGGTCTCCGCCGTCTGGAGGTCACTGTCCAGCGTGGTGCTATCAATGCCCAGGGCGGCTGCCAGGTTAGCCAGGAAGATCTGGTCCTGGTTCTCGGCACCATAGACAGTTCCATAGACCGCTCCATAGACCTGTTGCTCAACGGTCGCAGCTTGCCCCGGGGGAACGCCATAGACCTGCTGCCCTACTGATGTGTCATAGACTTGCTGCCCGACTGTAGGGGAGGCATTGCCCAGCGACCCCTGCCCGCCGGCCGCGGCGATGCCGACGGCTACGACCACCATCACCAGACCGACAATAGCGACAATCAACCATTTTTTACCCTGCGCCATCTCTTTTGCCTCCTTGAGATGTTCTTCTCAATTTCAACCTTCGTTCTGCGGAGAGAACGTGACGTGGACGCCATTTCCCTCAAGCGCATAGATCTCTGACATGATCGTTGGATCGAGATCAAGGTAGTTGTTGCTCACATTCAGCACCGTTAGTTTGGGCAGGTTGGCCTTGGTCAGACCACCGATGTCGTTTATGCAGTTGCTGCTGAGGTCAAGGGTTTGCAAGACGGGTAGGTTGGACCAGCTCCAGCCGCTGATGCTATCGATACCATTATTGTCAAGGTCAAGGTACGTCAGTTCGGGCAGGAACACATCGCTGATGCCGATGATACTGTCAGAACTAAGGTAAAGGGTCGTCAGGTTGGTCAGGACGGACAGGGCGCCGATGTCGCTGATACTCTCTGTGTTGTTATAATTATAGCTGAGGTCAAGGGTTTGCAAGACGGGTAGGTTGGACCAGCTCCAGCCGCTGATGCTATCGATACCATTATTGTCAAGGTCAAGGTACGTCAGTTCGGGCAGGGACACATCGCTGATGCCGGTGATACAGTCAGAACCAAGGTAAAGGGTCGTCAGGTTCAGGCCGGACAGGTCGCCAATGTCGGCTATGCCGTTATAGCTGAGGTCAAGGGTTTGCAGGCTGGTCAGGCCGGACAGGGCGCTGATGTCGGTGATCTGGTTGTCGCTGAGGTCAAGAGTGGCCAGATTGGTGGCATACTGCAGTCCGGTCAGGTCGGAAATGCCGTACCCGGATGCATCTAATAATGTTAGATTTTGCATGTCACTGAGGGTAATAGGAGCGTCCTCATCCTCAGAATTGCCCAGAGCATCATTTATTGCTTTTAGCAGGTTGGTGTCCGGGATATAGACATCTACCACTGCGGTCGAAGCTGCGCTGACCGTCTCTCCTGCCACCTTGGCGGTGGCGGTGAGGGAATCGTTCACGGCCAGAGTCGAGACGCTGATCGTCCACTCGGTTTCTGCGTCTGCCAGCGCCCACCCCACGTACGATCCGTTGTCAAAGAGCACGATTCTGGCACCTGGTGTTGCCGTGCCGCTCACGCTAGTGTCGTTGGCGTAGACCGGAGTGGTGATGGTCGGGGTTGCCGTCAAATGCTGGGTGGCCCCCACTGTCACTGCGGTCGAGGCGTTGCTGACCGTCTCTCCTGGCACCTGGGCGGTGGCGGTGAGGCTTTCGATAGCGTTCAGGCTCAGGTCGGTGAACTTACAACCAGTCCAACTACCCCACGTGTTCGCTTTCTCCGTTTCTCCTACCTGAGTGCCGTTGTCATAAAGGGTGACGGTGGCATCAGGCACTGTCGTGACCGTCACCTTGGTGTCGTTGGCGTAGACCGGGCTGGTGATGGTCGGGGTCGCTGTCTGAGTCACGTTGTTGGTGACGCTCTGAGCGGTGAAGGAAGCCAGTATGCCTCCATCCGCAGACTGCACGCCACCCGAGGATGCATAGCTCATTGCCACCGACTGGCCGTTGGCGATGGGTGTGGCCAGGGTGAGGTCGTAGGTGCAGTCAGAGGTATCGCTGGAGTCCAGGCTGACGCCGGTCACGGCGGGGCCGGTGCTGCCGTCCAAGCTCACCGTGAACCCTGCCGAGGCAGCCGGCGGACTGCTGGCCATCGGCTCGCTGAAGACAACTATGATCTCTGAACCGTCGGTGCTGGTGGCGGCGCTGCTCACGGTCGGGGCGGCCTCGTAAGTGAACTGGTCGGCGCGGCTGGTGCCGCTGGTGCCGGCCGGAGTGATCACGGTCACGTCCACCGTGCCGGCGCTCTCCGCCGGCGATGCGCAGGTGATCTGCGTGTCCGAGTCGACGTTGAAGCTAGTGGCAGGGTAGTCGTTGCTGCCGAAATCAACGGCGGTCGCCCCGGTGAAGCCGCTGCCGGTGATGGTCACGGAAGTGCCGCCGTCTGTCGACCCGCTGGATGTGCTGATGCCGGTCACGACCGGGGCAGCCCCTATCTGCACGTTAGCCAGCGTCAAACTGCCGGTCGCCCCCTCGGTGCCCCCAAGGGTCGCAGTGAGTTGGCCGCTGAAGCCGGCGGCGGGAGTCACCTCGGCGTTCTCGAGGAAGATGTCGGCAGGAACGGACTGATAAATGGTGTTGCCGAAAAAAGTAAGCTGCATCACGTTATCAGTGTCTAAAATCTCGCCTACCACGCTAATATAGCCATAGTTGGTGGAGCGGCTGGTATCGATCGACGGGCAATTCGTCCACACTATGTTTGCAGGCAGGGTCATGGTGACCGTCCTGCCGGAGATCAGGCTGCCCGGCAGACCCTCCATGACCTCGATCTCTCCGACCGCACCGGTGGTGCCTGCAGTAATCGTCGGAGTGCTGCCGTACATCTGGGCGCTTACTGAATAGGTGTTATAGTTGGCTACGGTCAGGGTCGCGGGCGAGTAGGCAGAGGCGCCACCCACAGTGACCACGACATCACCATACGAAGCAGTGTCTTGGTTCACTTCTATATACCCAGTCAGCTTAACAGACACGGCACCGGTGGACGCTTCGGAAACAGATATATCAAGCTCCCGACCATCGTTGTTATACGATAGCTGCGGCATTCCTTCGGACGACCATGCACCCGATGTCGGAGCATCAAGGGCAGTCATTGACGACCACGAAAAACCGGCTGGCAGGGTCAGTGTCAGGGCAGGGCCGCCGTTGTCTACAAGGGCGCCCGCCTGGCTTTCAGCGATGTCGATCGTGCCAATTCCTCCGCCAGAGGAGCTGACTGATGGTTTGCTCTCCACCAGAAGGGTCACGCTGCCGATCGTCGCTGAGGAGACTACCACGTTACCTGGTGTTTCGCTGAAGGTATAGCCGGTATCCGTGGCTGTGACCGTATACGTAGCCCCTGCAGTCAGCGCAGCGATAATTGTGTAAGTCGTTTCACCGTCCGACGTTCCCGCTTCCTCTGCTGTAAAGCTTACGGGGTTGTTCGAACTATCAATAAGCGTGAAGTTGGTTTCCGTTAAGTCAGGCAGTGCCGGGTTTATGGTTACCGTGAATCCGTTGGTGGTCGGATTGCTTACTTTCAAAGTTTCGACGGTAGGCGGTTGAGGCGCCACGTAGGTGAACTGGTCGGCGCTACTGGTGCTGCTGGTGCCGCCTGGGGTGGTCACGGTCACGTCCACCATGCCGGTGCCTGCAGGAGAGGTGCAGGTGATCGAGGTGTCGGAGACGACGGTGAAGCTGGCGGCAGCAACCGTGCCGAAGTTGACGACGGTCGCCCCGGTGAAGCCGGTGCCGGTGATGGTCACCGTGGTGCCGCCGGCGGCAGGCCCGCTGGCGGGACTGACTGATGTCACGGCCGGGACGGCCTCGTAAGTGAACTGGTCGGCGCTGCTGGTGGCGCTGGCGCCGCCCGGGGTGGTCACGGTCACGTCCACCGTGCCGGTTCCTGCGGGCGAGGTGGCGGTGATCGAGGTGTCGGAGGCAACGCTGACGTTGGTGGCTGCCGTAACGCCGAAGTTGACGGTGGTGGCCCCGGTGAGGCCAGTGCCGGTGATGGTCACCGTGGCGCCTCCGGCTTTAGGACCGCTATTGGGATTGATGCCGGTCACCGTCGGGACGGCCTTGTAGGTGAACTGATCGGCGCTGCTGATAGGGCTGGCGCCGGCGGGGGTGGTCACGGTCACATCCACCGTGCCGGTTCCTGCGGGCGAGGTGGCGGTGATCGAGGTGTCGGAGACAACGCTCACGTTGGTGGCTGCCGTAACGCCGAAGTTGACGGCGGTGGCCCCGGTGAAGCCGGCGCCGGTGATGGTCACCGTGGCGCCTCCGGCTTTAGGACCGCTATTGGGATTGATGCCGGTCACCGTCGGGACGGCCTTGTAGGTGAACTGATCGGCGCTGCTGATAGGGCTGGCGCCGGCGGGGGTGGTCACGGTCACATCCACCGTGCCGGTTCCTGCGGGCGAGGTGGCGGTGATCTGCGTATCGCTGTTGACGGTGAAGCTGGTGGCTGCCACCGTGCCGAAATTGACGGCGGTGGCCCCGGTGAAGCCGGCGCCGGTGATGGTCACCGTGGCGCCTCCGGCTTTAGGACCACTATTGGGATTGATGCCGGTCACGGTCGTCTGGGCGTAGGTGAACTTATCGGCGCTGCTGGTGGGGCTGGCGCCACTCGGGGTGGTCACGGTCACATCCACCGTGCCGGCGCTTTCCGCCGGGGAGGTGCAGGTGATGGAGGTGTCGGAGACAACGCTGACGTTGGTGGCAGCCGTAACGCCGAAGTTGACGGCGGTGGCCCCGGTGAAGCCGACGCCGTTGATGGTCACCGTGGTGCCTCCGGCCGCAGGCCCGCTACTCGGGCTGAGGCCGATCACGGCCGTCGGGGCGTAGGTGAACTTATCGGCGCTGCTGGTGGGGCTGGTACCGCCCGGGGTGGTCACGGTCACGTCCACCGTGCCGGTGCCTGGCGGTACGGTAGCGGTAATCTGCGTATCGCTGTTAACGGTGTAGCTGGCAGCTGGTGCAGTGCCGAAGTTGACGGCGGTTGCCCCCGTGAAGCCGATGCCGGTGATGGTCACCGTGGTGCCGCCGGTTACAGGACCGCTGGCGGAACTGATGCCGGTCACATTCGATGGGGTGGTCACCGACAGCGTTGAAGTAAGTGCGCTCTGGTTGCCCGCCCGGTCGACCGCCTCGGCCTGGAAGCTGTAGGTGGTCCCGGGGACGAGGCTGAACACGGTGCAGGAGGCGCTGCCTCCTGCAGCCGGGATCATGCTGGAGGTGACGGACTGGCCGTCCTGGTACAGGAAGAAGCCGGCCACCCCGGACAGGTCGTCGGAGGCGGACAGGCCGAAGATGGCCGAGGAGGAGGCGGTGCCGGTCAGGGTCAGGCTGACGCCGTACGGGGGGGTGGTGTCGGACAACACGGCGAAGGTGGAGTAGTGGGCCGGGGTGAAGCTGATCACCAGGCTGCCTCCGGACAGGGTGCAGGTGGAGGGGACCCAGACCCAGCTGGCGCCCTCCAGGGTGTAGACCGCCACCTGGTTGGGGGAGACGTTGGACGGCAGGGTGTCGCTCAGGGTCAGGGTCAGGGTGTTGCCGGTGGTGCCGCTGATATCCAGTACCGGCCCCACGAAGGCCACCCCACTGGGCACGGTGGCGGTCGTGTTGGGGGTGACGGTGAAGTTCGCCGGGACGGTGATGAAGCCGCCGCTCACGGCTATCGTCTTGGTGTAGGTAAACTGGTCGGCGGTGCTGGTGCTGCTGGTGCCGCCAGGAGTGGTCACGGTCACGTCCACGTCCACCGTGCCGGCGCTTTCCGCCGGGGAGGTGGCGGTGATCTGCGTATCGCTATTAACGGTGAAGCTGGTGGCAGCCGTATGGCCGAAATTGATGGCGGTCGCCCCGGTGAAGCCGGCGCCGGTGATGGTCACCGTGGCGCCTCCGGCCGCAGGCCCGCTACTCGGGCTAAGGCCGATCACGGTCGGGGCGCCCTGGGTGGAGCCTCCCCCGCCTCCGTTGTTCCCGCTATTGTTATTGTTCCCGCTATTGTTATTGTTATTGTTATTGTTATTGTTGGTCTGGTTGTTGTTGGCGGTGTTGATGGCACTGTTGACGGCGTTCTCGATCGCCTGTGTGATGGTGTTGCTGGTGGTGTCCACCATGTTCTGGATGGAGGCGGCGGTCTGCTGCACCCAGCTCTGCACCGCCTGCGCCTGCCAGTCGCTGATCTCGGTAGCGGTCATGGTGACCGGCTGGTTTGGGGCGACGTTGGATGAGCTCAGCGAGGCCTGGAAGCTGGTGGTGATGGTGACCTGCTGGCCGCTGTCGCTGGTCAGGGTGACCGTGCCCTCGGCGGTGGAGACGGTGGTGGCGGTCAATGTGATGGTGATGTGCCAGATCGTCCCCTCGATGCCGGCCACGCCCCAGGGCATGTCGACCTGCACCGCCGCCTGCTCCCCGGCATTGGCCTGGTACCAGGGGGGAGGGCTGGTATTGGCGGTCTGGTCGTCCGCCAGGTTGACTTCTTTCAAGCCATGGAGGGGCAGGGCCTGCTGCTGGCTTGCTTTCTCGAAGGTGGAGGCCAGGGCGCCGAACATCTGGCCCTGGGTCATGCCCACCTCCAGCCAGGAGATGGCCACTCCCGCCGAGCCGGCAGGCCCGAGGCGGGACTTGCCCTGCATCTTCTTGATGGTGAGGACGCTGTTATCCTTGAGCAGCATGCTGGAACCGTCGGGGAAGTCCAGTTCGGCGGTGGTGTCCGCTCCGGTGGTGATGGTGTCCCCTGCGGCAAAGAGGGTCGCTGCTGTGATTGCCGCGGGGGAGCCGCCGGAGGCGGCCAGCTCGACGGTGCCCGAGACCGGCTTCAGGGTACCGGTGAGGGCAACCTGGTCGTAGTCGGGGTCCTCGGTCAGGATCACTCCCAGCACCCGGGCGAGGTCGCTGCGGGTCAGGGGATCGTTCGGGGAGAACTGGCCGGAGGAGGTGGTCTGCAGCAGGCCGGCCGCCAGGGCGAGGGCGACCGCTTTGGCCGCCCAGTTGCCGGGGGCAAGATCACTTAAGGAAGGCAGGGTGGCCTGGTTCGGCTGCTTGATCAAGTTGGTGAACAGGGCGGCGCCCTCGGCCCGGGTGAGCACAGCTTGGGGACGGAAGGCGCCGTCCGGGTAGCCGTATACCAGGCCGGCTACTGCAGCGGAGGTGATATTTCCGGAGGCCCAGTAGCCTGAGGGGACATCGGAAAAAGGCATGGAGCCGGATGCCGGCTGCAGGCCGGCCACCTTCACCAGCAGGGTGGCGGCTTCGGCCCTAGTCAGGCCGGAATCCGGATGGAAGGTGCCGTCGGGGTAGCCTGCAACCAGGTGGCGGCTGGAAAGGTAGTTGATGTAGAGGAGGTTGGGGTCACCCGGGGAGACATCGGTGAAGGCCGGGGTGACACTTGTCGAGGTGGGCGCCGGGGTGACGGCAGTCGCCGCATCAGGCTGGGACACGGGAGGAGTGGGGTTGGCTGGAAGTTGTACACCGGGGAGAGCGGTGCCCGATGCTTGGCCGGAATCGGCGACGGCCTGGGCGCCGGCAGCAGGGACAGCGTTGCTCAGACCGCCTGCCGTCGTGAACAGGAATACCAGGATCAGGGCAGATGACAGGAGATTGGCCCGTAGGAAACCGCTCTTTTTTCTCATAATAGTTTTCCTCTCCCCATAATTTAATCATATTTGGATGTTGATGAAACCAAGCACGGCCAACCCCGGCCATGATCCTGCAACCATCACTCCTGCCAGCCGGGCCGCTGAAGAGGTCGCTGGGCAGCGGAGCGACTTTGATGTTCGAGTTTTCGTACTTCGTGATTTTGCCTTCTGCACCGGTGCTTATCATTTTGACAAACCTGTGCTTTGATTATAACTGCTCAACTGGCACGATTCTGTCATCCGGGTGACAAAAAACAAAATTTATCAATAGCTGTAGGCTGATTTTTGTCGCACAAATGACAAATTTGCTTATTTTAACTTTACATGAGCAGCAGCTTGCGCAAACCATCCAGATCAAGAATCTGAATATGCTTTTGGGCTATTTCAATGAATCTGCCTAAACGAAGCTCATTTAGAACCTTGTTCACTACTTGCCTGGAAACCCCGCAAAGATTGGCCATTTCAGACTGAGATAAGCGAGGTATAATTGCCGTTTTACCTTCACCGGCTGTATTCTGCTCCCTGACCAGATGGATCAGGTTGTAAATCACTCTGCTGCGTGCGTTCAAAAATGACAGGGCCTCTATCTGGGAATTGGCGCTTCTCAGCCTCTCCGACAGTATTTCGATGATGTTCGCAGCCAGCACAGGCATGTCTGCCATAAGATTTTGAAAGCTTTTTCCTGGAAACACAATCATGTTTGTTTGTTTTACTACGATGGCCGTTGCAGATCGCAGGTTGCTGCCCACAATGGTCATTTCTCCCAGTACCTCCCCTTCTCTGATCAGATCCAGGGTTTTTTCCCGTCCATCCCCATGAAGCTTGATAATTTTGACCAAACCGGAGACAACAATATAAAAACCGTCCGATTCCTCTCCTTCAAGAAAAATAGTTGCCCCTTTGGGGTAGTGTCTCTCAATTGCAACCCTATTGACCTGCTCCATTTCCTCGGATGATAGCTTGTTGAAAAACGTTAGCTTGCTTAAATTGCCTAACATTCTAAGATCACGCCCTAATCTTTATACTCTCCTAAGATGACTAATTGTCTTATTCAACCGCCCCTCGGGAAGCAGCCGGCTTATCAATCTCCCCTCACCGGTAACAATCTCGGCATTGCCCAGCAAACCGGGCTGTAAGAGGAATTTAAGGAACAGTCAATGACCCGGATGGACGGTTCATGTTTCTGCTTTAATCTTTGAAAATCCTTTAAGTTTGGTATAAAGAGTACTACATGCCTATATTGTCATACAATTCCGGAGGAAAATGTTGAAACATGGACAGCAAAAGGGAGTTTGTTCCGGCCTTCTGCGGCCACGAAGTCGGCTGCGCTCATGCCAGCCAGGTCCTAGATATAAAGACATTTGATTTTGAGCGCCGCTATTGGAAGACTTTCCGGATCTGGAACTGAACGACATTAAAGCCTGCCTTGCCTATGCGCGGACTCTGGTAGCGAATGAAAGCATCGGAGCAATCAATTTTGAGATTGCAAAATGAAATTTCTTATAGATGGCGCCTCCCTTACCAAAACTTCAGGGCGAGCAGAATCAGGACTAAAACGGCACACACAATCAAGGCGACCGGCAGGACCAGGGAAAAAGCCGCCAAAATGAAAGACAGTATGTCAGACCAACCATCGAGGAGAGCGAATCCAGATGAAAAAAGTTGATCGCATCGGCGATACCGTTTTCGATTAGCATCCTCTGGGCGTAGCGTGTAATCAACTGCACGATGGAGGTGTCAAGCTGATTGGTGATCAGGATAGTCGGCTCCTCGTGCCCCAGTTCGGTGATGGCGATCTGGCGCAGTTCTCCCTCGTAACCTGAAAGATGCGCCCGGCTATCCAGCACCCGCGGGTTTCTGTACTGTCTGGTCAGCGCCGGCAAGGTGACCCGCTCTCACTCAGGCTGCGGGGTGGCATAGATACCGGCCACCATCTTCTTGGTACGCCGACGCAGGGTGATAAAGGAGATCCCGCGTTCCGTGAGCCTTTGCAAGTTAGGATAGGTGGTAAGCCGGGAGTCAAAGACCAACTCCTTGGGGTAAGCCCCGGTTCTGGCCTTCCAGTAATCGGCGAAGCGCAGGATTTCATCTGGCATCTCCGGCTTGGGCACACCGGCGTTGCCGTAGCCAGATCACGTTTTCCTCCACGTCTCTGTTGTTTTTTCAGGAGGTGATCGCGGTGATGGAATACATGACAGTGACCCAGGTTGCGAGAATCCTGCGCAAGCGCAAGGCCTTTGTGCGTGACGAGATCAAGGCCGGTAGCCTGCGAGCAGTGAAACTGGGACCTCGGGGGACCAGGATCTCCGAGGAAGCCCTGCAAGCTTACATCAATAAAATGCCTGCGTAATAGCAGGAAAAACCAGGGAGGCTAGCGAACCAAAATAATGCTAGCCTCCTGGGCTGATACAGACAGGAGGAGAAACATGGCTATACGACCGCTGGAGAAAGATGT
>Ga0224534_1000731_pt1 | contig 19625 bp, 18 predicted proteins | sample 714E12024metaG_FD_172012 | JGI IMG/M metagenome (GOLD analysis project Ga0224534, IMG submission 172012) | Peat soil microbial communities from Stordalen Mire, Sweden - 717 E1 20-24 | ecosystem: Environmental > Terrestrial > Soil > Wetlands > Peat | place: Sweden: Norrbotten County, Stordalen... | reverse complement strand
TCTTCGGCGTTTCGGTGATATTCTTTCTCATGGCTGGTCTCCTTTGCACTTCGAGTGCGTTCCTCAACGGGAGCATATCGCATCCCGCCGGGAGACCGGCCTTCTCATTCCATCTAAAGCCCTCAGAATGCGCTTTCGGCGGCACGTCTCAAGCCGTGCCCTGATACAAGGCGTCCAGCTTCGGAATTCAGGCTTACGGCTCGGAGTCTTACGAAGGGCGGACGTAAAGGCCTGTTTCCTTGTTCACCCGCACGGCTGCGCCGGCCAGGAACCCCTGGCAAAAACTCTGGAGTTTCATGAGCCTGTGTTGCCGGCCCAGGCTGGCGCCAACCCTGGAGCGCCCCAGCACCCATTTACCCGCGAGCCGCAGCAGCAGGGGCAGCGCTTCCCATTGTCCGGTCTTGATTGGTTTGACCATGATCGCGCCCGTTCCGTGCCAATAGCTGTCGATCAGTGCCGGCAGTTGCTCCCATTTGCGGAGGCCATAGTGCGTCACCCAAACCACGGGTGTTTCGTAGATCCAGTGACCCGCAAGCAAGGCGCGCATGGCCAGGTCTCCGTCCTCACCTGCCTTGAATCGCGAGCCGGCTCCCAACATTTCATCAAAGCCGCTCAGCGACTGCCAAACACTGTGCCGCACGGCCATGCACGCGCCTAGTCCCTCCACGCGGTGCTTGTCCCGGATGCCTCGGGCGAGAAACGGCGTCTGCCGGATATATGCCGGAATCGAGCCCACCGCGGCGTCGTGGGGAGCGGGCAGAACATTGCCGAACACAATTCCGATTCGGTCGTTCACTGCGAATGCGGCTTCGAACTGGCGGAGCCAGTCGGCTGGAACCGTGCAGTCGTCGTCGGTCATCAGCACGAGAGCGCCGTGCGCCTCGCGGATCCCGGCGTTCAGTCCCGCCGAGCGGCCTCTGGTTGCACTTCGCAGGAAGCGTACGCGTGGGTCGCTCGAGAATTGATCGAGCGAAGATTCCGTAAGGTTGTCGTCAGTCTGGTCGACGACGACAACTTCAAAATCCGGATGGTCATTCTGCAGGATCGTGCGCACGGCGTTCTGCATGACACTGGCACGGCCGCGCGTGGACATGACTACCGAGATGCGTGTGCGCTCCTTCGTCATGCAATTGTCTTCGGGCTTGGACGATTCGGCGCGACCGGCTTTCGCGCCGTTTTTCTCTTGATCGCATCCAGCAAGACCGAGATCTTGCTCCGAATCTTGCGTGGAACCAACCAGATCAGAAAATGCGCCAGGAAATCGACGGGTCGAGGTTTGCCATTTGCAAATGCCTCCCACGGCAGCAACCAGAAAGCCTTCCAACTCTTGCCCCGCGCCGCCGTGGAACTCGCCCAGATCATCAGGAACGATGCGTAGGCGCGAGGTGTCACGAGCCCCCGATTCGCTTCGATCCAGCCGAGCGAATACCGCCAATCGGACGTATTGCTGATCCTGGGGCGATTGGCCTCAATATGCCAAATGGCCCAAGGCTCCGGATCCGCCACAAACACGACCCTCACCCCTTCAATGGCGGTGGCGCGCAACAACCAATCGACGTCATTGTGCCTTGGCAAGTCCGCTCTAAAGGGAACCCGCAGCATCAGATCTTTTGTGGTCAGAACGGTGGAGGGCAAGACCAGGCCATCGCCGCCGCGGACGCCCCTTTGACAGAACAGGTACTCGCTGATGGGTTCGTCAATCGCCGGAGTCCGCCGGGGCCAAACCAGATCGCCTTCTTCGCTGCGCGCAATCAAGCGGCACGACATGATGGGGCGGGGACACGGGCACTGTTCGGCGGCCTGCAATTGGATTTCGAGCTTCCGGGGAAACCACTCATCGTCGTCGTCGAGAAACGCGATCCAACGGCCTCGGGCTTCGCCTACGCCCACGTTGCGGGCGCCCGCGCACCCGACCCCTGTCGACAGTGCTTTCACTCGCAACCGGGGATCGCCGATCGAACCAAGGGCTTGCAAGGTCGCTGAATCGTGGCCGTCCACAATGACAATGGCTTCGATCTCGCGCATGGTTTGACCGAAGACGCCTTCGAGCGCGCGAAGCACCAGTTGCGCCCGGTGGATCGTGGGAATGATTACGGAGACCAACGGAGTCAAGGCCGCCCCGGCTGAGAGAAAGCCGCTATCCGATTGCCAATCTCCCGGCGCATGCCGCGGATGCTAACCAGCGCCTGCTTGACCGCACCCGGCGCACCCCGGCGCGGAAAACTCCCTTGAGTCTCTTTCTCGAAACGGGAGTATCGCAAACACCAGTAGGGGCAGTACTCGTCGTCGCAAGGCCGGTCTTCGGGAAACAGATCGAGCCGCCGCTCAAAAATGTTGCCGAGAACCGTTTTCTGGCCACAACGGAAGATCTTTCCGTCATAGCCGATGGAAACGGACATCCTGCCTGCGGAGCATGGAATGCCGGTAAAATCAGGGACTCCGTCGAGATAATGTCGGTCGAGAAGCGGATTGACCGTGGCGCGAAGTTGGTCGGGCCGCCACGTGCCGTTCCTCGCTATGATTTCGGCTTGCTCGGAGAAGCGGCGGAACTGGGTGCGCTCGGCTTCGGTATAGGCCTGCGGATACCAGCGGCCTTCGTAAGAGCCCCGGATCGCCTTCGGAATCAGTGCGACGCCCAGGGCTGTAAATGGCTCCGCTACGCGAGGGAATTGCGCAAAAGCAGAAGGGGTCATGACCAGTGAGGCGAACACCGGGAATCCGCGTTCCAGCAAGGACGTAACATTGGGCAGCAGATTCCGCCAGCCTTTCCGCCGATCGCGTTCCTCCACGTGAACGCCACAGTGAACGTATTGGACACGCGATCGGTCGATTTCTGCCGCGAAATCGCGCACGCGATGAGAGGAAAGGTTGGAATTGACGGAGATGAAATGCCGCGATGTGAGGGTTCGGCAAAGGCGGACGAAGTCCGGATGAAAGAATGGCTCACCGCCCGTTAGGTGCAGCAACCAGATTTTTCCAGTCGAATTGAAGAATTCCAAGTACTGTTCTGGGGAGATACGTCCGACAAGGCGGTGCTCGGTGGAAGCGCGGCAGAAGCAGTAGTCGCAGTCGTAGTTGCAGAGCAGGTTCAGCGTCCAGTCCGCTTCGATGTCGAACGTCATGTTATGAAGGCTTCATTATATCTGAGCCGCGCGCAGCAGGATCTTGCTTCAGGCTCCTAACGGCGGGATCAAGCCGCGGGCATCACTTTCGCGCCCGAGATCAATGTCTTAACGTTTCTTATAATTGGCCAGTTTTCAGGTGATCATGCATCGCCGGCTTTGGCTGATCACCGAGGGGCTTGGCGCTCCAATGGAATGACCGTGCTTGCCATCAAGGACTCAAGGTCTTCTTGACGGCCGCCGAGGTGCTGTCCTTTCCATCCGCTGAGTGGTTGGAGACGGTAATCGACACTTCGCCTTTGTCCGTGTCATTCAGCCCGGCCCGCAATTGAGTGGTGCTGACGAACTCCGTGGTTTTCGCTGGCGTACCGTTGATCAGCACCTTGGAGCAGTCTTTCACGAAACCGGTGCCTACCACCATGATAGTGCGGCCAGTTTGCTGCACATCCGTGACAACCGGCGCTAGTATAACTGCCTTGTTCGTTTCCAGCGGGTCCTTACCCTTATCGGCAGGCTTGAACAACGCGTCGAAGATCTCGCCTATCTTCACGCAGGCTTGCTCTTCGTATAGACCGATTAATCCGGAAATCACGCCGATCTTCACGAGATTGCCGGTGTCCGTGCCGGCAGCCGAAATGTACCCGCCGGCAAGGAGAAAGTACCCAATAACGGCCAAAGCGGAGCCGATCGGGGCGCGAAGGAAGTACCACCACGTCCAACTACTCGAGAACTGCCGGTTTCCCGCGAAGGCAACAAAGGACGAAGCCGCGTGAATGTAGCTGCCCAATGCTCCCATGATCATGACGAATAAGATGAGGAGCCTGGTCAGATAGCCGAAGCCGAAGTCCTGAGGATCGTTGGACAGATAAACACTCGCGGCTGCCGAGTCGCACTGATTGCTAACGATCACTGACACCCGTTGCGGTTGGCTGACAGTGGCGGGAGCCTCGTAAGAGCCTTTCTCATCCACTTTGCCCAGGGAGGGCGGCACGACCGACCAGCCGCTAACGCCGCAGGGCGACGATGCTTCCGCAGGTTTGGCGGCCGGGGGCGCAGCGGCCGGCGTTGCTTCGGCATTCGCGAGGTTGGTGGCCGGTTCCGTGGGCACGACGGTAAACGTCTGCTTCCCGAGCGGACGCAGAAGTGTGCTGGATGGACTAATGGTGAGGGTCTTCTTGCGGAGAAAAATCGTCGCGGATCCCGCCGTCTTCCCCTCGACCACCCCCGAAAGCGTGACAGCCTGGTCGGGAGCGTCATCCGGCGCGCGGTACAGCCCTCCGGTCGAAATGGTGCCTACATTGGGGCTGAGCGACCAGGCAACCGAGGTCAGGTTGCTCGCTGCCTCTGGCCCGGTAACGTCAAACTGTTGCGTATCTTTGGCCTTCAGCGTCACCACGGAGGGGTTGACAGCGGACAAGGGAGCAAACGAGCGCAACTTGGGCCAGATTGTCAACATTCCCCAAACGAGGAAGCCGGCCGTCAGCAACCAGAACAGCCCTATAACCGCACTCCAGAAGGAGGAAGCGGAGAGTTCGATCCTGGCGGCCGCAGGCTTGACATTCTCATCGGCGCTTCTAGCCAGAAAGAATACGCTTCGAGTGCGAACAGTCCAACGCGGAGCTTGATAGTAACCCTCCGTGTGGAAGCCGTCGCGGCGCTTCTCATTGGTTACCAGTTGCCAAGTTACACGTTGGCCGGGCGGGTCGATCACGAAGAGCTGAGATTGTGCAGGGTTGAGCGAGACCGAATCCGGAGTTATTGTCAGAACCGTTGGATTCGCCGGAGGACTTCCGCCAGGTGCCGCTGGCGGGGCGTCGGGCGGAATAACAGGCTCGGCCGCGGCCGAGGAAACCGGTGCGCCGCTATCTTCGGGCATGCGATGTCCTTTCTGGGCGGTTTAGATTATCTCAGATAAGTATTCCTGGTGCAATCGGTAATTCAAATCGGTAATTCAAATCGACCGCGATGGCAACACCCGGACCACCAACGCCGTCGCCAAGCGCGCCACCACTTAAAGCCGGCCGCATCCGAGCCGCGACCCATCGGAGCCGCGACCATAGGGAGCGGTCATGCACCTACCGCAAGCCCTGCCGGCGCCAAATCCAAGGATAACGAAAACCAATATCAGACCTCTTTAGCCGATATGTTAAGCTCTCCCCATGGCGAGGCTCCCGTTACGCCGGCACGCGCGGCTCATGACCGCTCTGTTATTGGGGGTGCCACTGGCGCTACTCGTGCTGCGCCCTCTTATCCTCCCACGCGTCATGCGGTACTTCCGCGCGTCGCGCGCCGTGTTTCATTTCAAGGATGGTGCGTGGACGCCCACTCCGCAGGTCCCCGGTGGCGCATGGGGATTGGAGGTGTCCAGCCGCGGAGCCGTGTGGACCATCTCGATCAAGGGCGGGCTGTGCCGGTTGGGCGGCGACCACTGGACCCATTACGGCAACAAGCAATTCGGTTCCCACGCGGACCGGCTCCGCAGCGGCTTGGCGCTGCGCGATGAGGAAGTGTGGGGCGCCATCGACGAAGGCGCCGTCCGCTTCGACGGGCAGTCCTGGCGCCTTTACACGGATGCGCTGAAGACTCACGCGGGTTTCGACATCGTGGCCGGGCGCTCCGGCGTTTGGATCGTCGACAAGGATGGCAACCTGTCGCACTTCGATGGCACCCGGTGGACTATCCGCAGCCTGAGCGGCGTCGTGCCGCCCGCCGGTAAGGATTCCCGTGACCTCCGTCCCTTCCTGGCCATGACTGGCGATGGGCGGCTGTGGGTCTCGTGGCGCGGTCTGTGGCGGCAGGACGGCGAAACGTGGCGCGAAGTCCGCTCACCAGGCCTGAACCTCGCCGAGGTCTGGCCGATCGGCCATGACGCCGAAAACCTGTTGCTGTGGTTATGGCGTACCGGCGAAGTGGCCGCGGTGGCGCCGGACGGCCGCATCGCGGCCCGCTATCGCTGGCGCGAAATGGGCGTGTCCGGGGGCGAACGGTTCGACGGGCTCGCGATATCGAACGGGCGAATTTGGATCGCGAGCTCGGCCGGTTTGCTGACCTTCGACGGCGGCCAGTGGCGGAATCAGGGCGTCCCACCAAAATGCACCGTGATTACCAATGTTGCCCTGGCGCCGGATGGCAGCGTCTGGGTGCTGGCGGAAACGCGGTCGCTCGTGCGAATTGCCGTGTCTTATGGGCTGCCGCTCGCAGCCTGCCTGATTGGGCTGCTTGTCAGTTGCCTGCTGATCTCGGCGTGGCTGCGAGGCCGGGCCGAAAACATGCTGGCCGACGAACCCGCGCTGGTGGCCGCCGCCGGGCCCCTGCCGGGCATCGATGTCGCGACTGGCCAAGCCGATTTCGACCTGCACGTGCGTTCGCTGATGCGGAAACTGTGCGCCGTGTTGTTTGGCTTTCCCTTTGTTTTGGCTGCTGTCGAAGTGACCGTGGAAGCAGTGTGGCCGGGCGCGCCGGCGTGGGCTCTGCATCCGGTCGTGCTGGCAATTGTGTTGCTGGCCAGCACGGCCGCCTGGCTCTGGACCGAGCGCCGCCGCCGCTCCGCTCCGGCTAACGCGGAACCGCCTGCGCCCTCCCGCTTCGCTGAGGGAATTTGGGTACCGGGGAACTGGATACTGTTCCTGGTCATTGTTCTTTGCGCTTGCGTGCTGCCCTTGGGCTGGCTTAATCGACTGATTCCGATTGCCGCCCTAGCAGGATACCAGCGCGTTGTCGTGGGCGTATTCCCGATTGCGCTGCTTCTCGCTGGACGGGAGGTCGCGGCGCTTCTTCTGGCGAAGCCAGCCTGGTGCGCCGGCGACTATGACCGCGCCATACGCTGGATGGGGCGGCTGAACCTTGGCAGACCGAATTCGAGCCTCCTCGAAATGGAGGGGTTCATTCATTCTCTCGCGAACCGTCCGGCCGAGGCCGAGCGGTGCTACCGCCAGGCGCTCGTCAAAGGCTACGCCAGTTTGACCAGTCTGCTCAATCCGCGTTCCCACCGGGCAAGCTTGCTGGGTTCGATTGGCGAGGCGTTGCGGGATCAAGGCCGTTATGACGAAGCGAAGAAATGCCTGCAAGCCAGTATCGAGATGGGGGATACCAATTCGTGGTCCTCGCGTATCGGCCTCGCGGAATTGCTGCTGGAACATGAGAACGAACCGCTAAAGGCTCTTGAGTTGGTCGATGAAGCCTTGCGCATCGCCAAGGGAAGAATCGCGGCAAGGGTCGAGCCTTGGCACTTAGCCACGCGGGCCTGGGCGCTGGCGTTGCTCGGCCGTCGGCAGGAAGCCGAACAAGCCATCGATCGGGTCTTGCACCTGCGCCGCGAGACTTACGCGGCCTTGTTCGCCAATACGCGGCTCAACGTTGGCATGGCGTTGCTGGCAATGGATCAGCCGCAGAGAGCCATCGAGCACTTCCGCGCCGCAAATCAGGCCGACCCCAAAGGCAAGTATGGCGCCCGTGCCTTGCAACAGATCCAACAGCAAAGTGTTGACGGTCACTGAGAGAAGCCGGCCGGCTACTGCGCGGCGATATATCAGGGTCTGCGTTCTCGGAAAAGGGGCCAGACGCATTTACCGCAACCGCCCGCGCTTTCGCTCAGCCCCAATCACTCATCCGGCAAATATTTCCAAACCCCCATTCCAGCGTGACTTGCAGCCATTTCTCCACGTTCCGCGCGTCGCTCCTATACGCCCCCTGTGCCACAGTTAGGATAGGAAGGTGGCGCAGGCCCCTGGCCTGCGAAGGCCCGGGCATGCCCGGCCCGCAACCGCATCTGTGAATCAACCGCCAAAAATGGGCATGATCGTGCCCACGAAAAACGCCAAAAACCAGCCCGTTTTTCTTATTTTCAATGAGTTAGCCCAAGAAAAGTGGGCCCGATCGTTCCCATGCCGCGAGAACCCGTGATAGAAGGAGGGAAAACCCGCCCGTCCTGTGGTAACTTCAGATCATGCGCTGGTCCTTTCTGGCAACCGCGCTGCTAATAGCGTCGGGCCTCACATATTCGCTGCGCGCCGGCGACCCGGATCGCGACTTTTCCGGGAAATGGGTGCTGGACCCGGCCTCGAGCGACCTTCGTTCGCTCGGCCAAGTCGAGTCGTCTCTCACCGTCTCGCAAAGCGCACTCGCCATCCTGTGTTCCACGGGACCGCTGGGGTGGTCGTACGCGCTCGATGGCAGCGAGACTCGAAAGCGCATCGGCGACGAATCCTGGAACTCCGTCACTAAGTGGGAAGGCGCGGCGCTGCTCGTCAACACGCTGGTTTCCGGCCCGCGCGATTACACCGTGATGGACCGCTGGGAGCTCTCGCGCGACCATAGCACGCTGACGATTACCCGGCAGGTGGTTCGCGCCGGCGGGGAAACCGAAGGCCGGCTGGTGTTCCGGCGCGAAGGCGAGCCGGTGGCGGCCGCTCGCCCGCCGGTCGCCGGCACCGCGCCCGCAACCGCGTTGCGCCTATCCCAACCGGACGCCGACCTGCCGCAACCGGCGCTGGCGAAGAGACCCGAGCCGGGCGTGCCGCCCGACATCACGGTTCCCAAGGGGACACGCGTCCTGCTGGCGCTGATCGGTGAAGTGAGTACGAAGTACGCCAAGGAGGGCGACCGCGTCTATCTGCGGACGGACGCTCCGGTCGCCGCCAATGGGCGGGTGGTGATACCGCGCTGGAGCGACGTCTCCGGCACCATCACCCGAGCCAAGCCGGCTGGCCGCGTCTCCGGCAAGGGCGAGTTATACATCCGGTTTGACTCGCTGATTCTGCCGAACGGCGTATCGCGCGACTTTCACGCGCGGCCGCCGGGAGACGAGGGCAAAGTCGAGGGCAAGGGCAAGTCCGCTGACGGCCGCACCGTGATGGAGGGAGCCGGCATGGGCGCGGGGATTGGCGCCATCACCCGGGGACTGGCTGGCGCCGGAGTTGGCGGCGCGGCCGGCGCTCTGGTCGGGGTCCTGGTCTCCCGCGATCAGAACGTGACGCTGCGCCAGGGCACCCATATCGAAATGGTGCTCGACCGCGACCTCGTGTTTCATCCCGACGAGCTTCGCTCGACGCGTTGAGCGCGCTCCACTCGCCGAGCGGCAATCGGCAAAGCGCCCCCATCACTCCGCGGCTCTTTTGGCGGAGCTTGGCGCGCCCATCCTTTGTGTCAGGAAGCCGATGATGGCGCCGACGACGAAGCCGGGCATCATGATTTCCAGGTAGGGATGCCTGCCATTCACCGTATCCGTAGCCGCCACCAGAAAGGCAAACAACAGCCCCAAGGCTCCGCCCACCACGACCCCCCATTTCGTCGACTGAACTTTGCGAGCGAACCAGCCGCTCAGCAGGCCCACCACCATGCCCTTGATGGACGACCCCACCATGATGCCGCCGATCATCGACCGCACCTCAGGGTAAAACCACGCCGTGGCGCCGTCCAAGGCTCCGAAAATCAATCCAAACAGCAGCCCGACCAGAATTTTGTTCATCGTTGACTCCTCTCACCATGGAATTCCACGTCGGCGGCAATTCCTTTAAAGATTTCGCAACAAAAACAGCAGCAGCTTGACACTGACATACGCCGCGAGCAGCCATAGCAGAACGGCATTGCGCGATCCGAACCGGCGCCAGCGATGCCATAGGGGTTCCGGCCAGGCCTCCACGGCCAGCCCATCCTGAAAGCGCTCGATATCGGCCAGCATGGCCGGAGCATCGGTGTAGCGCGCGGCCGGGTCCGTGCTCATGGCCTTGGCGGCGATGGCGCGGAGTGCCGGCGCCGCCGACGCGGGCAGCACGAACGCGAGCATCCCGCCCAGCGCATAGATGTCGGAGCGCCGGTCCAGGACGGCCTCCGGCGCGCGAAACGCGGCGGTGCCCGCCACGGCGTCCACGCCCCAATCCATCACGTAGACCTCGCCAAACGCGCCGACCATGACGTTCTGCGGCTTGAGGTCGCGATGAATCGCTCCGCGCGCATGCGCGAACGCCAGCACCTCGCCCACGCGGCGGATCACGCGCAAACGCTCGGCCAGCGACGGACCCCCGCCGAGGTAGCCGTCGAGACGCGCGCCGGCCACCAGCTTCATCGCGTAGAAGATGCGTCCGTCGGGGAGTGTGCCGGCCTCATAGATGGGAACGATGCCAGGATGTTCCAGCCGCGCGATCAGTTGCGCTTCGCCGGCCAGTGCGGACTCCAGGACCTTGAGGGCCACCTGGCGATCGAGTTGGCGGTCGCGCGCCCTGTAGACCACGCCCAACCCGCCGCGGCCGATCTCACTCTCCAGTTCGTAGCGGGTTCCCGTGAGATCGGGAAGCGCCGCCACGTTCCGCAAATATCAACCGATCATAACCTATCGATGGGCGGGAGGGGGCGAACAGCGGATCTCTGGGCGCGCGCTGTATCCCTCGGTAGTTTCCACATTTGCGGAGAGGAAAAAACACCGGCGGCAGAGACCGCCGGCGCTACGGTTACGGCGGTGCGGTTCTTCGTAGCGCCGGCGGTCTTTGCCGCCGGTTCTTTGCGAGCCACGTCGGCAAGCGAAAAACATCTCCGCCTGCCGGGAGCCCTGGCCACGCTACTGCGCGCCGTCCGGTTCGGTCCGCAGCCCTTCGACCGTGAGGAGCACCAGGTCGACGCGCCGGTTGTGGGCGCGGCCCTCGTCGGTATCGTTGGTATCCGCGGCGGCGTTCTCGGCATATCCGGCGACGGCCATCCGGGTGCGCGGAATCTGGTAACGGCTCGCCAGAATTTCCAGCATGGCGATGGCGCGAGCCGACGAAAGCTCCCAGTTGCTGCGGAAGCGCGAGTTGTGAATAGGGACCGAATCGGTGTGGCCTTCCAGTCGCACCGGGTTGGGCAGGCCCTGAATCACGTCGGCGATTTTCTCCAGGGCCGCAAAGCTGGAAGGCGATACCACGTCCTCTCCGGAAGCGAAGAACCCCGATTCGCGCAGGCTGATCACCAGGCCCCGCGCTTCCAGTTTGAGCCCCACCTTGCCGGCCCGCAGTTCCGTGTCCAGCACCCGGCTGAGTGTCGCCGCCGACCGGGTCAAATCCACCGGGCCGGCCCGCGCCGAAACCGGCAACGCCTCGAACGCATCCGGCTGCACGTGCTTGTCCCTGTCATGGCGGCCGCGCCCCAACACATTCAGGATCGCGTCGCTGATCTGCCCGTGCGCCAGCGCCTCCCGCACCGACGCCGACACCTGCCTGGCCTTGCCCTTGTCGGCTTCGGTGGAGGCAAACATCACGACAAAAAAGGCGAAGAGCAAAGTGACGAAATCGGCGTAAGAAACCATCCAGCGTTCGTGATTCTCAACCGGATGGGCGGTTCTGCGGATCATCGGCGTCTCGCTTTCGGTGGCCGGCGTTCCGGCGCCGGGGGACTGGCCGGGACCGGGCGAGCGGCGACGGGCTTGGGCTGCTCGCGGCGCGGGTCGAAGGATTCCAGCTTGAGACGGATGAGCGTCGGGTTGAGGCCCTCGACGATGGCCGCCACGCCCTCCAGAGCCATTTCCTCGATGGCAATGGCCTCGCGCAGCTTGGCGCGTAACTTGCTGGCGGCCGGCAGGAAGAATATGTTCGCCGAGCCCACCCCATACACCGTGGCGACAAACGCTACGGCGATTCCATGGCCGACCTCCTTCATGTCCTCCAAATGCTTCATCACCTGAATCAGACCCATCACCGCGCCGATAATCCCGATGGTTGGGGCGTAGCCGCCCGCCGATTCCCAGACCCTGGCTTCGGCCTCGTGCGCCTGCTCGTTCTGGACGATGTCGATTTCCATCATTCTCCGCAATTCCTGCAGGTCGGTGCCGTCCACCGCCAGGCTCAGGGCCTTGCGCAGGAAGGGATCGGGTATGGATTCCGCCTCGCTTTCCAGGCTCACGATGCCATCCCGTCGAGCCATGGTGGCGAACCGGATCAGGTTCTCAATCACCACCGAGTGCGGTTCCGAGGAATCGAAGAACACGTCGCCGAGTCTCTTCAATGCGCGCAGCACCACGTGCAGCGGCGTGGTGACCAGAACCGCGCCGAACGTGCCTCCCAGGACGATCATGGCAGCCGTGGTTTGGGCAATGTCCTGGATGCTGCCCCGCTCCAGCAACAGTCCGCCGATGAGCCCCCCCATCGCCAGGCTGATTCCCGCCAGGGTGGATAGGTCCGGACGCCTGGACGCCCGCGTGGCCAGTCTGCGCTGTCCGCCCGGACTGACCGCGACCGGTATGGGGGTAACCTCCGGCGCCTTTTGGGGAGCACTCGCCATGAGCTATCAACTCGCCTGCGAAACAGCCGCTTCCGGCTCATCGGGGCCGGACTCCTCGCGAAGCTCGTGCGGAGCGGCATCCGGGCCGTAGATCCGCCGCCGAAAAGCTACAATCCGGTCGATAACTTCCTCGGCGCTTTCGCGCACCCGCCAAATCTGCCCGTTGGAGAGCGTGATCACCGTGTCAGGCGTTACCTCGATGTGCTCAATCATGTCCGAGTTGAGCACCAATGCGACGCGGTTCAGCCGGGTAAGCCAGATCATTAGATTCCAGTAGATATATCGGCGGGGAATCAATTTTCATTAATCGACGAGAAGGTCCGGCCGAAAAGGATTTTGGAGCTTATTCCAGTGCAGTCTTCGGAGGCGAACGTGAATCCATCAACCGGCGCGGAAACCCAAACCTTTGTTATCCCTCTCTGGCCAAGATGGGGATATCATGCTCAGGCCGGTTCGCCGGCGCTTTCATCGGCTTTGGCCGAGGAACGCCGGGAAGTTTTCGAATGCGTGTTGAACAGCCTGCGTACACAGCCGGATGATCCCGATGCCCGCGCCGCCTGCCGGTTCCTGTTGCGGCACCTGGCGGCATCGGCTCCCAATTGCTGAGCGGTTTCGAGTATGATGGCTAAATCCTGGAGGAGAAGCCATGAGCCCTGCCACCGCCGCAACTGCCGGCGCTTCGTTCGGCCTTTCCAACATTGGCCAAATCGCCATCACGATCACCAACCTGGAGCGCGCCGTCGCCTTTTACCACGACACGCTGGGATTGAAACCGCTGCTGCAAGTGCCGGGCCTGGCGCTTTTCGATTGCGCCGGCATCCGGCTGATGCTGTCTTGCGCGGAGAAACCCGGCGAACATTACGGCTCCATCCTGTACTTCAAGGTGCCGGATATTCAAGCCGCGGCGAATACCCTGGAGAGCCGCGGCGCGCCGTTCGACCGGCTGCCGCACCTGGTGGCGCGCAGGCCGGATCACGACCTCTGGATGGCCTTCTTCCGCGACCCCGACCGCAACCTGCTCGCCCTGATGAGCGAAGTGCCGCGCGCCGGGGCATAGCTCTCCGATCGCTAAGCCCGCGCCACGGCACTAATGGGACGGATCTCTCATCGCGTCGTTGAGGCCGCGGAAGACGGAATCGTAGTGTCCGCTTTCGGCGGCGAAGCGGAGACGCTTCACGTTTTCGACGCAGATCTCAGTCACGTCAGGCTGGGTCTTCAGGATCTCCATCGCCTCCGCAATGAACTGATCGAGGGGCATCGCGCGAGGGTCGGCGGCCCCGTCCAACAGGTGCGTGGCGACATAAGGAGGGATGAGTTCGAGGACCTCTATCGCAGTCCCCTGGAGCTGGTAGCGAAGCGATTGCGTGTACGAGTGGATCGCGGCCTTGGTTGCGCAATAGGTGGGAGTTGGCGCCATAGGAACAAAGGCCAGCCCCGAGGAGACGTTCATGATGGCGGAGTAAGGCTGCTTTTCGAGCAACGGCAGCAGGGCCGCGGTCAGACGGATGGGACCCAGCAGATTGGTTGTGACGAGGGCCTCCGCATCGGCGGGATCGTCCGCTTGCGCTCTCAGCTTTTCGAAGCGCATGATGCCGGCATTATTGATGAGGACGTTCAACGCCGGGTGTCGCGCCGCCAACTCAGCCGCGAAAGAGCGGATGTTGGCGGGGTCTCCGATGTCGAGCGTAAGCGAGGTCACGCCGGGGTTCGCGGCAGTAGTCTCGTCGAGTGCCTGCTGGCGGCGCCCCGCGATGATGATGTGGTTTCCCAGCGCGTGGAAAGCTTCCGCCAGGCCGCGGCCAATGCCGGAACCGCCGCCCGTGATCAGGATTGTGTTGCCGGTCGTTCTCATGGAGACAAGTTTATTCCAATACCACGGCCCCGCGTCACAGTTCCAGCTTGTCCTGGTAGACCATCTCGTCCGGAAGGAAGTCCTGTGTGAACTTCAATTGGCCGACCTCGGCATCGAATTCGACCTTGTCCTTCCGCGTAATCTCGTTGCTGCGCGGGAAAAGATACAGAATCACCGGCCCCTCGTCGTGCATCAGAACTTCCACGCTGGAAGGCTTCATATCCTTCTTGCCCTCGCGTTTGATCGCCGCGCGATTCTTCAACTCCGCGCCCAGGTTGTTGGGGTCGCCATGGATCATGCGGCTGGGCACGCCGTACACCGCGATCGCGTAATGGTCTTCATCCACCGCAGGCGCATTCAGCTCGTGCGCGATCAGTTGCGCCGAACTCATCGGCAGCGCGCTCACCCACCGCAGTGTCAACGCCGGCATCTGGCCGGAATCCGGACTCCCACCGTCATTGGACCCACGCCCCGCGCCGCCCATGCCGTGCCGTCCCATTCCGGGAAGTCCAATGCCTATCCCGCCGATCCCGATGCCAGGCTGTGCCACGCCAGCCCGCGACTGCCCGAGCTTGCCCGATCCATCCGGCGTCGGCGTCACGGTCTTCGCCCACGGCGACTCCGTGAGCACCTGCCGCGCTTCCTCCACGGTCCATTCCGCGATCAGCTTGTCCTTCCAGACCTGCGCCCCGGCCGGCATTGCCGCGCCGCCGGCGGCAACCAGTACGATCCAGGCACACGTCGGTCTTTTCGGCATCATTTTGTTAAACGTGTCCCGTCCCCTGCCGGTTGCCGTCCATCGCCCCCGCCGTCCGCATGGCCCTTTTGAGCTAATGATTTCCGGGCCGGCCGGTGTGTTGCGAGCGCTATAATTCAAACCAGTGGGCCGGCTGCGTCCACTCCGAAGATCCGCGCCGCCGGGTCGCGTAAGGAGAGTGTTGTGCGCGCTTGGACCTTTTTCCTTCTCATCGCCGCGCTGCCCGCGCAGACCCAGACTGGCGAGGTTACCACTCGCGACGAGACGCCCACCTTCCAATCGAGCGTGAACCTGGTGCGCGTTCCGGTGGTGATCCGCGACAAGCAGGGACACGCCGTCGGCAGCTTCCAAAAGGAGGATTTTCAGCTCACCGATCACGGCAAGCCGCAGGAGATTGCGCAGTTCGCCATCGAGGGCAGCGCCGTCCCCAAGCCGGCGCAGCCGGCCAAACCGGCCGCCGCTGCCTCCAAAATGGTGGTGCCCACCCGCTTCGTCGCCTTTGTCTTCGACGATATCCATCTCAACACCGGAGACCTCGCGAATGCCCGCGTGGCCGCGCTGAAACACATCGAACAGGGAATCGCCCCGCAGGAACGCGTGGCTTTGCTCACACTCTCTGGCAGCGTGTCGCTCGAATTCACCAATGACGCGGCGAAATTCCGCGAGATGCTGATGAAGATCGCGCCTGTGCCGCCTCGCGTGCACTTCCCTCCCGCCAGCTTCTACGTGGCAGACCAGTTTATGAGGAGTCCCGGCGACGAGTCGCTGGGCTGTCAGGGATATCAGGGCGGCTGCCCGGTAACCTGCGACCAAAGGATGCCGCCGGCGCTGCTGATGCAGGCGTGGGTTACGATCGATTGCGAGCTCAGTTGTTCGACCGCATCCGACGCTGCCCCCATCGCCAGGGCCACTCTCCGCGCAGTGTTCAATGAAGGCGAGAGCGAAACGAGCAATGCCTTCCGCACGCTCAACAACGTGGTGCGGCTGCTCGGCTCCATGCCTGGCGATCGGGTCATGATTCTCGTATCGCCCGGCATGTATCTCCCCGACACGTTGCAGAGGAACCTCAGCGAGTCCATCGACCGCGCCACCCGCTCCGGCGTCATCATTAATGTTCTCGACGCGCGCGGCGTTTACACCGTCGACCCGGGCGGCCAACTTCAAGGCTGCAACCTGTCGAGCGTCCTGACACAGCAGCAGGTCGAGCAGTACAAACATTTCGAAGTTGCCGCCCAAGGGCTGATTTTAGGCGACCTGGCCAGTTCGACCGGCGGCACCGCCCTCGCCCAGAACGATTTTCTGGCCGAATTCAACCGCCTCGCCAACCCGCCCGACTTCGTCTATTATTTGGGCTTCTATCCGACCGATCTCAAACCAGACGGAAAGTTCCATGACATCAAAGTGACGCTGGCGAACGGCAAGGGATTGTCCGTCCAGGCGCGCAAGGGTTATTGGGCGCCATCCCATGTGGAGGACGCCGCCGCCGCTTCGGCGCGCGAAATCAGCGAAGCCGTGTTCTCCCACGATGAACTGCGCGACCTGCCCATCGATATTGACACCCAGTTCTACAAAACCACGCTCGCGGGCGCCAAGCTGAGAATTACCGCTCACCTCGATATCCGGCTGCTTCACTTGCGCAAACAGGACGACCGGAACCGCAACGACGTGACGCTGGTGTGCGCTCTCTTCGATAGCAACGGCAACTACCTCAAAGGCACCGAGAAGGTGGTGGAGCTTCGGTTGAAGGACGAGAATGTCGAACACCACCGTGACCTCGGCCTCACCATGAACACCGATTTCGACGTCAAGAGCGGCGCTTACATGATTCGCGTGGTCGCGCGCGACGCCGAAGGCCAGCAAATGGCCACCGCCAACGACACCGTGGAGATTCCATGAGAATTCCGCAGATGCTGCAGTATGCCTGCCGCACGGTGTCCGCGGCCGTGCTGCTGGTGCTCGGTTCCCCGCTGCTGGCTCAAACCGGCGGATCCGGCGGCGAGGCCACGGCCAGCGTGAAGCCGAAACCCGAGGCGCAGCCGGTGCTGGTGGATGTGGTGATAACCGGCCAGAAAGGCGAACCCGTCCACGGCCTGGCCGCGGCCGATTTCCACCTCCTCGAAGATGGCAAAGAGCAGGCCATCACCGGACTCCAGCCGCACATCGGCCCTGCCGTGCCTGGCATTCCCCAGCAACAGCATGTCGTCCTCATGTTCGGCCCGCAATCCACCGAGGATCAGAAATGGATCGAGCAGGCTGCCGGCAAGTTCGTCGCGGACAATGCCGGACCCAACCGCCTCATATCCATTGTCTACACGGACGTCTGCTACAACACCATCGCCACGCCGTTTACGTCCGATGCCGGCCGGCTTCAGCACGCGCTGGACACATGGCCGGACCTTTTTCACTGCGACCACCCTGCCGCGCCTGGTGGAGATCTGCGGCCGCTCTACTACGCCCAAATAGCGATGGGCTTGGCCCAGGTGCCAGGCCACAAAGTGGTGGTCTTGTTCGTGGCCAATGCTACGCCATCCGCCGCTGCGGACGACAAAAAGCCGCCGGAGCCCGTTCCCTCGGCGCGACGGGGGCGCGGTAAAGGCGAGAAAAACGCGGAGCCGCACCAGGATCCGTTTGATATGGAGCTCGAGTTTCGCAAGGCGGACGTCTCGGTCTATCCGGTCGAAGCCCAGGCCGGCGTGGCAATTCCGGCGTGGGCGCTCGATCTCGCCGGCGCGACCGGCGGGTCCGTGCTCTCCCGCGGCAGCGACGGTCTCGGCGTTTTCGATCCGCTCGCACACGAGCAGGACGAATCCTACACGCTTGCCTACGTGCCGCCAGTCTCCCCGGAAGGAAGCTGCCACGCGCTGAAGGTCACCGTGAACCGGCCCGACGTGACGGTGCGCGGGCGAAACCTGTACTGCAACGTCCGCCAGGCCGTCGTGGCCGCCGTCAAGCCGAAGGAGAACACGTTGGAAAGCCTGGCGGAGTCGGCTGGCACTGGCAATACCGCGGCATCGGCCACCGTCCCGTTCTTCTATGAGGCCAACGGCGTGGCGCGCGTCAACCTGGCGCTAGAGATTCCAACGCCAGCTCTCGATCCTACCGACCTGAACGGCAAGCTGCATGCCGAAATGGACGTGCTCGGCATGGCGTACATCCCTGGCGGCGATGTGGCCGCCCGGTTCACGCATAAGTTGAAGTTCGATTTCGACAACCGGCAGCAGTTCGACGATTTTCTGCGGCGCCCGCTCCACTACGAAAGGCAGTTCGAAATCGTTCCGGGCAATTACCGGTTCAAGGTTGTTTTCCGCTCAGTCAAGGATCGCTACGGCGTGGTGGAAGCGCCGCTCGAGGTCGCTCCGTTCAACGCCGGGCAACTCAGCGTGAGCGCCATCGCCCTCAGCCGCAACGTGCAACCGATATCGCCCGAGGCCGCGCAGGAGGAGGCCGGGGCAGGGAAGTCCCCGCTGATTTTCCGCGGTAACCGAATCGCCGTCTCGGGCTCCAATGTTTTATCGAAGACCGGCACGGCCGAAGCCTACTTCGAGATCTACGAGCCGCTCGCCAACGGCGCCGGAAACCTCCAGTTGACCATGCGCCTGCGCCTGCTGGACGCCCAGAGCAACGAGCAAGCGTGGAATTCCGGCGATGTCGACCTGAGCGGCCTGGCCAAATCCGCCAACAAGGTGATTCCGGTCGCGCTCAAATTGCCGGTCGCCATTCTTCCGCCCGGAACCTATCGCGCCGAGCTGACGGTGACAGACTCCGCCGGCGGTCAAGCCACCCGCAGCATACAGTTTCGGACCGAGTAAACGCGTGGCGCGGCCTGTCAGGCTGCTGTGCGACGCAGAAATGGCGAAACTCTCCATTTGAATTCGCACGAATCTGAATTATTGAATTCGCACGAATCTGAATCAAAGGGGGTAACGCACGGCTTCTCTCTTTCAGGAGGCTTTGTATCAGGGCGCGGCTTCAGCCGTGCCGCAGAATGCAGCCATCATGGGCTTTAGCCCCTGCCGCTTTTTTCCCTGCCAGGTACGTAAAGCAATAAGGGAACTTCTCGGGTGAATCGACGAGTCCTGCTTCGACCGGGTTTCCTGCGATGTATTCCCGGTGCTGCATGAAGCTCTGCCGATTCTCGACCCGCTCTTCGGAGAACCCACGCTGCCAGACCTCTCCCAAGTATCCGCATTCCTTCCTCAAGCGATAGGAGAACCCTCCCTTTACGAATTGCATGGCCTTCTCAATGGTCATGTCCCTCGGCTCCGACCGTCATCAACAGATGCACATGGTTGGGCATAACCACAAAGTCATGCAGCCGGAATTTGCCAGCCGCTACGTACGAACGCAATACGTCGATCATCAACGTAGCGTTACGTTCCGACTGCAACAGGGGAAGTCCCTGGCTGGTCTTCGTGGTGGCGAAGAATGTACGTGCCGAACTCACGATCTTGTCCGGGCGGGCATTGCGCGCAGGTTTGGCCATCACCAGGGGCTAAAGCCCAATTCCTTAGTGCGACTCAGCGGCACGGCTCAAGCCGTGCCCTGATACATGGTACGGACCGGGGACATGGGTGACACTTTAGCCCGAGGACATGGGTGACAGTCCGAAGGGGTGGGATCTGATCGACCTGAAAAGCACGCCAAGCTA
>Ga0224534_1000730_pt1 | contig 19638 bp, 14 predicted proteins | sample 714E12024metaG_FD_172012 | JGI IMG/M metagenome (GOLD analysis project Ga0224534, IMG submission 172012) | Peat soil microbial communities from Stordalen Mire, Sweden - 717 E1 20-24 | ecosystem: Environmental > Terrestrial > Soil > Wetlands > Peat | place: Sweden: Norrbotten County, Stordalen... | reverse complement strand
CTGGACCAAGACCGAAGCGAAGGGTAATGGCACAAAGGCGAACATCGTCAGGCGTGGGCTGATGCGCAGCATGAAGGGGAGCGCGGCGGCGGTGAAGACGATGGTGTTGGCCGAGTACATGATGGCCGGGCCGAGGAGTTGGCGGACGGCGTTGAGGTCGTTGGTGCTGCGGGCCATGATGTCGCCGGTGCGGTGGCGCTGGAAGAACTCGGGCGGTTGCTTTTCGAGGTGCGCGAAGATGTCGTTGCGGAGATCGAACTCGATCTCACGGGAGGCGCCGATGATGATCTGGCGGGTGAGATAGAGGGCGACGGCGGCGACGGCGGCGACGGCGAGCAGGCGGAGGGCGTGGTGCTCGACCTTGGCGGCGGAGAGGCCGTGCTGGATGTCTGTCATGGCGCCGCCGAGCAGCAGCGGGATCATGGCCTTGGAGGCGTTGTAGACGATGAGCGCGAGGCCTCCCCAGGCGAAACTCCGCCAGTAGCGGCGGAGGTAGGGGAAGAGCGGTCTGATGCGGGTGAACATAGTAGGGAGAGGATAGAGGATAGAGGATAGAGAGTAGCGGCCGCGAGGTTGGTGCTCGCGGCCGCTTTAGGTGTTACTGCTGGGGCTTTGCGGCAGGTGGCGGCGTCGAAGAGGCCGGCGGCGGGGTGGTGGTGGAGGCTGGCGGTGGTACTGGCCTGCGTGGCGCTGGCGGAGTCTTGGTCTTGGGCGCTTCGTCGCCCTGGCTGATGAACTCGACATCGAAGACGAGCTCGGACCTGGCGGGGACCACGGGAGAGCGGCCGGCTTCGCCATAGGCGAGCTGGTAGGGGATGTAGAGACGGCGCTTGCCGCCGACGTGCATGCCCTCAAAGCCGGTGTCCCAGCCGGCGATGACGCGGCGCTGGCCGTAGGGGAAGGTGATGGGCTCGCCGCGGTCGACCGAGGAGTCGAACTTGGTGCCGTCGGGGAGATAGCCGGTGTAGTGGACGGTGTAGAACTTGCCTGGCTGGGCGAGGGGGCCCGTACCGATTTCGGTGTCGACGTAGTCGAGCGAGTAGGTGGTCTTTTCGCCCGCGAGGGACGCGCGGAGCTCAGGGCTGACGAGGGGTGAGGCGTAGTCGAGCCGGGTGTCGGGGGTGCGGGTCAGGGTGTAGAGCGGCTTGGCGCAGGGCAGGCCGGCGGGAAGCGCGGGGATCTTCGGCGAGAGCTCGGGCAGCTTGGCGCAGCCGGGGGTGGTGCTGGTGCGATGTGTTGTGGTGTTGTGGTGGACTGCGGAGGTTGGGGCGGTTTGGGCTACCAGAGGCTGGGCCACCAGCGGAAGGACAGCCGCAGCGAGGATGAGTGCGGAAAGAGGAAGGGTGTGAGTTTTCATGTCGATTTTAGTTTATCTCGATTCACGATGGAATTAAGTGGGGGTGCGGAGCAGAAGGTAGGTGCCGGCGATGGCGAAGAGCAAGTCGGGCGACCATGCAGCAAGCATCGCGGGCAGAGAGTTCACATCGCCAAGGTTTTCAAAGATGCCGGCGATAACCCAGTAGCAGATGGCTACGCCGATGGCCGTGCCCACGCCGGCGATGCTGCCGCGTTTGCCTGCGATCAGCGAGAATGGGATCGCAAGGATCGCAAGGACCAGGGTCATGAGGGGGTAGGCCAGCTTGCGGTTCAACTGGACACGCAGACGCATGGTGTCGAAGCCGCTTTGTTTGAGGTCCTGGATGTAGCCGGAGAGCTCGGTGTAGGACATCTGTTCGGACTGGCGGTCTTCCTTCTTGAAGTAGTTGGGCTGCTCGTGGATCTCGGGGAAGGTGGAGAGGGTGAAGGGCTGGTAGCCAGTGGTGGACTCTCCGGCGAAGGTGCGTTGCCAGCCGTCTTCGAAGACCCAGTCGTTGAGCTTGTCGTCCCAGCGCACGCTGGAGGCGAAGATGCGGCGGGTGAGGTTGAAGGTGCCGGGCTGGAACTCGAAGACGGTGAGATTGGCGAATACGTTCCGGTCGGAATCGAAGAACTGGTAGTAGAAGATGCGGGAGGGCTCGCCGTTACCGCTGGTCTGGCCGGACGACGCGTTTCCAGTTTGGCCTGACATCCATTTTCGGTCGGGGCGAAGGAAGGTCTGGGCGGGCTTGCCTTTGATGACGGAGAGCAGGGCTTCCTGGCGGCGGTTGGCGGCGGGGAGGTAGGTCTCGTCGAAGACGAAGAGCAGGGCGGAGAGCAGGGTCGCCAGGACCAGCACGGGAGCAACGATGCGGTAGAGGCTGATGCCGGTGGCCTTCATGGCGGTGAGCTCGCTGTTGCGGTTGAGATTGCCGAAGGTGATGAGCACGGCGACCAGCGAACAGAGAGGCATGATGGAGTTGAGGATGAAGGGAATGAGGTTGAGGAGGTAGGCGCCAACTGTGACGAATGGAGTGCGATAGCGGATGATGTCGCCGATGAGCTCGAAGAAAGTGAAGATGATGAAGAGAACGACGAGGCTGGTGAGGACCAGGGCGAAGTTGCGGAGGAAGCTGCCCATGACGTACTCGTCGAGGATGAGCGGGAAGCGGATGCGCAGGGCGCGGCGAAGACGCTGCATAACGGCGCCTTCGCCGATGCGCCGGTTGCTGATTTGATTGCTGGAGCCGTGCTTGCTGCGGAGGCGGTCGAAGAGTTTGGTGAAGCCATGACCGATGCTGGCGAAGAGCTCGAGTACGGCGCCGCCCCGGGAGATTTGCTGGATGAGCACCAGTCCGGCGATGGCGAAGAGAATGTTAGCGCCCCAGACGCCTAGAGTAGCCGGGACCTTGCCCTGACGGGCAAGAGCAATGCCGACTGAGGAGAGGAAGTAGTAGATGAAGACAAGGCCGAGCGTGACGACGAAGCCGCTGCCTTTGCCGCCGCGCTTGGAGGAGAGGCCGAGGGGGACGCCGACCAGCATCAACACCAGACAGGCGGTGGGGAAGGCGAAGCGGTAGTGAAGCTCGATGAGGTAGGGGCGTGCGGCGTCGCCTGGACCATGCGCGAGACTCCATAGCTCGCGCACGCCGAGAGCGTGCATGGGGGTGTCGCGGCGGCTGAGGTGCGAATCCTCCTCCTGCTGGCCGGTCTGCATGGGCAGCTCGGTGGAGATGAAGGTGGAGATATCGTACTGATCGGGGTTGGTGATGGAGATGTCGTGACGGCTGCCGTTGGCCAGTTCCATGCGGAGGGTTTGAGGGCCTCCACTGAGGACGGTGGCCTCATTGGCGGTGATGATGTGGGGGCTTGCGGGCTTGGTGAGGTCGGCGAGGAAGACGTGACGCCAGATGGCGGTGCCCCCGGCGCCGGGGACCACGTCCTGGGCGTAGAGGACGTAGTTTTTGAAGTCCTCGTAGAAGACGCGAGGCTGGATCTGGACGGTGGCCTGGCTGGTTTTACTGGCATCTTCGTAGTGGAGAAGGGCCTGTGCGGCATGGGGAGCGACAACGAGTGAGTTCGCCAGGCCCACCGCCCAGGAGAAGACAGCGAAGATGCTGACGATGCCAACGAAGGAGAGAACACCGAGGCCGCTGGCGCGCATGGCGGTGACTTCGCTGTCGGCGGCGAGGCGGCTGAGGCCGAGCAGAATGCCGATGAGCACGGCCATGGGGATGGTGAAGGAGAAAAAACCCGGCAGCAGATAGGCGATGAGGCGAAGGATGTCGAGCGGGGAGGCTACACCGCGGACGAAGAGCTCCATGAGCGGGAGCAGGTAACGCATGAACAGAATAAAGGTGAAGAGCACGCCGCCGAGCAGCGCGTAGCCAGTGATTTCGCGGAGGATGTAGCGAGTGAAGATGCGCACGGTTGATCCGCTCAACTGGCGGTTGATTCAAGTGTATAGCGAGGGTTCTTTATGCGTTGGGCAGGCGGCGCAGACGGAGGGAGTTGGCGAGGACGCTGACCGAGCTTAGAGCCATTGCGGCGCTGGCGAGGATGGGGCTGAGCAGGATGTGGAAGTGGGGGTAGAGCACGCCGGCGGCGAGGGGCAGGCCGATGAGGTTGTAGATGACAGCCCAGCCAAGGTTTTGGCGCATGATGTGCGTGGTGCGGCGAGCGATCCGAATGGCAAGAGGAATGAGGCGGAGGTCGTGGTGCAGCAGCAGGATGTCGCCGGCTTCGCGGGCCAGGTCCGAGCCGGAGGCCATGGCGAGGCCGGCGTCGGATTGCGCGAGGGCGGCGGCGTCGTTGATGCCGTCTCCGACCATCGCGACCTTGTGGCCGCTGGACTGGAGGGTGCGGATGGCGGTGAGTTTTTCGGCGGGGAGGAGGTGGGCCTGGACGTCGTCGATGCCCGCGGCGTGGGCGATGGGTGCGGCGGAGGCGGCGATGTCGCCGGTGAGGAGCACGGGGTGGATGTGCAGGGCGTTGAGTTGGGCGATGGCCGTGCGGGCGGAGGGGCGGAGTTCGTCGGTGGCGAAGAAGACGGCCTGCGGGATGTCGTCGAGGAGGAGATAGAGGGGCGTGGCGCGGGTCAGGTCGGGGGGCGCGAGGAGTTCTGCGGGAGGTGCGGCAGTGAGGAGTGCGGCGTTGCCGAGAGCTAGCTTGTGGGACGCGATGGTGGCGGTGAGGCCGGTGCCGGGGAGGGTGATGAGGTTCTCGACGGAAGGCGCGGCGGCCGTAGGAGAGAAGCGTACCGCGGGGGCTAAAGCCCCAGTTTCTTGCGAGGGTATGAGACCCGAGGCTGAAGCATCGGGGTACCTGAGTGTCGCCTGGGATTGATGCTCGGTTGCGTAGTCGACGACGGCCTGGGCGAGCGGATGCGTGGAGAGGCGCTCGGCAGCGGCGGCGTAGGCGAGGAGTGTCGTGCTGTCGAGGGTTGCGTTCTGGGCGACGACGAAGGCAGCGATGCGGGGACGTCCTTCGGTGAGGGTTCCGGTCTTGTCGAGGGCGATGGTGTCGACGGCGGCGAGACGCTCGAGGGCTTCGCCGCCTTTGATCAGCAGGCCGGACTGCGCTGCACGGCCGAGCGAGACCGTGATGGCGGCAGGGACGGCGAGGCCCATCGCACAGGGACACGCGATGATGAGAACGGCGATGGCGATGGAGAGTGCGCGGGCAAAGCCTTCATGACGGCCGCCGGTGTTTTCTGCGATGGACCAGACGATGAAGGTGAGTGCGGCGAGCGCGAGGACGGTGGGGACGAAGATGGCGCTGGCGCGGTCGGCAAGGCGCTGCATGGGAGCGCGGCTGGATTGGGCCTGCGAGAGCAGGCGCTGCATCTGCGCGAGGGTCGAGGCGGCGCCGACGGCGGTGGCGCGGAGGACGAGCGGGCCGTCGAGGTTGAGGGTTCCGCCGGAGACGTGGTCGCCGATGTTGCGGGTGATAGGGAGGGGCTCGCCGGTGAGCATGGACTCGTCGATGGAGCTGCGGCCGTGGACGATGAGGCCGTCGAGGGGGATGCGGTCGCCGGGAAGGACGCGGATGAGGTCGTTGGGCTCGATGGCAGAGAGGGGGAGGAGGGTTTCGGGTGCGGAGGCGTAGTCGGTGGAGTTCAGTGGGAGGTCGAGGAGTCGGGCGTCGGCGACTTCGAGCTGGGCGAAGCCGCGGAGGGCGCTGGTGGCGCGGGTTCGGGCTCGGGCTTCGAGCCAGCGGCCGGTGAGGAGGAAGGCGAGGATGAGGACGACGGCTTCGAAGTAGACGTCGGAGGCGAGGCCGTGGCGGGCGAAGTAGGCGGGCGCGACCGTGGCGGCGAAGGATGAGGCGAAGGCGGCGAGGGTTCCGAGCGTGACCAGGGTGTTCATATTGGTGGCGCGGTGGCGCGCGGCTCGGAAGGCGGCGGTGTAGATCTCAGGCGCTGCGAAGATCATGGTGGCGAGAGCGAGGGCGCAGAGCAGCCAGCGGATGGGCTGCGCGGGCAGCGCCATGAGAGCCGAGGGCATGAGCGGAGCGAGGGCTTTGGCGAGAGTGTGGAGGAGCGGGTCCGTGCTGCCGGTGGAGGCCATCATCAGCGGCATGGAGAGCAGCATCGCGAGCGCGCCGACGAGCAGTGCGAGGAGGGTGCGAAGGCCGAGGTTGGTGCTCTCGGTGCTGTCGTGGTCGTGGGGTTCGCCCTCTGCGGTGGGCAAGGAGGCGTCGTAACCGGAGTTGCGGACGGCATCGATCAGGATGGTTGGGTCGATGGGCGCGGCTGTGGTGATCTGCGCGGTGTGCGCCATGAGGTTGACGCTGGCGGAGTCGACGCCAGGGACCGCCTCAAGCGCGTGCTGGACGTGGATCTGGCAAGCGGCGCAGGTCATGCCCTGAATCTGCAGCGTTTGTTCGCTCATGCACCTGCCGATTCGACGAAGGTGGGATAGCCGGCTGCGTCGAGGGCCTGCTGGATCTGTTCGGGTGCGGCGGTGGTGGTGATGCGTGCACTGCCGACGCGGACCTCTTCGGCGTGCGTGTCGGGTAGGGCGTTGAGCGTCTGCGTTACGCGGCGGATGCAGGAGCCGCAGTGCATGTTGTCGATACGAAGGGTGAGGGTTGTCATAGATATTAATATGATGTGCCCGCGACGGTTAGGTCGCGGGCACATCTTTTAACTTCCCGGATTCGATTAACTTCCCTGGTCAGATTCCCACGCCGATGCGGCCAGCGAGCGAGGGGTTGGTGACGAAGGGTGTACCGAGCGGGACCACGGTGTAGCCGGCGACCGCGTTCAGGAGTTCGAAGAACGCGAGCAGCATGGCATCGATGCCCGTGGCCAGACCGAAGTAGCCGCCGAGCTTGCCATAGACATCGCCAAGGCCGTAGTCCTTCGCGGCGAGGAGGAAGAAGGTGATGGTCAGCAGGAGGAAGACGCTCCAGAGCATCTTGTTGAGGCGGAAGGTCACGATCCAGAGGAGGAACGAGAAAGCGCCCCAGAGTAGAAGTGCGGTCGCAACGCCGCTGGGAGCCGGTGCTTTGAGCCAGCCTGCGCCGAGGGTCCAGAGCATCAGTGAGAACCACCACCAGAACATCGAGTAAGACGTGAAGGCGACGCCGCCGAAGGTGTTGCCGAGGCGTAACTCCATAATGCCAGCGACGAACTGCGCGGTGCCGCCGAAAGCAAAGGCAAGGGGTATCACGGCTGCGATGGAGGCGGGCGGGATAAGGCCGGCGTTGATGGAGGAGAGTAGGCAGGTGGTAACGCCAAAGCCAAACAGTCCGAGTGGACCGGGATTGGCGACCTTGATGTTGGGGGGGACAGTAGGGATTGCGGTCTGACTCATGTGTGTCTCACTCCTGATACGGGTTAGGTTGGTTGGTGCGGACCATTGTACACAGCGATGGTCTCGTGTGTGGTATGCAAGGTTAGTTTTCCTGCTCGGCTGTCAATTATGGTTACCATGTTGCCATGGTTACCTACTCCCGTTTGTTTGGTGAACAATCTGCTATTGCGATTATCTTTGGCTGTGATGCCTGTCACATGTAGTGGCACATATTATGTGCTAGGAGGGCCTCGCATGTTCACGAAACACTGGATTGCCGGGGAATGCTCTCGCGGCCTGGGAACCACAGGACGCAACACAACGTGATTTAAACAAGTTATTGAACTTGCAAATCGATCGAGTGTTCCGGGATGGGAACTACCAGGGCTAAGGGATGAAGCGGTAGCCGACGCCGCGGATGGTGAGCAGATGGATGGGCTTGGAGGGGTCGGGCTCGAGGTAGCGGCGCAGGCGCACGATGAAGTTGTCGATGGCGCGGGTGTCAGTGTCCTCTTTGACGTGCCAGACGTTTTCGAGCAACTCCTTGCGAGCGACGATCTTGCGGGGACGGTCGAGCAGATAGCGCAGTAGCTCAGCCTCCATCAAGGTGAGGTGAATTGTCTTGTCGTGGGCGCGGATCTCGAGTGCATCGAGATCGATGGTACGACCGGCGAGGGTGTAGGTTGATGGCGACGTTTGGTCGTCGGACACAGAGGTGTCGATCCTTTTGCCGGGGATTGTGCTCTGCCAGTGCATGCGGCGGAGAAGTCCGGTGAGGCGAGCGAAGAGAACGCTGAGGTCGAAGGGCTTGGGAAGGTAGTCGTCGGCACCGGCGGCGAAGCCTTCGACGACGTCTTCGGTGCGACCGCGCGCGGTGAGCAGGAGCACGGGGGTATAGCGTCCGGCTTTGCGAAGCGCACTCACGACGGAGAAGCCGTCGCGGCCGGGAAGCATGACGTCGAGCAGGATCGCGGCGGGTTGGTCTTGAGAGCCGGGCGCGGAGGCTTTGAGCAGCCATGCGAGTGCGCTGTTGCCGTCGGCTTCACGGTGCGTGCGATAGCCTTCAGCTTCAAGGTTGAAGACCAGACCCTGGGCGAGGTGTTCTTCGTCTTCGATGACGGCGATGAGTGGCTTCTTATGCATGGGATGCCTTACTGGACTGGCCAACCGAGGTGTTGCCGATGAAGAGGGGAAGTGTGAGCTGGAAGGTCGAGCCTTTGCCGGGGCCTTCGCTGATGGCGCGTACAGTACCACCGTGCTGGCGGGCAATGGTGCGAACGAGGAAGAGACCAAGCCCGGTGCCCTTGATCTTGACCGGATCGTTGGAGGGGGCGCGGTAGAAGCGCTTGAAGATGCGCTTGAGTTCGCGGGGAACCAGACCGAGGCCGGTGTCGGTGATGGAGAGCACGACCCAGGTATAGCGCTCGATGCCCAGGCGGCAGGTGATGTGAACGCCGTTGGGGGAGTACTTCACGGCGTTGTCGAGGAGGTTGAGGATGGCGGTGCGGAGGTCTTCGAGGTTGCCGAGGACGAAGAGGCGAACGCTGCCGGGGATGTCTGCAAGGGTGATGTCTTCGGGCTGGAGGTGGTGGCGAATAAGTACTGTTGCGATGCAGTCGGCGACGAGGGGATGGAGCTCGATGCGGGCGCGCTGCTGGACGCGTTGGCGCTGGCCGAGTTCGCCGGCCTTGAGGATGGTTTCGACGGTGGCGAGGAGACGGTCGCTGTCTTCGCGCATGATGGCGTAGAAGCGCTGTCGTTGTTGCTCATCGCCGGGGTGGCGCTGGAGAGTTTCGAGGTAGAGTCTGATGCTGGCGATGGGAGTCTTTAGCTCGTGGGTGACGGCTTTGAGGAAAGAGTCCTGGCGCTCGTTGCGGTGGACCTCGCGGACGAGGAATACGGTGTTGATCACGACGCCGGCGATGAGGATCGAAAAGAGCACGACTCCGAGGAGATCGATGGCAAGTCGGCGACTGTTGTTGTGGATCCAGGTGATGTTGAGTACGACGGCGAGGACCGTGAGACACACGCCCAGTGTGATGAAGAACGCGTTGGCTCCGCGGCGGCGTGTGAGATTCATGCTTGATGAGGAGTATAGCGGGAGGGCGCTTGCAGGTGTTGTCTTGAGCTGAGACTTAAAAGCAAAACGACCTCTCCGAGGGGAGGTCGTTCGTGTCGCAGGTAGAGTCTAAGCGGGCTTGGGGTCGGAGGGATCGAACTTCGCGACCTGAATTTTCTTCGCAAGGCCGACCTTCGACAGAAGCCAGATGACGTAGTAATTGATGTCGAACTCATACCAGGCGAGACCGTGACGTGCACTGACGGGGTGGGCGTGGTGGTTGTTGTGCCAGCCTTCGCCGCCGGTGAGAAGGGCTACCCACCAGTTGTTGCGGGAGTCGTCCTTGGTCTCGAAGCGGCGCTTGCCCCAGAGGTGGGTTGCGGAGTTGACGAGCCACGTTGCGTGAAGGCCAAGGGTGACGCGGAGGAATGTTCCCCAGAGCAGCATGCCGATGGCGCCGACGAGGCGATGGCCAGGATCGAATGCAGCGCCGATGGCGAGCTGTGCGAGGCCGGTGACGATAAGCGGAACGTAGTGGTACTTCGAGAGCCAGACGTGGACGCGATCGCGGGTGAGGTCAGGAGCGTAGCGGCCGAGAAGTGCGGTCTCGGAGTGTAGCGCGCGACCTGAGAGGATCCAGCCGGCGTGTGACCACCAGGTGCCGTCGTGTGGTGTGTGGGGATCGCCTGCCTGGTCGGAGTTCTGATGGTGGACGCGATGCGTGGCCACCCAGAAGATTGGACCACCTTCGAGAGCGAGGCAGCCGCAGGCGGTGACGAAGTACTCGAGCCACTTTGGGGTCTTGTAGCCGCGGTGCGTGAGCAGGCGATGGTAGGCCATGCCGATGCCGACATTGATCGCGAAGAAGTACATGATGAAAAAGACGGAGAGGTTCTTCCACGACCAGAACAGGGGAAGAAGCGCGGCGATGGCACCAACGTGGAAGAGCCCCATTGCGATGGTCGTGATCCAGTTGATGCGGCCCTGCTGGTGCTCGCGACCCATGCGCAGGTCCTGCTTAATCTTTTGTGTGACTTGCTGGACGCCAATGAGAGGGCTGGCGACTGTAGCGGTTCTCTCGTCGACTTCAGGTAATGCTGTATTCATGCTCTGGCTCAATTCTTCGTAGTACTGTGGATTACTACTAATATTGACGATACTCGGAGCGTGACGCCGCGTGTGTAAGACATTTGTAATGGCCAAGTTGAGGAAGTCTGGCACGTTTTCCGTGGGATGGCGCGGGCTATCGATCTCTTGCTCGGTACTGTTGATCCTGGCGTCTTCCGGGCTGTTCATGCGCGCGGCGTGGGCGCAGCAGGATTTGACCGCGGCTGTAGATCTGCCAACCAGCAAGCAGTTGCTGCTGCCGGTGCCGGGTGATCCGAGACGCGTGAATAGCTTGCCGATGTCGTTGGCTGTGTCACCGGATGGGCGATGGGTTGTATCGCTGAATGCAGGCTATGGGACGTCGGAGTCGGGCTATGCGCAGTCGCTTGCCGTGATGGATGCGCAGAGCGGCGAGGTGCTTGACTTTCCGGATGCGCGCGTAGCAGCGGGGGCGGCGCAGACGTTCTTCTCTGGGCTGGCGTTCAGCGCGGATGGGACGAAGGTGTATGCGAGCCTCGCGTCATCGAGTGACCCGGTGGGCGATGGCGGGAAGAAGACCGGCAACGGGATAGTGGTTTATGGATTTGCGGATGGTGTGCTGACGCCGCAGGAGTTTTTGAGGCTGCCGCTGGTGAAGCTGGCGAGTGGACGGCATACAGCCTATCTGCCGACTGGTGATGGGACTGTGGGGGTTTCATATCCGGCGGCGATTGCGGTTGTGCCGGGGGCGAAGGAGCGGCTGCTGGTTGCGGAGAACCTCTCGGACACGGTTGCGTTGATGGATGCGAAGACGGGGAAGATTGAGCACAGCTTCGATGTGAGTGAGAGCGTGGATGTGCCGTCGACGTATCCGATTGCGGTTGCGGTGACGAAGGATGGCAGGCGTGCGTTTGTGGCGCTGTGGAATGCGAGCGAGGTGGTGGAGTTGAACCTCGCGAGTGGTGCGATCGTGCGGCGTGTGGCACTGTTGAAGCCGAAGTCGGCGATTGCGCCGGGAACGCATCCGTGTGTGCTGCTGCTGGATGAACGCGCAGGCGTGATGTATGTGGCGCTGTCGAATCGCGATGCGGTTGAAGCGGTAGCCATCGGGACGCCGCGTGCGCCGGAGCTCGCGGTGCGCGGGTACTTCGATACACGGCTGCCGGGCCAGAGTTACTTTGGCGCAGAGCCGGTTGCGCTGGCGATGCGTGCGGATGGATCGCGCGTGTATGCGGCGAACCTGGGATCGGATGCGGTGGCGGTGCTCGATCCGCACCGTCTGCGCAGCATGGCGAAGGCCAAGGGGATGGCGGAGCCGGTGGGGTTTGTTCCAACGGAGTGGATGCCGCTGGCGCTGGTGTCGAGTGGCGGCAAGTTGTATGTCGCGACGGACAAAGGTAAGGGAACAGGGCCAAACAACCTTGAGCAGCGGGTTGCGGTGGATGCGATGGGCGGACGCGTCAGGACGGGCAGTTCTTCGTACATTGCGACGCTGCTGTATGGATCGCTGGCGGCGATCGATGAGAGCGCGATGGAGTCGGGGCTGAAGGCCTCAACGGAGATAGTGCTGGAGTCGAACCGGATGAAGGCGGCGAAGGAGACGATCCGGTTTGCTGGCGGGAAGAACCCGGGCTTGTCCCCTGGAGGATCACCGATCAAGCATGTGATCTACATCATCAAGGAGAACCGCACATACGATCAGGTGCTGGGCGACCTGGCAAAGGATGGCAAGCCAGTGGGCAACGGCGATCCGACGCTGGCGATGTATGGCGAGGCGGTGACGCCGAACCAGCATGCTCTGGTGCTGCAGTTTGGCGTGCTGGACAACTTCTATGACTCGGCCGAGGTGTCGGGCGATGGGCACGTGTGGTCGAATGCAGGCATCGGTACGGATTATCTCGAGGACACGTGGCAGCAGAACTATCGCGGGCGGCAGCGCACGTACGACTATGAGGGCATGGTCGCGGATGGATATCCGCTGCTGCAGCATATTCCGGATGTAGTTGAGCCGCGGAGTGGATATCTGTGGACCGATATGACGGCTCACGGGAAGACGATCTATCACTTTGCGGAGTACATCTCGTCGGTCTTCTGCGAAGACAAAGCTGCGAAGAAGATTGAGGCGAATCCGCAGCAGGGAGCGATGTCGGGCGGTGAGGTGGTGTGCGCGACGCCGACGATCAGGCCGGGTGAGGCGCTGCCCGTGGAGTGGGGCGGAGGGAAGAACCTTTGGCCGTGGGCGATTCCCCGGCTGGCAGGGAACATTGCGACCAAGCCGGAGCTGGTGGGGCACTTCGCGCCGGAGTCGCCGGACTTCAACCTGAGGGTGCCTGATCAGATTCGAGTGAACGTCTTCCTGCGGCATCTGGCGCAGTGGGAGAAGGATCGTGCGGCCGTCAAAGACACGATGCCGAACTTCATTCAACTGCGGCTGCCGGACGATCACACGGCGGGTACGAGGCCGGGTGGGCCGTCGCCGAAGTCTTCCGTGGCGGACAATGACCTGGCGATCGGGCGCGCGGTGGAGGCGATCTCGCACTCGGCGTATTGGGACGATACGGCTTTCTTTATCCTGGAGGACGATGCGCAGAATGGCGCGGACCATGTAGATGCGCATCGCTCGCTGGCGATTGTGGTGAGCAAGTATGCGCCGCACCCGAAGCCGGGGCAGGAGGCGTTTGTGGACAGCCGGTTCTACTCGACGGTGAGCGTGCTGAGGACGATGGAGACGCTGCTGGGAGTTCCTCCGATGAACAACAATGATGCGTTTGCGTCGCTGATCTCGACGCTGTTTACCGGGCCGGGTGATCAGGCGGGGTTTACCGCGGATGTGTCGAACCGCGAGAACGGGCTGATCTATACGGCGAACAATGAGACTGCGCCGGGAGCGGCGGAGTCGATGAAGATGGACTTCAAGCATGCAGACCGCGCGGATTCCGACAAGCTCAACCTGATCCTTTGGCAGGATGCGATGGGCTCGAAGCCGGCACCGGCGATGCTGCTGGTGAAGCATCCGAAGAAGAAGGACGACGACGATTAGAGGCTTGCCCGGTGTAGGGGGGTACCCCCCCTCCCCCCTGATTTTGTAAAGTCTCTGGAATCAGTAGTTGCGAAAATGGCTGTCTGTAAAGTATAGATTCGAGATACTTTATAGGCAAAGTATTAGAAAATAAGGACTTAGCTCTGGATTTGGCGCTCTTCTCTGCGTAATTGTCCAAGTTCTCGTGATACATTTCGCCCCTATTTCTATTGTAGAGAATGGGAGGGGTGATTATGCCAAGTTCCTGGAACTTTCATCGCCTTTGTTTTCATGGAGTTATTGGATTTTTTTGGGTGTTGGGGGCTTGACAGGGTTTCGGGGGTGACGAGACGAGGCATTCGGTGAGTCGCGATCGAGTGGTTCCACCCGATGGGTAGTGCTGGGAAGTATTGCCCAGCGGCGAAAGCCGCGTTGATTTGCCTGGTTTACAGAGGGGAAGCAAAGGCAGAAGCTGATTCCCTTCGGGAATGACAGAAAGAAGGGCAAGAGCAAGAGCAAAAGCAAAAGCAAAAGCAAGAGCAAGAGCAACTGCAAATACAGGGATCCTTCGCTTCGCTCAGGATGACGGCGTAAAACGGGCAACGACAACGACAATGCGCAACGGCAACGGGCAACGGCAACGGGCAACGACAATGCGCAACGGCAACGGGCAATGGCAAAAGCGAGGTTAGGAGACCGGGGCGAGTTCCATGGCGGCTACCAGCTCGTTATCGGTCTCTTCGCCGGCGAACTCCGAGAGGAAAGTCTCATCGTCGAGGGTCGAGGAAGGGAACTCGTTCCGGAGTCCGAAGATGCCGATGATAACGAGCGCAAGTATAGCGGGCTCTATGGGTTGCCGGTAGTCCATGGAGCTGTGTGTGAGGTAGTAGGGAAGGGGAAAGAGGAAGAGGGTGAGGAGATAGGGCAGAGCTGAGCCGGGGTCTTCCTGCCACCAACGGCGAATTCCACGCAGCATAAGCAGGGTCAGCGCGATGCAGAAGAAGACGTTGGGAACGTCCAGCGGGTCGTATTTCAGGTAGGCGCGGCTGAAAGACCAGTAGCCGGTCCAGAAGCGGAAGGTGCGACGCAGGGAGAGGCCGGTGAAGAAGAGAGGATGATGGTGCACGAAGTCGAGCGCGAGCACGCGCTTTTGCGCCATGTAGGCGGTCTCTCCAGATGACTCGTACTTCTGCATCTCGACGGGATTGCTGGCGGGATGGGCCCAGCCGGGATTGGACTCCGAGGTGTCGCCGTTATTGCCGGCGTAAAACTCAAGCCAGAAGCCGTCGCGGAAGACGGAGCTGGTGTGGACGACGCGATGGTTGCGCAGACCACAGGGAGCCCATAGTGCCGCACAGGTGAGGAGGGTGATGAGGCCGTTGCGCAGCCATGGGCCGCCTACCCGGCGGACCTTGAGGAGGGAGAAGAGGAGCAGAAATGGAAGAACGGAGAGCACCGACGGGTTGCAGAGGACCGTGATTTCGGACAGGAGACCGATACCAAACCAGGACCAGACGCCGCGGAGATGGAGCCTCTGCGCAGCCCAGAAGCAGGTGCTGAAGAGGAGTGCGGTGAGGGCGTAGTCCCAGACGCGATCGGCGGAGAAGTAGATGGCGAAGGGATAGATCGCCCAACCGAAGGCGGCGAAACGCGCGAGGCGCAAGCTTACGGCGTGGCGCAGGCTGAAGTAGATGGGGATGCAGGTGAGCGCGGAGAAGAGGCTATTGAGCGAGAGGATGGCGACGGCGGAGGCAGCGGTGTAGACGCCGAAGAGCCTGAAGATGGTTGCGAGGAGATAGGGATAGAGCGGCGGGACGAGGGCTGTGGGGCCAGTGATCGGAAGGAAAGGCGAGGAAAAGCCGCGACCGAGAGCGATGCTGCGCGCTGTCCAACCCATCTCCCAGCCGAATTCGTTGTGATCGAGCGTCGGTGCGGAGACGTCGCGAAAGACGATGGCGACGATCACCAGGCGGATGGCCAGGGCGAAGAGAACCGTGGCGGCAAGAAACCAGGCGGGCGACTGAAGCCGTTCGGTTGCGGATTGAATCCTAAGGGTGGCGCTGCGGCTGTGCGAGGGTGTGGGAGCGGTTGTGGTCGACCGGATCTGTGCCTGTGTGGCTTCAGTTTCTAGCATTCAGTTATACAAAGTCTATCGCGGATGGTTCCGTGGAAGTTTATACGAATGAAATTGTATACACACTTCCATTCTGGCTCGGAGCCGGTGAAGAGCTGTGGAGATGAAGTAATACGCAGTTTAGCGGAGGAAGACGCTGAGTTCGGCGGCTGCGGCGCGCAGCGGGGGGAGGAAGCGGGTCTGCATCTCCAGCATCGCGATGCGTGGGGCGTGGCCGCTGAGATTGACCACGGCAACGACGCGGCCATTGCTGGCGTAGACGGGAACAGCGATGGAGCGGAGTCCGATCTCGTATTCCTGATCGACGAGGGCATAGCCGTTGCGGCGTACGTTGCGCAGAGCGAGGCGGAGCTTATCCACGGAGTTAATGGTGCGCGGGGTGTACTGCGTGAGAATGACGCGGGAGAGGTAGGCTTCGAGCTGGTCCTGCGGGAGATAGGCGAGCAGAACGCGACCCATGCTGGTGCAGAAGGCGGGAAGGCGCGAGCCGATGTGGAGGTCGACCGACATGACACGGCTGACGGAGGTGCGGGCGATATAGACAATCTGCTCGCCGTCGAGCGTGGCGACGGAGAAGCTTTCGCCGTAGGCGGCGGACATGCGCTCGAGGATGGGCTGGGCGGCGTTGGCGAGCGTGCTCGATGCGGTGTAGGTGTTGGCGAGGGAGAGCATCTTGGGGCGAAGAGAGTAGCGCTGGGACTCGTCAGCGCCCGCAAAGCCGAGCTTGACGAGGGTGTAGAGGCAGCGGCGGACGGCGGCGCGCGAGAGGCCGGTGCGCAGACTGAGCTGCGAGATGGTCATCTGTGGCGTCTGCGGGGTGAAGGTCTCGATGACGACGAGGCCGCGGGCGAGCGAGGCCATGAAGTTGGGGTCGCCAGAGTACATGTCGAGTGCTACGCCGGGAAGGACCTTGGCCCTGGGGACGGCTGGTGCGGAAGGGGAAGGCGCGGTGAGCGTTGCAGCGGTCGGTGACAAACAAGTCCTCCTCGAGCGACGACGGCGGAAGTGCGATTGTCGCCCTGTATCTACGATAAACGCACAGACTCCGATGCGCAAGAAAAATAAGGAACGAGATGCGTTATGCGCAGTTGTGGCTAGATTGGGTCGGTGCGCGCAGCTACTTGTGGCTGCGGTAGAGGTGGATGAGGTTGGTGGTGGAGGTGTCGTGGGCGAGGGTGGGCTGAGTGGGGCTTTCGAGCTCGCCGATGATCTTCTGGGCGAGGACTTTGCCGAGCTCGACGCCCCACTGGTCGAAGGAGTCGATGCTCCAGATGACGCCCTGGGTGAAGACGGAGTGCTCGTAGAGGGCGATGAGCTGGCCGAGGGTTTCGGGGGTGAGGGCGTCGGCGAGGATGGTGTTGGAGGGGCGGTTCCCCTCGAAGACCTTGTGCGGGACCAGAACTTCGGGAACGCCCTCGGCGCTGACTTCGGCGGCGGTCTTGCCGAAGGCGAGGGCTTCGGCCTGGGCGAAGACGTTGGCCATCAGGATGTCGTGATGGCGGCCGAGCGGGTTGAGAGTCTTGTAGAAGCCGATGAAGTCGCAGGGGATGAGCCGGGTTCCCTGGTGGATGAGCTGGTAGAAGCTGTGCTGGCCGTTGGTGCCGGGTTCGCCCCAGTAGATGGGGCCGGTCTGAGTGGTGAGGTGCTCGCCGGAGAGTGTGACGTGCTTGCCGTTGGACTCCATGGTGAGCTGCTGGAGATAGGCGGGGAAGCGCTTGAGGTACTGCTCGTAGGGGAGGATGGCGACGGTCTGGGCGTCGAAGAAGTCGGTGTACCAGACGGTGAGCAGGCCGAGAAGGACGGGCAGGTTCTTCTCGAAGGGTGTCGTGCGGAAGTGGACATCCATGGCGTGGAAGCCGGCGAGCAGGGCGCGGAAGTTGTCGGGGCCGATGGCGATCATGGTGGAGAGGCCGATGGCGGAGTCCATGGAGTAGCGGCCGCCGACCCAGTCCCAGAACTCGAACATGTTGGCGGTGTCGATTCCGAATTTTGCAACTGCGTCGGCGTTGGTGGAGATGGCGACGAAGTGCCTGGCTACTGCGGATTCATCTCCGCCGAGGCCAGCGAGCGACCAGTCGCGCGCGGTGTGCGCGTTGGTCATGGTCTCAAGCGTGGTGAAGGTCTTGGAGGCGACGAGGAAGAGGGTCTCGTCGGGGTTGAGGTCTTGTACGGCTTCGGCGAAGTCGGTGCCGTCGACATTGGAGACGAAGCGGAAGGTGAGGTCGCGCTGCGAGTAGTGCTTGAGCGCCTCGTAGGCCATGACGGGGCCGAGGTCGGAGCCGCCGATGCCGATGTTGACGACGTTGCGGATGCGCTTGCCGGTGTGGCCCTTCCACTCGCCGGAGCGGATGCGGCCGGCGAAGGTGGACATCTTGTCGAGGACGGCGTGAACGGCGGGAACGACGTCTTCGCCGTCGACGATGATGCTCTCGGACTTTGGAGCGCGGAGAGCGACGTGGAGGACGGCGCGGTTCTCGGTGGTGTTGATCTTCTGGCCGGTGAACATGGCCTCGAGGCGCTGCTTGAGCCCGGACTGGGCTGCGAGGTCCATCAGCAGCTTCAGGGTCTCATCCGTGATGCGGTTCTTGGAGTAGTCGAGGAAGATGCCGCCGGCTTCGGCGGTGAAGCGGACGCCGCGTTCGGGGTCGCTTTTGAAGAGGTCGCGCAGTTGCTGGGGGCGAATCGTTTCGGCGTGCTGCTGAAGGGCTTTCCAGGCTGGGCGGGAGGCCAGCGGGGCGATGCGGTCACTCATGTACATCTCTCCTGTGGGGCGAAGACCGGGGCATTCGGCGCGCGGCTCGCTGGAGACATTAGACCATTCTCGAGGGGGGAGGATGCATAGCGTGGGTCAGATGGTGTGCTGCGTATGGATTTCACGTGATTTTTTGGGTTGTGGGGGTTTGACCTGTGTTTTTTTGGAGGGGTTCGGTGGCGCAGGATGACAAGTCTAAACTAGGAATATGTCCTTGAAAAAACTCGTGTTGCTGCCCGGGATGGACGGGAGCGGGGAGCTGCTCCGGGGGTTCGTGGCAGCGCTGCCGAAGGGGTTTGAGACGGAGACGTTGTGGTATCCGGCGGACCGTTGGATGAGCTATGGGGAGTTGGCGGGGACGCTGCGCGGTGCGATTTCGGTCGATGAGCCGTTTGTGCTGGTGGCGGAGTCGTTTGGGACGCCGCTGGCGATTTTGATTGCGGCGCTGAACCCGCCAAACCTGCAAGGGATTGTGTTGTGCGCGGGGTTTGCGACGAGCCCGGTGCGGGGATGGAAGCGTGAGCTGGCAATGGAGTTGGCACCGCTGGTGTCGCATGTGACGATGCCGGGGTTTGTGGCGAAGTATCTGCTGGTGGGGGATGAGGCGCCGCGGGCGCTGGTGGAGTCGGTGACCGACGCGGTGTCGTGGGTGACGCCGAAGGTGCTGTGCTCGCGGGTGCGCGAGATGCTGTGTGTGGATGTGCGCGCGGAGCTGGCGCAGGTGAAAGTGCCGATCCTGTATGTGCAGCCGACGCAGGACCGGCTGGTCGATCCGGCTTGCATGGAGGAGATTCGGCTGGTGAAGCCGGCGCGGACGGTGACGATCGAGGGGCCGCATCTGTTGCTGCAGACCGAGCCGGCTTTGAGTGCCGATGCGGTGGCGGGGTTTGTGCAGGACTTTGAGGTGAGGTTCAGTGGTCACGCGCTTCGCGTGAGGCGCGAGAAGTAGATTCCCTTCCCACCCCAGCGAGCAAAAGCGCTCGTTGGGGACCCCGGCTTCGGGAATGACAGAAAGCAACAGCAAATGCCAATGCAAAAGAAGAAAGGCCGCCCCGGGCGGCCTTTCTTCTTTTGCGGAGCGTGCGAGCTACGGAGCTACTGGAGGAGCTCGGTGCAGTTGGTGCCGCCCTTGGGATCGAAACGGATCTGGGCATTCTCGTCGGTGCAGAAACCGCGGTTGCCCGAGTGGCCGACCGAGTTGGGAACGGCGTTGATCTGGTAGCTGTTGTACTGGTCGATGTTGTTGATCGTCGTCTTGCTGCAGCCGCTGATGCTGAAGGTGTAGCCGGCCTTGCTGCCGCTGGCGAGGTCATCGGGGATGAGTTGGGCGGCTTCAGGCGTCGGTGGGCCGGAGCCGACCTTGCCGCCGAGCGCGGTGAGGGCGCAGGCGAAGCCGTGCTGCGGATAGTTGGAGTTGTACTGGCCCTCCATCTA
>Ga0224534_1000725_pt1 | contig 19702 bp, 20 predicted proteins | sample 714E12024metaG_FD_172012 | JGI IMG/M metagenome (GOLD analysis project Ga0224534, IMG submission 172012) | Peat soil microbial communities from Stordalen Mire, Sweden - 717 E1 20-24 | ecosystem: Environmental > Terrestrial > Soil > Wetlands > Peat | place: Sweden: Norrbotten County, Stordalen... | reverse complement strand
CTTGACGATGGATTGGTTGCCGACGATGGCGGCGGAAATGACCGGTTGGACGCTGGTCAGGTCGGGGCCGGTTTCCTCGCTGCCGACAATCCGCAGGTTGGCCGCGATGTCGGGCGTGCATTTGCCGCTGTCCTTGATTTGCTTGATGAGGGCGAACAGGCGGTCGGCCGCGCCGGGATTCTGGGCGGTGACGCCGGTGGGCAGGGCGGGTGCGGTGAAACCCGGCAGCACGAGAGCCGACGAGCCGGTGCCGGACTGGGCGAGGGCGGCGGTTTGGGTGCCGGTGAGTCCAAACGTCCGCAAGGCGCCCAGCCAGGCCTGGAGGACGTAGATGAGCCAGCCGCAATCGGCCAGCGCGGCGGCCACTTGTTGGGTGGTCAAGCCCAGCACGGTGGCGTAGCCGGACAGGGTGTTTTTGAAGTTCACCAGCCAGCCTATTTGGTCGGCCAGGTTCCGCGGGTAATATTTCATGTGTTTCATTTTCTTAATTTTTCCTTTCGGTTGTGGGTTGGTGGGTGAAGTTGGCACATAACCCGGATCACCCGGTTCGAGCAGGTAGGCCGGGGATGCCCAGCGTAAATTCGGGTTGTCGAAATACATTTCCGGGTCTCCGGAATCCCAATAGGCTGTGCGCATGGTTCAAAGGAGGTAGAGGGCGGCGGGCAGGGGTCATTTGTGGCGTAAATCCTTGATGGATAAATGGAAAGGGCGGAAGCCCCCTGTTCCCAGGCATCGGGCAAAATGGTTTTGCCCGACGGCAAAACGGATTTGCCCGGTGGCAAAATGGGTTCGCCGGCTGGCAAACTGGTTCCGCCCGGTGGCAAAATGAATTTGTCGGCTGGCAAACCGATTCCGCCCGATGGCCAAGTGGTTTTGCCGGCTGGCAAACTGGTTTCGCCCGATGGCCAGATGAATTTGCCGGCTGGCAAAATGAAATGGCCGGGCGGAGAAATGACGGATGAACGCGGGTGCGTGTTGCAGGCGAATGGACTTGCGGACAATGACCGGACACCGGCACCGAAGGCCACGGCTGCCACTGGATAGAATCCGGCCCTATTGCGCTGTTGCGCTGTTGCGGTGTTGCGGTGTTGCGGTGTTGCGGCGGACATAACCCCAATTGTCACGAATCCAGTCATGGGTTGCGCATTTCACTTTTTAGGAATGGCAGGCGGAGGTCAAGTTCATTTTAGAAAATGTTTTCAAGCGCCAGCTTTCCATCGCGTGTTGCAGGACTGCGGCCCGGCAAGCATGGGCAGGGAAAATTTCATTTTGTAGTTTGGAGTTCCGCCTTTAGGCGGTTCCAAGGCCGCGTGAACGCGGAACTCCAAACGAAATGATGCAACACCGGATATTTCTTTCATTTGCCCTTGTTACGGGTATTTTACACCGGAATAAATTTGTGAAAATCCGTGAAATGCGTGTCAAAGCAATAACCTTATGATTGTGCGCTGGTTGTTATCCAAAACGCTGCGCGACGCGTGCGCGTTGCGCAAGCACTTCCAACGGCTGATCAGCGCCCAGCGCGATTTGCTGTCGCCGGCGGCCCACGAGTTCGCGCAGGGCGCGGTGCTGGAATTGCAAAGCGCCATCAACGATGGCGTGGGCAAAAAGGAGCTGCGGCGGCAAATGGAAAAGGTGGAGCAGGTGGCCGAGAAATGGCTCCGGCCATATCCCCACGCCGTCTGGCGCGAAAACGTGGAAGTGCTGCTGGTCGCGCTGGCGGTGGCAATGGGCATCCGGACGTTTTTCCTGCAACCGTTCAAGATTCCCACCGGCTCGATGCAGCCGACGCTCTATGGCATCACTTCAACCAATGTAATCGCCGACAAAAATTTCCAGATTCCGACCGGCTGGACGCGGGTCAAGGACTGGTTACACGGAATTTCCTACGTTCACGTTGTCGCGCAAGCTGACGGAACGGTTGATGCAATCAGCCCAATGCGGCGTTTTTTGATTTTCAACATCAAGCAAACCATTTCCGTTGGCGGTGTGGAGCACACAACCTGGTTTCCACCGGATTATGGCGAAGCGCCGCCGGGAGTGGATCCCTTGGTTTATCGCGCACAGTTGCAATCTGGCCGGGTTTATCACAAGGGCGAGGACGTGGTGAAACTGGAGGTCCGCGCGGGCGACCATTTGTTCGTGGACCGGCTCACTTACAATTTCCGCAAGCCGACCCGCGGCGAAATCGTCGTGTTTGAAACCAAGGGAATTCCCGAAGCGGATCGAGAAAGGTATGGCATCCCGCCGGACCAATTTTACATCAAACGCCTGGTCGGTCTGGGCGGCGAGACCCTTTCGTTGAAGCCGGATTTCAGGGTGACCGGCTTGCCGCAGTTTGAAGGCGGGGCGATTTCCGTCGGGCATCTGGTGGTGAACGGGCGGCCACTGTCGGTGGAAACGCCGCGCTTTGAAAACCTTTACGCATATTCCGACGCGCCGGCGGGAACGAAAATTCTTCCGTATCATGAAAACCATTATTACGGGCACGCGCTGATTCTAAATTTGGCGCCCGGCCGGCGGTTTCAGGTTCGTCCGGATTATTTGTTTGTCATGGGCGACAACACCATGAACAGCCTCGACTCGCGTTTTTGGGGCGATTTCCCGGCAACCAGCGTCATCGGCAAATCGTTCTTCGTTTATTGGCCGCTGACCAAACGGTTCGGCGTCGGACATTCCGTCACCGCACAATGAGCGCGGCCAGCCCCGAAACGGTTTTGGTCACCGGAGCGTCGTCGGGAATCGGTCTGGAACTGGCGCGATGCTTCGCCGCCGAAGGCTCCCGGCTGATCCTGGTCGCGCGCAACACTCCAGCCCTGGAACAACTCGCCGGGGAATTGCGCCGGGATTACAAAGTCGAGGCAACCGTTTTGACCGCCGATCTATCCCTGCCTGAAACGCCAAAGAATATTTTTTTAGAATTGAAGGGCAGGGGAATTGTGCTGGACGTTTTGGTCAACAACGCCGGATTTGGCGCGCACGGTCTCTTTTCGGAATTGCCCCTTCAACGGCAGCTCGAAATGGTCCAGGTCAATGTTGCCGCCCTGACGGAACTGACTGGACTGTTTCTGCCCGGCATGTTGGAACGCCACCTCGGCGGCGTGCTCAACGTCGCGTCGGTCGCCGGATTTGTGCCCGGTCCCGGCATGGCGGTATATTACGCGACCAAGGCGTTCGTCCTTTCGTTCACCGAGGCATTGGCTGGAGAACTCGCCGGCACAGGCGTCAAGGTCATGGCGCTTTGTCCCGGTCCCACTGAAACCAATTTTGGCAGGGTCGCGCACGTCAACTTCAACGATAACAACGCGCGTCTGGTGCGGGTCGCCAGCATGACCGCGAAGGAAGTCGCGTTCCAAGGCCACAGGGACTTTCGAGGCGGGCGCGTTGTGGCCGTTTCCGGCTGGAGAAACCGCCTGCTGGTTTTGTTGATCCGATTGACGCCGCGTTTGATGGTCCGGAAAATAACCCGAAAATTCAATGGTTTTTAGAATTTTCACATTTCTTCCCGGCGCATGTAATTATAGACGCACAATGTTTGAATCAATGGCGTGAATAAACACGCGGGTTTTGAGTTTCAAACAGTAATTGACAAGGGCAGGGTAGTATGCGATAAATCCTCTTACCGGCTCTTCTCGAATGTAAATGGGCAGCGATGCCTCGTTGGTAGGATGAAGCGCGATGGTGAGCCGGAAATCTCTCGCGCAAGCCTTCACGTAAAAACACCCGATGGAATGTTTTGACGTGTATGGTGTGTCCTAAACCAAGAAAGCCGTATGTGCCGCCTGCTGCTCTTGTTGAGCGTGCGAGGCGGGTAAGGGATGCCATTGCCGCTGATACCGTGCCTGTGACGCGGTTTGATATAGGCCATCTGGCGAATGAGACAGAGCGTTTTCTGGACCTGATGGCGCGAGATGTGCGCGAGTGTAAGAACGTCTTCTGTGTTTCATTGTTCGTGAGATGGCTACAATTTTCCGGTTGTCTGAACATCATCGCTTTGCATTCTGAAACCACTGCAAAGAACATTCACACGAAATTTAGGGATTTGGTTTTCGAGTGTGGCGAGATGCAAAAGGGCGGGAAGATTGAATTGAAATACTCGTCGTCTGATATTGCCGCAATCAATCAAAAGTTGGATGTCCTGATGTCAGCTTTGGCACGAAAAGTTTCTCCCTCTGATAATGCCACGGAAGATGTGGTAACAGCCCCTGCTCCGCTTCTCGTGTTGCCCCAGGGGGAGTCTTGATTTGTTCTTTGTGATGAAACCAGTTAAGCAAATTTGAGATAATCTGGTGTGAGTGGGTTGTGGTGTCACTGATTGCCTTGCCCGGCCATGCGCTTGTCGCTTGTCAACAATTGGGAGTTCATCGTGTGTCATTGAATCGGCGTCGGGGATCAACCGAGCGGCGCGGAGCGCCGCCGGTTGACCCCGCGCCATAGTCTTGCTTATTACCATATAATTACCCTTAATAGTGTTTGCTTCAACTGGAACGCAAGGGGTGTGCCTACGGGTCATTTCATTTTACCACCAGTGGTAGAAAGGGTGTGGGTCGAGTTTCGCCAAAAACACGTTCCAATTTCGTAGAACCCGGCCTTTGCTACCGGCTCGCGGGTTTATCTAAAATGTCTCCTGTTTTTGGCGAAACGGTCGAACTTCAAAAAATTCAATATAACATTGGGTTTTCTGCTTGATTGTAAAAATCTGCATATTTCCCTTATTTTTCGCTTGTAATTATAGTCCCACAATGTTTGTTATATTTAATTCGTTTCATTCCGCCATTCTGCCGACCTTTAGCCGCGTGACAAGCCAAAAACGCTCAAAGTCGAATTTCCCCTGATCGTTGAATTGTTTAGATAAGAACAAGGTAAGGCAGGCGGGCACGCGCCGCGCTACGCGCGGCGCGTGCCTGCCTGCCGTTGCCTTGGTTCGTTACGCCGCGTAACTTTTGGCGGCGAGGTATAGCCGGAATTGGAGCGGTTTGCTGTATTACGAAAGCTCAACAAGACGCTTTTAGGATGAACGCTGAAGCTGATGTTTGTGCTCCGCTTCTTACCAACCGCTGGCGCGGAAATCCAACCCCAGGGCAAAAGAGGAGCGGCGAGGCGGCAGCACATCCCAAAGGAAAAAAGATGCGCGCTCTACCCCGCCGCCAGAGAGACGCGCGGCAGCACTGACAGCGAGGCTGCGGAAGAAACACCGCCTGCAATCACAGTCAACGCAGGCCGTCCCGCATTTGCCGTGTGCATCGTCGACGGTGAAATTCGTTTTGCAATGTGCGAGAGTATCACGTCCACCTTGTCATTGAGTTCATCAATGCGCGACTGCGACGGATTCACAGGCATTCGGCCACCCTTGTAAATGACTCCGCAAGCGTCCACAACACTTGCTGTTAGCTTCGCTAACGCTGCGCCGTCAACTTTAAGCGGGAAGGGCTGGGGATGAGACTGCAACAATTCGAGCAGGCCGGAGAAACGAAGCCAGCGAGCAAAGTTTGAAGCTTCATCAACTGCCCTGCCCTCGTGAACAGAACGGGCAAGACTTTCCATTCGATTAAATGTTTCGCTCCAGAGTATGTGCAGAAACGCAGCACCAAATAAACGCGGCTCTTGACCGTCAATTGTGTGACGGTCAAGAGCCGCTGAATCCAAAAATGTTACTGACAGTTTAGTCCGTTTTGCCTTTGTTAAATTACTGTGTTCATTATCGCATTTTTCACCAATGCTGTCAACACTATTCTTTGTATCCCCTACCCTATTTTTAGGACCGCCAATTTTGATTAATGACTGACAATGTTGTTTGTTATATTCAATTGGTGTCACCGAACGCGCTCAGCGGTTTTCGTTTCTCGCCCAAGGCTGAAACATTTCGCCGTCTTGTAAGCCTTCAAATATTCGCCGATGGTTTGTTTCCATGAGAAATCCGCCTTCATCGCGGTTTGGCGGAAACGCCGGAGCAAGGCGGGATGTTCATAGAGCGCCAACGCTTTGCGAATCGCCTTGGCCAGCGCGCGCGCCGAGAATTCACGAAATTTAATACCGTTCGCGCGCGCCGCGTCTTCCGTGAAATCAATCACGCTGTCGTCCAAGCCGCCGGTTGCGCGCACGATGGGAATCGTCCCGTAACGCAAACTATACATCTGGTTCAGGCCGCTTGGCTCGAAACGCGACGGCATCAGATAAAAATCACAACCAGCTTCAATGCGGTGCGCCAATCCTTCGTCATAGCCAATGCGCACCGCCACCTTGCCGGGAAAACGCCGCGCGAGTTCATGGCAGCCGCGTTCGTAAGCAGCCGACCCGCTGCCAAGCAGAACGAACTGCATCTTTGTGCTCAACATCTCCTGGAGCGCGCCGAGTTGGATGTCCACGCCTTTTTGTTCCGTCAGCCGCGTGATCGTCCCGAACAGCGGCATGTCCGCTGCCACCGGCAATTCCAATTCTCTCTGCAACGCGAGCTTGTTCGCGGTTTTTCCCGCCAGCCGCGCGGCGGAATACGGCCTCGCCTGAAAAGCATCAGCCGATGGATTCCATTCATCGCAGTCCACGCCGTTGAGAATGCCGAAAAGACGGTCCTGCCGGCGACGCAACCGGTCGTCCAAACCGCAGCCCAATTCCTCGGTCGTGATTTCGCGCGCATAGCGCGGGCTGACCGTCGTGATCACATCGGCAAAGGCGATTCCCGTTTTGAGACAATTTAGTCCGCCGTAAAATTCCGCGCCGTCCACGGTGAAATATTCCGGCGGCAAATTTGTCAGTGCAAATGCGCCCGCCGGAAAGATGCCCTGATAAGCCAGATTATGAATGGACAGACAAACCGGCGGTGGATTCCCCCACCCTTCCGCGCGATGTTGATGAAGCATCAATGCCGGCACGATGCCGGTCTGCCAGTCGTTGACATGCACGATGTCCGGCCGCCACGGCAAATAGCGGGCAAGATGCGCAACACATTTCGAGAAAAAAATAAACCGCGCGGCGTTGTCGGCGTAGCTGGTGTCGTCTTCCATGTAAAGACCATCGCGAAAATAAAACTCCGGCTGCTGGATGAAATAAACCGTCAACCCCTTTTCAACTTTGAGCGAAAACAATTCCGCCTGAACACGCCGCGCGTCCAGCGATAAATCGAACTGCCAGTCTTCGTGTTTGATTTGCGGAAGCTTTTCGCGGATGCTGCGATACAACGGTGTGACGATCCGCACCTCGTGGCCGTCCCGCGCCAGCGCCTTGCCCAGCGCGCCCACCATGTCCGCCAGCCCGCCCGTTTTGGAATACGGATGGACTTCGCTGCTGGCGAGCAATATGTTCATGAATTTGAGATTGGCGATTGGCGATTTACGCTGCGCGAGACATCTGTCCTGTCAATGGTTAGTCGCAAATCATCAATTGGCAGCAGTCCGGTCATGTGGAAATCCGATTGGTTTTCAAATAAGGTTGAAGCGCCTCCGGTATCAGCACGCTGCCATCGGCTTGCTGGTGCGTTTCTATGAGCGCCACAAACAATCGCGCCAGCGCCGTGCCGCTGCCGTTGAGGATGTGCGGGAATTTGTTTTCACCGGATTCGGTTTTGAAACGCAGGTTCATCCGGCGCGCCTGAAAATCCTCGCAATTCGAGCAGCTTGAAACTTCCAGATAGCTCCCCTGCCCCGGTGCCCAGACTTCGATGTCGTAAGTCTTCGCGCTGCCGAATCCCATGTCGCCCGTGCAGAGCAGAATCACGCGATAATGCAGGTCGAGCAGTTGCAGAACTTTTTCCGCGTTCACCACCATCTTCTCCAACTCATCGTAGCCGTTTTCCGGCTTCACGATTTTGATCAGCTCCACCTTGTCGAACTGATGCACGCGAATCATGCCGCGCGTGCCGACGCCCGCCGCGCCCGCCTCGCCGCGAAAGCACGGCGTGTAGGCGCAGTATTTTACCGGCAACTGTTTCTCCGCCAGAATTTCCTCGCGGTGAATGTTTGCCACAGGCGTCTCGGCAGTCGGAACCAGATAAAGTTTGCCGAGCTTTTCCTTGTCGTCGCCTTCGGCCACGCCGTAATACTGGTCTTTGAATTTCGGAAACTGCCCCACGCCAACCAAGCAATGCTCGCCGACCATGAACGGCGGCGACACTTCCGTGTAACCATGCTGCGTGATGTGCAAATCGAGCAGGAATTGAATCAAAGCCCGCTCCAGCCGTGCGCCCCAGTTTGTGTAGAGCAAAAATCCGCTGCCTGAAAGTTTCGCAGCCCGCGCGAAATCCACCAGCTTGAGCGATTCACAAAGCTCGACGTGAGATTTAGGCTTGAAGGCGAACGCCGCCTTCGCACCATTCACGCGCACTTCAGGATTGTCTTCGGCGGTTTTGCCTTCGGGGACAGATTCGTGCGGCAGATTGGGCAGGCGCAGCATCAACTGGTGGCGTGCCGTCTCGCTTTCCGCAGCCTGTCTGTCCAACGCGGCGATTTTGTCGCCCAGTTCGCGTGTCTCGGCTTTTTTCGCCTCCGCTTCCGCAATTTTTTTCTGTCCCATCAACGCGCCGATTTCCTTGCTCACGCGGTTGCGCTGCGACTTCAGCGCCTCAACCTCCACCAGCAATTTCCGCCGTTGTTCATCCGTCTGGAGGATTCCGTCAACGAGTTTTTCGTCCCCTGCCCCGCGCGTGGCCAGGCGTTGCCGGACAAAATCCGGATTTTCGCGAATCAATTTGATGTCAAGCACGGGGCAATTATAGAAACGTGCTTGGTCTCGGCAAGAGGATTGGTTTCAATTCCGTTCGCCAATGAAATTGCCGGAGAAACTGGCCGCCGCCTTCCGCGCGCCCAAATTGACGCGGACACGCATCGCCATCGCGCTTGCCGTGGCCGTGATGGCGGATGCGCTTCAATTTCTCCTCGGCCCGCTCGGATGGGTGTTCGGCGATCAAATCATTGATGTGATTGCCATGGTGCTGACGAGCCGGCTGATTGGCTTCCACTGGTTGCTGCTGCCCACATTTGTCATCGAACTCGTTCCTGCGCTGGACGATTTGCCCACTTGGACGGCTTGTGTGATTGCCGTCATCGCCTTGCGCAAGCGGGAACAGCGTTCCGTGCCGCCGCCAACCCCGCAAGAAAAGCCGCCGATTGAAGTTTGAAATTACTCGCCCGCAGTTTTGACCTTTTCCTCCACGCCGTATTTCGCCGGTGTCCGCGACCACCAATACCCGTCGCTCCAGAAGATTTTGTCCCCGGCGATTTCGCCATAAACCCTCCAGTTGGACAAAAGGATATTGCCAGCGGTTGTATAGGTTGCGCGCGACGTGACGAGGTTTTCGTTGATGGCATAAAGGATGTTTTCCGTGGCGGCGATGCGGCATGGGCGGTCGGCCTTGCCGCGCGCATACCAGGTGCCGACCAGCGCCCGCTCCGGCTGCGAGAGGGATTCGGGATTGGACTTGCCCGGCACCTCGACGACGCTGTTCAATTGGTTGGCATCCGCATAATCATTCCAAGTGCCGGGGTCCAACGGGCCGCCTCGCATGTTGACGCAATCTTCGTTTCCCCCGGCGTTATTTGGTTCACCGGAATACCAATGGGTGTAATCCAAAGGAGAATCGTCCACCCAAACGAACTGGCCACCCGGTTTGATGCGATGCAGCCCGATCCACAAGCTGTGCTCGGTGCCCGCGAAATTTCCAAACTTGGAAAACACCCATTCCTGTTCGGCGGCGTTCCGGACGACGGCGAGCGTGCCGCCGAGATTTTCGGCTTCAGCCTCCGACGCCGTCCAGGTGTTCGCTGAAAGCAGATAATAATCGTGCCCGTTGGCCGGATTGGTGATGGGTCCCGCGATGATTTCGGCGGTTGCGGGAAAGGCCGCAAGCAGCAGAATCGCCGCTGCACAATAACTCGTAATGGTCTTTTTCATAATGTTCAAACGATGAAATGCCGCTTGTTTCAATTGGACTGCCGGTCGGCGCTTCATCTGGTTATCATTCAAGCACAGTCTTCACTGGCGGTTGTCTTTGCCGGGTAAAACTTTTGTAAAAGGTTTGTATGCAGATGGCGGATTGGAATCTGATTGAAAATCGTCTCCGCTCGCGGCACATTCAGGGCATGACGAAATCTGTCTTTACCGGGCCGGTCTTTGTGGTGCGCGACAACATTGACACCGACCAGATCATTCCCGCGCAGTATTTGACGCTCGTGCCGACGATTCCCGACGAATACGAGAAGCTTGGCGGCTACGCGCTCGCCGGCCTGCCGGAATCGCTCTACCCGGCGCGCTTCGTCAAGAGCGGCCAGCTCGACAGCGAATTCCCCATTGTCGTGGCCGGGAAGAATTTCGGCTGCGGCAGCTCGCGCGAACATGCGCCCATCGCGCTCGGCTCGGCCAAATGCCGGATCATTCTCGCCGAAAGTTTCGCGCGCATTTTCTTTCGCAACTCCGTCGCCACCGGCGAGTTGTATCCGTGCGAAGTCACCGAACGCCTCTGCGACCTCCTGAAAAATGGCGACGTGGTGACCGTTGATTTGGATGCCGCCACCGTCACCGTCAAGGCGACCGGCAAAGTCATCAAATTCAAACCACTCGGTGACGTCCGCCCCGTCGTGGATGCCGGCGGCCTGTTCAATTACGCCCGCAAAAGCGGGATGATTGCAAAGTAAGTTTTAAGTTTTGAATTCTTGATTTTTAGTTGAAGCTCGAGGCATGGGTTCGACTCAACACTCAAAATTCAAAACTAAAATTTTGAACCGGCTCCCCTGCCCTCGTTTGACGGAAGTTGTGCGCAACCCCTCGACCTCTGCCCCGGCAATTCCGGTTGAATAAATCACAATAAATGGATAGCCCGCCAGCACGCCTGCCGTGAACAATCACGTCCATGACCGGCGCATGGTTTGGAAAACCAGACGCAGGTTGCAAGCTGTCCATGTGTTCTCCTTGCAACTCGACCGTCAGCCTTTGCCCGCATCCGAACCTCCACCTCCGCGCCGCCAGCTTGAACCATCCGACCGGCAGCGGCTGCCGCAAACGCCGCCGCCTCTGCCAACCGCTGGTCGGCGGGAACCATAAATTCCCAATCCTGCGTCTCACGCGGCACTTCGTGAGCCGGGGTTTCCCCATCCTGCGGCATAATTTCTCCATCCTGCGCTGCAATTTCCCGGTCGTGAGGCGCAATTTTCCCATCCTGCGCTTCACGACAGGCGGATTCCACTGCCCGACCGGCGGTTGGAACGGCAATTTGGTTGAAGACGTTTCCAAAGTTGAAACGACTCAAAGGAGGTGAATCCCCAAATGGCAAAAGATCAAACAAAACCCGTGAGCGAAAAGACGCTGAAAGCGGATACTGACGCGCTGGCGGCCATCAAGAAGATGACCGGCTATCAGCCCGCCGATCCAAACTCGGCCTACACGCTGGCCAAGCTGACGGCGACGTCCAGTGCTTTGGACGATGCCGCCGACGCCCATGTCCAGGCTGAAGCCGCCCACAAGACCGCCCGCGACGGCCACGTCGCCGCGCAGTGGGCATTCCACAACGCGATGCTTGGCGCCCGCACACAGGTGGTCGCCCTGTTCGGCGACGACAGCGAACAAGTGGCCGCCGTCGGATTGAAAAAGAAATCCGAACGCAAAGCGCCCACACGCAAAAACACCGCCGCCGCGAAAAAAGCCGCGTAACTGTGGCACCATCCTCTCCGCCTCGAACGGAGAGTTGAATTAAAGGCGTGGTGTCAAAATAGTGACGACACAAACACAAAGCCGCTCCGGGCAACCGGGGCGGCCCTTTTGTTTTTGGAGGACGAATCTTGTCGAGCCACAGGCTCGACTTTATATCGGCTGATGCGGCGGGCCGGGTGCGCGGTCGCATTGTGTGTTTCCGTCCATCCCGGCGGGTTCGTGGCCGGCATTCCGGGCCTTGGCCTCCTCGGCTTCGCGCACGGCCATGATGTCATCCCAATCAACATCGGGTTTCCATCCCTTCAGAACTTGTAATTCGTCGAAGGCGGGGATGGACTGGCCGGGTTTGATTTCCAGGACGCAGGGGCCGGGGATTTGATCGGTGAAGCAGATTTGCGAGCCGGGGCCGTGGCCGTTTTTGACCACGCCGTCTTTGACTTGATGGCCGAGCCAGTGCCAGTTTTCCAATTTCCGGCCCGGAAGACCTTCCAGGCGCTCCATGGGCGGCGGCAGCGGCACTTTGCGCTCCCAGCGGGAATGAATTTGCTCCATCCAATGCGAGGGGAACCAGGTGCGCAGGCGGGGCCTGGTAAAAGCCCCGCCGAAATGGAAATTGTAGGCGTAGGCCGGATAGCGCCGTTCGAGGGAATTGATTTCATTGATGGTCAGGCAGGTGGTGAGGAGATATTCATCGGGCGTCTCCTTGTAGGTGAAGGCAAGCATGGATTCGCCATACATGATGACGAAGGCATGATTTTTTCCGACGGGCATGCTGACCATGGGCGTGCCGAAAAAACCGAGCAGCAAATGGGTGAGGTCTTCGCCGATGTTGTTCGGCACGCGGGCGGAGAAGCGTTGCAGAACATGGTCGGCAAAGGCGACGCGTTTGCCGGACAGCCGGATTTCGGGAAAAAAATCCTCGCCGGCATAGAACCGGAAGCGATGGATGCGCCCCAGCGGACGGCTTTCGGAAATCTGCTGGATGATGCTTACACGCGCGACGAGATCCCGGTCGAACAGGTGAAAGAGGCGCAACTGGTCGCGGCGGGCGCCGTTGAGGGTGGCGCAATACATCAGGGCGGCGTGATAGCGCATGATTTTGTGGAAGCCGTCGGCGCGCTTGTCCACGCGGGCGATGCGGTCGGGCAGCCCGCCAAGAAATTCGAGGTTGATGGCGCGCAGCAGCAGCGGCAACTGCTCGGTGTGCGGATAGTAGCTGACGTGGCCGACGCGCTGCTCGATGACCTCAAAGTCCGGCCGGTAAATGGATTGGAACGGCTGGTGTTTCATTTTTCCGCCATGTCAGGTCGCCGTCATTTGTCCCGTCAAGTCCCGGCGGGATCAAGGATTTTTTTCCCGCCACTGTCGCGCCAGTTCTTCGAGCTTGTGGCGCTCCTCAAGCGTGATTTGGCCGAGGTATTCCTCGCGCCCGCCCTCTTCACGCCACCAATGGAACATTTTCAGCATGTCCGGCTGGTTGGCAAAGTGATCGGGGTTCCTCCGCTCGATGTCTTCAAAGGCCAGCATGATGTGCGCGCATTTTTGCACGAGGCTGCGGCGCAACTCGGCCACGTGCGCCAGCCAGTGAAATTCATGCTGCTCCCACAATCCGTCGAATCGCGCGTCCGGCTCCCCCGCCGCCATCCCCAGTTCGTCCAGTTGCCGTGTCAACAGCGGTTCGTCGCCGACACTGGCCTTGCTCTCCTTCAGGTGTTTCCGCCGCCGCGTCAATTCCGCGAGAAGTTTCGCGCGTTTCGGCACATCTATTTTCTCCGCCTCGACCCGCTCGCCGGGCGGCAGCACGGGCGGTTCGTCCTTGATTTGACGGGAGCGCCACCAGCCTTCATAGAACTCCGTGCCTTTCTTGGTTTCGGCCCACAAATCCATCATGGCCGTGACCCGGTTGCACTCGGCCAGCAATTCATCCACCGGCAAACCTTTCCGGTCGGTTTCCTCAATCTGCTGGATCAGCCCGTGCAGACGCTGGTTCAACTGCTGAAATGTCCATTCGGAATAATCCTCCGCTTTCATGGTCAAACCCCCAGTTCTTTCTGCTCGCCGTGTTTCTTCTTCGATTCCGGCGCTTTCTTGAACGTCTCATCGGACGCGGCGGCGCTGGTGGGGCGCTCGATGCCTTTGCCTTCCATCAACGCTTTCACGGTGCGGAGTTGCAGACGCGGATATTTCTGCCGGTTCGTTTTGTGTTCGTAAAAGCCGGCGCTGGCGGCTTCGGTTTCCATCGGCCCCGTCGGCGGTTGCAGGGAAATCAAAATGCCGATGGCGGCGCGCTCGCGGTCCAGCACGCCGCGCAAGTCCCGCATGTCCTTCACGCCGGTCTTGCCGCCTTTGACCTGGATGATGATTTGCTCCGGCTTGGCGGCTCGCGGGTCGTCGCGGAAAAGGATTTTGCCGTCAATGCCGTGGTCGGCGCCTTTTTTCTGCTCAACGGGACGCGCACCGACGAGGCCCAGCGCCCACCATTGAAATTGATATTTGTCGTCCTCGGCGAGCGTGGCGGCTTCGTTGGGCGTTGTGGGTTCGCCGATGATGCGGACGATTGATTCGGTAGGGCGCGTCACTCCGTGCGCGCCGGTGGAGTCGGGTGGGGCGAGGCTACTGACGAGCCGGCTCGCGGGGACGCTCGCCCCACCATCGGCGGGCAGAGGACTGCCCGCCCTACCTTGCGCCGTGCCGGTCACGAATTTCATCCGAGGGCCGTAGGTGTCTTGCAGGCGGTTCTTGATGAGGGAAATGGCGAGTTGGGTCACGTCTATGCCGATCCACTCGCGGCCGAGTTTCTCGGCGGCGTCAATGGTCGTGCCGCAGCCGCAGAACGGGTCCAGCACCACGTCGCCGGGATTGCTGCTGGCTTGGATTATCCGCTCCAGCAACGCCACGGGCTTTTGCGTCGGGTAGCCGAGGCGTTCGGCAGCCCCAGAATTCACAGGCTCAATGTCAGTCCAAATGTCGCGAACTGAAACACCCGGCAAATCTTTCAGATAGGTCTTCAGCCTTGGATTGCCGTTCTTTGAAAAAATAATTCTGCCATCAGCCCAAAGCTCATCCATTCCAGCTTGGTCGAACTGCCAATGCCGTCCAGCGGGCGGCTCAATTACTTTGTCGCCAAAACTTCGAGCAGGCCCTTGACCTGCCCCGCTGAGATCAGAAACGCGATAGAGTCCTTTCGCGTCACGCATCAAGTCATGGCCTTTCGCATTTTCTTCCGATTGAGGCAGCGTTATTTCATTCCACTTTGTTTCAGGATTTTTTGAGTAGAACAGGATTATATCGTGAACTCGGCCAAATTGACTTACGGATTTTCGCCCAGTTGTTCGCTCCCAAATAATCTCATTCCGAAAATTTCCACCGCCGAAAATCGCATCGAGCAGCAGCTTGAGGTAATGGGAGGCGGTGGGGTCACAGTGGAGGTAGAGCGAGCCGGTGGGTTTGAGGACGCGGCGGAGTTCGACGAGGCGCGAGGACATCATGGTGAGGTAGGCCATCATGTCGTTGCCGCCGAGAAATTGGTAGAACGCCTGCATCACGTCGGAAACCCGGCCGGGCTGCTCGGTCACGGCGTCGTAGGCTCGCTTGGTCTCGATGTCCCAATGCCAGGTGTCCTCGAAGGCGTGAATCTGGCTGGCGGCGGCGGAGCCGTCCTTTTCCTGAAAGAAGGCATTGTAGTTCTGCGCGGAGTTGAACGGCGGGTCGAGATAGACGAGGTCCACGGACTCGTCCTTGAGATAGCGCCGGAGGATGTCGAGGTTGTCGCCGTAATAAAGCGTGCCCATGAGCGGGATTTTGCGCTGGAAATTTGGCGGCGTCAATTCCGCGCTCATCAGCGGTTCACTTCATCCGGCCTTTTGCTTCATCCAATTTCGCGCGGCAACAAGGAATCAATTTACGGATTTCATCCAGGGGCAAACTGTGGCTAACTAAACGCCGATGCCGAACCGCATGGCCATGAACCTGCTGCCCGCGCCGCGCTCGCTGAAACTGCTTCGCGGCACGTTCACGCTGCCAAAGCAGAAACCGCTGGCCGCAATCAAAGTTGTTCGCACCAATTCCGCGCCGAATCATCCCGAAGGCTACGCGCTGACGATTTCCAAAAACGGAATCGAGATTTCATTCCGTAAAACCGGCGGCTTGCGCGCGGCGGCGGCGACGTTGCGGCAATTGCTGCGGCAATACGGTGGCCGTCTGCCATGCCTGCGCATCCGCGACTGGCCGGATTTTCCGCGTCGCGGCGTGATGCTAGACATTTCGCGCGGTCGGGTGCCAAAGCTGGAAACATTGCTCGGTCTCGCCGGACACCTGGCTGATTTCAAAATAAATGAACTGCAGCTTTATACCGAACACACATTCGCTTACCGGAAATTCAAATCCGTCTGGCAAAGCTGGGGCGCGCTGACCGGCGCGGAAATCCGCAAGCTGGACGCGCGCTGCCGCGAACTCGGCATTGACCTCGTGCCAAACCAGAATTCCTTCGGCCACCTGCGCCATCTTCTGAAACATCCGTCATTGAAGAAACTCGCCGAGGTTTCCAGACCTTACGAAGACGTCAGCGGCGGATTTGTCCGGCGTCCATCCACGCTCGCGCCGAATCATCCCGGCACCCTGCCCTTTTTGCGCAAGCTCTACGATGAATTGCTGCCGAACTTTTCGAGCGGTTTTTTCAATGTCGGTTGCGACGAGACCTGGGATTTGGGCCGCGGTAAAAGCAAAACACTTTGCGAAACCAAAGGCAAAGGCCGTGTTTATCTCGATTTCCTGAAACAGATTCACCGAGAAGTTTCCGGACGCGGCAAACGCATGATGTTCTGGGGCGACATCATTTTGAAATATCCCAAGCTCATCCGAGAATTGGCTTCGTTTGGAGTTCCGCCTTCAGGCGGCGCGCGCTCCAAATCCACCGGACCGCCTGAAGGCGGAACTCCAAGCCTCATCGCCTTGAATTGGGGCTACGAAGCAAATCATCCGTTTGAAAAGGAAGCCGCCAGATTTGCAAAGGCGAAAATTCCGTTTTACGTCTGCCCCGGCACTTCAACCTGGCAGACCTTGATTGGCCGTCACGACAACGCGCTGGCAAATCTGCGCGCGGCCGCAAAGGCCGGGAAGAAATTTGGCGCCATCGGTTATCTCATTACTGACTGGGGCGACGGCGGCCATCCGCAACCGATGGCCGTGAGCTGGCCAATGTTCCTCGCGGGCGCATCCCTCGCCTGGAACGTAAATGGGTTTGACGAATCAAAACTCGTTTCAGTTTTAAGCCGCGATGTGTTTGAAGATTCGAGCGGCAAGATTGCCAGCGCGGCGTTCAAGCTCGGTTTTGTGCATCAAAAGCTGGGCGTGAAGGCGGCGAACGAAACGCCGCTCGGAACAGTCATCTCTGCGCCGAAGCCGGAACAACGCGAATTGTTCTGCCGCAACGGGCCGAAATGGTTTGCCAATATTCCGGCGCAAAAGATTCGCGCAACTTTGAAGGAAATCGAGAAGCAGCGCGCGGTTTTGAATGTTGGGTTGTCGAACTCCCGTTCGGCGAGCCGGTCAGGAGACCGGCGTTCCGCACTCGAACTGGATTTGGCGGCGCGCATGGCGGCGCAGTCGTGCCAGTTCATGCTGTGGCAACAAGCGGTGGCGGCTGGAAACAAATCGGCCGCAAAACGCATGGCTCGAACCGGCGCCAGCGAATTGAGAAAATTGGAAAAGGATTTCAACGCGCTCTGGCCCTCCCGGAACAAGGCTACGCCGGAACATTGCTCGGCATTTCTGCGTTGGCGGATGGACGATTACCGGAATCGCGGCAAAATCAGAGAAATGCGGAATGCAGTCAGCGACCCGGACGCCGCACGTTGATGCGCGGACGAATCGGCGGCGGGATCGGAATTTTGGGCGGCAAGGACGGTGCTGGTGTTTGACCGGACGTGCGCGGTGAATTTTTAGCTGCATACGCGGCGGCTTGCGCGGCAAATTTCGTCACTTCTTCAGCCGATTTCGCCACCGCTTCCGCCGCTTTGGTCTCGGTCTGCTCGGCCTTTTGTTTCAGCCAATCTTCGGCATGAGCCGCCATCTCGCCGATTTTGGCTTCTGGAAATTTCATTTCGCCGATGTTGAAATGGCCGAGCTTGTCCGTCGTCTGCCCGATGAGGTTGGCCATTGCTCCCGGATGGCTGGCGGCCGTTTCCAGCGTTTGATAACCGTTCACAATCCAGTCCAGCTTGCCGGTCTCGGTGTCCACCAGCAGGCCGTGAACGGGAACTTTCGGGCCGATGAGCGGGCTGTGCCGGATGACGTCGCACGCCTTGATGACGTTCTGGCGTTCGCTGCCGAACGTGCCGAAAAATTCATTGATGTTGTCCGGCAACAGATGACGCTCGATGCCGAGCGCCTTCAATTTGTCGAGCAACTGCATCGTGGTCGTCTTGGCGACCTGGCAATCCGTGTGGCCGATGATGGCGATTTCCCTGCCGCCCTTGACCGCGCAGGCCAGCGCCAGCGACCGCATGGTGCTGCTCAACGGGCCAGTGATGATGTTGCCCGCGTTGCGCAGCCAGATGAATTCCTCGGCGGGCAACGCCAGCGCGTTTGGGAACAGCGCGTTCAGCCGCGGGTCAACGCACGTCAGCGCGATGACCGGCAGTTCCTCCGCGAAATCCGCCGGATGCAAACCGGCGCTGGCGTCGCCGGCAATCGCCTTGTGGTTGGCGTCAACGATGGCTTCAAAAAGTCGCATATGAAATTAAAGTTTGAATTCCTCGGCAATGACGGCCAGAAGCTCCTTTTCCTTGTCGGCCAGATTGTGGTCGCTGGTCAGCGACTCCTCAAGCGCGTCACGAACTTCCCGGCGCATGGCCGGCGTCGGGAAACTTTTGGCGATTTTCGAAACATAACTTCGCGTCGGCTTTGCGGAAGCGCCGTCCTTTCGTGCGCGGGCGAAACTCGCGTCGAGGAAATACTGTCGCGCGCTGTCGGATGAAAACTGGATTGAATCCAGCACCTGCCGGGCGATTTCATCTTCAATCAAATCCAGATGGCCGTCCGCATACATCCCCAGGACAAGCAAATCCACCAGCGATTGTTTTTGTTGGTCTGTAAATCCGGTCAAGTTCATAAAATCATCTCATTTATTCCAATCTTCCAATATGATAGCCCCGCAACGGCCGCAGCGGCCAGAGGCAACAACAGTTTGAAAAGAAATGCCAATCAAATCTTTTTTGCATTGTGGGCAAAATAATCCAAGTTCCTGTCTTTGCTTATGCGCGCGCTTCCCGAAAAAAATCAGTATTCCAAAAAGGCCGCCGAAAAGGGTTAATATCGCAATTGGTTGGCCCATACCCTCCGGTAAAACATCTCTGTGTTTACCCAACCAAATTAAAAACAAAGCGAAAACCGCGAGGTAGCCAAGAAACCATTTATTGACGCGAGCCGAGTCCTTGTTTTGGCTTTCATTCTTCTCTATGAGTTCAGCTCTGGTCATTTTTGAATTCAACTACGCTTGTTTCAATTATTTCAAACCGCCTTTTTCCACGGCTGCAATGGCGGCGGCTCAAAGCTCGGTGCGGGCGCCGGTTCCTCCGGCATCAAATACCAAAGCGCGAGATAAATCACCACGCCGGCAAACGCCGTGAAGATGGTCGCCAGAACCCACGCGATGCGCAGCCGCGACGAAGACCAGCCCAGATTCTTCGCCAGACCGCCGCAAACCCCGGCAATGTCCCGGTCATCGCGTGAACGGCACAGTTTCATAAATCAGGCCTCCGCCAGCGGAGTTTTCCGTCTTGGCCGGCCGATGAAAAAGTAAAGCAGCGAGCCGAGCAAATGGAAAAAAACAATGCCCAGCACCCAGCCGGTCTTTTCACCGTCGGTCAGACCCTTGTTTTGGATGGCGCTCACCAGCATCCAGATCCAGAAAACCATCAGGAACAATATCAATGGCACCAGCAGCATTGCCGCCAGAATAATCAGCGGAATGGCCACTAACGGCGCGATTACAGCCAACATATCATGCCTTTCTCTCTGGTTAATTTGAGCCTCGTTACCTCGGCTCCTACGGGATTTGGTTTATTTG
>Ga0224534_1000724_pt1 | contig 19720 bp, 14 predicted proteins | sample 714E12024metaG_FD_172012 | JGI IMG/M metagenome (GOLD analysis project Ga0224534, IMG submission 172012) | Peat soil microbial communities from Stordalen Mire, Sweden - 717 E1 20-24 | ecosystem: Environmental > Terrestrial > Soil > Wetlands > Peat | place: Sweden: Norrbotten County, Stordalen... | reverse complement strand
CAAAATCTGGAATTGGAAATTGATCAGAACCTCGCTGTCTTGTCTGCCTTCCTTTTCCCTGCCAAAGCCGCCGCTTTGTCCTCCAATTATTCGAGCCGGGCCACCGTAATTGGTCGTGCCGTATCTATTACCATCCTGCCCTTGCACCTTTGCGGCTGTCGGTTCTGCACCTTCATTTCCCCCTTGGAATGAGTGAATGGTGGTGAATTCACCGGCGGGCGTGTTTCGGAAGATAGTGCCATAATTCGCGTTTGTTCCCTTCCAAGTCGTTCCGTAAAAATTGCCATCGGAGCGTTGACGCAATGTGCCAAGAGGCCGATAGCCGTCACTTCCCCCGTGAACGAATAAAGGGTGCAACAAACAACAACCATTACCGGGGACATTTCCAAGAAGTTTTGACATCCAGTGTTTCAGGGAATGCTCCGGCGGAAGAATAAATTCCCCGTTGGTGAAGTTTCTTCTCCAAAACAGTCCTTGCAATTTCACGTCAGCTGGATAACTTTCAAAAGCATTCGGCTGGGGTCGTAGCTCAGTTGGTAGAGCGCCTCGTTCGCAATGAGGAGGTCAGGGGTTCGACTCCCCTCGGCTCCACCAGCCTTGCCGTCAAGCACTTGCGATAAGCGCAAGGCTGGCAACAACGCCCAGCAACAACAAATCCACCCGTGTTCAAGGTTGTTATTCGTGTTTGACAAACCCGGCAAGTGAATACAAATTGTCTCTGTGCGCATCATTAAAGAAGCGTTTCTCGTGGCGGCAGGGCGGGAACATCCCCCGGCGGCTCGCCACTTGGACGTTTGGCGCAAGACGGTCAAGGCGGCTGCGTGGCGCAACCTGATGGACTTGCGGCAGAGTTACCCTGACACGGACGCCGTGAAAATCCGCAGCGGGCGGCAGGTGCTTGTGTTCAACATCCGCCGGAACGATTACCGGCTGATTGCGGCGGCGCATTTCAATCGCCAGATCGTCTATGCGTTGCGCTTTATGACGCACGCGGAATACAGCAAAGACCGATGGAAAGAGACATTATGAAAACGACAAGCTCGAAAATTGAATTTGCCGGGTTGCCCAAAGACTACACCGGCCTGTGCCGGATGCTCACGCCGCGCCCAATCCATGACAAAGTGGATTTTGAAAACGTCACGGAAATGACCGACGCAATGGCCGGACACAAGCTGACGCCAGACCAAGAGGATTATTTCGACCTGCTCTGCCGACTGATTGAAGATTACGACGCGGAACACGCGCAACTCGACACGCCCAAAGTAACCGCGCTGAACGCCTTGCAACACCTTTTGGACGCGAACGACATGAGCGCGGCGGATTTGGCGCGGTTGCTGGACGTTCACCGCACGCTGGGTGCGATGATTCTGCGCGGCGAACGGCAGTTGACGCTGGCGCATGTCCGCACGCTGGCGAAGCGTTTTTGCGTGTCAGCCGATTTATTCCTTGCTTGAATTGACAACGCGTTCATCCGTGTTTGCGGGTGGAGCGTGGCGGAAAGCGCAGGCTGCCGCGCCGAAGCACGGCGAAGGCGGGCTTGAATGAACTCCGCTTCAAGCTGCGGCTTGGCAAGCCAGCAAACAAAATTCTTCAAACCATGAAATTACCGCTGAAAAACAAATGGGTTCTCATCACCGGCGCATCGTCCGGTTTTGGCGCGGCGGCAGCCAGGGCATTCGGTGTGGAAGGCGCAAAGCTGCTGCTGGGCGCGCGGCGCGTTGACCGCTTGAAAAAAGTCGCGGGAGAATCCAAGAAAGCCGGGGCAGGGGAGGCGCATTTTCATTTTCTGGATGTCGCAAAAACCGCCAGCGTCGAAGAATTTATTTCTTGGGCAAAGGGAAAAATCGGTGGGCGGCAATATCTCCACGTTCTGGTCAACAACGCCGGCGGCGCGCTCGGCATGGACACCGTGGCCGAGGGCAAGGACGCGGACTGGGAGGCGATGGTCCAGTCGAACATTCTCGGCGTGCTGCGGATGACGCGCGCAGCGTTGCCGCTCCTGGCGCGCGACGCGGGCGCCAGCATCATCAACATCGGCTCGATCGCCGGCCACGCGGCTTACGAGGGTGGCGCGGTTTATTGCGCGGCCAAGGCGGGCGAACTGCAAATCACCCGCGCGTTGCGGCTGGAATTGCTCGGCACGGGCATCCGCGTCGGCACGGTGGATCCGGGCCCGGCGGAAACGGAATTTTCCATGATTCGTTTCAAGGGCGACAAGGCCGCCGCCAAGAAAGTTTACGAAGGCATGAATGCGCTGACCGCCGATGACATTGCGGAAATACTGGTCTGGGTTGCCAGCCGCCCGCCGCACGTCAACATTGACGAGTTGCTGGTGAAGCCGCTGGATCATGCGGCAATGGGCAAGGTTTTTCGGCGGTTGAAAAAATAAGTTTCAAATCCCCCGGTTCGCCCGCCACAGCAGCACCACGCCGACGGCCTGAAAGATAAAATTCGGCAGCCAGAAAATCAGGTGGGGCGCAAACTCCGGCCGCGCGGCCAGCGATTCACCGAGGATGACGAAGCTGTAATAAACCAGCACCAGCGCAAGCGCGATGGCGATGCCGACGTTGGTCTCGCGCCGGTGCATCCGGATGCCGAGCGGGATGCCGACGAGCGCGAAGCCAAAACAAGCGAAGGAAAACGCGATTTGCCGGTTCATCTCGGCGCGGGTTTGCTCGATCAGTTTTTCGACTTCACGAAATTGGGCGCGCAATTCCTCCGATGACGCGTCCGCGTCCGCCGGAATATCGAGCCGCTCCAGTTTGCGCGCCCTGGCCTGCAACTGCCAGAAGGTCATGTCGCTGGTTTTGGGTTCATACCGGACGGCTGCGGTGTTGGTTGGGAAAAGGTTTTGGGAAAGATAATCGGGAGTGGAAATGGTATCGCCGTGTTTTGTCAGGCCGCGCACTTCAAACAAATGCAGATAGATTTCCTTGTTCTTCAAATTTGATTCCAGCCGTCCCTGCGGAGCATGAAGCCACGTGGAAACATTGGTTTCGTTTTCGAGGACGAATACCCGCACGTCCGCCAGATTGCCGCCGTGATTTTCACCCACCCTGATAATGTAGCCCGGAAAGTCATAAATGGTCTGGCCTGCCGGCAACTGGACATTCATCAGGTCAGCGCGGGCGCGTAAAATCAAATTTTTGTAGGCCACGCGCGAGCGCGGGCCGAGGTCCATGTTGAACCACGCGCTGACGCCGCAGCAAAACAGGCTCAACAGCAAAACCGGCGTGACCAGTGACAGCAGGCTGACGCCGCTGGCGCGCGCGGCGGTGAGTTCCTGGTCCGCGCTGAAACGGCCAAAGACGAGCAGCGTCGCCGTGAGCAGGCCCATCGGCAGCGCATAGACACACACGAACGGGATTAACAGGCCGATGGCTTCGAGCACCGTGCCGGGGCGCGCCTGGCCACCGATGAGCAGCTTGAGGACTTCGTTGATCACGGTGCCGAGCAGCAGCACAAACGTGAACACCGCCACGGTCAGGAGAAGCGCGGCGAGCACCTGCAACGTCAGATATTTGTGCAGCGTTTTCACTTGGAAATAGGCCGGCTGGCGCCGGAGAAATTAAAATCCGAACACAACGGAGCCGCATTTGCAAGCCGCATCGCAGTTCGGTATTTTGTTCGGAGTTCCGCGTTCACGCGGCCCTGTGACCGCCTGAAGGCGGAACTCCAAACTTCAAAATGAGTTGCTACCCGCAGTTCGCAGACTGGGTCAGAGTCTGGTTCGCGGCAAATGGAACCGGTTCGGGCTTGATAATTGGCCCCGTTGGATTCCAATCTGGCGTGTGGCTGACACCATTCAACCGCCGGGCGGCCCGCAAATCGCGCAAGCCGTCAGGCGCGGCGGGATCAAGTCTCTGGCCGGCACGCTTTTCGCGCTCCGGGCGGCGGACGTTCAACTCTATCGTCTCTGCGATGATTTGAGCGCGATGCTCATATTCCCAATGCTGGTTTTTGGTCCGTGGGCCTTTGGCACGACCGATCCGTGGTCCGTCTGGATCATGAACATCGCCGGCTACGCGCTGGGGATTTTGTTGCTCGCAAAGATTTTCATCCGCGGAGCAAAAGGCTACACGGCGCTGCGCTGGGAAAATCTTTCGATTCATTCCGCCACGAAAACCCGGCACCGGCATCCGCTGGCGCGTTTGTTAACCCGCATCCTGGCCGGACTGACGCTGGCGGTTCTGGCCTTTTGCCTCGTGAGCGCCTGGAACGCGCGTTCCACCTACCATACCGGCACGCGGCTGTTTGAATACCACCGCTGTCTTGCCTGGCTGCCGCACAGCCTGGACAGCCACCGCACCTGGTTCACCTTCTGGACTTATCTGGGACTGGCCGCTTCGTTCTGGGCGGTCCGCGACTGGCTGCTGGGCATGACTCCGGCCGAGGAACGCGCCGTCCGCGGTGGCAGTGAGGATGATTCCGGCGGGCCATCGCGGCTGCTGCCGGGGCGGCTGCGGCAATTGCTCTGGCTGCTTTGCATCAACGGCGCGCTGCTGGGCGTGGAGTGCATCGTTCAGCGCGCGAGCGGTTCGAGCAAACTGTTGTTTCTGTGGCAGCCGCTGGTGAATCCGGGGGGCGAAACTCAATTCGGGCCGTATCATTATCGTTCCAATGCCGCCCAATACTTCAATTTGCTCTGGCCGGTGTGCCTCGGTTTTTGGTGGACTTTGCAGCGCATTGGTGGGCAGCGTTTCAAATCGCATCACACGTTGTTGCTTTGCGCCGCCATCATGGCGGCCTGTCCGATCATTTCCACCAGCCGCGAAGGCGCGCTGGTGGCGGCGGGCATTCTCATCCTGGCGGTGATATTTCTGGCGATGGCAAATCTTTTTGCGTCCGACCGGCGTTCAGGGGATCGGCGGACGGGCCGGAGCACGGCGGCGATGCTGGGTTTTTTCTTTGTGTTGGTGCTGGCCTTGGGCTGGTATTTCGGCTGGGAACCATTGGAGCCACGCATGGAACAAATCGGCGAAGGCTACCAGGACCGCGAACAAATGTATGATGCCGCGAAACCGATGGCTGCTGATTATCCGCTGTTCGGCACGGGGCCGGGAACTTTCGGGTCGGTTTTTCAGCTCTATCTCATTTCCGGCTCGACCTACTGGCCGGAGCAGTTGCACAACGACTGGCTCGAAACCCGCATCACGTTTGGCTGGGTGGGAATGGCGCTGCTGCTCGCGGCGCTGGCGTGCGTGGTTTTGCGCTGGTTCGTGCCGGGCGGCATTCGCGGCGGACGGCGGTTTGTGGTTTTAATCTGGCTGGCGCTGGCGGGATGTTTGCTTGGGGCGCGCTTTGATTTTCCGTTCCAAATTCATTCCATCCTATTTCTTTTTCTGGTGTTCTGCGCGATGCTTTTCAGCTTTGGCCGCCGGTCGGGGTCTTTGCGGCGTTGAACCGATAGATGATTTTTTGTGGCCGGCTGCGTCGTCACGTTTTACGCGGCTGAACCGCCGGTAAAAATCGCCGCGCGTTCGTCGCCCTCCTTGATGAGGAAATGCCGTGGCAGTTCAATCATGGTCTGCCGCCCCAAAAATTCCATCAGCACCGCGATGCGCTCGCGGCCTGGCAGGACGCGCGTGACGACGGCGCGCAGGCCGCGCATCGCGCCCTCGGTGATTTCCACCTCGTCGCCGGGAATGAAATTTTCCGGAATGGTGCGCAAACCGTTCGTGCCGATGGCCTGTTGCAATTCTCGGATGATGGTTTCGGGAATGGCGGGCCAGCGCTCGCCAAAATGCACCACGCCGCGCACGCCGCGGGAGTGTTGCACCAGGCGCAGGGAGGCCTGCCAGTCAAATCGCGCAAACAGATAGCCGGGAAACAACGCCTCCGTCACCCAGACCGTTCCCTGTCGCGTGGCGCGCTTGAAACGGACGCGCGGCAGGAAGACCTCGACCGCGCTGTTTTGCCGGAGATGCGCCGCCGCGATGTGCTCGTGTTTGGGCTGCGACTTGAGGCAGAACCACAACGCGCCTTCGCCGACCGGGAGCGCAGGCGTCGGATTTTTGTTTTCGGCCACAATCGTTTTCGGAAATGAACCCCGACCACGCAAATGCCTTACTTGACCGGCTTGGTGTGGTCGGTTTTGTAATAATCCCGGTAGCGGTAGTAGGAGTAATAGTCGCTGCTGGTGGCGCGCACGGAATTGAACACCAGGCCGAGCACGCGCGATTTGCGCTGATAAAGCATGTCGAGCGCCGCGCGCGCCACCCTGGCCGAGGTGTATTCGGCGCGGATCACGAAAATCACGCCGTCCACGCGCGGCGCCAGGCTGGTCACGTCGTCCGCCGCCATCACTGGCGCGGTGTCAATCATGACGTAATCGTATTCCTTGTTGGATTCCAGCAGAAACCTTTCCATGACCGGGCCGATGAAAAATTCGCTGGAGCGTTGCGTGGTCGCGCCACGCGGAAGCAGCCAAAGATTGGCCACGGGCGTTTGCTTGACCAACGAGCGCCAATCCAATCCCTGCAACATTACTTCGGTCATTCCGGTCTCGGCTTCCATGTCGAATCGGCTGACCAAGTTGCCCTTGCGCAGGTCGGCGTCCACCAGCAACACCCGCGCGCCGCCCATGGCCAGCATGATGGCCAGATTGGCCGCCGTGAGGGACTTGCCGTCGTTGGGCACGGAGCTGGTGACGAGCAGCGTGTGCGGGCGCGTGCCGGTTTGCGCCATGTAAAGCAGCGAGGAGCGGAGATTGCGATACGATTCGATGAACGGATGCCGCTGGTCGTCGGCTTGCACGAAGGGCAGGATGCCGCCATGGGGCGGTTTGCGTTCGCGCGGAATCTGGCCGAGCACTTCCTCGTCAAACAACTCCTCCAATTCCGTGAAGCTGTTCAGCCGGTCGTCCAGCCGGTCCAAAAGCAACAACGTGACCACGCCCAGAACGAGGCCGATTACGCCCGCAACCGCCAGTCCTTTCTTGGCCTGCGTCTTGTCCGGGGACGCATCGCTCGCCGCTTCGTAAATGGTGACGCTTTCCGGGTTGATGTCCTTGTTCACGTCCAGGGTTTCCAGCGTGGCCAGCAGGGAGTCGTAAAGGGATTGAATCCGGTCCGACTTGGCCTTCAGGCGCGCGAATTGCCCGCTCTTGCGGGAGAGATCAAGATTTTGCGCGCCCCACAGCTTGGTTTGATTGTCCAGGTTGGTGATTTGCAGCGCGATCGCGCTTTTTTTGGCATCCAGTTGCTCCACGCTCTGTTGGCGGTAGATGTCCAGCATCTGTCCCAGTTGTTCAAGCTCACGGCTCAAGACGATCATCTGGGGATGCTTCGGCTTGAGATATTCGGCCAACCGGTCCTGATTGGTCTTCAACAACATGATTTGTTGTTTGATGTTCAGATACTCCATGCCGACGGTGCTGGGGGAAAACAAACCGGACTGTTCAGCCAGGCCGGCATTCACCAGCAGGCCGCCCGCCGGTGATGCGCTGGCGGGCGAGCCGCCGCCGGCCCCCATGAGCGCGGGCGCCTGGTCCTGTGCCAGCAGGAGACTCTGATCGAGCGACATGGACTGGAGCAGGTCGTATTCCGACCGGGTGGTGGCGGTTTGTTGGTAGAGGGCGACCAGATAACTCCCCACGCTGCTGGCTTCCTGCAAGAGCGCGGCGTCGTTGGTGGTCAGAAACGACTGCATCTCGTCGTCGCACTTCTGCAACTGTGGTTCCAGCCGCAACATCTGGTCGGTCAGCCCCGCAATCGTCGAGGACGAGGTCCGCTCCGCCATTTCCTTCTTCATATTGATGTATTCCTCCATGCAGGCCTGGAGAAACACCTTGGTGTATTCGGGATTTTCACCGGTGGCGCGCAGCACAAAAATGGTTGTCCGCGGCAACACGTTGACGTTCAGCAAAACCGGCTGGGTGAGCAAGCCCGGATTTTGGTTGGCCACGCGGTCGTGTGCGCGCTGCTTGACTTCCGCGCCTTGCATCAGGGCCACCTGGGTGCCCACGAAATTGTTCAAGTCCTCCGAGAACAACGCGCCTTGCTGGATGTTCAGCCGCATGCTGACGATCATTGATCCCGCCGAGGAATATTCCACCGGCGTATACCGGATGTAGATGGCCATGCCCGCCAGCGCCACGCCGATGGCCAGCACCAGCACCCACCAGCGCCGCCGAAACAAATTGCGATAGCGGTGCAGCCGGGAAAAAAAACGCGCCGTCCATGCGTGGCGGTCATGCGTCACCATACCTTGTTCTTCGTTCATGGCAGTTCGTGGGGGAATTCGTTCAACATCGTGTTCAGAAATTGAGCAGCTTCGAGGGGACAATGATCAGGTCGCCCGGCTGCAATACGATGTCCTTTTCGGTTTTCCCATCGTTGAGAATTTGCTCCATGTCCAGACTGATGGTTTGCATCTGTTTATTACCGTCGGGTCCGGCGGGGCTGCGGATGACTTTTACATTGTTTTTTTTGGCAAAATCCGCGAAGCCGCCGGCGCGCATTATCGCCTGCCCCGCTGTCAGGTTCTCGTTCAACTGGATGTCCAGCGGTCCCTGGTTGTGCACCTGGCCCCAAATATAAACCCGCCCCAGTATCGGGCTGGCCATGTTCATGCTTATCACCACCGTCGCCTGCTTGTAGTAATCCTTTTCCAACGCGGCCTTGATTTCCCCGGCGAGTTGTTTGCACGTCTTGCCCACCGCCATCACCCGGCCAATATACAGCACTTCAATTTCGCCCGAATCCTGCACGACGAGAAATTTGGGCGCGTTTTGGGGATCCCAAATCTGGTCCTCCGCAATTTGGAAGCTCACGGTGTCGCCGACCCGCAGCTTGTAGGTGTCGTCCGGCACGAAGCCGTTGAGCAGCCCCGGCGTGGCCGCCCGGCCGCTGGCGGCATTCGGAACGGCCGGCACGGAAACGGTGGCGCCAGCGGGACCGGAAATGGCGGGCATGGCGGACGGCAGTTGGAGTGGCGATGTCGCCACCTGCGCCGCGGCGGTGAACGCGGCGCAAACGGCAAGCAATGAAAACAATCTTCGCATAACGCGGTGGAGTATTCAGAATTGATACGAAAAATTCAAGCTCACAATGTTGACGGTGTAGTTCTGGCTTGACTGGCTGGAACTTTCCCGGACGAATTGATAGCCCAGGCTGCCGGTGAGTTTTTGGGTGATGGCGTGGCTGATGTTGATGCCGGCTCCATACTGGTCGTAATCCGTCGCCGCCGCGCCTCCCTGGGTGTTGAGTTCGGATCCCTTTTGCCAAAAGATTGGCGTGCTCAATGAGTAGTCTTTGAAAATGTTCCAGCTCGGCTGCAGGCGCACGAAGTATTGATCAACGGGCTGGCCATAAGAGGATTCCGTGGTCCGGCCGGCGGACAGGGAATAATTGAGGAACCGGTTCACCTGGTGGGAAACGGACAGTTGAAAATACAGGCTGCCCGAGCTGCTCATGGTGGTGGACGCGCTGGTGGTGGACGGCGTATAAACGGTGTAGCCCGCGTCAAGCTGTCCGCTGATGTATTCGCTGATTTGCGCCTTGCAAAACGTCCCGGCGTTCCACTGCATGGCATCCGGCTGGGTGGCCGTGGACTGACCCTGGCTGTAACTGATCAGTCCAACCCCGCCTTCCACGCCCGCAGTGATTTCGGGAAGGAAATGCAAACCGGCGTTCAGGAACCAGTTGTCCGATGTGGTGTTGGGCTCCGCCTGTTGGCTGGAGCCCAGCGAAACGTCGTTGTTGTGGTCATAGCCGAGTTGTGCCACCAGCTTGTTCAAGTCCCAGGACGTGCTCGCGCCGATCGTGTTTTGCAGTTGCTCATTGTTTCCGTTGCCGCTCATCGTGGGATTCTGATAGGCGCTCTCCGTGATGGAAATCCGGTCATGCAGGTTGATCACGCAGTCGCCGACGTAAATGTTGAACAAAAGCCCCGACCCCGGATTCACATAAATCTGGTCCATTTCAGAATGGCTCGCGTAGAAGGAATAACCCACGCCCAGCGTAGCATCCAAACTGTTCTTTTGCGTCATCGGCCAGTGCATCTGGGTGCTCAGATTGGGCTGAATGATTAAATCACCTTCGCGGTTCTGTGACTGCAGGTGAATGTTGTCATTGTAATCCAATCCCAACCCCGAAGAAAAGCGCCAGGCGACCGGGCCCCAGAGCAGATTGTAATAGCCGATGGTGTTTTCCGCCTGCCGCTGGCTTTCCGCCGCCTGATCACCGGCCAGCGACATTCGCAGCGCATCCTGACTGTGCGCCCGTCCTGCGAAAAACAACAGGCACACCGCCACCGTCAGTGACGAGAACAAGCCGCGCGGACCACATGGCATGGAGGTGCGTCTGATCACCGGATTTTTTCGGGAATCAAAACTCACGTTGGTATTTATGCAATGCATTAGCGGGCGCATGATGCCGGTTGCCGGTTCAATTGCAAACGAATTTCTTGCGACAAAACGAGGCAAACGGCCTCCATCCGCCGGCGATTTGGTGTCGTTTTTTTGTTGACTTGGAGAATTGCAAAGCATAAATTGACTGCTGTAATGGGTTTGGGAAGTTCTATCAAGCTATGAAAACTTTGAAAATGTTGAGTTTGGTGATGGCTGTCGCATTGGTTGCGACGGTGAAATTAAGCGCCGGTGACACTCCTGCTGCCAATCCGTTTTTTGGCACATTGAGCACCGTCAGCCCGGCCGAACTGCCGGCCAAGTCCGCTGAATTGGTGTCACAGGCCGATTCAAAAAATCGCCTGGAGACGACTATTAATGTGGTGAAGGCGGCGGTGGGATTGAACCCGGCAGCGGCGGCGCAGATTGTGGGAACCATCGCCCTGTCAACGCCTAAAATGGCTTCGGTGGCCGCCGCCACGGCGGTGGCGCTGGTGCCCGAACAAGCCGTTGCCATTGCGCGCGCCGCTGCGGCTGCCGCGCCGTCCGAAGCCGGCAGGATTGTTGAGGCCGTTTGCCGCGTTGTTCCCAGCGCCTATAAAGAGGTGGCCGATGCCGTGGCCGGGGTGGTGCCGGGCGCGGGCAAGGCGATTCTGGCCGGCGTTTCCGCCGCCATTCCTTCTCTCCAAGAACCCATCGCCAAAGTCTTGGCCGGTTACAGTGGCGGCAACCCCTCCGTTCCTGACGTGTTGGGTCCGACTTCACCAACGCCAACAACACCGACGCCCGGATTAACTACTCCTCTGGCAATCGCGCCGGCCGTGCATTTCGCGCCCGCGCCTCCAGTTTCTCCGGTGAATTATTCGAGTCCCGGCTCCGGTAGTGGTGTGGAATTGCCGGGCGGGCACACCAGTTCCCCTCCGTAAAATGCGCAATTTTTCAGGATCAGCCCGTCTTCGGTCGAAGACGGGCTTTTTGTTTGGCGTCCGGCAAGTCGCTTTGAGGCTGGCGGGAAAGACAAGTTTGTCAGGACATGAAATTCCCAGCCAGTAGCGCCCTTTGAAAAACAAAAACTTGCCCAGCTCTTTAAGGCGAGTTATCGTTCTGGTGAACTGTGTCAGATGCGTGGTATCATTAAATTTCTTTTTTGTCCGGTGTGCCGAGGCGGACGGTTGCCGGCGACGCTGATGGTTTTTGCTTTTCTGTTCCAGGTTGGCGCGGTTCAGGGCGGCACGTTCACGGTGGCCAACACGGCCGACAGCGGGCTTGGCTCATTGCGCTGGGCAATCACCAATGCGAACGCCACTCCCGGCGCCAACACCATCAGTTTTCAAATCAGCGGCAGCACGCCCTTCACCATCGCGCTGTTGAGCCAGTTGCCAGCCATCACGAACCAGGTGACCATTGACGCCACCACGCAGCCGGGTTATTCCGGAACACCGGTGGTGGAATTGAACGGGACCAGTGCCGGATCGGGCGGCGTGGGCCTGCAGTTGAACTCCGCCTTCAACACCGTGGTCGGGCTGACCATCAACCGTTTTCCAGCACAGGGCATTGTTTTGAGCGGCGTGTCGAATGTCATCCAGGGCAACTTCATCGGCACGGACACGACCGGCGCCATCGTGCGGGGCAACGGCAGCTACGGCATCTGGGTGGACAGTTCGGGCAACCGGATTGGCGGCAGCAAAGCCGGCAATGGCAATGTGATTTCCGGAAACAATGACAATGGCATTTACATTGACGCCAGCAGCAATGTGGTGCAGGGAAATTACATCGGCATCAGCGCAACCGGCGCCGGCGCGCTGGGCAACACCAACAACGGAGTCATGATTTTTGGGGGCGGCGGAAATCTGATTGGCGGCGGCACCGCTGGCGCCCGCAATATCATTTCCGGCAATGGAACCAACGGCGTCTTTTTGGCCGGCGCGGGCGCCGTCGGCAACATTGTCGCGGGAAATTTCATCGGCACGGATGCCACTGGAAAACTGGCCTTGGCCAATCTCAACGATGGCGTGACCATTACCGCCAGCGGCAACCTCATCGGCACCAACAACGTGATTTCCGGCAATCGATCCGGTGGAGTTTTTCTGACCGGCGGTGCCAGTGGGAATCTGGTTCAAGGCAATCTCATCGGCCTTTCCGCCGCCGGCACCAACGCGCTGCCCAATGGCGGCAACGGGATTGAAACCATCGGCGCTTCGGCGAACACCATCGGTGGCAGTGTTGCCGCCGCGCGCAATGTGATTTCCGGCAACACCTACAACGGCGTGCTCATTATGATGATCACGGACGTCTCGAACACCGTTTGCGGCAATTACATCGGCACGGATGTCACCGGCAAAAAGGCCGTGGCCAACCTCCTTGCGGGCGTCCTCGTCCAGGGCTGCTCCAACATCGTCGGCGGCGTGACGGCGGGGAGCGGTAATGTGATTTCCGGCAACGGTCAGCAGGGAATTTATCTGTTTGGAAACAAAGGCAATGTGATCGGCAATGTTATTCAAGGCAATCTCATCGGACTGGATGTGACTGGCGCGGGACCTCTGGGCAACGCCAATGTTGGCATCGGCATTTACGAGGCGGCCAACAATCAAATCGGAGGCACCGCCGCCGCCGCGCGGAATGTGATTTCTGCGAACGGCTCGTCTTCCGGTTTTGGCGGCGTCTTTTTCACCTATGCGGGCGCGACGGGCAATCAATTGCAGGGCAATTACATCGGCACCGATGCGTCGGGCACCGTGGCCGTGGGCAACGTGCTCGACGGGGTTTATATGCAGCAGGCCGCCACGAATTTCATCGGCGGCAGCGCGGCGGGCGCGGGCAACCTGATTTCGGCCAACGGAGTGGACGGCATCTATCTGACCAACGCCTCGTGGAACGTCATCCAGGGAAATTACATCGGCACCAAGGCGGACGGAACCAGCGCGCTGGGCAATGTGTATCAAAATGTTGAACTCGATGTGAATGCGACCAACAATACGATTGGCGGTTCCACGCCGGGCGCGGGCAACCGCATTGCGTTCGCCCAGACATCGCTCCGCTCCGGTGTGCGCGTTCGCACCGGCAGCCTGAATAATTTGATCAGCGGCAATTCCATTTTCAGCAATGCCTTTTTGGGAATTGACCTCGGTGTCAACGGTGTCAATCCAAACGTGGATTGTGAAAGCGGTGTTGCCGCCAATGCGGCGAACGCGGGGCAAAATTATCCGGTGTTGACGAATGTCTACAGCGGCAGTGGGACGCGCATTCGCGGCACGCTGGACAGCGGCGCGGGCAAGACTTATCTGCTCCAATTTTTTGCAAGCCCTACCGGCAACACGAACGGCTATGGCGAGGGCCGGGTTTTTCTGGGCCAGACGAACCTGACCCTGGGCGCAACGTGCTCGTCGAACTTCACCGCGTTGCTGCCGGCCGCCGTTCCGGCGGGTTGGGTGGTCGCTGCGACCGCGACCGACCCGGCCAACAACACCTCGGAATTTTCGGCGTGGACGAACGAGGTGATTTTCATTGTCCCCAATCTGCTGTCGAGCGCGGTCAACCCGATCAACCGGCAGTTCTCCCTGTCCTGGACCAACAACGGCGGGAGTTATGTTTTGCAGCAAACCTTCAGCCTCAACCCGCCGCCGACGTGGACCACCGTCACCAACGCGCCCCAACTCGCCAACGGGTTCTTTGTGGTGAGCTTGTCTGCCACCAACGGAGACGCTTTTTATCGGCTGCTGGCACAGTGAAAAATTCGGAAGTGTCCTGCTTTGAACGAAGCGCGGGTGTCCTCACCCGCAACATAAAACACGCGGAAACCCGGCTGTCGGAAATTTCAAAGAGCTTCCCGCTGCCACCCGCTACGGCTGGGACAGCCCCGCTTCAAAAAATTGCAAATTGGGATGCTGCCCAAAATTCCGCCGGCTTGAGCGGGATCATGCCTTTGACAAACCCTTGAGCGCTGCCGTGCCGGCAGCGGGTGGCTGGGAAAGGCTTCGCTGCGAAATATGCCGGCGCTCGTTTGAATGGCATCTCCCAAGCTGCTTTTCTGGCAGGCCTTTTGGACTGCATCGGGCGTCACTTGGTTTGTCAAAGGCATAAGCCCCAAAAAAAAGAGCCGGCTCGCGCCGGCTCTTTTCGTAAATTTTTGGAAGCCGGATTTACCCGCGCCGTTGCCGCCGCCGGGCCATGACTGTCAGCGCCGCCACACCCAGCGCGCCCAGACAAAGGACGGTTGGTTCCGGCGTGGATGTAACGGAACCATTGAACTCCGCATTGAAGGGGACCGGAAAAGCCGAGTTTGTCAGCAGTTCCCAATTGCCGGAAGCGTCATACCAGTAATCTCCATAGTTCGTTCCGACGGTTGTCGGCTCGAAAATGGGCAAACCTACCGTTTCGCCTCCCGTCAAGCCTGAAAACGTGATGGTGAACGTGAAGTTTGTGGGCAGAACGAAATTCGGATCCAGCACCACGCCGCCCGGCGGATATTGCAAATCCGACAACTCATAAATCGCTATCAACGTGTTCGAAAGGGAATTACCATTGAAAGTTGCCGGATTCGGAAAGTCCACAGGCCCGCTGTCGTAAAAAAGCGTGCTTGGCGAGTTATACCCGTTGGTCGGCGCGCCGTTGTTCTCGTAGAATTTAACGTCGGCCGTGACTGTTCCGCTCCAAATGGGGTTTGGGCTGTAATATTCGAAGGAAAAATTGGTCAAATATTCGGGCACCGTTGTCCCCAGCCAGATTTCCTGACCAGCCTGCTGACCGTTGCCGAAGTAGAAAACATCGCCCGTTCCGGTGGTGTTGTTCTGGTAAAGCACATCGGCGCGAACTCCGACGCTGCCCGCCAGAATGAGTCCCGCGCCCGCGCCCATCGCCTTCAAAAAAAGCCTTTTCATATTCGATGTCCTGAACGGATTTGGTTGCACCACAGCGCCAGGTAAAACACAACCTAACGCCCCAACACCAAAGATTCTACTGGAAGCCCGGTGTCTGTCAACATTTTTTTGCATTAAAATTTGATTGCTTCTGCGGGCGTTGTCGCTAACATTAGGATTATTGGCAGGATGGATTAATCGCTATGGATTATCAACGGCTCATATTGAGTTGTCTGGTGGGGGCCGGGGTTGGCGTAGCCGTGATTACGCTGATTCTGCGAATGCGGAGGCGCGTGGATTTGCCCCGCCGGGACGCGGAGATGCATCACACCGGCGGGGTTCAAAAATCACGTCTGGGCGGCGTGGCGCTGGCCGCAGCCTTTGTGTCGGTTGTTGTTTTGTTCAAGGCGTTGGACGGCTGGCAGTCCCATTCCATGATCCCGTGGTTAAGCTGGAAAATCATGGCTGTGGCCCTGGCCATGTTCGGGCTTGGATTGTGGGACGACCTTGTTCCGCTGGGTGCCAGGCGCAAACTCTCCGGCCAGGTGGCCATCGCCGCCGCCGCGTATTTTCTGGGCATCGGCATCCATAAATTTCAAATCCCCTTCACCGGCCACGTCATTGATCTGGGATTCTGGTCCTTTCTGGTTACGGTGTTCTGGCTCGTGGCCCTGACCAATCTCATCAACCTGATTGACGGCGTGGACGGCCTGGCGGGCGGCATCTGCCTGATGTTGATGATCCTGCTGGTTTATGTGGGTGGCACCGTTGGCCTCACGTCCTTCATCGCCGCCGGAATGGCGGGCGCGCTGCTGGGCTTTTTGTGGTTCAACTTTCCCCCCGCGCGCATTTACATGGGCGACGGCGGCGCGTATTTCCTCGGTTTCCTCGTCGGCTGCCTGACGATTGCCAGCTCCCAAAAAGGCACGGTTTTTGCCGCGCTCACCGCCCCTTTGTTTGTCCTGGCCCTGCCGATTTTGGACACCACGCTCGCCATTTTGCGGCGGGGTTTGCAAGGGCTGCCGCTGTTTCGCGCCGACCGCGGCCACATTCATCATCGTCTCCTGGAAACCGGATTGCCCCGGCGGCAGGTGGTCCTGGGGATTTATGCCTTCACCGCGCTTTTTCTCGCGCTGGGTTTTGCCGCCTTTTGGTCGCATGGAGAGCATCTGGCCATCCTTCTGGGTCTTGGCATGTTAATCATATTGCTGGCGGCGGGCCAGTTGAACTTCAGCCGCGAATGGTTTGCGGTCGGCCGCATCCTGGGCAATTCCCTGAACGTGCGCGCCGAAATCCAGTATGCCCTCGCCCAGACCCGCTGGCTCGTCATGGAAGGCGCCCGTTGCGAAAGCCTCGCCGCCCTCTGCGAGGACGCGGTGTTCATCGCCCGCAAGCTCGGCTTTGACACCGTGCGCATCCGGTTGGAGGACCAGGAACGGACATGGCCGGTGCCTGCTGCCGGCGGAGACCATCACTTTTTCCGCCACCCGTTGCCCGGCCACGTCGGTTGTTTCATCGAACTGGGTGTGGCCTGTCCGAAGGCCGGCGACGGCACGGACAGCGGGGACAAGGCAAAAATCGCGCCGTCAATAGTCCGGGCAAAATCCGGCGCATCCGGTCGGACGAATGGAAACGGAACCCCGCCCGCCGACGGCGCATTTTCCACCAAAGAATTCAGCATCACGAGCGAACTTCTGGCCGAGGGCTGGGCCAGGGCGATTGCGGTCTGGGAAAAGCAAAATCAATTGCCCGCGCGTTTTGACGGGCTGGCGGCTCCGGCTTCCGAAAACCGGCCCAAGGAAATTCCCGGGGCGCAGCCGGAAACGGTTTGATGCCGGTCAAATGCGCTGTCCGGCGTCCATGAACCGGCGCGAACCCGGGAGCATTGGCGTCCTGCCGGCGTGTTTTCCATTTCAACCACTTGCCGCGGGACGGCGGCGCTGTTTGATGGTTTTCAAAGGCATAACCCGCGAAAAAAAAACCGCATTTTTCCATTGACACGAAAACCCAGCTTTGGTAATTTTTACCTATATTTGGGAAAACAGGTATGTAATGAAAGTCAGGAACTTATGAGAAAAAATTTGGGAATATTCTTCGGATTGCCGCGCTTGGGCGTGGGAGCGGCGTTGGTGGCTCTTTTTGCTTTCACTTCGGCTTCGCGCGCCGGTCTTCTTTATGAAATGACGCTCACCGATGTCCAAGGCGCCGGCGTTGCTTCCGCCACCGCGATACTTGGTGTTGAAGTTATCAATGGCCAAAACTATGCCACGAGCGGCTCCTTAAACCTGAGCGGTTCCCTCAACGTGTCCGGTACAGCGCTGGCGTTAACAATCGAGGGCAACTCTTGGAACATCTCTGGTGGAACCGTGCAACCTCCACCAAATTTAACCTCGCCGAGTGGGAATTTCGTATACGACAACTGGGTGGATATCAATGCACCCGCTTCAGGAGTTTTTTTATCAGCCACCGGCGGTTTATTGTTCACCGATCCCAGTGGCGATGAGCTTAATATTTGGGAAAATAGTCCTAACAATTACAGTCTTTTTGTCAATTTAGTTGGCACGGGTTCGCAGTATCAAGTCAATCTAGGCCCATGGCCCGGAATTGGCAACCCTGATGATTATCTGGTGGGGGGCTTGACTGCGGTTCCTGAACCCATCAACTGGGCGTTGGCTGGTTTCGGTTTGCTGTTCGTTGGCGGCACCGCTGGACGTTTCTATTTAGGCCGCCGCCGTTTCGCCACGGCCAGCTAATTTGCATTCAAATAGCAAGCAAGCCCACTGTTTTCACCGTGGGCTTTTTCATTCCTGCAACTTCCGGAACACGAACTTTGCCCGCCCAAAGCGCTTGATTGCTGCAAGCATTTTAGCGGAGCGATGCGGTTGAATCCAGCCTGACCTTAACGCAGAGACGCAGAGAGCGCAAAGGGCCGCAGAGTTTGGCAGACAAACCCGCGCGCACTTTTTGGTGGTTTTACCCGATTCCTCTCCGCGCCGCTCTGCGTCCTCTGCGCCTCTGCGTTTAAGCCGGTTTGCCCTTTTTATTTTCGCTCACGGCACGCCCGGAGGCCGCATCCCACCCATGGTTCCGGACAGCAACTGTTTTTCCTCCGGCAGCAAACTGCCCTGGGTTTGGGCGATGTCCAGAAACCGGGCGGCTTCGTTGGTCTGCCCCGCCGCGCGCAGCAGGACGCCGTAGTAAAGCGCCACGGACGATTGTTCGAGCTGCTCTGGCTTGAGTTTTTGCAACGCGGCGAGTCCCTCCTGGTCCCGACCCTGCAAATGCAGCGCGTAGGCATAGGTGGACACGATGACCGGTTCATTGGTTTTTTGGGCATAAGCTTCCGCCGCCCACAGGCAGGCCTGGGTGAGATTAGTTTTCAGCAACAGCGCCGTGGCCGCCAGATTGTTTTTCAGCGCCGCGTTCTGCGGCGAGCGGGGAAGCTGTTTCGAGTAAAGTTGATACAGGCCGGCCGTGTTGCCGGCGTCAAAATAGAGGCGTTCCAATGTGTCCTGCGCCCAGCGCGCGTCGGGAAATTCCCGGAGAATGCGCCAGAGCAAATCCTCGCGCGCGCGCGGCAACTGCCAGCGGTTCGCCAGTTCCAGCAGCGCCGCCAGGCCGCCCAGCCGTTCGCCCGCCGCGCTCACCGCCGAGCGCCAGTCGCCGTCCGCCAACAGCGGCTCGCCGAGTTCGGTCCACGCGTGGGACGAAAACGCGAGCCGCAGGAAATTCATTTCCCCCCAGTCGCCGCTGGACGTGAGTTTGCGCAGCGCCGGCCAGTTGGTGGTGTTGAGGTAACAATCCACGAAGGCGAGCCGCACCGGTGTCTGGGTCTGGATGCTGGCGGGCAGGGTGCTCAACCAGCCAACGGTGTCGGCCAGATAACCGTTGACCTCCATCCACGTGGCGGTTTGGGCCGCCACCGTCGCGTTGGTCGCCGCGTCCCGGTGCAGGGCATTCAATTGGACGGTCAGCTCGGGACTTTGCAGGCGTTTCAGGATGCCGAGGTGTTGCAGCCGGTCGTTCAAGGTCGCCTGCGCGCCGGCCAGCAATTGGGTCGAATAATCCAGGGCGCCGCCGGCGTCGTTATGCACCAGGCGATCCGCCACCAACGAGCGCAGCGCCGGGGGCCCGAGATTCGTGTCGGTGGAAAATGATTTCAATTTGGCGCGGGCGTCATCGGCAGCGGCGGTGTTGGTCGAGCCAAGCCGGAGGACGGCGAGATTGAGCTGGAACAGCCGGTTGGTCGGCGCCAACTGGCTCGCCACTTCAAAATGGGTTTCCGCCTCCGCCATCCGATGCAGGCTCAAATCCATTTCCGCGGAAACAATGTGAAAGTCCGGCACGTTCGTGGCGGCGGACGCGGACAAATCGTCGAGCACCTGGCTCGTGAGCGGATAGGGCGGGCCTTGATACCGCAGTCCCGCGGAGGCCAGCAGAAGCTTGTTGGTGATGGCGGGGGATAATTTCACCAGCCGCTGGCACCAGTCCAGCGTGGCAGGCGAATGCGCCGCAT
>Ga0224534_1000721_pt1 | contig 19848 bp, 14 predicted proteins | sample 714E12024metaG_FD_172012 | JGI IMG/M metagenome (GOLD analysis project Ga0224534, IMG submission 172012) | Peat soil microbial communities from Stordalen Mire, Sweden - 717 E1 20-24 | ecosystem: Environmental > Terrestrial > Soil > Wetlands > Peat | place: Sweden: Norrbotten County, Stordalen... | reverse complement strand
CCCTGGGGCGGGAATACGTGGAAGCGCTGTCCCGGGGGTTGCGGGGAGGCTGGGTGGACGTGCCGGAACGGCCGGGCAAGGCCGGCGGCGCCTACTGCGAGGGAGTCTACGGCGTACATCCCTTTGTGCTGCTGAACTACCACCAGAACATCGACAATGCCTTCACGCTCGCTCATGAGATGGGCCACGCCATGCACTTCTACTATTCCGGACGGGAACAGCCCTTCATCTATGCCATGCCCACCATCTTCACGGCAGAGGTGGCCTCTACGGTGAACGAGACCCTGCTGGTGGAGCACCTGCTGCAGACCGTCAGCGACCGGCAGCGCCGGCTCTACCTGCTGGGCCACTATCTGGAACTGATCCGGGGCACCATCTTCAGGCAGACCATGTTCGCCGAATTCGAGAAGACCGTTCACGAAAGGGCAGAGTCCGGTGAGGCCCTGACCGGGAGTTACTTCCAACAGGTCTACCGCCAACTGAATCTGGATTACCATGGCCCCGTCATGACGGTGGACCCGGAGATCGACCTGGAGTGGGCGCGCATTCCCCACTTCTATAATGCCTTCTACGTCTACAAGTACGCTACTGGCCTCTCGGCTGCCGTCGCTCTCGCCCGGGGCATCATGGAGCATGGCAACCTTGCTCTGGCACGCTACCTGGACTTTCTCAAACAGGGTAGTTCCGGCTATTCCCTGGACCTGCTCCGTCTCGCGGGGGTGGACATGTCCCGTCCGGAACCGGTCAACCAGGCGTTGGAGCGCTTTGGCCAACTGCTGGAGGAGATGGAGCGGAGCTTCTGAGCAATCCGTGACCAACAAAAGCTAAACGGTTTTACGTGAAAATGCCCGGGGGCAACACATACCCGGGCTTTATTATTTTCACGATGGCTGTCTCCATGCACAGGAACAAATAGACATAGTTAGCCAATGGTTGATAATTGATAGAATTATTATCGTACTGCAACAATATTTCCATATGCTTATAAAACATGGAAAACAAGGCAATAATAGCAAAGATACAAGCGGCACCGGGCACTCTCCTGGCGGGGGCGCCGGTGCATGTCTGCACTAGCTAGAGAGATGGTGAGGTTAATTATGAAGAGACTTAGAACGCTTGGAGTTGCCCTGTTGCTTTTTGTCTGGGCAATCGCCTGGCCAGGCCAGGCATACGCATACTTTGCGGAAGATGGCTTTGCCCCCTTCTGGAATCAGAGCACCTCAGTGAATCAGGCATCTACGGAGCAACCAGCCAGGACTGCTGTCCCTGTATCGATGCCAGGCGAAGCAGAGCGCACTCATCTGGTGGCTGCCGGAGAGACATTGTGGTCTCTGGCCAGGTATTATCATGTCGACTTGGCACGGCTGACATCTGTCAACAAGATCAGCGACCCCACCTGTCTCAGCGTGGGCCGGGAGTTGATCATCCCGGGTGGGGGAGCACAGCAGCCGGAGGCCTACCATGAGGCTGACAGAGGCGGGGCCGGGCCACTCCTGGAAGTGCCAACCCAAAGCCAAAGCCCGCAGCTTGACGGTTCGGTTTCCTATGGGCTGGACATCGCCAGAGCGATCGCCGGCATCATGAGGGTGGAGTCGCGCTGCAACCCGTACACTATCTATGACAACGCGACTAGGGAGTCATACAGTTTCACCAACCTGAACGAATACCTGGCTACTGGAGGGCGACTCCGGGCTGCCGGCCACGACATCGACATGGGCCTGATGCAGATCAACTCGGCCAATGGAGTCAGCCTCGAACAGGCAGTTGATCCGGGTTTCGCCATCAACTGGGCAGCCAACTACCTGCAGAATGTCTATAGGCAGACAGGCAGCCTAAATACGGCAATCAGGGCCTACAACGGGGGGACGGGCGGTATAGACCTTCCGCAGACTTATGTTTATCTGACCAGAGTGTTGAAGGCCGAGACGAGCTTGCCGTCATTCGCTCCGAGGCAGGTGACCCTGGTGGTCCGAGATCGGAATAGCAACAATGCGGGATGTGCTCCATCAGCGCTCGTGTGAACCAGACAGGGATAGGTCATTAGCTTCGCTCGGACGTGGGTTTTAGAGCGCTCTCCGGGACAAATGCCAAGCGGGCTCTTATTTAGAGAGTCCGCTATTCTTCTTTCCCGGTTGCGATATTCCTTCAGCAGATTCGTCCCACCCCCTTGTGGGGTGGGTTCAACTGGGTCTTGGCTTCAGCGGGGATTGCTTTTCCCCGCTGAAGCTTAGAGCCAGTTAACTAGGGGCGTAGCCGCTCTTATTCCACCGCTTCTAGGAAGCGGGGGCATTAGAGCGGGCAGCCATCTGTGATGAAAGGGGTAGTTTGCCGAAAGGCGATCCCCCCGGACGTACAATAGACTCTTTTTATGGTATTATAGGAGCAACCGCAGTGATCGTTGAACAGGGCTCGGTGAAGTCATTACAAACGGCTATATAAAAATCACAATATAGCAAAAAAATGAAAGGGGTGATTGCAGTGAAGATCTATTATGAACAGGATGCGGATCTCAAGTACCTGGAAGGAAAGACTGTCGCCGTTATTGGATACGGCAGCCAGGGGCACGCCCAGTCTCAAAATTTAAGGGACAGCGGTGTGCGCGTCCTGGTTTCTGACGTACCGGGGAGTGTTAACTGGGAAAGGGCAGTTGCCGCCGGATTCGAGCCATTATTAGCGGCAGAGGCGGCAGCCCAGGCAGATATTATTCAGATATTAGTTCCGGATGAAAAGCAGGCCGCCCTTTACCGTTCCGATATCGCCCCCAATCTCAAGCCGGGTAAGGCCCTGGTTTTTTCACACGGGTTTAATATTCACTTTGGACAGATCGTTCCTCCCAAGGACATCGACGTCTTCATGGTGGCGCCCAAGAGCCCGGGGCACCTGGTGCGCCGCATGTACGAGGAGGGAGTCGGGGTGCCGTCGCTGGTCGCAGTGCAGCAGGATTACTCCGGCAAGGCCAAGGAGATTGCCCTGGCTTATGCCAAGGGGATCGGCTCCACTAAAGCCGGCGTGCTCGATACCACCTTCAAGGAGGAGACCGAGACTGACCTGTTCGGGGAACAGGTGGTGCTCTGCGGCGGAATCACCGAGCTGATCAGGGCCGGTTTCGATACCCTGGTGGATGCCGGCTACCAGCCGGAGAGTGCCTACTTCGAATGCCTCCACGAGTTGAAGCTGATCGTCGACCTGATCTATGAGGGCGGTATCAGTTGGATGCGTTATTCAATCAGCGATACTGCTGAATATGGTGATATTACAAGGGGTAAACGCATCATCACCAAAGAAACCCGTGCAGAGATGAAGCGTATTCTTGAAGAGATCCAGAACGGAAGTTTTGCCCGCGAGTGGCTGCTTGAAAACCAGGTCGGACGCCCCGTGTTTAACGCCATACAGAAAAAAGAAGCAAACCACACGATAGAAGTTGTCGGGAAAAAACTGCGGTCGATGATGCCCTGGCTTAGGAAAGTGGATATGTGATCGTTCTGTTGAACAAGTACCAGGGCGGACCGGAAGGTCCGCTCTTTAAACATGCCAGCACGAATGGCTGCATGGGGCTCTCTGATCCAACTTCGGTCATCTTTGACGGGACGAATGGATCAAAGGGAGGGCTGGCTGTCTGGCCTGATCGAGAGTTATCTGAAATGTTAACGGTCGATGCGTGCCAGGCCAAAACAATCTGGCCCAATTGCTGAACTGCCAAAGGTGCTGTACAAAAATATTTTATAGAGAGGGGCATGGCAAATGAGAGTCATCGGCATTGAGGGAAGCCCGCGCAAGGGAGGCAATACGGATACGCTGGTGGAGAGGATCCTCGCAGGGGCGGCGGAGGCGGGAGCGGAAACCAAGGTCTACCGGCTCAACGAACTGAATATCAGAGGGTGTCAGGCCTGCAACTATTGTAAGACCCATGACCACTGCCGGCAGAAGGACGATATGACCCCGATCTATGCCGACCTGATCGCATCCGACGGTATCGTGATCGGCACGCCCATCTACATGGGGTATCTGTCCGCCCAGACCATGTTGTTCGTGAACCGGCTCTATGCCTTTTTCAACCCTGGTAAACCCAGCCCGGTGCCCCCCGGGAAGAAGGCCGCCCTGGTCTTCTCATCCGGAGGCGGCGATGAGGCCGGTTACCGGAAAGCGTTGGAGTCGTTCGGCCAGATCCTCAGCCACCTGTTTGGGGTGGATGTGAGAGGGATCGTGGGCGGCGGCGGCAATAATGAGGCCGGAGCGGTGAAGAACAATCAAGATCTGTTGGACAAGGCCTTTGCTCTCGGCAAAGAATTGGCCGGATAGATGCAGAGAGGCGCATCTTGCAAGAGGGCGGACCGACTGGTCCGCCCTCTTGAATAACCATAAAGGCCTTGGAGAAAATGCAGGAAAATATTGATCTATGTTGAAATGGTTGAGAAGCAGATAGGGTTTCCCGGGGGAGGGGACTAAAAACATGGCAACGCTCGGTTGCGTTGTAGACGTAGAAACTACAGGCTTCGGGGCGACAGATGAGGTTGTAGAGATTGGCCTGGTTTTATTCGCCTTCGAACGGCAGAGCGGTCAGGTATTGGGGATCGTCGAAGAGTATGCGGGACTGAGGGAGCCTGGTTGTGCCATTCATCCAGGCGCCTTATGCGTTCATGGGTTGTCCAATGATCATTTACGGGGTATGCGTATCGATGTTATGCGGGTAGAGGATATTCTGTTCCGGACGGAACTCCTCATTGCACACAATGCTGCTTTTGATGCGCGTTTCGTCGTGCCCCTTTTTCCAACTGCCGGAATGAAGCCATGGTATTGCTCCATGAGCGGCGTTGACTGGAGAGCGAAGGGTTTCCAGAGCAGAGGCCTGCAGAACCTGCTCTCCTGGCACGGAATCGAAACCCTGCAGGCACACCGGGCGGTGGAAGACGCCAGAGCCACCCTGATGCTGTTGTCAGTGCTGCAGGAAAGCGGCAGAACCTACCTGCACGAGTTGATCTGGACTGGTCTAATAGTCTAGCGTGGCAAGAGGTGGTCTGATATGTTGACGGTAAGTGCGTTCCAGGCCAGAACAAACCTGGCCCAATTGTTGAACAGGGTGGCCAAAGGAGAATCCATTATCATCACCCGCCGCGGTGTGCGGCCGACGATTATCAAAGATTTTCGCCAATGCAACCGTTTGAACGGATTGTCCGTGCACGAGTTGGCGGAGGAAGGGAGACGGTTCTGATGGCCTTCGTATGACAGTGCTGAGCCTTTTCAAGATATCAAATGCCTGACTCGAAAATCTACGCCGATATTCTGCGCAATCTTCCTGCAGGCCGCGATGTCGTCCTCAGAGAGGAAATCAACCACGGACAAGATCACTTTGGGGATATACTTTTTGCATCTGACGGCAAAATCCAGCATGGCTTCAAAAGCTGCCTCCCCGTAGTGGGATCGGCATAATGACTGATACTCATTTTTGTTCTTCGCAATCATGCTGATGGAAATAGAATCCACCAACCCCGCCAACCGGGGAGTGATGTCTTCGCCGCAGATCAGGTTGGCCTGGCCGTTGGTGTCGATGCGGATAGGCTTATCAAATTGCTGCTTCAGTTGCTTGCAAATTTCAATAACATCGTCAGTACGGGTCATGGGCTCCCCGAAACCACAGAAAACAAATTCCCTATACTTGGCAATATCCCATTTCCGGATGTCTGCAACAACCTGATCGACGGTTGGTTCCTGTTCGAGCCAGAGATTAGTTCCGCTGCCGACACCGTCCCGGTTGTTTCTAATGCAAAAAGAGCAGCGATTGGTGCAGCGGTTGGTAACGTTGATGTACAGCGAATTCCCCACCTCATAGGTGATGGTTGGCGACATCTTCCTCATCCTTCACAAAAAACTTTTTATTCTTATACTCTTAGATTGTTATATGTCATGTCTGGGGCTGTCAGGTAAAGTTGCTCAACAGCCTGATGTAATCTTTGCGACCTTGCAGAGAGTTTACCAATTTTTCGTCAGCAGTCCAGAAAAGGCACTGTCCAATATCAGATTCTTTTACTGTCAACTCTGACACTGCCAGGTAGGCAGCATCGTAGAGAGTCGATAGATTTTCTGCCACGCTGATACTCCAGGCCTGATTCCAAAGATCTTCTGCCTCAGCGTAAATGGAGAATCTCAGATTGCAAAAGTTACGCCAAGCAGCCTCTGCCTCGTATGAATTAATTTCCTTTCTGGCTACCTTCTGGCGTAGGACGCTGCCGATTTCTGCCCAGGCAAAGCTTGGCAAGACAACAACCTGGTTGTTTTCAAAGATTCTTTCCAACAATTGAGCGGCCAACTCGCTCTCTTCTTCCAAGGTCAGAACCTTAATCAGCACGCTGCTATCGAGACAGACATGATCGCTCATCGCCGTTTGCCCTCTCGCAACTCCCGAATCAGGGGCACCGAATCGGGTTGATATCCCCTGGCTGCCATTTGTTGTCTTAATTCCGCCAGTTCCTTAAGCGTTTTCTCCCGTTCAGCCTTGATCAGATACTGCTTGGCGGCTTCAAGCTTTTTCACCATCTCTTCATAAGCAGACGATTCTACAATGTAGGCAACGGGCTTGGACCTCTGCAAGATCACTGCAGGTTCACCCGTCTGTATTATGCGGGCGATAATCTTGCTGGCATTCTGGCGGATATCGGTTATGTTGGCAATCTGCATCTTGAACCATCCTTTCTATAGCATTGCTGTTAATAGTATATCATATTGAAGGGAAATAAACATATTCTGTAAAAAACTTATGCTGCCTCTGCTCTCTGATCCGTTCCTACCATGCAGGCAGGAAAATGATGCTCGATGATAGAACTGGTGGCGAAGAAAGAGTTAGATCGAGACCAGCATTATATTCAAGCAGATCCAATTCAGGAGATTCCGGATATGTCGAAAATATTTAGCGAATTGCTGGATTATGACAAGACGATTATCGGCGTGGACGAACTGCAGAAGATCATAGGAGAGCCCGACTACTCCACCTTTCAGCGCCAGGTAGAGCAGTTGGCGCAGGGCGGGGCGCTGGCGCCGGTGAGATCATCCGGAACGAACGGAAGATTGCCGCCCCTGTCCAACCGATACCGCATCATCAGGCCCCCGGAGGACTATACTGCATGCCTGCCGGCGATCCGCCTGCTCAACCCCGCCCTGAATATCGCCGGTTACCTGAACAATCCGGCGCTCTACCGGAAGCATGAGGTAATACTGAAGGGTCTGAACCACTGCCTGTGGTATACACCGGAGCTACTCAAGGAACCGATGTCCCGCAAAGAACGCTCCTTCTCCCTGTGGAGCCGGGAGAAGCTGTTGGACGAGCACCGCGCCCTGATTGGCGAGATCTTGAAATTCAACGGTCTTAATGAGGATTTGCTGAACTGCTACGATACTCCGGAGCCGTTTTTCGAGTACGTGCATACCCGCTCTGGGCAGATGACCGTACTCATCCTGGAAAACAAGGACACCTGGTACACCTTCCGAAAGCTGATGCAGGGTACCGGCAAGGGCGTGATTGCCGGCAAGCGTGTTGATGTGCTGATCTATGGTGAGGGCAACAAGATCACCAAGCGCGGCGCCCTGGATGAGTACAACGCCGGCATGCTCCGGGGCAGAGCCGGGCAGGCCGGGGAGTTTCTCTATTTCGGTGATCTCGATCAGGAGGGGATCCGCCTCTTTTTTCGGACGCGGGAGGCTAACCCTGGTCTGGATATCAGACCGTTTGCCGGGATCTACCTGGTCATGCTCAAACTGGCCGCGGGCGTGGAGCTTCCGAAATCGCTCGATAAAAGAGGAATTTTAGCCCCGGTGACAGAATTTGCTGACATGTTGGGATTGAGCGGGCCCGAATCGCGGCTGGGATTTCTGAAACAGGGCCGCTACATCCCGCAGGAGATCGTCAACTACCAGGTGGTATCCGGTATCCTGAGCCAGTAGTGGGGAGACGTGCGATGGACGGGCGGAGTCTCGAATTCCTCGAGGACTTTGAAAAAAGAATGCAGATCGTGGCCGCCATCGACTCCATCGTCAACCGCGTCAACCGGAACATGGAGCTGGAGCGGTTGTTTGAACCGGGACAGCTTGACAACATCATCCTCTCGGTGCTGGTTTTTATCATGGAGCGGACGCTCGCCGAGGACGAGGAGTGCACGGTGGATAGCATCACCGGCTTCATGAGCGGGATCATGCCTGCTTACGGGCTCGACCTGCCATGGGAGACCGTGCGCCGGGTTGCCGAATACGTGATCAAGGAGATCTTGCAGAACGGCGGAGAGGCAAGATACTACCCGGTGATGAGATATGGAACGGGTATGATCCAGACCCGCATCCGATTGATCGACGACAGGCTCAGGGAGAGCGACCGGGGCTATGTGACAGACTACCAACTCACTGATCAGGGGTATGATCTGTTGTTCAGGACCAAGGAGGTCGATCAGGAGATCAGCTTCACCATCGAAGAGCTGAAGCTGCGCGAGCTGATCAAACGCAAGAACTACCGGAAGGCCATCGGGCAGAGCAGCAACCTGCTGCAGATGGTCAGGCAGAAGCAGAACGACATGCGCCAGTTCCTGCAGAAGATCAGGGGCAATATCTACGAGGTGGACATTCGCGAGTTCGAGCGGCTGGTCGACAGCACCTACACCCTGCTGGAGGAGGAATACGGCCTCATGAACGAGATCCGGAGGATGATCCTGCTCTCGGAGGAGCGCCTCAAGGCAGAGGAGGAGACCCGGGGCAGCCTGGATGAAGCGATGAAGCGGGCGCGGTCGGAGATCGCCGTGATCAGGAGGAACATCAATACCACCATCAGCGAGCAGAAAAATCTGATCCTGGAGCGCCACAACCTGTCCCGGATCTACAGGGAGACGATTGCGGACTCCTTCTCCCTGTCCCTGGCCCGCAACTTCGATTTCGAGCAGGTGATCCTGGCGCCGCTGGAGCGCTGCGACGAGATGTTCGTTCCCTCCCTGTGGAAGCTGCTGAACCCCCTGTTCAGACCGAACCCCGACAAGAACCTCAACCTGCTGTCGCTGTATGAGCGCCAGTCCCGTCTCAGGCAGGAGGATGTAGATGCCGGGGGAGTGCTCATCGAGCAACTGGGAGAGGATGTCGAACTCCGGAGGATCAGACAGTTGAACGATGCCAACACGGAGTTCATCCGCAGTCTTTTAGAATATGCAGCCGGGAACAGGGCCGGATTCAGGTTCAGCGAGTGGTTCACACACCTGAAGTCTCAGGAGGGCGTCTTCAACCGGCTGATCGGCGACGACCTGATCTTCAAGTCGATGCTGAAGCTCTACGACCTGCGCCTGATCGATATCGCGGCCTGGAAGGCCCAGCACGACGATCTGGTGGCCAACGCCACCGGGGAGTTGGACGTTGGCTTCTGCCTGTGCTGTATCGAATACAACCGGCCGGATCTGTACGGGATCGGGAGTCTGGAAGTCTGGAAACCGGACGAGAGCGTGCTTGAGGCAGAGATCCGGTTCCGCCAAGGTGATGTTGAGTTCAGCAAGCACGTCGCCATCAGCGATTTTCTGATCGAGGTGAGCTTCTAAATGGGCGCCCTGAACACGGCGATCAGGATCTTCAAGAAGTTGTTGGAAAAGGGGCAGTTGGACCGGGAGAGCGACGGCGACCTGTTTCTGGAGTTTCAGAGCGCCGAAGTCCGGTCGTTCCTGGTGGAGTTCGAGTCGGAGCTGGAGTTCAAGATCGTCGAGGCCTACAATACCCTGTACCTGGCGCCCGACAGCGGGAACAGCCTGCTGGGCTTCATCGCCAAGGATTTTCGGGAATGGATCGCCTCGGATGCCAGGCTCGCCGATGCCTACCTGCTCTGTTATATCGCCATGTTCATCTGCTACCTGTTCTATGGCGGCAAGAACCGCAATCCCAAGCAACGGGAGTTCCTGAGGATCGGCAGGCTGATCGAGGAACTGGACCGGCGCTTTGGCATGGCCCTCACAGACGGTGATCAGGCGGGGGCGATCGAGGAGAGATACGCCCTCAATTTTGTCAGGATGGCGGAGTTATGGGAGAGCAAGCAGAATTACGAGGAGAAGGGGCGCAAGACCAAGGCCGGTACCATCCTCACCGCCTGCCGGCTGCTGGAGCGGGAGGGCCTGCTCAGACTGGTAGAGGAAGATCGGGAGATTCGCACCACCACCAAGCTGGACGACCTGATGCTGGGCTACTATCTGAAGGACAGCAGAGTCGAGGAGATCAACGAACTGTTCAGAGGAGGGGCGACGGATGCCCAGGATTAACCGGATCAGGGTGATCAACTTTTCTTACAACAACGATTCCCGGCACATCCTCGACGAGACCTTCAACTTTCACGGCGGCGAGAACGCTCTCCTGAACCTGGCCAACGGCGGGGGCAAGAGTGTGCTGGTGCAACTGTTCCTGCAACCGGTGATCCCGAACGCCAAGATCCAGGGCCGCAACCTGGCGGGCTTCTTTCACAAGAAGAGGCTCCCGGCCTACATCATGATCGAATGGAAGCTCGATGACGCCGGCGGTTACCTGGTGACCGGCGTGGCGATCGTTTCTGTGGAGGCGGGAACCGAGGACGAGAAGAGCCGGATCAGGTATTTCACCTTCACCTCTAAATATACCGGGGCCAATCCCTTCGACATCGCCAACATCGCCGTGGTCAGCAGGAGGGGCAGTGTCCTGGATGTGCTGCCCTTCCGGGAAGCCAGGGATATGATGGGGGACCGGGAGCGAAAGGACCAGTTCAACTTCGGATATTATCACGAGGATGAGGGCGACCGGTATCGAAAATATCTGGCTGGGTTTGGCATCGTCCAGGACGAATGGCGGAACATCATCGCCAGGATCAACGACAGCGAGGGCGGCATCGAGGAGATCTTCCAGAAATACAAGAACTCCGGCCAGTTGCTGAACGAATGGATTATCAAAACCGTGGAGCGGGCGATGTCCAGCAACCTTTCCGAGGCCTCCCGGCTGGAGGAGATGCTGAGTGGCCTGGTGCGGGAGGTGATCGAGAACGAGCGCTTCATCGTGGAGAAACAACTGCTGGCCGGTTTTCTGGACCGGTTTGGGGAACAACTCGGTCTGCTGGACGGCCTGCTGAAGGGGCTCGAGGAGCAGGGCCGGCTGGCCGGCAGACTCTCTGCCCTGCACGCCTACCTGGCCTCCGGGGCGAGAGCGCTCCTGGAGCGCTACGAGGAGAACGAACAGGGGATCGTCGCCTGCAGGGCGGAGGAGCAGCGCCTGCAACTGGAGGAGCGCTCGGAGGACTATCTCCGGAAAGGGGCGGCGCATGAGCAGACCGTCCAGAGGCTGGCGGCAATCGAGGCCGCCGGCCGGGAGACGGAGACGGCCCTGCAACAGGCTGAAAGACAGTCCAAGATCCTGCGGGCGGCCCGGATCGCCGGGGAGATCGCCCAGAAGAAGGCGGAACTGGCGGGGATCGAGGAGCAGTTGGCGGCAGCCAGGGAGCAGGGTGATACCGACGGCCGGTTGCGCAGTTTGGAGTATTCCCTGAGGGTGCTGTACGAGAGCAGGCTGGGCGATCTTGCCAAGGTCCGGTCCCGCCTGGGCGCCGACCGGACTGACCGTGAGGGGCAGGCGCAGGCGGCCGGCAAGGAGTTGCAGGAGGTCGACCGGGAGCGGAGCCTGCTCGATGCGGAGCGTGGTGGGCTCGAGGAGCGCTGGAGCAATTTTCAGAAAGAAGAGCGGGAGATATTGCGGCGGCTCGGCCTCGACCTGAGGCGGAACCTGCTGGGCGAGCTGGATGCGGCAGAGGCGGCGAAGACCCGGGTGGCGCTGGAGCGGGCGCGGGACGGCCTGGCCGGGGAGCGGTCGGGACTGAAAGCGGAAAGGGAAGCAGGAGCGCAGCGCTGCCGGGTGATCGACGGCGAGGAGCGAGACCTCCGGGCGGCCAGCATAGAGGAGAAGGCGGCCCTGACTGGGCTTGACCGGGAAATAGCCCAGTACGAGCAGGAAGAGCGGGCAATCGAAGCGATCCTGAACCGGTACGGCCTCGCTCCGGAACTGAGGTTTGACCAGGAGCGCCTGGCGGCAGACTTCGGGAAGTTGCTGAAAGACCTGGGCGCCAGGCGGGACGAGACGGTCAGTGCCCGGGACGAGGCGGCGGAAGCGCTGCGCTCCCTCCGGAACGGGATGCTGCATATCCCGCCGGAATGGGCGGAGTTGCTGGCCAGGCTCGATATCGAGTACGACACGGGCGAATCCTACCTGCGCAACCAGCCGCCGGAGATCCGCCAGCGGCTGCTCGAGGGCAACCCGGTCCTGCCCTACACCTTCATCATGTCGGGGGCGGATATCGACCGGGTGGCGAGCGCGGCCGGCGGCATGACGGCGCGCCGGGTCATTCCCCTGATCGCTTACGAGGACCTGGGAATGACCCTGGAGAGCGAGGGACGGCTGGCCAGAACGGGAGAAGGAGTCGCCTTCGTCTGTCTCTATGAGGGCCGGGTATTCGACAGCGACAGCCTGGCGGAACTGGTAGCGGAGTTCGAGCGCCGGAGAGGCGCCACTCTGGAGCAGCATGACCATTACGCCGATGCTTATCAGACGGCGGTGTCCGATCGGGCAGCCTGCAGCAGGTTCTCATACGGGGCGGGTCACCACCGGAAGTTGGAGCAGCAGCGGGATCAATGCGCTAGGCGCCGGCAGGATCTGCAAGACCGGATCGCCGGACTGGCAGAGGAGAGAGACCGGCTGGCAGGCAGGGACGGAGAACTGGGGCAGAAACTGGAGCAGTTGCAGGCTGCCCTGCGGCAAGCAGAGGAGAGGGCGGCCGCTTTTGCCGGCCTGGTCGCCAGGGAGGAGCAATACCAGGCCTGCTGTACGAGGTTGACCACGGTTCTGGACCAGGTTGCCGCCCTGAAAACCAGGAAGCTGATGCTGGAGCGCAAACTGTCAGGCCTGCAAAAGGAGGCCCAGGGGCTGGCACAGGAGATCTGGCGACGGGATCAGGAGTGGCAGGAAGCTGAGCAGCAGTACCGCATCTACCGGGAGGCGCCGGCAGCGGAGAGGGTGGACGGCAGCATCGAAGACCTGGAGCAGCGGCTGAAAGCCTTGAAAGAGCAGTACAGCGGGGACATCAGGCAGCTTGAGGAGCGCAAGCGCCAACGGGAGACGGAGTACGCCGTCAAGCAGAAGGAGTTGCGCAAACTCGGCCTTGAGGAGCGGGAGTATGCCGGCGCTGTCTGCGACGAGCAGGCTGAGGAGCGGATCAGCGAGGAACTCGCCGGCCTGGTGAGGCAGCAGCAGGAGAACCAGGTGGAGTTGAAGCAGGCGATCAGGGAAGAGGCATCGGCCGGCACCTACAAGAAGAACGCCCTGGAAGAGGTACGCAGGCTGGGGGTGGAGGCGCCCCTGTCTCCCGCAGAGATCACCGGCGATTTCGAGGGGCGGCGCCGGTTGGCGCGCCGGCGCCTGAAAGAACTGGATGAGGACAACAACAGGATCGTCAGGCAGAAAGATGAGTACAGCAGATTACGGGAGCGGATCGAGCAGGCGATTGGTCCGGGAACGATCGAACCGGAGAGCGGTTTTACCCCCGAGCCGGATGTGGGCGCCCAGACTAACAGTCTGGAGCAGTTCTTCCGCCGGTTGAAAGATGACAACAGGAACGCCGCGGCCGGGCTCAGGGAGCGGTACCTGGGGCTCAAGGCCGAGTACCGGGACCGACAGAACCACAACATCGACAACATCTTCAAGGGCCTTGACCCGCTGTGGGAGCGGACCGGCCTGGAGTTCGACGGTTTCTTCTACCTCTACGAACGGATGAAAATCCATGCGGAAAAACTGGGCGAGTTGATCACCCTGTATGAGAACCAGTTGGCCAACCTGGAGCGCAACAAGAAGGACATGGTGCAGCAGAGCTTTCTGCATGGCAGGAGGATCTGTGAGGAGATCCAGCGGATCTCCGACAACTCCAAGGTGCGCATCCAGGGCCGCACGAGAGCGGTGCAGATGCTGAAGATCGAGATGCAGCACGACACCGACGAGGCCTCCCTGCAGCGGATGGCGCAACACATCGAGGAGAGCGTCAGCGCGGTGCGTGAAGAGACGAGACTGGCGAAGCGGGAGGATGAGATCGCCAAGACCATTGCTAGGCGGATGTCCGGCCGCGAAATGCTCAACGTATACCTGGGCAATGCGCACATCCCCATCAGCGTGTTCAAGATCGATCTGAACATGCAGAACAGCCACCTGAAGCTCTGGGAGGACGCTGTGCGCGAGAACTCGGGGGGCGAGAAGTTTGTGGTCTTCTTCTCCGTCCTGTCTGCCCTGATGGCCTATACCAGGGCGCGGGCGATGGAAGAGGCGGGAGCGGATGCCGAAGCTGACACCCGCGTGCTGCTGATGGACAACCCCTTTGGGCCGATCTCCTCGGAGCATTTGCTGGGCCCGCTGTTCGAGATCGCCCGAAAACACCGCACCCAGCTCATCTGCCTGTCCGACCTCAAACAGAACTCCATTATGAACTGCTTCAACCTGATCTACATGCTCAAGGTGCGATCCGCCGCCATCGGCGGCAACGAGTACCTGAAGTTCGAGGAAGTGATCCGGGACGAGAGCGCCATCAAGGATGATGAGCGCCTGGAGAAGGCGGTGTTCCGGACCTCGGAGGTCAAGCAGTTGGCGCTGTTTGATGAGGGGTGAGGGATGATGCCCTTGGAGAACATTAAATGCTCCGACTAAAATGGCTTACTGAAAAGCTTTATAGTTTAAAAGGAATATGGTGAATAAGAGCGAAAATTAGGGAGGTATGTTTGTATCAGGAGATTGAAGGACAATATCCAGCGGAAATTGATCTATTCAACTGGGTCTTGGTTTCAGTGGGGGATTGCTTTTCCCCCACTGAAGCTCATGTACTCCGCATTCTTAAGGCCGGGCTCTAAGCCCGGATGCGGAGGAAGCGGGGGCATTAGAGCGGGTAGCCATCGGTAAAGATGATTTCAGGGAGAGTGGGACATGATGGGTACAGAGACGATGAAGTCGGAAAAGATGGATCTGCGCTCTCTGGATGTCAGCGCCGAGAACCGGGCGAGGCTGAAGCAGTTATTTCCTGGAGTATTTTTGGAGACGCGAAATGAGAAAGGCGAACTGGTCGAAAGCATCGACTTTGAGAAGCTCAGGGCCGAGTTGGGCACTTTCAGCGATATGTTCGAGAGCCGCCGGGAACGCTATGGCATGGACTGGCCGGGCAAGAAGGACTGCCTGAAGATCATCCAACAGCCATCTATCGGCACCCTCAAACCCTGCAGGAAGGAATCGGTCAACTTCGACAGCACCGAAAACCTCTTTGTCGAGGGTGACAACCTGGAAGTGCTCAAGCTGCTCCAGAAATCTTACTACGGCAGGGTCAAAATGATCTACATTGACCCACCCTATAACACTGGCAGAGAGTTCATCTACCCAGATAATTATACTGAATCATTGAATACATACCTAGCATATGCTGGATTAGTTGACGATGAGGGGAAGAGGTTCTCTACCAACACCCCCAACGAGGGCCGGTTCCATACCAAGTGGCTGAATATGATGTATCCCCGGCTTTATCTGGCTCGTAATTTACTCCGGGAAGATGGAGCCATTTTTATATCTATTGACGATAACGAGGTATATAATCTGCGCCTCTTGATGAATGATATTTTTGGAGAAGAGAATTTTATTGCCACTGTTATTTGGCAAAAGGTATATTCGCCTAAAAATTCTGCGCGTTTATTTTCTGAAGATCACGATTATATTCTTGTCTATGCTCGTAATGCTGTTTCTTGGACTCCAAATTTGCTTCCAAGAACTGCTGAAGCAGATGCGCGATATGAAAATTTGGATAATGACCCCAGAGGAGATTGGAAACCAGGAGATCTGACAGCACGAAATTATTATAGCGAGGGTCAATATGAGGCAATAAGTCCAAGCGGCAGACGCTTTAAAGCTTCTATTGGTAGGTACTGGGTTGTAAAATCTGAAAAGTTTTTAGAATTGGATAAGGATCGCCGTATCTGGTGGGGTCCGCATGGCGATAACATGCCGGCAATCAAGCGCTTTTTATCAGAAGTCAAACAGGGTATTGTGGCTCAGACATTATGGAAATATGAAGAAGTAGGACATACTCAGGAAGCAAAAAAAGAGCTGCTGGAATTCGTTGGGTTTGAATATACGGATAATGTGCTCGACACTGTTAAACCGACGCGATTGCTGCAGCGAATAATTCAATTGTCCACTACTGTATCCGAAAATGATATAGTACTTGACTTTTTTGCCGGAAGCTCCTCGCTGGCGCATGCGGCTATAAAACAAAATAATGAGGATAGCGGCAACAGAAAATTTATCTGCGTGCAGTTGCCTGAACTCTTGCCGATAGCTGAAACAAAATTAAAAACCATAGCTGACATCGGCAAGGAACGCGTCCGGCGTGCTATCAAAAAGATTGACGAGGAACAAAAAACCAAAATCAAGGGAGCCGGGAATCAGTTGCCCGGGTTCGAAGATGAGCAGCCGCAACTCGATCTCGGTTTCAAGGTGTTCAAGCTTGATCGCTCCAACTTTAAAATCTGGGACGGTTCCAACGCTGAGGCATCGGAAAAAGAACTGATCCAGCAACTCCAGCTTCATATTGATCACATCGATCCGGCTGCTACTCCGGAAGATATCCTCTATGAGCTCCTCCTGAAATCCGGCTTCGTGCCCACGCAAAAAGTGGAAAAACTCACCATGGCTGGCAAGACGATCTTCTCCATCGCCGAGGGAGCCTTGCTGATCTGCCTGGAAGGGGAGATCACTCGCGAGCTTGTTGAGGCCGTGGCCGAAGCAGCACCCAGGCAGTTTATCTGTCTAGACGAGGGTTTTGGGGGCAATGACCAACTCAAGGCCAACGCAGTACAGACATTTGCCGCCCGCAATCAGAGCCGGGAAAAAGCTGATCAGATCGTCTTCCGGACTGTGTGAGGAGGCATCAGATATGAATGATGTAAGAGATAAAAAAGGCGACAATTTGCCGACGAATGGCCGGATTATGTTATACCAGACCGAGGATGGCCGTCAACGGATCGAGGTGCGGCTGGAAAATGGAACTGTCTGGTTGACTCAGGATCTGATGGCCGATCTATTCCAGACCACACCCCAGAACATCACTATCCATATTCGTAATGTATATCGCGAAGGCGAACTAACTGGGGGCGCAACTTGTAAGGAATACTTACAAGTTCGATATGAGGGCAGACGGAAGGTACAGCGGAAATTTAAGTTTTACAACCTGGACATGATCATCGCCGTGGGCTACCGGGTTCGTTCCTATCGGGGCACTCAATTTCGCCAGTGGGCGACAGAGCGGCTGCGGGAGTATATCGTCAAGGGGTTCGTGCTGGATGACGAGCGACTGGCAGAGCCGGGCGGAATTGACTATTTTGATGAACTGCTTGACCGGATCCGGGCGATCCGTGCCTCGGAGAAACGCTTTTACCAGAAGATTCGAGACATCTATACCCTTAGCGCTGATTATGATCCGAAACATCCGATAACCCAGGAGTTTTTTGCTACGGTGCAAAACAAGATGCTCTATGCTGCCACTGCGATGACGGCAGCGGAGATTATCAGTTCCCGTGCCGATGCCTCGAAGCCCAATATGGGGCTTACCACATGGAAGGGAGCAGGCCGTGGACGCAATATTGCAAAGCAGGATACGGAAGTTGCTAAAAACTATCTTGATCATGACGAGATAAAAATATTGGAACTACTGGTCAACCAGTACCTGGACTTTGCTGAATTGCAGGCGCGTCAAGGCAAGATCATGTATATGGTTGGCTGGAAAGCCAAGCTCGATTCTTTTTTAAAACTCAATGACCGGGATATTCTGACTAGTGCCGGAAAGATATCTGCAGAAATGGCCAAGGAGCTCGCCACTGCGGAATATGACAAGTTTGTGGAGCGCAGGATGATGATCGAAGCGGATCGGGTGGATGAGGAACTCCGTAAGGCTATCAGGATGCTTACGGGAGGGGAAGATAAATGAAGCTTAAATTTGATTCTAACCTGGAATACCAATTAGAGGCGATTCAGGCTGTAACCGACCTCTTCGAGGGGTTGCCACCGAAACAGGGACAGTTTGAGTTGAGTATTGAAAAGCATGATGGAACGCTCTTTAACGATCTGGGAGTAGGCAATCAGTTGGTGTTGGAAGAAGACCAGATCCTCAAAAACCTTCACATGGTTCAGGAGCGTAACATCATTCCCAAACCCCGTTTTCTTATTGAAGCGGAGGATACCTACCCGTTTCCCAACTTCTCTGTGGAGATGGAGACCGGTACCGGCAAGACCTATGTTTACTTGCGCACCATTTTCGAATTGAATCGCAAGTATGGTTTCAAGAAATTTATCGTGGTGGTGCCCACGATAGCTATTCGCGAAGGCGTGCTCTCTTCTATTGACCTGATGAGAGAGCATTTTAAAGGACTTTACGACAATGAGCCGTTCGATCATTTTGTCTACAGCTCCGGTGATCTTTCCAAGGTGCGCCAGTTCGCGGTCAGCAACGGCATTCAGATCATGATCATCAACATCCAGGCGTTTCAAAAGGATGCCGGAGATATTGACGATTATTCCAGATTGACCGATGAACAGCGCAAGAGGCTCAACGTCATCCATCAGGAGCAGGATCGGATGTCCGGTCGTCGGCCGATCGAGTATATCCAAGCCACCAATCCCATCGTGATCATTGACGAGCCGCAGAGTGTGGACAATACTCCCAAGGCCAAACGGTCAATAAAAACTCTGAACCCCCTGTTCTGTCTACGTTACTCGGCCACGCACATCAATCCTTATAATTTGCTCTACAAACTCGATCCGATCAGAGCCTTCGATATGCATCTGGTCAAGCAGATCGAGGTAGCTTCTGTTCAATCAGAAGATAACTTCAACGACATCTTCATCCGTATCGATAGCATCGGATATGCCGCAAAGGCCAAGATTCCTCATGCCAAGGCAACAATTCACATAGACACCAAAAACGGACCCAGGGAAAAGAAAATAATTCTCAGGCAGGGCACGGATATCAGCCAGCAGACCAACAGGCCGGGTTATGACGGTTTTATCGTCACCAACATCTGTGCCGAGAGAGGGCTTGAACATGTGGAATTTGCTAATGGCAAGCTACTCTCGCTTCAGCAGTCAGAGGGTGGCATGGGAGACGAGATTATCAAGGCTCAGATCCGCCAGGCTGTCGAGGAGCATTTCAAAAAGGAACGCAGGTTCAAGGATAGGGGGATCAAGGTTCTGTCGCTGTTCTTTGTCGACAGAGTAGCCAATTACCGCTGGTATGACGAGGATGGCAAACCTCACAAAGGGAAACTGGCTGAGTGGTTCGAAGAGTTTTTCGACGAAATTTCCAAGAATCCGCTCTATAAAGGTCTGCTTCCCTTCAACGTCAATGACCTGCACGATGGCTATTTTTCCGCCGATAAAAAGAAGGGTCAGATTGTTGCCCTGAAAGATACCAGCGGGTCAACCAGGGCCGACGACGATACCTATCAACTGATCATGAAGGATAAGGAGCGGTTGTTATCCCCGGATGTGCCGCTTCGTTTCATCTTCAGCCACACGGCGTTGAGGGAAGGATGGGACAATCCCAACGTTTTTCAGATCTGCTCCCTGCGAGAGATGGGGACTGAGCGGGAGCGACGCCAGACCCTGGGGAGGGGTCTGCGCCTGCCCGTGAATCAGGATGGGGAGCGTATCTATGATGACAGCATCAACAAGCTGACGGTAATTGCCGGGGAATCCTTTCAGGAATATGCCCGAGGATTACAGGAAGATATCGAAAATGACATCGGTGGTGGCTTCAGGTTC
>Ga0224534_1000720_pt1 | contig 19876 bp, 28 predicted proteins | sample 714E12024metaG_FD_172012 | JGI IMG/M metagenome (GOLD analysis project Ga0224534, IMG submission 172012) | Peat soil microbial communities from Stordalen Mire, Sweden - 717 E1 20-24 | ecosystem: Environmental > Terrestrial > Soil > Wetlands > Peat | place: Sweden: Norrbotten County, Stordalen... | reverse complement strand
AGCTGCGAGGCCTGCAAGGCGGAGCACCAGCGCGACGACAACGCCGCCATCAACCTCGCCCGAGCGGCGAGCCTGGGCGCAGTTGGCGCCCCGGTGAAGCGTGGAGCCGAGCATAAGACCGGACCTCGCCCGGCAGCTGGCGAAGACACGCGAAAGGGAGGCTCGGCATCCGCCGAGCCGAACAACTCCGTGAGGAGTGCAGCGTGAGTGGGCTCACCAACGCTCACTCGGCTGCAACGGTGGCTTGTACCGGCTCGTGGCGAGCGTTGGGCTGGCGTTCTTCTTCGGGTTGATCAACGCTTGGATGCTGCTTTTGGGTATCCCGCTCAGCGGAGTACGTCGTTTCACTGCCCGCCTGCGACTTACCCGAACAGGAACGCCTTCCGCCCGCTACCGGCCGGCGGACCGGGCGGCGAGGGCGGTCACCCCGCTTCCTCGGCCACTTCGCCTACCGCTTGGAGGACTTTGAAGCGGCTTCGGGCCATCGCGTGCGAAGCGAGCATGAGCGCTGCGATCGGCCACTCGATGAGGTCGAAGGCGACGAGGGCGACGTTGCCCGCGATGAACAAGATGTCGGCTTCGTCGCGCTTGAGGATCGGGTCAAGGGTGGCGAGCGGGTTCGGCACGCGCCATCCTGAGAACCGCGACGGCGGGTGAGGCCGATTCGTCGTTCGTGCTGGATCTGCTGCCAGCGAGTCCTGCGATGATGCTGACACTAGGTCCTCTCCTTCGGCCGGGCTGTGAAGTTCTCTCCGGTCTGCATGTTCTACTCGTGCTCCGGTGCGTCGCCTCGGCCAGGCCAGAGCGATTGGCGCCTTACGGGCGGTTCACGCGCTTTCGGTGAACGCGATGCGAAACACCGGGTGGTCGGGCGCGATGCGAAGGAGGTCGGCATCCGAGGCATCGGCACCGACCCCGCCGAAGAAGACACCTACCTCCGCTTTCCAGCGCTTGAGGTAGGCGCGGAGGACCTCGAGTTTCTCCGCGTCGCCCAACTCTGTCGCCTGGAACACCTGATTGTGCCTTCCCAACCGTAACTCGCCATCACCGGCGACGCGCAGGTTGCGAACCCACTGCGTGTCGCCGCGAGGAGCCACCAGGTAGTGCTCGCCGGCGAAGCTGAGCAGGTTGACCGGCGTTGACCTCCACTCCCCGCTCTTGCGCCCTCGAACCCGTAGTTCGCGTGACCCCCACACGCTCATACCCGCTCGGGTGAATACCGCTACCGCACGATTGAAGACGTTCCGGGTGAACCACCCGGGCTCTAGGTATCTGCGAGGGGGTTGTGGCGTGGCCATGGGTCAATCTTCGCCGCGAGCGCGCCAGCTTGTCGACAGATCCTGTCGCAGGGTGTGCACCCTCCATCCCCGAAGTGCCGCGCCGGGGCAGTCGTAAGACAGAACGTCGCCCCGAACACCGGACCATCCCTACGCAGAAGCTCTGACGAGTTCAGAAACCCTCCTGCCAGAGCCCGGAAGCCCCGCCGGGGGCATGGAAGTCCCGCCAACGGCACGGACGAGCGCGCGAACAGCAAGGACACGTTCAATCCTCGGCCGGCACGGGCCTGCGGACGGGGGAGAGCCGGTCGGAGAGGAGCAGTGCGGTCTCCCCGTCGTCCTCGTAGAGAAGATCCTGCTCCACCAGCTCGAGGATCGTCTCGCTGACCGGCTCCAGGTAGCTGTGGATCCTCTCGAGGGCGAAGGGCGGCAGCTGGTCCAGAAAGCAGAAGGCGACGAGCCCTGTTCCGTCGGCTCCAGGCTCGGCGGCCACGAGCTCGAGAGCGGCGAAGCACCGCTCGAGGGTCTCCTCGCGATCTCCGAGCTGCAGCAGCTCGGTCACGAAATCCGCGAGCTCGTTGAAGACCACCTGCGGCGTCAGGTCCTCGTCGTAGATGTCCGCGAGGTCGAGGTAATGGCTCTCGAACTCGGGAACGTTCTCGCGCAGGATCCGCACTGCGCGGTCGTCTCCGGGTGGGCGCATGGTTCTTCCTTCCCGTCGTGGGGTTTCACGGCGGCGATACCACACCACGAGCAAGCCGGTTACCGGCCGCGTTCAGAATAGCTGGATAAATATTGAAATAGCAAGAGATGGGTGGTGCTTCCCAGATCAACCCGAGGCGCAGTGCACGCCGTGCGTGCAGCCGCTGCCCCGCGGATGCTGCCTCTAAGGCTCTCTCCGGTCGAACTTCTTGCGCACAGCCTCGCGTCGCTCTTGCAGCTCCCGGTAGGTGAACTGCTCGGTCTTGGTCAGGCCCATCGATGCGCGCAGCCCATCGAGGTCGATCGGGACCGCACGGGGATCGAGCCCGATGTCGGTGGCGATTCGTGCCCCGTAACGGTCGGTGAAGTACGTCGCGATGAGAGCCACCTCTCCGAGCAGGTCGAGCCCAGGTGCCAGCGTCGCGACCGCCCCGTCGAGAAACATCAGGTCCTTCACGAACAACATCAGCTCCTTCGGCATCCGTGCGCCATAGGCCAGGAGCTGCTTGGTGAGATCGCGCAGTTGAGCAGTGAGCTCGTCTGCCGACAAGGCGGCTACTTCCGGAGCGGGCTTGTCGAGGCCGAGGTCCCTGATGACCTGGTCGACGTCCGCGTTGGCAGGCAGCGCACCGAGTTCCTTCAAGGCCAGCACCTGGATCGGGATGTTGTTGGTCGACCCGCCGATGAGCAGCTGTAGGAACGCGAGGCGCTGTTGCTCGCCCAGACGGCCGGTGATGCCGAAATCGAGCAGGGCGACGCGGCCGTCGGAGCGGACCAGGAGGTTCCCGCCGTGCAGGTCGCCGTGGAAGACGCCGTAGAGCATCGCCCCTTCCAGGAACGAGATCATCTCCGCCCGTAGGACGGCCGTCGTGTCGATCCCGATGGCTCGCATGCCCTCGACGTCGTCCCACGCGAAGCCGTCGAGCCGTTCCATCACCAGCATGCGGCGCGTGACCAGCCGGGGATGCGGGCGGGGCACGATGATGGAGCGCTGGTCGGTTTCCGCCAGGACATGGCCGACGTCGAGCATGTTGGCGGCCTCGAGCCGGAAGTCGAGCTCCTCGACGATCGTCTCGGCGAACAGTTCGATGAGCGCCGGCGGGTTGGCGAGCGCGGCAACCGGGATCCGCCCGACGAGGAACGGGGCGAAGAAGCTCATGGCCGCGAGGTCCCTTCGGACGAGCTCGGCGACATCGGGCCGCTGGACCTTGACCACGACGCGCTCGCCGGTCAGGAGGCGGGCGCCATGGACCTGGGCGATGGAGGCGGCGGCAATCGGAGCCCGGTCGAATTCGGCGAAAGTCGCGTCGAGGGGGCCAGCGAGCTCCGCCTCGAGGATCCGACGCACGGAGTCGAACGACTCTGGGGGGACACGATCACGCAGAAGGCGGAACTGCGAGACGATCTCCTCGGGGAAGATCCCATCTCCCGACGAGAGGATCTGTCCGAGCTTGATGTAGGTGGGACCGAGCGTGCCGAAGGCGGTCCGCAGCCGCCGCGACAAGCCGATTCGCGACCGTGGCTGACCCCGACCGTGGTCGACGAGGTACCAAGCCCCGACTGCTCGCCCGAGTGTCCAGCCAACCCTCACGATGCGGTGTGCCGGGGGAGACCGCCGGCGCCGGACCAGGTACGGGACCTCTGCTCGCGTCCTTGTCCGGATCGCGTCTATGCCATCGAGCCAGGGAAGCTTGTCCGGATCGATCAGCCACGGAGGATCGTCACTGAAACCGGCGAATGCGCAGTCGGGTGGCCGCGGGCCTCTAAGGCCGGCGGGATCCTCGGGGACCGACAAATCCTTGTGGCCTGTGACTCAAGCAGATACGGGAGCGAACACTATGCATCCATTGTGCCCGCCGAAACCGAAGCTGTTCGACAAGACCGGCCCCGGCTCCCACTTCCGGGGAACCTCCCGGACGATGTCGAGGTGGATCTCCGGGTCCTGCTGCTCGAGGCCCACCGTCGGGGGTATCAGCCGTCGCTCGATCGACAGCACGCAGGCGACGCCTTCGATCGCTCCCGCCGCGCCGAGCGAATGACCGGTAACACCCTTGATGGAGGTGACCGGCGGTCCCGGTCGACCGAAGATCTTGTCGATGGCGTCGGCTTCGGCGAGGTCATTCAGGGGTGTCGAGGTGCCGTGCGCGTTGACGTGGGCGATATCGCCCGCCGCGATCCCGGCGTCCTCGAGTGCGAGCTCCATGCAGCCGATCGCGCCGGCACCTCCGGGAGCAGGCGCTGTGATGTGGTGCGCGTCAGCGCTCGACGCACCGCCGAGAAGCTCCGCGTAGATGCGCGCCCCCCGAGCTCTCGCGCGCCCGAGCTCCTCGAGCACGAGCACGGCTCCACCTTCGGCGATGACGAAGCCGTCTCGGCGCACGTCGAACGGCCTCGACTGCCCACTGGTCGACAGTGCCGTCATGTTGCCGAAGGCAGCGAGCGCGACCGGGGTCATCGCTGCCTCGGCACCGCCGGCGAGCACCGCGTCACAGCGTCCTGTGGCGATCAGGCGGTGGCCCGCGAGAATCGAGTGCGTGCCCGATGCACAAGCCGTGGCGATCGTCTCGCACGGCCCTCGCCAGCCGAGGCGCATCGAGACCGTCGCGGCGCCGGCGTTCGCCATCATCATCGGCACAAGAAACGGGGAGACCCGGCGCGGGCCCTTCTCCAGCAGTACGCCGATCTGGGTCTCCATCGTGCTGAGACCTCCGACACCGGTGCCGATCTGAATACCGCCACGCGCTGGATCGACGTCGACCGGGCCGGCATCTGCAAGCGCCATCTCGGCAGCGGCGACGGCATATTGAGCGAAGAGGTCGACACGCCGTGCTTCCTTGGCGTCGAACCAGAGTGAGGAGTCGAAGCCCTGGACCCGGTGCTCGCCCCCGGGTGCCGGCCCACTTAGACCCGCGAAGAAGGCATCCTTGCCGATCCCGCAACACGACACCACGCCGAGTCCTGTGACCGCGACCCTACGGCTTCCCCCCCGGTCGGCCCCGAACTCGGCGTTGGCCATCAAAGCTTCGAGGTGACGAGCTCGTAGGCCTGCCCGATGGTCTCGACGCCCTCGAGCTCGCTTTCGTCGACGGTGATGCTGAAGACCTCCTCGAGCTCCATCACGAGCTCGACCAGATCGAGGCTGTCGGCATCGAGGTCGGTCGCGAAGTTCGCGTCAAGGGTCACTTTCTCACTGGGCACGTTCAATATCTCGACCGCACAGGCCTTGAACTTGTCGAACGTCGCTTCGTTGTCCATGCGATGGCTGCTTTCTCTCGTCGGTTGGGTTGATTGCGGTGAGTCAGTGGCCCATGCCGAGACCACCATCCACGGCCAGCACGGCTCCGGTCACATAGCTGGCACCGTCTGAGGCCAGGAACTCGACGGCTGAGGCGATCTCGTCGGGGGCAGCCTGCCGCCCGAGCGGCACCATGGACGTCAGCGCCGCGACGCGATCTTCTCCTAGCACGGCGATCATATCCGTGGCCACAAACCCAGGAGCCACCACGTTGACTGTGATGCTGCGGGACGCCACCTCTCTTGCCAACGAACGGGCGAACCCCACCAGTGCGGCCTTGGAGGCTCCGTAGTTCGCCTGACCCGCGGAACCCATGAAGGCGACAACCGACGAGATCAGGACGATGCGACCGTGCCTGGCTCGAACCATGGGTCCGAGCACCCGTTTCACGGTCCGGTAGACCGCGGTGAGGTTCGTCTGGATGACGTTGTCCCAACGCTCTTCGGACATGCGCAGGAGCAGGGTGTCGTCGGTGATCCCGGCAGCGCAGACGAGGACCTGAACCGGTCCGAGCGCTTGTTCGATCTCGGCAAAGGCTCGCTCGACGTCCATGGGCGAGGTGACGTCGCAGGCGACTGACAACAGTGGATGCGTCCCGGCCGGCCCCTCGAGCACCTCCGGCGGTTTCGTCCGCCATGTGACGGCTACGCGGTCGCCGCCGGCTTGGAACCGCCGCGCACAGGCCAGCCCGATGCCGCGCGAACCGCCGGTCACCAGGATCACCCGCCCTGGGCCGACTCCTGCGTCGGCGCCTTCATCACAGGCCGCGTCGTCGGCCACCGTGGAGCCGTCCTGCCCGTTGGTCATCCGCGCGCTCCGGGCCCGTCAGCATGTGTTGGAGCCGCCGGGGCCCCACCCCATCGCACTACAGCGCTCGCCCAGGTCATCCCGGCTCCGAAGCCGGAGAACAGGACGAGGTCCCCATCCTTCAGCCGCCCGGCGTCGGCGGCTTCCGCAAGCGCGATCCCGCAGGACGCAGCCGAGGTGTTGCCGGTGTGCTCGAGGCAGATGGCATAACGCGCCGGATCGATGCCGATTCGCTCGCCAACGGCGTCGATGATCCGGAGGTTCGCCTGGTGAGGGACGAACAGGGCGATTTCCTCGGCCGTTACATCGGCTTGCTTCAGCACCCGCTCGGCGGACTCGACGGTCGCGCGTACCGCCTTACGGAAGACCTCGCGACCTTCCATCACGATGAAGCCGCCCTTGTCGCAGTAGAGGATCGGAGTCAAGGACCCGTCCAGCCCGAGATCGTGCGCGAGGATCAGCGGCTCGCCCTTGGTGGCCTCGACGACGATGGCACCGGCTCCGTCGCCGAAGAGCACGGCAGTGGACCGGTCGTTCTGGTCGGTGATCTGCGACAGCGTGTCCGAGCCGACCACGAGTGCCCGTTCATGCCCGGCGTCGAGCAGTGCGACAGCGGTTACGAGCCCATACACGAAGCCGGCGCACGCGGCATTCAAATCGAACGCGGCACCGCGGCAACCCAGCTCGTGGTGGACCCACGACGAAGTTGCGGGCAGGGCTTGATCGGGGGTCGTCGTCGCGAGCACGAGAAGGTCGATCTCGCCTCCCCGGCGCCCAGCGCGCTCGAGGGCACGCCGGGCGGACTGTATCGCGAGCCCTGAGGTCGTCCCGCCGTGGCGTCGCTCCTTGATCCCGGTCCGCTCGACGATCCAACTGTCGTTCGTGTCGAGGCGGGCCTCGTAGTCCGCGTTGGTTACGACCGTGTCCGGCAGAGCAAGCCCCCATCCGGTGATCTGTGCGCCTCTCATCAGGTCCTCTCGTCTTGGATAGGGGCTCGCAACCATGCGATCGGCTGGCCACGGGTAACCCGTTCACCTGCCAGAACGAGCACACCTTCGAGTGTGCCCGAGAATGCGGAGCGCACTTCGGTCTTGCCGACGATGCCGAGGAGGCCACCGACGTCGATCAGCACAGGGTCCGCCGATGGGCCGGCACCGCCGGGAAGATACCCGTTCAGACCCGCCGCCGGCTCGAAAAGCCCTACCGTCGGCGAGACAACGAGCCGCTCGGTCATATGGAAGCGCTCGCCCGCCGGGGCGGCCCCGACGATGCCGCCAGCGAGGATCTTGACCAGACGATCGAGATCGTCCGGAGTGGAGACCGACACTCCGATCGTGTCTGTTGTCGGAGCCACGCGCCGCAACAGGCTGGTCAGCACGCCACCGGGCCCCAGCTCGACGAAGGTCTGCATGCCTTGGCGCAGGAGGGTGTCGAGGCTCTGGTGCCAGCGGACCGGGCTGCACAGCTGGGCAGACAGCAGCTGCGGCCACTCCTCGGGATCGTCATGGAGGCGGGCGTCCACGTTGGCCACGACGACCGGGTCGAGTGCATGGAAGTTCGTGGTCGCGAGGGCCTTGCGGAGCCGGTCACGTGCACCTGACATGAGAGGAGTGTGGAAGGCACCCCCGACCGGCATCGAAAGCACTCGCTTGGCGCCGAGCTCCTTGGTGATCGCGCTGAGCTCGGCAAGTGCCTCGGAGGTGCCGGCCACGATCACCTGGCCAGGCGCGTTGAAGTTCGCTATCCACGCCTCACCGTCGACTCGCCGGCAAGCCGCTTCGACGCTTTCGTCGTCGAGGCCGAGTACGGCGATCATCGTCCCGGGCGCGCAGTCGGCAGCCTCCTGCATCGCGGCGCCTCGCTCCGAGACCAGGCGGAGCCCGTCTTCGAAATCGAGCGAGCCCGCGGCGACAAGAGCCGTGTACTCGCCGAGGCTGTGGCCGGCTGAAGCCGACGGCTCGATGCCAATCCTCTCAGCGGCGTCGAGGACGATCAGGCTCTGGACGAATGTGGCGATCTGGGCGTTGTCGGTCCTGGTCAGGGTTTCCTGGTCGGCTTCGAGAAGGAGATGGGCCAGATCGCGTCCGGTGACCTCGGAGGCGAGGGCGACGAGCTCGAACGACGGGTGGTCAACCCAGGCGGCGCCCATGCCCGGTCGCTGTGAGCCTTGGCCGGGAAATGTGAACGCCAGCAACCCTCGCCCCTTTCCCCCTCCGGGTCGGGCACCGTGCCCGGATCTACATCCCCCTATGTCTGACCTCGCGGGGAGCAGATCGGTTACATGCCCATCAGGCGACGGCGAGCCGCGCTCGCAACGGCAAGTGATCTGACTTGCCTACGGGAACTGACGCGCCCGAGACCACCTCGACCGCTCGTGTCACGAAGATGTGGTCGATCTGGCTGTGGGCACGCCAGCTGGGATAGGTGTGGGCCCGCACTGCTCTCCGCCAGCCGGGCAGAGCAAGCGACAGCGGCGGTCCCCAGAAGTTCATGTCGCCCGCGAGGACGGCCGGTTGGTCCGGTGCCGGGAGTTCACGACGGAGCCGCTCGAACAGGATCGGCGATCCTTGCGTGAAATGGGCGAGATGCGTCCCGACGACAGTGACACAGGACGTATCGACCTCGACCTCGGCCAGGAGGGCTGCGCGCCGCTTGGCCGAGTCCCGTCGCAATCCGCCGAGCCTTATGGTTTCGGCCCGCTTGAGCGGAAGACGCGACAACAAGGCGATGCCCCAGCTGCCAAAGCGTGCCTCGGCGTCCGACCGCCGACGACGCACGCGCCGCAAGTCATCGGCGTCGGCGACCCAGAGAGGGCGGGCGCGCAGCCGGTCTCCCTTGCGGGGTCCCCACCGCTCGCCAGTCGCTGTGCCGGCCTCGAGCAACATGGCCTCGGAGAGGGGAGCCTCGTGGACTTCGTAACCGAGCGAGGTCGCCACAAGCGAGGCGAGTCCCTCTCCGCCCTCGGGGGTCCAGGTCTCCTGCAGTACGAGAACGTCTGCATCGAGCTGGGCGCAGCACGCCACGACGTCGAAGGGCGTGCCCCAGCCGTCGATGCCGGCATGGAGGTTGAAGGTCGCGACCACGAATCCTGGCATCGGACAGAGACGCTATCGGGTGCCACTTTGCAGCCAAGGTCGCTCCGAGGCCTGGCGCCCCTGACGCTTCGGCGCCGCCGTGGCGCTGCCGTGGCGCGGCCGTGCGCGCCAGCCGTCAGCCGGGCGTCAGGTCTGCCTCACGTGCCTTGGAAAAGGGCACGCAAGTCGAGTGACGGCACGTGCTCTTGACTTGCGAGTGAAACGTAGGTCCGCGCGAGTGCGTCCTTGCCGACGCCGAGGACTGTCGAGAGGAGACCGAGCGACTCCACGAGCTCCCCGGTAGGGACCCCGGCGACGACGTGGTGCCACATCGATTCCTCCAGCACGTTGAACGCGGTCTGCACCTCACCGATCCCGAACCCACTGGTGAAGCGATCGCGGCCGATCTGTTCCGCGTACCTGATCACCCGATCGAGCTTGCGACCGCGAAGACAGTCGACGACGATGTCGAAGAGCGCCTCCAAGCGACGGCGCAGCTCCTCGGGGCCCGAGGCTTCGTAGTGGCCGAGGTGGGACCTCTTGAGTCCCTCGGCAGCCTCATCCAGGATCTCGGCCCTGGCGTCGTCAAGCACGGCAATGAGTTCCATGGCACTTTTCCGATCGGTCGGCTCACGCGGCCGCCTTGGCCATTAGCCTCCCACCATGAGGCTAAGCGCAAGGAACCAGCTGGATGGCGTAGTGGTTCGCGTCGAACATGGTGTGGTCATGTCGACCGTTGTCATCCGCCTGGCCGGAGGTCAAGAAGTGGTGTCGGCAATCACCAGGGACTCCGCGGAGAGTCTGGCCCTTGCTGAGGGCGACGCCGTCAAGGCCGTCATCAAGGCCACCGAGGTCATAGTCGGCAAGGACTGACCCCGGAGCACGCCTTCTCGCGTGCGCCCCTTGATCGAGCTCGAAAATGCGCCGGCCGCCACTGGCCCCTCCAGTGGTACGAGACGGCGGTCTTCTCCGGCGTCGCCCTGATCCTCGCCGGATCCTGTTTCTGGTGGGTGTCCGCCGGCGCCTCATCCCAACGGCGGCGGTCGGAGCAGACTCAGGCGTGCCTCATGGCCTTGTGGACAAGTCAGCCGGGCCCTGCGAGGTCGTCATCGAGACGCTTGCCCAGGCTCACCACGTCGTCAACGGTGTAGCCGATCTGTCGATAGAACTCGGTCGCAGTCTCATTCGAGGCCCGAACTTGCAGGTTTACTTTCGCGCAGCCGAGATCGCGCAGTCGCCTCTCGGCCACGTCCATGAGCAAGCGCCCAAGTCCCTGACGCCGGTGATCAGGGTGGACCGCGAGGTAGTTGACCCAGCCTCGGTGGCCTTCGTAGCCAACCATGACCGAAGCGATCAACTGGCCGCCCTCTTCGAGCAGGAGAAGGTTGTCCCCGTCTCTGGCCAACTTGCGGTCAATATCCCGGTGGGGGTTGTTCCATGGTCGCGTGAGCTCGCAGATCGACCAGAGCGACACGAGCGCTTCGTGGTCGCCCGGTCGGTACGACCGGAGCACGGGGTCCACGAGAACTGTCTACCAGTCCGGGTGAGGTTCTCTGCGGCGTGCTGAGCCGGCCACGGGAAAGGAGAGGGCACCTGGCCGATGGTGCTCCCGGAACCCGTGTCACCGCCGCCCTGGCGCCTATATTTGAAACCATGATCCGACACTGGTATCGCTTTCTCGCGGGCGGGTCCGCCGTCCTGGCCGCAGGCTCGGCCTGTGCGCTGCCCTCACTGGCCAACGTCCGCCTGCCTTCCCGCGCGTCAATCACCATCCTGGCCAAAGCAAAGGCGATCAACTTGAAGGTGACGGACCTGTCCACGAGCATCAAGTGGGTAATCGCCCCCCCTGGCAAGTCCTCCAAGGCGGCGGCGGCGCTCGCCAACAAGACCGTCGCCTGCTTGAAGAAGGTTGGGCCGGTGAGCCCCGACCCGTTCGGCACGAGGAGTGTGATCGGAGGAGTCGTCGTCGTGGACGTCTCGTCGCCGACCTACTACCAAAAGGGCTCATTCACCCAGCTGCCGAGCGCCAGCTCGGAAGTGGTCTTCCTGACGACCGCCTCCGGGGCGGTCACCGACCTCTCTACGATCAGCCGCAAGCCCTCGCTTGCTTGCCTCACCGCTCAACTGGTTGGCAACAGCATCCTCGGAGGGGCCGGGAAGAGCGTCAAGGGCAGCGCGAGCTTCATGGCCGCCCCGCGCCACGGCGGCGGCAGCGGAGGTGTCCACATCCGGTTCGTGGAAACGGGCGGTAACTTTGCCTTGCTCAAGAGCAAGCTCTACGACGACGAGTACTTCTACGTACAGGGCCCGGCCGAGGTTGCGATGTCGTTCATCAACCTCGGCTCACCGTTCAAGGCGACCTGGGCGACCTCGGCCATCTCCAAGGTGATGGCGCGGGCGAAGTCGGAGGTCGGCAAGAGCTAGTTCTCCTGAGTCCCGCTACGCCACCGCGTGAGCCAGGATCTCCGCGCTGTCGGGCACACGGCGGGAGTGCCAGAAGCCGAACGCGACGAGGAGCGCCATCAACCCGGCGAGGATGAAGGCGGCGATCCCAGCCCACAGGGCGATCTGGCCGAAGGTCCAGAACGCGTACGCCGTGAGCAACAGCCCGCGCAAGGTCGTGCCTCTGAAGGAGACCTGGACCAGGGAAGCGAGCTCGGCGTTCTTGGGGCTGGCCAGTGACGCCTCGGCGATCTTGGCGTAGACACCGTGGTAGGGCATCGTGTTCATGTCCACCAGGATCTGGTGGTTGGCGTAGGCCTCGGCCTGCGGACCGGTCAGCAGCTGCTGGCCGGCGTACTGGTCGAGGTACTTGCCCCTCAGTGGATTGGCCAGGTTCGCGCTGCCCTTGGGTGAGAAGAAGATGTCCTGCTGGGCGAGCTGGTTGTGCACGCTCGAGCTGGTGAAGCTATAGCCCCACATCAAGAGCGCCCCTGCCACCAGCAGCACGGCCACGACTATCAGACCCCCGGCGCTGACCAGGACGTCGAAAACCTTGCGTCGCATTACGAACCCCCCCGTCACCTCATGAATCAATCAGTTGACCGAGCGTACCGGCGGATGATGACCCTACAAGCGGCAGATGCCGCCGGGGTCGCCCGGGGAGGCTGCAAGACGCGATTCGAGGGCACGGGAACGAAGCTGCCTCGGTCCCGCCGCTGAACAGGAGAGCCGGCAAGGAGGGCCATCGCGCGCCATCGCGAACTGATCGTGTCGTCGATTCGAGACCGTGCTCGCACCGTGCGTGGTCCTTGAGGAGGACAGGGCTGCCCAGAGCCTTGATCAGGCGCGCCGGACCGACGGTAACTGATCGGTGCCCGGCGTGGCGATCTGTGCGCGACAGCCACCGACGGGCTCCTCCGGGCCAGTTCTCCAAGGCGCTCGTGGGGCAGGACGACGCGGACTTGTCACCGCGCAGCGCGTGCTACCAGCGCGTGGTCGGCGCCCGCTCCCACACCGGTCATACCAGCTGGTGGTGTTGCCCCCCACGACTACTTGACGTGTTGAAAGCCAGGCGATCAGAGGCGGTGGAGGTCCTTCGCCAGCTCTAACGCCTCGGCCATCTTGGCCCTGGCCGCCTCGGGCTCGCCCTGGTCCCAGGCCGCGCAGGCCGACCCCAGCAGTGACTCGAGCTCGTCTGTGGGCCGCGACTGGGAAGGCTCGAGCATCTGACGGCCGGCTGCGACGGCCTCGGCGACCTGCCCGGCGCCCAGGTGCACGGCGATGAGCGGCCAAAGGCATAGCCAGTGAGGGGCGAAAACGGTGGTCCCCCATAGTTCCAGGGCCTCGTCGGCCAGAGCGACCACGTCCTTGGGACGCCCGTCCTGCCAAGCCAGCCAGGCGAGGTAGGCCTTGGCAGTGCCAACCATCCCGAGGTCGGCGGCGGCCTCGCCCGCCGCCATAACCTGCGGGGCGAGGGAGCGGACGGCCTCCACGTCGTGGCTGACGAGCGCAGTCGCGGTCAGCGCCCACAGGCTGTTCGCTCGCAAGAGGACCTCACCGATGCGCTCCGCTATGGCCAGTGACCTCTCCAGGTACTCCCGGGCCTCCTCCAGGTCGCGCGGCGGCACAGCAAGAGATGGCCAACGGCATAAGGGCTCTCGCGTGAGCGCAGCAGCTCCTGATTGCCAGGCGCCCTCGGCGCCACGCTGACCAGCGGAAACCGAGTGCCCGGAGCGGGACTTGAACTCCCGCCGGTACCCTGGTGCCTGGTCCTGGTTGGTGGTTGTTAATCCTGGTCAGGGGCCATAACCGAGGCACCTTCCGGGTGCGCCGTGCTGTCTGATTCGGGCCTGTCGTGACCAATCCGTGACCAATAAGTGACCAGCGGCGTAGCCTCGGGGCAACCGGTTGAGGCCGCCAAGTAATTACGCGACCCGAGTTGTCCCAAATGGGTTGACAGGCTCCGGTGTACGACTGTCTTACCGGCTGGGGCGACCGCACTGTTCGAGCTCCCCTGCGCTTTGGAGCGCCAGGCAACAGGCAAACGCGGGTCACAGCGACCCCGAGCGCTACTTCTTATCGCTCGCGTGCTCCGCTGCTTCGCGCTCCAGGACGGCCAGGCGAGTGTAGTAGTCCGGGAATTCCGTCAGGTGCGCTAACGCGATCTTGCCGGTGACGAGCGGATCGTTTCCGCTGACGTCAGTCTCCGGGTCGCGAGGGCCGTGCTCGAGCTCCACATCCAGCCCCATCCGGAACTGCTCGAGATCGCACCGGAGGGCACCGAAGTCGATCCCGAGCGTGGTCGCGACGGCGCGCGCCTCGTCGCTTGTGAACGTGCGCTTGTTAGCCAGGTCACCCATTCCTATGCCATCTCCTTCGACTGAAACACCGGACGCCATCGCCCCGGTTGCATCACCTTTCTGAGGGGAAAGCGGTTGCTACGCCAGCTCCCTCGCCCAGGGGTCCACTTCTGACGCTACCAAGAAGTCGTAGGCCGCCGCGAAACCCCCTGGTGAGAAATCGTTTCTAAGCCCCTGAAACAGGCGGGTAATGGTCTAGGTGCGGTCGTGACGCGACCAACGTCGGCGACTTGGGGGTGAGAGTTGCTTTCGGTAACTCTTTCCTTGAGCAAGTACCGTGTCCTCTTAAATGACACGAGAATCTCGGCCAAGCCGACATGCCTTTGTCGATGAGAGTCGCCGCGGTGACACCTACTACCTCACAGCAGCCCTCGTGCTCACGAAGGACCTAGGTCAGTGCAGTAAGGCGATACGCGAAGGTTTGCCAAAAGGTCGGCGGCGAGCGCATTTCAGCCGGGAAGGCGATCGGATCCGCAAACAGATCATCGACCTCTCCTGTTCGCTACCGACCGATCTAATCGTTGTCGTCGCCTACGGCGAGTGTGGGACCGATGAAGAACGGGCGAGGCAGGCGTGCCTCAGAGCTCTTCTCCCCGAACTCGCGAGGCGGCATGTGGTGACACTTGTCCTCGACTCTCGGGGCGAGCGAGACCAGCGCGACCGGCAGACGCTCGCACGCACTCTCGCCAAGCTGCGTGTTGACATGCATTATTCGCACCGAGGATCGAAGGATGAGCCCCTGCTGGGATTAGCAGACGCCTTCGGCTGGTGCTTCGGCGCAGGCAAGCGCTGGGGCCAGCAGGTCGCGCCCCACATCGTCAGCGTTGTGAAAGCCTAGACACGCGCAAAACCCGGCCGCTCACCGGATCGGATGAGATAGCCGGGCTCACTTCCCAGGGCTAGTGCCCCGAGCACCTTTATTGGACCACTGGGCCAGCCCCTTGTCAAGATGGACGACCCAGCGGACACACCCCAACGGTGCGGGCTACTTGAGACGGCCGACCTCTTTCGCCCACTTCACGATGACCTCGCGCTCCCAAAGACGCCCGGTTGGCAGATCGACGGCTGGAGCGGGAAACGTCGGGTCGTTCTTGACCAGGTAGTGAACGCCTTGGCGAGACGTGCCGAGCAGCTTCGCCACGTCGCCCGACGTCATCGGCTGGTCCATCCTCGCGATCTTACTCTTGACGCGCGTCATCGGGGGTAGTAGGACTACTCCGGCAGTACGAAGTGGGACCGAGCGGCTGTAACCGCCCGGTCCCTGGCACCACCTGACAGAACCAGGAGGCACCAAGAATGCAGCCTACGAATGACGCCCGCCTCGTGCGCGGACCCTTCGAGACTCATGCCGATCGGCTCGACCTCCGAGTGCTGTTGTCTGAGCGCTCGGAGGAGCCCGATCCCCTGCGCCACCCGTCCGCCTGGGTCGCCGGCGACACTGACTCACCGAGGGCGCTATGAGCGTCGGCCGGGCCATCCACAACGGCGCGGCGCGGCGCTCGAGTAGCGAGTGGCAGCGGATCCTGACCGATAGGGACCTATGGCGCGCGGAGGCGCTCGAGCTCGAGCGGGCCTTGGCAGCGGTCACGGCCGAGCTCGCCGACGCGATGGCCCTGGTGGCCCAGCTCGATCGCCGTAAAGGACCGCGCAGGGTGACCGAGGCGTCGTGGGTCCTCGTCAGGCTCCGCCAGAACTACGGCAGGCGTCACGATGACACTTGCAACCTGAAGACGTGCCAGTGCGGCGAGTGGGACCCGGAGACCAAGCGCTACGAGGCGGCGCTGTGATGGCCCTCGAGCCGTTGTACTCGAGCGGCGACCTCGCAAGGCATTGCGGCGTCCATCCGGCGGCGTGGCAGCGGATGACCGACGGGCCCGCCGCGGTCCTGACCGCTGGCACCACCCGGTATCGCGAGGTCGACGTCAATGCTTGGCTCGCTGGCCTGCCGGCCGTTGACGCGGCGAGCCGAGACGATTTCGCCTTGGCCGGGTTCCAGCCGTGAAACTCGCCGGAGAGATTGGCGCCGGCGTGCTGGTGAGCATCATGTTCGTAGCGCTGTGCGATGTGGCGCCGATAGGCGCGGCGATCGCTGTCGCCCTGCCACTGATGGCGCTGCTCGCAGTGGCACAGATCGGAGAATGGCGCGACCGCAAGCCAAAGAGCCGCGGCGCCCTGCCCATGAGAGCGCCGTAATCGTCCGCCTGGTTGCCCTCGCGAGCCTGGGCGGACAAAGGCCCCCGATCCGTTCGTGTGGCGGGTCGGGGGCCTTCTATCTCCACCACACGACAGGAGGTTCGATAATGGAAGATGACGCGGGTTTCAGTCCGCAGTTCCTAGACGCCCAAGGCGAACTACTCGCCTATGCGGCGTCGCTACGGGCCACGGCTGATGACATCGAGGCGACGGTCGCCACGTACCGGGCCTATGTCAGCGAGCACGCCGGGGCGGGCTCATGATGGCCGTCGACGACGTTGCCACCGAGGAGACGACACGAGCCGACACGGGCAAGACGGCCCGCGAACTTCTCGCCGAAGCGATGGCGCTACTAGAACTCGTGGCGCAAAGGCTCGAGCAGGAGTATCCTGGCCTGCAGCCTTTACCCCGCCGACGCGAAGCGGCCCGCTGCCTTCGGGTGGCGGGCCGTTGCGCGTGGCAGAAACGAAAGTGAGCGAGCCAGGGGCATGCCGACCCCGGCCCGCTCGGCCCCGACCCAGCCGCCGGACGATCAAGTGACGGCGGCCAGGCCAGGGATCGCACCCGATGTGCCCAGCGGGTGCGAGGCTTAGGTCTAGCTCGCGGCAATTACGCGGAACGCATTTACATCGACCACGTCTGACCCGAAACGACTCATGCCGAAAATCCCGATCGAACCTGTAGGCCGGTTCGAGGCCGGGAACGCCGGACTCCCGGAGACCATTTCTACATCGAGACCGGATCTGTGCGCGATTATGAACCGTGAAAAATCTCCCACGACCGCATAGTTGCAAGTGCCCGTGGTCCCGGTGAACGAGTCACAAAATGAACTCTGGAGGACGGGTCGCCCGAATAGGCGCGGTATCCCGGTGCCAGGGTCGAATGTCCACTCGGACGAACCGAGCCCATTCGTGACGGTGGCCGCGGCTTGTGAACTGATCCGCGAGACCATCGACGGCGAGCAATACCAGCTGGCCCCGGCGTGGTAGCGCTCGGGAAGAGCACTCCATGCCGCACGTAGATCGACGGCTCCGAGTTGGCCTGCTGTCGTGGCCACACAATGGCTCGGAGACTGCGTGATTCCGGCCATTCTGTAGACGATGCCCGTGGGTTGCCCGACGCCGGTGCCGACCGTGCAATATTGGCTGACGTCCGCCGCCCATTGATGAATCATGAGGTTGGTGACCTCTCCCAGCCAGCCGACGTAGTCTTGAGTGAGCTCCAGCGACGCTGGCACATAGAACTTGTCCGCATACACCGGCACGGTCTCAGCAGCGAACGTCGGCGATCCGTCGGCGACGACGGTGTTCTCCGCAGTGAATCCACTCGTGACTCCGGGGGTGCTGATTCCGTGCCACGCGTTGGTCGTGATTGTCACGATCCGGGCTGCAGCCCCGATTTCGGCAGTGTCCTGCGTTGTGTAGATTATCGTCGGGTCCACAAACCACTGGAGCCCGAACCCAAAGCTCCCCGTCTCTGACGCGGCTCGCATTTCGGCGACCTGCACTTCGCGGAAGATGTTAATGGCGCGGGCCTCTTCGGGCGTAAACGCAGGCTTCTTCTGGCTCAAACCCTTTGCGGATCCACTCGCATACGCGTCCGGGTCTGTTGCCGCGATCCGTCGGGCAACCAGCTTGCCATCCGTGGCCGCTGATTCCGTTCGAACAAGCGAGTCGACCTGGTCCTGTTGAGCAGGCGTGAGGGTATTGGAACGCTTCTCGATCTTGCGGAGGGCAAGGTCCCGGACTTGACCGCGCGAAAGAGCCATCAGTCTTTCGGGGTTTTCCAGCGCCTCACGATCAAGCATCCGGTGTGCACGCTCGCGCAGCTCGGGCCATGTGTAGTGGCGAGCTGGGGCCTTCGGCGTCAATGCGCACCTGCAGCGCTGGCCGGGGATTCCGGTCGTGCGACAGCCCTTGCAATAGGTCATCGTGACTGGCCACGGTTTGGTGCTCCGAACGGGCCGGCGTTGGGCCGGCTGGTTGCGCGTGACGTCCAAACTGATGCACTGGCCCGTTACGGTCACTCGGGCGCCGGTGAGGGCGCTCAGTTCGTCAACGGCCGTCTGGAGGCGACGCGCCTCGACGGGCCCGAGGTGTTCGCCGGTATTGAGGCGCCGGATCTCGTCCTCAAGTTGGGGTTTGGTTCTGGTCATTTTCGGATCTCCTCCGATGGGGCGCGTACCTTCGGGCACGCTGCCGGCTTCGTGCCGACGGACGTTCCGCGCGACGGGCGCGGTCCGGGCGGTGGTTTCCTGCCTCGGCTGATGCCAGGGCGAGAGTTGTCATTCGACTTCGGTCTCTACAGGCGTGGTACGGCGGACATAGAGCGGGACCGGGCTGTATAGGTCCGGGCGTTCGACGCAAATTTCATCCGTGCTATCCCACGCGTCGCCGGCACGCAAGGCAACACTTAGGCCGCCTTTCGTGCTCGTGCCCAACGTCCAGCGGGCGAACACGGCTTTCACGTTGCCCGCGGGTTCGGTGATCTTGGTGCGTAGTGGCATGTTTCCCGCCTTTCAACGGTTTCGGGGTCTCAATCGTCCATCTCGACGCCGGCAACCATCCGCTTGTATTTGATCGGCGGGTGCGCGGGGTCGTAGGACGGGTCAGTGGCCGCGGAGGCGACGTTGTTCGCGTCCCACGGGTCCACGCCGGCAGCGATGGCCGCGTTATAGGCGCGTTGCCACGCGTCGGGCGGAGGCGCAGAACAGGCGGCGATGAGCTGCGCGAGCTCCAACTGCGCATCCGGCGCGGACTCCTGCGGCTTCACGGGCCTGAAGCTGGCAAGTGTGCGGCGGAACTCCGCAAGGATGCTCGGATTTTCCGGCTTGGCATCGAGGGCGACCGCAATCGTGCGGAGATAGACGGCCTCGGCCTCGTCATATGAGTCAAAGGTCCGGCTGGCTCGTGCCTGCTCGATCATGGCGTCGGCCGCTTGGAGGTGTTCGCCGTTGGGCTTGACCTCGACGCGGGCCATGTGGTCGCGCTTGTGACGGCCAGCTGCGCTTTTGGTGACCCCAAACAGGGCGGAAACGGTCGCCAAAGTGGCGCCGAAGCCAAGTTGGGCCTCGATTTCGGCCTTATGGGGCGAATTGCACACTGTGCACGACTGGGCCATCAAACTCCTCGATTCGGTTCGATTTGATTCGCTTGGTTCGGTTGCACGAGTCCGACTGGGAAAAAAGGCCCACCAGTCGAAGTCATGGTCGATGCCTCCGTTACGTCGTCGCGCCCGATTGTGGCGATGACCTGCGCTTTCGCGCTTCTCGAGCCAGGCGAGCTGGCACAGCGGCGGCCAGCACGGCCGGGCGACGGTCACCCTCACTTCACGCGCGGTACGCGTGAGACCTGGCGAACCCTGCTCACCTGCGCCTGCTTCGCACGACGAACCCGTCGGACTGTGGCACGTGTGACGCTGGCCGCCCGAGATCGTCGGGGCTTCATGCTGGCGTCCGATGGTGTTTGCGGGTCCCTGCTCGAATCTCGGCCACGAAATTGTGGACGCGAAATTCTCGGGCCCAAACCTTGTCGGAGATCCCTACCGCCCGCCTCGCCACGTCCACGGTTGCCCGCTCAGGTGGCCGCAGGTCGCTCAGGTGTCGACCGTCACGGAATTCCCTGGCGTTGCCGTCACGGAATTCCCTTGTCCGGCGTGTGTTTAGTTTCTACTCGATCGTGTCTCCTTGCTGTTGGATTCGGCCGAACACGGTGAAGCGCCCGGCTC
>Ga0224534_1000715_pt1 | contig 19961 bp, 18 predicted proteins | sample 714E12024metaG_FD_172012 | JGI IMG/M metagenome (GOLD analysis project Ga0224534, IMG submission 172012) | Peat soil microbial communities from Stordalen Mire, Sweden - 717 E1 20-24 | ecosystem: Environmental > Terrestrial > Soil > Wetlands > Peat | place: Sweden: Norrbotten County, Stordalen... | reverse complement strand
ACCGCAGCGAGATTTCGCAAGGCCCATGGCAGTCCGGCTCAATCACCATCAGCCCAATCGCATCTCCACGGATCGGCTGGCGCTTGCCGTTGGCGTAGGCCTCCCAGCCTGGATCGTAGGTGACCTGGACGGCAATCACCTGCCCGCGATCGACGGTCGCGCGGATTTCCGCTTCACTCATCCCTTTCCACTGAAATGCGGCGAGTGGATATCTGGGATCGTCAAGCGCCGCCACATAGGGTTCCACCGGTTCAACGTCGAGACCGTGGATGGGTGTTCGCTCGACCACGGCGGCGGCTGGAATCACATGCGCGAGCGATGGCGACCGGCTGGGCACTTCATAGATGGCGTCGTCGCCCTCGCGCCAGAGCAGCGGCAAAACACCGTCGAACTTGCGGGGGTTGGCGAAGGCTTTGTAGAAATCGGGGGTGTTCGGCCCCGACACGGAAACCGCATGCGCCCCAAACGCTTTCAGCCACAACACCGAGACTTCGGCACTGCGGCCACTTTGAATCTGGTATACCACCCCGGGAATGAATGGGTTCACCGCGAATTGAATGTGGCCGCCCTGAAACTGAGGATTGTCGGTGAAGACGTTATACAGATAGGAGCTAGATCCGGCAATGAACGCCCGCTCCCCAGGCCGATTCCGGTCCATCCATTTCGCAATCTTGCACTCGATAAGGCTGCCCGGCTCGACTGAACGAATCAAACCCCGCGCGTAGCGTACCGAATGGCCTGTTTGCAGGGCCAGGCTGATCATGACAGCCGCAACAACCGCGAAGCGCACCTTCTTTGGTAGCCGGTCCACGATTGCCGCACCCCCGAACACCGCGGCCAGCAAGAGCAGGAGGTCCATCTCCAACTGATAACGGGAGGGCTGAGGGATCACAGCAACCTCCCGCGCGTACCAGGTCACCACAATTGCGGTGAAAACGTATCCAAAAAGCGCGAAGAACTGCACGTGCGCGGCTGTCCTGGCCCGCCGCAGAATCAACCACAACAACATATAGCCGCCGCCCAGAATTGCCAGCGCGATCCAGGATGCAGCCTTGTATCGATAATCGCCGCCCGTGGTGGAAGCGTTCATCCGAATCGCTCGAATCATACTGGGACTCATCCACGGAGCAGTCCAGCAGTAACTCACGACCCCAATTGCCGCAATGATCGACGGCGCCCTCCACCATGGTTGGGGCCGAAAGGCCAGCAGCCAGCAGAGAAGCGCAACTGCCAGCGCAACAATGCCGAATGCGTTGCTCAGAACGACTGCGGCGGCCAGAACGCCGGCCAGGATCTTCCATTTCACCGCGTTTGTGGTCAGGGCATGAACAAAACACACAACAGCGACCGGCAGCAAAGCCAGCGTCAAGGTATGCGGAGCTTCGCCCCAGTAGACCAGAATCTGCAGGCGGCGGAGATTCAGCGCGCCCCCCGCGTCCGCCCGGATGGCGGGCACGAGCAGGGCTGAAACCGAAAAACACGAGTAAGCCAGGGCGGCGACAAAACTCGCGGCCAGCCTGCGGCTTAACACCAGCGCCATCCAAAACACCGCCAATGCGCTGCACACGTAGATCCCCGCCGTCACCATGTGAAACGATCTCGCAGCCGACCATCCCGTCAATCCACTGAAAGCCGCGACAAACCAATGCAACAGCGGCAGATAGGTATTCTCAAAAGGCATCCCCGCGTTCCACAGCGGCCACCAACTCCATTGGCCCGGATGCTTCGCCATTACACGGGCAATGGCAATAAATGTACCCTCGATGGACCCGTTGTAAGCGGAATACTCCACGCCAAACAAGGGCGCCACGATGATGAGATTGACAATCGACAATACCAGCACCGACAGCAGCACCCAAATCCGCCGAAAACGCATAGAGCGCCGATTATACCGCCGGTTCGCTAGCCAGCCGCGGCGCTACAGTGAGTTTATGACGATTTCTCTCAGGAAGCACAGTTGCATAAACCGGCCATGAACTCCGATTTTGAGGAGTTCCACGGAACATGGTCGAGTGCGGAGGCGGATGCGTTCGACGCGGCCTTGGTCGAGATGCGTCAAGTCGATCCTGCGGACTGGGAGTCGGCGGGGTGAAGGTATTACTCGACACGTCGGCCTACTCGGCAATGCTGCGGGGACACCAACCTGTCCTCGACGTGATGCGGCGATCGGATGCCATGCGGTCTTCTGGGCCGCGGACCGGAGATGTAGTCTGCAACCGGGACGGGCCGAACGACGGTACAATGCTTCCGAATGCCGAAGAACCAGCCGCCCATGCCCGGTGATCCCGCACTCCCGACTGGCGAGATTGTCCTGTACCAGACAGAAGACGGCCGCACGCGGGTCGAGTGCCGTTTTGTCGACGAAACGCTTTGGCTGAGCCAGGCGCTCATTGCGGAATTGTTCCAGAAGGATGTCCGGACCGTCAACGAGCATCTCCAAAACATCTACAAGGAAGGGGAGATCGAAGAGCAGGCAACTATCCGGAAATTCCAGATAGTTCGCCGGGAAGGACCGCGCGAAGTCGAGCGGGAAATCGAGCACTACAACCTCGATGCCATCCTGGCCGTCGGTTATCGGGTGCGGTCGGAGCGCGGAACGCAATTCCGCCGCGACCGGCCAGACGGCGCCGGAGTTGATTGCGGGCCGTGCCGACCACTCCAAACCAAACATGGGCTTGACCTCCTGGAAGGGGGGTGTGGTGCGGAAAGCGGACGTGACGGCGGCCAAGAACTATCTGACCCAGGAAGAAATCGGGGAACTGAACCGCATCGTGACGATGTGGCTCGATTTTGCGGAGGATCAGGCGCGGCGCCGCAAGCAGGTGTTCTTGAAGGACTGGGAGACCAAGCTCAACGAGTTCCTCCGGTTCAATGAGCGGGCGGTCCTGGGCGATAGAGGGAGTGTGAGCAAGACCACCGCCGATGCCCATGCGGAAGCCGAGTACGAGGAATTCGCCGCCCGGCGCCGTGCTCTGTTGGAAGCGGAGGCGGAGCGCGAGCAGTCGCAGTCACTGGAAGACGCGGCCAGGAAGCTGCCCGAGAGACCGCAGCGCAAACAGCGCTGATCGCTGGGAGTCGCTGCGCAATCTCCCCCTCGGGAATGCGGAAACTCTGAACCAGCGGCCGGGCGAGACAGCGGAGCTGGCGTGAGCACCATGGGGGACAAGGCGATTGCGCTTCCAGTTCACGCGGTGCGTAGGGCGCGGATGACGGCCTGCGGGTCCCGCTGGATGACGGCCAGGTAAGCACGGATGGGGATTTCCGGGCGCCGCCGGCCCTGCTCCCAATCCTGCAACGAGCGCACGTTGAATCCGAATAGGGCGGCGAAGTCCGTTTGCGACAGCCCGAGTGTCTCGCGCAGCGCCCGCACGTCCGTCTCGGGCGGGACGTGGTAGACGGTCTCGCTCAGTTGAATCTCGCCCCGCAGATGCGCCCGCAGTTCCATCATCGAATCGAGCAGGCGCTCCCCGAGCGGGGCATCGGGCCGGCGCCGGGGCCTAGCCGCCGAACTCCCGCTGGATTTCCGAGGCGATTTTCTGAAGCTGGTTTCTTTCCGCATGGGTCAGATTCTCCTTCTCGTTCTTAGCGTACAGGTCGGCGAGGAAGACCACGTCCGGGCGGAGCATGAAGTAGTGAATCACCCGCACGCCACCGCTCTTGCCTATGCCGGGCCGGCGCCACCGCGCCTTGCTAAACCCGCCCGTGCCTGGGATCAGCGGATGGCGCTCGGCTCCGCGGCGATCGATTCCTCCAGTTCCTGTTGCACCGAAGGCCGCAACAGCCGGGCGGCGGCCCGTTCATAGCGGCTGCTTCGGATGACGCGTCGCACAGGATCATTATACGGCTATGCCGTATGGAGCGCCAGGGCGCGCTCCCAAGCACCCACAGCCGGCGAGGATGCATGGCAAGAGTCGGCCGGGTTCCAATCGCGCCGCTGTGCATAATAAACACCAATGACGGCGGCTACCGTGGAGGCGCCTGCTCGCTACCAGCTCGAGCCGGGGCCTTACGGCAGCCGCGCGCTATCGAACATCCTGGCGGCCGCACTGCTCTTCTGCCGCGGCCTGCACGCCGCCACCCCTGCCGAGTACCGGCAGAGGGTGGGGATCTATGTTTGGGGAAAGCTCGGGGGGGCGGCACCGACGCTGGCGCCGCGTTTTGGACGGGGCCAGGCATCAATGCCGCGACCTCGCTGAGCGACCTCCGGTTGCCGGGCCTCCATTTGGAACCGCTCAAAGCCGACAGGAAAGGGCAGTACAGCATCCGCATCAATGACCGCTATCGAATCTGCTTCGAGTGGCGGGACGGCGATGCCTACAATGTCGAAATCGTGGACTATCATTGAAGGAGACGAGACATGGCAAGTAGCAAGAAGAAACTGCCGCCGGTACATCCCGGCGAAGCCCTGCAAGAGATCATGAACGAAGCAGGACTATCCGCTAATGCGCTTGGCCTCGCCCTGCGGGTCCCAGGAAACCGGATCACCGCCATCCTGAACGGACAGCGCGGCATAACGGCGGACACCGCTCTCCGATTGGGCCGCTACTTCGGCACCTCCGCTCAAATGTGGATGAACCTCCAGTCCACCTACGAACTGGAAGCCGCGGAGGACACACTGGAGGACCAGATCGGGCAGGAAGTCATGCCGCGATCCGCTGCTTAGACCGCGTTAGGCCGTCCGCAGACCGGCACTGCACCGGCCCGATGCAACCTTAACCCCCGGGTTCCAAACGCGCCGCGGTGTATAATGAGTACGAATGACGGCGGCTACCGTGGAGGCGCCTGCTCGCTACCAGTTCAAGCCGGGGCCTTACAGCAGCCACGCGCTGCTGCTGAGGGAATTCCCGTGCCAGGGCGATGGGCGTCGTGTTCTGGACATCGGCTGCGCGGGCGGTTATCTGTCCCAGATCTTGGCGCAGCGCGGGTTTTCCGTCACCGGCATCGACTTGGCCGGCACACCTCACCCGCCGGGCATTCATTTCGTCGCCGCGGACCTGGATCGGGGTTTGCCTGCATTGGACGGCTGCTTCGACTTCATCCTCTGCGCCGACGTGCTGGAGCATCTGCGGGAACCTGAACGATTGTTGCGCGAATGCCGGGAGCGGCTGGCGCCAGGCGGCGCACTCATCGCCTCGCTGCCCAACAGTGGCCATGCCTATTTTCGTGGGCATGTGCTGATGGGGCGCTTTCCTCAGCATGATCGCGGGCTGTTCGATCGCACCCACGTGCAATTCTACACCTGGCATGGCTGGGTGGATCTGCTGTCCCGCGCCGGCTTCCTCATCGAAACGCTAAACTGTTCGGGTGTGCCGGTTGGGCTTGCGCTGCCAAAATGGGAAGGATCGTTCTGGGTGCGCGCCCTGGAGCGTCTCTCCTATGAATCGGCCCGGGTCTGGAAGAACCTTTTTGCCTACCAGTTTATCGTCCGCGCGCGAGCGGAACGCCTGACATGAGCCCTTCAAAACCCAAGGTCGTGGTGGTGATGCCGGCCTATAACGCCGCCAAGACTCTGCACATGACCTATGCCGACCTGCCGCGCAACGTCGTGGATCTGGTGATCGTGGTGGATGACGGCAGCTCCGATGAAACCGCCCGAATCGCCCGCGATCTGGGGCTGGAGTTGTTCATCCACGACCGCAATTACGGCTATGGCGCGAATCAGAAGACCTGCTATCGCGAAGCCCTGCGAGCCGGTGCCGACATCGTGGTCATGGTGCACCCCGACTATCAATACGATCCCACGCTTTTGCCGGAGATCATCCGGCCCATAGAGGACGGCACGGCGGACGTCGTGCTGGGGTCGCGCCTCATGGGGATCCACCCCATCCGGCAGGGAATGCCGTGGTGGAAGTACTATTCCAACCGGTTCCTGACGACGCTGGAAAATCTGGTGTTCGGGCTTCACCTTTCGGAGTACCACACGGGTTATCGCGCATTCCGGCGGCAAGTCCTGGAATCGGTGAATCTCCAGATGGATTCCGACCGGTTCATCTTCGATCAGGAGATCCTGGCCCAGATCGTCAACGTGAAGATGCGCATCACCGAAGTTCCGGTGCCGACCCGGTACTTCGCCCAGGCATCGTCCGCATCGCTCTTCCAGAGTAGCGTCTACGGGGTTTCCATCCTATGGCTGCTGGTGCGGTACCTGCTGCACCGCGGCGGCATCGTCCACCAGCGCCAGTTCGACAGCCTGGAGCGGCGTTACCGCAGCGCCGCCGAAATCAAGAATCGGGCCGACTGATGTGAAAGTTCCGTGGAAACTCTCCCGGCGGAAGGAAATCCTGCTCGATTTCCTCCTCGTATTCATATACACCGCCATGCTCATCCGCCCGTACTTCAAGGCCAGGTACACGGATAAGTGGGCCTCCATCGAGAGCACGTTTATCGCCGATGCTCGCTTCCTGAGCGAGCACTGGCCGCATCCGCAGTGGCAGCCCCTGTGGTACGCGGGCACGCGTTTCGACTACATCTACCCGCCCGCTTTGCGCTACGGCACGGCTGTAATCTCAAAGATCACTGGCTTCTGGCCGGCCAAAGCCTACCACTTTTATGTGGCGTTTTTTTATGCCCTGGGCATCGCCGGAGTCTACCTGCTGATGCGCGTGGGATCCAAGTCGCGCCCATTCGCATACCTGGGCGCGGTGGCGACGTCTTTGATGTCGCCCATATTCCTGTTCTTGCCGCGGTTCCGGGAAGACGCCTGGATGCTCGAACCGCAGCGGTTGTGCGTCCTCGTCAAGTACGGCGAAGGCCCCCACATGAGCGCGCTGGCGCTGATCCCCATCGCTCTGGCCTTCGCGTGGCTGGCGCTCGAGAAACGCCGGCCCTGGGCGGTGGCGCTGGCCGCCGTGTTCTCCGCCGGCGTAGCCGCCAACAATTTCTATGGCGCAGCCGCGCTGGCGGTCTTCTACCCCATCCTCGTCTGGAGTCTCTGGATTACACGGCAGGAAAAGCGCATCGTCGTTCCCGCCATCGCCATTCCCACGCTCGCCTACGGGCTGACGGCCTTCTGGCTGGTGCCCTCCTACTTCCAGGTCACGGCGGTAAACCTGAAATACGTTTCCGAGCACGGCACTACCTGGTCGATCTGGGTCGCGGTGGTGGTGGCCGTGGCCTTCGCCGTCTCGACCGACAAGTTCGCGCGCGCCAGACCGGAGCGGGCCTGGGCGGTTTTCGTGACCGGCTGCGTCGTCTTTTTCTCGCTCAACGTGTTGGGCGGTATCTACTTCAACTTCCGCATTGCCGGCGAACCCGTCCGCCTCTTGCCCGAGCTAGACATGATCTACATCATGGCGGCCGTCCTCATGCTGCAGTGGCTGTGGGATCGCCCCGGCATCGCCCTCCGCGCCGTCGTGCTGGTCGTGGTGATCGCGGCCTTCTGGACCACTACGGGTTATGTCCGCCACGCCTGGCACATGTTTCCACTCTGGCCCGATTACCAGAATCGCGTCGAGTACCGCGTCACCGACTGGCTTTGGAAGAACATGCCCGATGCGCGCGCCTACCCCTCCGGGTCCGTGCGCTTCTGGTACGACGCCTGGCACGACCTGGCGCAGCTCGGCGGCGGTTCCGACCAGGGCCTCCTGAACGGTGAGCTGGCGCCCGCCCAGTGGGAAACCAACCTGGGCGCCAAGCCGGAGCCTTCCATCCTGTGGATGCAATGCATGGGGGTCGACGTGATCTACGTCTCCGACAAGCGCTCCCAGGAAATGTTCAAGGATTTCGAGTATCCGCAAAAATTCGCCGGGGTGCTGCCCGTGGTGTACGACGACCAGCAGGGCAACACGCTTTGCCGGGTGCCCCGGCGCTACCCCGCCAGGGCGCGGGTGGTCGAGACCGGGAAGCTGAATGCCCTGAAGCCGCCACGTGCCAATGACGACGTCGAGTACCTAGGCGCCTACGCCGATGTCGTCGAGAAAGGCCCCGATTCGCCTCCCACCCTGGCGCGCGACGGAACCGACGCCATGCGCGTGCGGGCCAAAGTCGAGCCCGGCCAATCTATCGTGGTGCAGGAAAGCTGGGACCCGGCCTGGCAAGCTTGGGACGGCGGCAAGCAACTTCCCCTCCGTAAGGATGTCATGGGCTTTATGGTGGTTGACGCGCCGCCGGGCGACCGGGAAATCCGGCTGGCATTCGTGACGCCTCTCGAGAACCGCATCGGCCGCCTCGTGACTCTCGCCACGCTCGCGCTGCTCCTCAGCCTGGTGGTGTTCGGCATGCGCTGGGAGCGGTTCGTGTGAAACTCTCGCGCCGGCGGGAAATTCTGCTCGATTGCTTCCTCCTGTTTGTGTGCACGGCGGTCCTCGTTGGGCCGTACTTCAAAACCAAGTACACGGATAAGTGGTGGTCCATCGAGAGCACATTCATCTCCGACGCGCGCTTTCTGACGGCCCACTGGCCCCATCCGCAGTGGCAGCCGTTGTGGTACACGGGCACGCGCTTCGACTACATCTATCCGCCCGCCTTGCGTTACGGAACAGCGGTGATTTCCAAAATCACCGGCTTCTGGCCGGTCAAGGCGTACCACTTCTACACCATTTTCTTCTACTGCGTAGGCATCGCCGGCGTGTACCTGCTGATTCGCGCGGGGGCCCGGTCGCGCGGCGCGGCCTGGCTGGGCGCGGCCGCGACGGCGCTCATGTCGCCGTCGTTTTTGTTTCTGAAAGACGTGCGGATCGACTCCGGGCCGCTGGTGCCGTTGAGGCTGGGTGTGTTGATCCGATATGGCGAGGGCCCGCACATGACGGCGCTGGCCCTGATCCCCTTCGCACTCGCTTTCACCTGGCGCGCGCTAGAGAGCCGCCGCCCCGGTTCGGTGGCGCTCGCCGCCATCTTCTCCGCCGCCGTGGTTTCCAACAACTTCTATGGCGCCACCGCGCTGACCATGTTCTACGCCGTCCTGCTGTGGAGCTTCTGGGTTACGCGCCGGGATTTCCGGATGGCGCTCCCCGCCGTTGCCATTCCTGCTCTGGCCTATGGGTTGACCGCGTTCTGGCTGGTGCCCTCCTACTTCCGGATTACGGCCCGTAACATGAAGTACGTTTCCGAACCTCCGACGGCATGGTCCTTCGGGGTTGCGGTGGTGGTGGCCGCGGCATTCGCATTCGCCAGCTACCGATTGGCGCGCTCCCAACCCGAGCGGACCTGGGCGGTTTTCGTGGCCGGCTGCGTCGTCTTCTTCTCGCTCGACGTGCTGGGCAATTCCTATTTCAATTTCCGCGTCGCCGGCGTGCCGTCGCGGCTGGCGCCGGAACTGGACCTGGTTCTGATCCTCGGGGCCCTGGCGATCCTCGAGTGGTTGTGGCGCCGTCCAAGACGCGCGCCGAAAGTGGTGGCCGCGATCGTTGTGGTGGCCGCTTTTGCCACCACCGCCGGCTACATCCGGATCGCCCGGAAAATGTTGCCGCTCTGGCCGAACTACACGGCCCGCGTCGAATACCGGATTACGGACTGGCTGTGGAGGAACATGCCCGACGCGCGCGTCTTCCCGTCGGGCTCGGTTCGATTCTGGTTCGACGCCTGGCACGACCTGGCGCAACTAGGAGGCGGTTCCGACCAAGGCCTGCTGAACCCTGTGCCCCAGGAGGCGCAATGGGAGATCGGGGCGGGATCCAATCCACAGGCTGCCATTCTGTGGTTACAGGCTTTGGGCGTGGATGTGATGTACGTGGCCGGTCCGAGTTCGGAAGAGCCTTATAAGGACATCCACCATCCCGAAAGATTCGCCCGCGCAACGCCGCTCCTGTTCGACGACGGCAAGGATAACGCGCTCTACCGGATTCCGCGCCGCTACCCTGCCCGCGCGCGAGTCGTGGAAGCCGCACAGCTCGATGCGCGGAAAAAGCCGCGCTTCGCCGACGACTTGGAGTACCTGCGCGCCTACGTGGACGTGGTCGAGAACGGCCCGGATTCTCCCGTAACGCTGGTACGCGAGGGGACCGACGCCATGCTGCTGCGGGCCAAGGTGGCCCCCGGCCAGGCCATCCTCGTACAAGAGACCTATGACCCCGCATGGCAGGCCTGGTCGAATGGCACACGGCTGCCTCTACGCGCGGACTTGATGGGATTCATGGTGGTCGCAGCGCCGCCCGGCGAACACCAGATCCGGCTGGCTTTCCTAATGCCCGCCGAGAACCGGGTGGGCTGGGTGCTCACCGCAATCTCGCTGCTGCTTCTCGCGCTGCTGGCCGCACAAGGTATGCGGGCGAGGAAACCCTGATGTTGTGGCGCAGGCACTCCTGCCTGCCGCGCCGAGACTCATCTCGGCGCTTCGTACCGGAGCCCGCCTGATGCGCCGCGAAGCCCTGCGCACGCTGGCCGCTGCCTGCGCCGTGGCCCTGGTCAACGTAGCCCTCATGTGGCCCCTGTTCCGGGTGGAATACACCGACCAGATGCAGTCCATCGAGGCGGCCTTCATCAGCCTCGCCCGCTACATCCTCGATCATTTCCCCGACGTGCAGTGGTTCCCCCTCTGGTACACCGGCATTCCCTACCAGAACACCTACCCGCCGCTGCTCCCTCTGAGCGTGGCCGCGCTCGCGGCGGTGGCGCGCATTCCGCCCGGCCTCGCCTACCACGCCCTCACGGCGGCGCTCTACTGCCTCGGGCCGGTGGCGCTGTTCTGGCTGGTTCATCGCTTGTCGGGCAGCCGCACGCAGGCTTTGTTCGCGGGGCTGGCCTGGTCGCTCTTCTCGCCCTCCTGCTTTCTGATTCCAGAGGTGCGCCGCGACACCCTGAATTATTTCGACGTTCGCCGCTTCCAAGTGCTGTCGGAATACGGCGAAGGCCCCCATATCGCCTCGATGGCGCTCATGCTGGTGGCGTTGGCCTTGCTCGACGCCGCGGTGCGGAAGAGCGATGTGCGCCGCTGGCTCCTCTGCTCCGCCGCGCTGGCCGCGGCCGTCATGTTTAACTGGATCGGCGCATTCGCCCTGGCCGTGTGCATGCTGTGCTACCTGCTGGCCCGTGGACGCGGATGGCTGCGGGCGGCGGGCGCCGGCGGGTACGCCTACCTGCTGGTCTCTCCCTGCATTCCGCCCTCCACCATCGCCGTGATCGCTTTCAATGCCCAGTTCGTTGCCGGGCGGTTCACATTCACCCCGCGCCATTGGCTGTACGCCGCGGTTTTTGCACTGGCCCTGGCCGGGCTCGTATGGGCGCTCAGCCGCGCGCGCGCGCCGCTCGAAATCCGCTTCGCCGTGCTGCTGGCGGCATGCTTTACCGGTGTGGTGATCCCGTGGTACTGCTGGCGCATAGCGGTTGTGCCTCAGCCCTGGCGCTATCAACCCGAGTTCGACCTGGCCATCTGTCTCGCGGGCGCGGCCGTGGTAGAGCGGCTGTCGCGCTTTCTGCCCCCACGCCTGCGCCTGGTGGCTGGTTCCGCGCTGGCGCTGGCCTGCGTGCCGCTCACTCTGGACTTGCGCGACGTGACGCTTCCCATGGTGAAAGCGATCGACATCCATCGCACCATCGAGTGGCGCACTGCTCACTGGACGGACCAGCACTTGAGCGGCGCGCGCGTGTATGCGCCCGGCTCCATCGCCTTCTGGTTCAATGCATTCAGCGACGTGGCCCAGCTTTCCGGCGGGTTCGACCAGGGCGATCTCCAACGCGTCATGCCGGCGGTGCGCTACCAGATTCTGGCCGGAGCCGATGGCGCGGTGGCGCGCGACTGGCTGCGCATCTACGGATGCGACGCCGTGATCGTGAGCGGGCCGGCCAGCGAAGAGCAATTCAAGCCCTATATCTACCCGCGGAAGTTCGATGGCGTGCTGCCAGCGCTGTGGCGCGAGAACGATGTCACCATATACGCCGTGCCGCGCCGTTCGCGCTCGCTGGCCCACGTGGTGCGCCAGGCCGACCTGGCGCGGCGATTCCCCCCGGACGCCAGCCGGCTAGCCGAGTTACAGCCCCTTCTGGCGGCGCTGGAGGACCCCGGCCTGCCCGCAGCCACTTTCCAATGGCTGGGGACGCGAAAGGCGCGCATCGCCGCCGATCTTCGACCCGGCCTCCTGCTCGCCGTGCAGGTGGCCTGGCATAGCGGCTGGAGCGCCCGCGTCAACGGGCAGGCGAGGCGGGTGTGGGGCGATCCTCTCGGGCTGATGATCGTCGAGCCCCGTTGTGACGGGTCGTGTGTCGTCGATCTGGCCTACGACGGTGGAATGGAGATGACGTTCTTTCGAGTGTTGAGCCTCTTATGTGGCGCCGGCGGTCTTGCCGCCGGTGTGTTTTGGAGGCGCTTGCTGTGAAACGCTTGGCCACGCCGTTGCTGGCTCTGGCCATCTTCCTGCTCAACGTGTGCCTCAACGCACCGCTCTTCATGCCAGGCGAGCTGCCCTTCCGCGGCTCCATCGAAGGCGGTTACGTAGCCATCGCCCGTTTCGTTTCCTTGCATCCCAACCCCTGGGGATGGGACCCGTTCCAATACTGCGGCCTTCCCACCCGTTTCCTCTATGTGCCCGCGCTGCCCTATCTCACCGCGTTCCTGGCGCACTTGTTGCCGCACGTGCCGCTGGCTTTCCTCTATCGCGTCATCGTCTCGGGCATGACCTGCCTCGGTCCGGTCACCCTGTTCTTCTTCGCGCTTTACTTCACCGGCAGCCGCCGCTGGTCGCTGGCCGCCGCGCTGGTGTATGGTTTCCTCTCGCCCTCCTACGGACTCTTCCCCGCGGTGGAGCAGGACCGCGGCATGGTGCAGCTTCCCTGGCGGGTCCAGGTGCTGGCCAAATATGGCGAAGGCCCGCACAACACCGCTCTGGCGCTCATGCCGCTGGTGCTGCTGGCCCTCTGGTTGGCCGCCCGGCGCCGCGGATACCCGCGCATCCTCGTAGCCGCGCTGCTGCTGGCTGTCACCCCGCTGGTCAACTGGGTAGGCGCCTTCGCCCTGGCCATCGCCTGCGTGGTCCTGCTGGTGGCCGCGCTGGGAGATCCCGGGTTCCGCGCCTGGCGTGTGTTCGCCGCCGCCGGCCTCGCCTATCTGCTGGCCTGCTTCTGGCTCACCCCCACCTTCATCAGGACCATTGTCTTCAACTGGCCCACCGACTCCTTCGCCTACCAGTTCGGCGCGCCGCAGCGGTGGCTCGTGACCGGCCTTGCGTTCGGCGTGCTGATCGTCCGGCTGCTGTTCCGCTGGTTGGGCGGTTCGTTCTATCTCCGCTTCGTGACGCTGGCGGCCTTCACCTTCGGCTTCATTGCCACCGTCTTCTACATTTACGGCCTCGACACCATCCCCGAATCGCGCCGCTACGCCATCGAGTTCGAGCTGTTCCTGGCGTTGGGGGTAGTCGAAGCCATCCGCCTCGGCATGCGCCACCCCAACCAGACGGTGCGCCTTTGCGCCATCGGAACCGCCGCCGCCGGGTTGCTGGCGGGCGCGCCGCAGCTCTGGGCGTACACCACTCAGGGCTGGGGCCGATGGGCGCCCGCTCCTGGCGAGGAGTCCATCGAATACCACCTGGCCCGCTGGATGGCAGAGCATCCGCCCGAAGGCCGCGTCTTCGCTACCGGCGGAATGCGTTTCCGCATGAACTCCTGGTTCGACATTCCCCAAGTGGGCGGCGGGTTTGAAACCGGCCTCGAAAACCGCGTGCCCTGGGACCTCGCGTACAACATCCACACGGCGAAGGACTCGCGCCCCGGCCGTGAAACCCAGGACGCCCTGCTGGAACTAAAAGCCATGGGCACGGAATATGTCGTCATCCATGGCCCCCATTCGCGCGAGTATTACCGCGACTTCGTCCGTCCCGAGCACGTCTCTTCGGCGCTCCCCGCCGTCTATCGCGAAGAGGACGACACCATCTACGCCTTGCCCGCGCGCCCCCTGGCGAACTGGTTGAACGCCGAGGAGCTCCCCGGCAAGGATGCGCCCACGCGCCCCTGGCTACTCGAGCCTTACATCGCGGCCCTGGAAGATCCGGCCCGGCCAGCGCTCCAAACCCGCTGGTTGGGCGTCGATACCCTCGTCATCGACGGCGTCGCGCCGCCCGGCCGGCTGGTGGCCGTGCGGGTCAACGCCGACCCCGGCTGGCGGGCCTTCCAGGATGGCCGCGCCATCCCCATCCAGATCGACAACCTGGGATTCATGGTGTTGCGCCCGGCCGCCGCCGCGGCCACGCACATCGAGCTCCACTACCGCGCGACCGCCGAGCCGCGCTTCATGGCCGTTTTGAGCGCGCTCTCCTGGATCGCCGCGCTCGCCGCTCTCTTCTTATGACGAAAACCTTTGGCTTCACCGACGACGAAGTAAAGCTCCTGCTGGTCTCCGTGCGCCACATGCGCCGCACCTTCGCGGTGGCGCTCAAGAGCGCGCCCGACCCGTCGCTCGAGGCGTACTCTGCCCTTTACGATGCGCTGTTCGCTAAGCTCCGCGACATGGCCGGGCCGATTCCCCCGACTATCGAGGACATAATCGAGCCGTGACCGCTGCTCACCGAGCCGCGACCGTCAGGGAGCGATCATGCTACTGGACGTCGCTCACCACCCCGTTCGTGAAGGTGATCTTCAGGTCCTTGTACATATAGATTTTCTTTGCGCCGAGGTCGATTACCTTGTCGGGTTTGCCATTCATCGATTCCACGTCGGCAATCGATTGTCCCAGGGTGATCGTGACCGGCCCCGCCGCATTCCCACCGGGCGCCGCGCTCTGGTTGATCACGGCCTGCTCCCCGGTGTCGGCTTCCTGCGCCGCCTGGTTGAGCTCGGTAGCGACATTCGCGTCCGGCTGTACGGCGGCGGCGATGGGCGCAGCCACCGGGGCGGCCGCGGCGGCCGCGGGCAGCGCTGGCAGTCCGCCCCTGCCCTGGCGGGATTGGAGCTCCGCCAGACCCTGGTCGAGAATCTCGCGGTCGTGATTCTGCATCTCCTGCAAGTCCTGGAGTTGCACCGAAACCACGCCGCCTCTGCGGCAGTCCGTGCTCTTGCTCGCCCGCACTACCACGTCCGCGGCGGGCCCATTCGACTGCCCCGGCATGAGTTGGAGCACGTCGCCTTCAGTGATCGCGCACCCCGGCCCCCGGTCGTCCACCATGAGGCTGCTCGAAGCCACGAAGACATGGGGAACACCGTCGGAGAATATCGAGGACATGTCGCCAGAGGCTATGTTTGACATCATGGACTGGCCCTGGGCCCTTTCCAGATCAAGCTGCCGGTGCACTTCATCCGCGATCGTCTGCTTCACATCGGGCGTGATACCGGGCTGGCCGCTGGAAACGTAACCGCCGCCTTGCGCGTTGGCCGCCATCTGTTGCTGATAAGCCTCCTGCAACGTCGTGGCTAACAAATAGTCCGTCAACCAGAATGCCGGGCCCGCGTATTCCCGGTAGGGCGAAAAGTAGCTCCCGTAGTAACCATACCAGGGACTGCCGGCCCATCCCCACCCATAAGCCACGGGCCTGGCCCATGGGCTATAGGCATATGCGTAGAACGCGGGCGAGTAGAAACGCATGGGAACGTACATGTCCATGAGCACTCCCCTGAAGCTAAACGGACGATAGACACGGGCATAGGACTGCCCGTTCGAGAAGTATGTCCGTTGAACGTACCCTTGGCCGCGTCCCGTCATCGGACTCTGGGCATAACCGCCGCGCCCTCCCCCGTTGGTGACAAAGCGCTGGTTGCCCCGTGACACTTCGACGCGCCGCACGCCATTCGGCCCATGTGTGACCACCGCCCCTCCCGGCGTGCGCACCTGGCGCACTTGCCCAGCGTTATCCCTGTTGACCATCCCGCCGTTCGGTGTGCGGATGCTCTGCTGCCCGGACCGGCCGAACTGTTGGCCGGACTGCGGGTTCCTGGTTGGGCTGGTGGGCTGCTGCCCGGGCCGGCCGAACTGTTGGCCGGACTGCGGGTTCTTGGTTGGGCTGGTGGGCTGCTGCCCGGACCGGCCGAACTGTTGACCAGACTGCGGGTTTTTGGTTTGGCCGGGGGTCTGACTGGTGGTCGGGTTCCTGGTTGAGCCGGTGGGCTGACTGGTGCTCGGGTTCCTGGTTGAGTTGGTGGGCTGACTGGTGGTCGGGCTCTTGGTTTGACCCGTGGTCTGACTGGTGGTCGACCGGGTGGTGGTCTGACCAGTGTTCGGAGCCGTGGTCTGACTGGTGGTCGACCGAGTGGTGGTCTGACCAGTGTTCGGAGCCGTGGTCTGACGAGTCGGCTGGCTCGGCGTCCGACTAACTGGCTGGCTCGGGGTTTGGCGAGCAGTCGGGGCCTGACGAGCGGGCGCGGCACCCCCGCCTTTCTTCTCGTCTTTCCTCTGGGCGTATACGGCGGCGGAGAATGCGAACAGCAGCACAATGATTGCTGTCCCAATCGATCCGCGGAGAGCGGCTTTACGGGTTCGAATACTATTCATTAGAATTCTCCATGTGTTGTCACAATCGTCTGTTGGGCGGCAACGGCCACTTCACTGGACGTCCGAGACTCTGCCGTCTGCGAACGTGATCTTCAGGTCCTTGTAAATGTAAATCTTCTTGCGGCCCAGATCGACCACCTTGTCGGGCTGGCCCAGGCCGGCGACCACCTGGTCGGTCGTTTGTCCAAGCCCGATCTTCACCGGCTCCGGCTGCGGAGCCGGCGATGGCTGCTGCGCGACCTGAGCACCTGGGGGCGCCACCGGCTCCGGGTTCGGCTGCGTACCTGCGTTGGGACCATCGGCAAAGGCGAATACCTCGCTGATCGTCCGTTGGATTTGTGCGAAATCGGTGGTATTCCAATACCCTTTGGGGAACTGGAACGTCAGCGCCGCCCGGTACGGCATGGGATCGAAATCCGTCGGGGACCCATCGCACGCGTCGCATGATTGCACGTTGAAAACCACCCCGGTATCCTTGACCTCGGTCTTCAACAAATACACTCTCTCCCCGGCCCGAAGGTCCCTGACCGAATTCGCGTCGTGGATCAGCGCGCCCGCCAACGAACGCTTGATTCGCCCGTCCTTATAGTTGTTACCGAAGGCAAATTCCGTGACCGGACTCGCGCCCATTCCGTCCCTTTGAACCACCAGGACCGTGCCCATCTGCGTCACCCTGAGCCTATCGCCGAAGCCGGACAGCTTTGTCGGAATGTAATTCGATTGCAGCGCGCGTTCGATATTGACCTTCCCGCCTTGATCTTGCTGGGCCGCCAGCGGAAACGCCGTCGAGGACCCCGCCATCAGAGCCGCAACCAGCGCTAGCGCTCGCATGTCTTTCACCACCGTATCCGGGGCAGTTCGAAGGCCTCCGCCAGCCGGTTCAGTTCCCCCCGCACCGCTTCCCATTGACGCTGCACGTCGGGGTTCAGCCGCCGCCTCACCATCGTCCGGTTGATGTCCTGGCCAGCCGAGATCGCGTCCTCCACGAAGTGGCGCGTCTTGGGCGGGTCGTGTTCCCGGTTCCACGCTTCCCTCACCCTGTTCATCGCGCGTTCCAGGCGCTCGGCGTCCACGTTCAGTTGATCCTCGCGTTGGGTGCCGTTGAGCGCGCTGCGATCGAGCGCCGCCCGCAATGAACTCCTGAACTGGATGGCGCGATCCTGGCAATCCGCGACAACGCGCGAGATATTCTCATTCCGTCCGCCCCTCGGCGGGTAGTCTCGCTGCGCCGCAAGAATGCCCGGCAGCAGGAGCGCCACCGCCATCGACGTCCATACGTACTTCTTCATCTCATCCTCCGTTACGATCGAAAAAACCCGTTACTTTAGGCCGGGATTCCCGTTCTGGAATACCGAATCTATCCACATGTACACCCGTTCGCCCCCCGTTTGCAAGCGGTTCAAGCGATCTTCCGATACTAAACTCCCATTACCGACCACGCCCATCCGCGAGGGAAATAGCTTAAAATCAACTGAGCACCCCGATGGGCGGTTAGCTCAGCTGGTTAGAGCGCCTGCCTTACAAGCAGGAGGTCCGCGGTTCGAGCCCGCGACCGCCCACCATGTGGTTCAGCTCGTTTTGGCCGCAAGGCCGGAAAAGGGGATTTTGAATGAAGCGTTTAAGTTTGGCAGCACTCGCGGTTGCGGCTCTATTCGCCGCTCTCGTTGGCACGGGATGCGCCACCAAGAAGTACGTTCACGAAACCATGGCCCCGGTGCAGCAGAAGGTCGCGGACCTCGACAAGAAGAACGCCGAGCAGGACACCGCCATCGCCGAGCTAGGCAAGGGTGTGTCCAGAGCGGATGAGCGCGCCCAGGGCGCCGATAGCAAGGCTGTAGATGCGGCTCGCGACGCCGCCCGCGCCAACGATCAGGCAGCCCTCGCCAGCAAGCAGGCCGGTGCGGCCCAATCCACGGCGGAGAAGGGAGTCGCCCAGGCCGCTCAAGCGGAGCGCTCCGTGGGAACCCTTGGAAGCAGGGTCGAGAACATGGACAATTTCAAGCTCGCCACCACCGAGACGGTCCTGTTCGCCATCGGTAAGAGCGAGCTGAGCAAGGAAGCCGAGGCACAACTCGACGCCTTCGCCGCCAAAGTCGTTCCCATGAAGCACTACGTCATCGACGTACAGGGGTTCAGCGACTCGACCGGCGCGGCTGCGGCCAATATCGAGCTCAGCCGGCGCCGTGCCGCTGCCGTGGTTCGGTATCTGACCCTCGATAAAAAGATCCCGCTGTTCCGGGTCGACACCATCGGTTACGGAAAGGCAAGCCCGGCCGCCGACAACAAAACGCGCGATGGGCGCAAACAGAACCGCCGCGTGGAAGTGAAATTGTTCACTCCCGACTTGGGCGCTTAGTTCCTAGTGGCGCAGACGATCGTTTTTCGTCGTCTGCGTTGGCAGGCCACAAAAAACGATGGCCTGCCCCACCGTCACAGCCCCTGGGGCGCCAGGGGCAGTGAGCGCACCCGCTGCCCCGTGGCGTCGAAAATGGCGTTTCCCACCGCCGGAGCAATCCCTATGATGGGGCACTCCCCCGCCCCGGCGGACGTCAAATCCTTGCGGTCCAGCAGCACGCTCTCGATCACCGGCATGTCGGCGAAACGCGGCACCCGGTAGCGCGACAACCGATTGCTCGAGATCTTTCCGCCGGCGAATTCCACGTGCTCGAACAGCGCCCCGCCCAAGCCCATGGCGATGGCGCCCTCCACCTGGTTGCGCAGGTGCTCCGGGTTGACCACCACGCCGCATTCAAAGGCCTCGACCACGCGCAGCACCTTCACCGCGCCATTCGTCACGCCGATCTCGACGCAGGTAGCCACATGTCCGCCCTTTTCGAAACCCGCGGCCATGCCAAAGCCGTGGTTCGGCGTCTTCTTCGATCCCCGGCGCCGGTGATGCCATAGGGACTATTTCTTGGGATGGGGGATAAGCTTGAGGATGCGGTATGTGTCGTCAATGATTTTGAAGTAGAACCGCCAGTTCTTATTGACCCGCGCCTGCCAGCGCTCGTTGGATTCATCGTACTTCTTGGCGTGTAGGGAGGGGTGGCGGAGGTCCTGAACCAGGAGACCTACCTGCTTATAAAACGCCTTGCGAACCGCCGCCGGCGCATCTTCCAAGGCCTCACTGACAGCATTGCTGTATTCGGCCTCCATCGGGAGCGTTTTGTTCTTCCATGGGCCGCCCGCTTCTTCAATTGGCTCTTCATGTCGGCGATCATTTCTTCAGCGGTGTTGAAGGGGCCTCGAAAAGGGCCTTTCTCGGCCTCATCGAGTTGGGCGTCTATGCTGCGGCGCTGCTCCGGCGTGTACTCGTCATCGGCCCTGGGAAGCTTCGGAACAATGGTGATCGCGCCTCCGGACACTTTGAACTCCACCACGTCGCCGGTCTTAAAGCCGGCTTGGTGCTGTATTGACGGCGGCACGGTGAGGCCAATCCTATTTCTGACGGTGGCGGTCATAAGGCAAGCCTTTGAGATCCATCATACCGCTCCGTTCGCCGCGCGCACCAGCCCTTGCGGCGCCATGGGCAGTGAGCGCACCCGCTGCCCCGTGGCGTCGAAAATGGCGTTTCCCACCGCCGGAGCAATCCCTATGATGGGGCACTCCCCCGCCA
>Ga0224534_1000713_pt1 | contig 20008 bp, 16 predicted proteins | sample 714E12024metaG_FD_172012 | JGI IMG/M metagenome (GOLD analysis project Ga0224534, IMG submission 172012) | Peat soil microbial communities from Stordalen Mire, Sweden - 717 E1 20-24 | ecosystem: Environmental > Terrestrial > Soil > Wetlands > Peat | place: Sweden: Norrbotten County, Stordalen... | reverse complement strand
AGGTTTGGCCGGGATGAAATGGCGCTCGCCGTCGCCCGCCGACAAGACGATTTCGCTCGTCCGTCCGCTGCTTGGGTTTTCAAAAGGTGAACTCTTGGAATTTGTCCGTGAAAACAAAATCCATTTCCGCGATGACGCGACGAATTTCTCCTCCAATTTCCTGCGAAACCGGATTCGGAATGAATTGTTGCCGCTGCTGCGGAAGAATTATCAACCCGGCCTGGACAAAGCGGTTTTGCGGCTGATGGAAATTGTGGGCGCGGAAGCGGAATTTGTTGGCGAGGCGGCTCGTTCCTGGGAGCGCCGGCATCTTGCCGGCGTTGCGCAGCGCAAAAAACAGAATCACGCCGGCAAGATGCCGGCGCTCCCGGGAACAAATTTCGGCAAACTGCTGACTGCCCTCCAGCAGCGGATTCTCCAATCACAACTCTCGGAAGCCGGCGTCGCGCCGGATTTTGAATTGATCGAGTCGTTGCGGCAATCGGCGGATTGTTTTGTCAGCGTCGGCCCGAATTTATCCGTGTCTCGCGACAAAAGCGGCAAAATCAAATTGCGAACGGATTCCAAACTGGGATTCAGCGCGAATGAGTTGGTCGTAAATTTATTGAACCAGAAGGCAGAATCGGTTTTTGACGGATTAAAATTCCAGTGGCAAATCGGCTCGCGGAGACGCTCGCCCCACCATGCTCAAGAGGAGTTTTTCGACGCGGACAAGGTTGGCGGCGAAATCATCCTGCGTCACTGGCGTCCCGGCGACCGGTTTCAGCCCATCGGCTTGAAATCGGCGGCCAAGTTGCAGGATTTGTTCGTGAACGCGAAGATTCCCGCCGCGCGCCGCCGCGAGCTGGTGCTGGCGACGACGGCGGACGGCGAAATTTTCTGGGTGGAAGGATTGCGCATCGGCGAGCATTTCAAATTGACGCCGCTAACAACCCGGAGGCTGGTTTGGAAGTGGTCAATTTTGGCCGTTTAATTCGCTTTACAAGGCCAATTCGGACAACTATTCTCCCGCACTCTATTGATTTATGGAAGCAAAGACAAAGACGATTGAACAATTTAAGACGCACGACAAAGACACGGGTTCCGCCGATGTGCAAGTCGCGCTGCTGACGCAACGGATCAACCATTTGACCGAGCATTTGCAGACAAACAAGAAGGACCACAGCTCGCGCCGCGGGCTGCTGATGATGGTCGGCCAGCGCCGCCGCCTGCTTGATTATCTGCAGACCACGAACTTGGGCCGTTACCAGGCGGTCACGAAGAAACTGAAGCTGCGGCATTAAGATTTTGCGGAGGCGCGGCCTGCCTTTTCGGGTGGGCCGCCCTCCGTTTTCATTTTGGGCTGGAAACGCGAACGGCCCGATTTTCAAACCAAACACTTCGCGAAATAAATTCGTTGCCACCGGGAAATTTCATTCAGCTCCGACAGCGCTCGGAGTTCACTGAAGTTCCTCCGGCGGCGACGGGAAAGTTAGAACATGTCAGAGAAATTAACCGCCCAGGTGGGCGACAAGCAGATCGTCATTGAAACCGGAAAAATCGCCAAACAGGCTGACGGCGCCGTAACCGTCCAGCTCGGCGAAACCATCGTCATCGTGGCCGCCGTGGCCGCGACCAAGGCCAAGGAAGGGCAGGAATTCTTCCCCTTGACCGTGGACTACCGTGAGAAGGCCGCTGCCGCAGGCAAGTTCCCCGGCGGTTACTTCAAGCGCGAAGGCCGTCCGACGGAAAAGGAAATCCTCACCTGCCGGCTCACCGACCGGCCAATCCGCCCGCTCTTTCCGAAGGGCTGGTATAACGAAGTGCAGGTCCAGACCGTCGTGTTGAGCGCCGATGGCGAGAACGACCCGGACATCTTGAGCATCATCGGCGCGAGCGCGGCGCTGATGGTCAGCGACATTCCGTGGGCCGGCCCGCTCGGAGCCGTGCGCGTCGGGCGTGTCGGCGGCAAGTTCATCGCCAATCCCACGCACACCGAAATGCTCGAGAGCGACCTCGACCTCGTCTATGTCGGCAACGCGAACGACATCGTGATGTATGAAGGCTCGGCCAAGGAAATTTCCGAGGCGGACTTCGACGCCGCGCTGAAATTTGGCCAGGAAGCCATCCAGCCGGTCATTGCCTTGCAAAAGGAACTTATCGCCAAGGTCGGCAAGAAGAAACGCGAAATCACCCTCAACAAGGCGTCGGATGAAATTCTGCAGGAAGCCAAGAAGCTCGCCGGCGACCGTTTTGTGCCCGCGCTGCTTACGCCCGGCAAGCTCGCCCGCGAAGCCGCCTGCAAGGCGATTCAGGACGAAGTCGGCGCGAAGCTCGTCGAGAAATTCGGCGCGGAAAAAGTCACCGATTTCATCGTCAAGGACGCCTTTTATTACATCCAGAAGGAAGCCGTCCGCAGCTTGATTTTGAACAGCGGCAAGCGCCTCGACGGCCGCGCGTTTGATGTCGTGCGTCCGATTTCCAGTGAAGTTGGCATCCTCCCGCGCGCGCACGGCTCGGCGCTTTTCGCCCGCGGCGAAACGCAGGCCATCACGCTTGTCACGCTCGGCACCGGCGACGATGTGCAGGAATTTGATTCCTACACCGGCGGCGACAGCGAAAAGAAATTCCTGCTGCATTACAACTTTCCGAATTTCTCCGTCGGCGAAACCGGCCGCATCGCCGGTCCGGGCCGGCGTGAAATCGGCCACGGCGCGCTCGCCGAACGGAGCATCGAGCCGATGCTGCCGTCGAAGGATTATCCCTACACGATCCGCATCACCAGCGAAGTAATGGAGTCCAATGGCTCCACCTCGATGGCGACCGTCTGCGGCGGCACGCTGGCGCTCATGGACGCGGGCGTCCCAATGATTCGCCCCGTCGCCGGCATCAGCGTCGGCATCTGCACCGAGTATAACGGCGAGAAAATCTCCAAGTATCAGCTCCTCACCGACATTCTCGGCTGGGAAGACCACTATTGCGACATGGATTGCAAGATTGCCGGCACCGAAAAGGGCATCACCGGCTTCCAGCTCGACTTGAAGCTCAAAGGCCTGCCGCATGCGCTCATGACCGAGACGATTGAAAAGGCCCGCGTCGCCCGGTTGCACATTCTGGCGGAAATGGCCAAGACTCTGGCCGAGCCGCGCAAGGAATTGAGCAAATACGCCCCGCGCATCGAGGTCGTCAGGATCAACCCGGAGAAAATCGGCCTCCTCATCGGGCCGGGCGGCAAGAACATCAAGCGCCTCGTCGAGGAATCCGGATGCGAGATTGACATCGAAGATGATGGCACGGTGAACATCTTCTCCGTGTCGCCCGAAGGCATGAAGATTGCCGTGGACGCCATTACCGGCATGACCGCCGAGGCCGAAGTGGGCAAGATTTACCGCGGCAAGGTCGTCACCATCAAGGAATTCGGCGCGTTCGTCGAGTTTCTGCCCGGCAAGGACGGCCTGGTTCACATCAGCGAACTCGCCAACTTCCGCGTCAAGCGAACCGAGGACATTTGCAAGATCGGTGACGACATGGCCGTCAAGTGCCTAGGCGTGGACGAAAAAGGCCGCGTGCGCCTCTCGCGCAAGGCCGCGATGGAAGACCGCGACAAGGAAATGGCCGGGGAGAAAAAGGAAGGCGCTCCGGCGGCGCAGTAATTGCGATTTGAATTCAAGGCGCGGGCGGGAAACCGTCCGCGCTTTTTATTTTGTTGGGGTCGAGGTCACGAGACTCGTTCTGGAAAGTCAGAGACTCCTCACGTCGTCTGCTACAGATTGTAGTGTCGGCGCTGTGCGCCGATTCGTTCGAGCCACAGGCTCGACGCTACAACCGCATTCCGAATGCCGCATGAGAGAGGTCGTGAAACCAGCAGGCGAACGGGGCGCAAACGGGACGGACGTAGCGGCGTCTCGGCAGAGCGCCGCAAACTGTGACAGGAATTTTAGATGGCGGCTTTCTGCCGAAAGCCGCTACGCGGAAAGCTCAAAGCGCCGAACTCGAAGGATGAGAAATTTGAACAGGTCGTCAAATCCGCCCAAGACGCCGCCGTCCTCGTCCTCGTTTATTGAAGTTTGGAGTTCCGGCTTTAAGCCGGGCCGGGCCGCCTGAAGGCGGAACTACAAACCGACGGCGGCGCTGGTGTTGGTGTATTGATGGTAGGGCGGGCAGTCCTCTGCCCGCCGCTCGCCCGATGGGCCGTCTGCAAAGACCGGCGCGCACGGAGTGACGCGCCCCACCTCCAAAACTGGCTCTTTTTGACCATTTCCGCCCAAATCGTTGTCAATCAGCGGGTTTGCTGGCAAACCGGCCCTCCGGGGGGCATCAAACATGACCTCTTGTTTGCAAGCAGACGGGGTTTGTTTGCAAGCAAGGGCCGCTTGTTTGCACGCAGACGGCGTTTGTCTGCAAGCAGAGGCCCGTTGTTTGCAAGCAGACGGGGTTTGTTTGCAAGCAAAGGCCGCTTGTTTGCACGCAAACGGCGTTTGTTTGCAAGCGGACGGGAATTGTCTGCAAACAGACGCCCGTTGTGTGCAAGCGAACGGGGATTGTCTGCAAGCAGACGCCGGTTGTGTGCAAGCGGACGGCGGGTTCAGGGGCATTTTCATAAAAACCTGAACCCCGAACCTCAACTCCCCTGACTTATGGCATTTGACCCGACCAAACCCTTGGAAGATTCGCCGCTCGATGCGGTGGAAATGCGAAACCAGTTGAACGCGCTCAAGGCGCTGATTGACGCGCAGCAGGCGACGATTGACAGCCAGCAGTCGCAAATCGGTTCGATGAATTCGTCCATCGCGGAATTGCAGGATGCGGTGAATGCCTTGCAGGGCAATTCTTGAGGCCCTTGCGAACAAGGCGTTTGCATTTTGTTTGTTACATCGGGTTTGACTCGATTGCGCCGCGAACGTAAATTCAGGCGAATGCTGGCTGTTGAATCAAGGGCGGCGGGCCGGGGAGTGGCCAGTCCGCCCATAACCAATCCGAACCGTTCCTGGAAACATCTCGTGGAACCGGTGGAGCCGTTTCTTGAAACGGTCACACGACAGTTGATGCGGCAGGTTCATGGGTTCGACCCGCAGATTGTTCCCTACGCCCGTTACGCGCTGGACGGCAGCGGCAAACGGCTGCGTCCCACGCTGGTGGCGCTGGCGGCGCGCGCGCTCGGCCCGGTCAACGAGGCGCACGTCACGGCGGCGGTCATCATCGAGATGGTGCATCTGGCCACGCTGGTGCATGACGACGTGATGGATGAGGCGGAAATCCGGCGCGGCCTGCCAACGCTCGCGGCGAAGTGGGGAAATGAAATCGCGGTGCTGTTCGGCGACTGCCTGTTCGCGCAGGCGGTGAAGCTGGCGGCGGGTTTTCCCACGCCGGAAGTGTGCCGCGCGGTGGCGGCGGCCACGAACACGGTCTGCACCGGCGAGATTTTGCAGACGCGCAGCCGGCAGAATTTCGTGGCGTCGCGGCGCGAGTATTTCCGGGTGATTGAGATGAAGACGGCGGAGCTGTTCACGTTGTCGTGCGATCTGGCGGCGTTTTTGAGCGGGGCGACGGCGCGGCAGCGCGGGGCGCTGCGGGAATTTGGCGCGGCATTCGGCACGGCCTACCAGGTTTATGATGATTGCGTGGATTTGTTCGGGGACGAGATGCTGGCGGGCAAATCGCTCGGCATGGATCTGGCGAAGGGCAAGCTGACGTGGCCGGTGCTGCTGGCATGGGAGCGCGCGGGCGCCGCCGACCGGGCGCGGCTGGAAAGCATGATCGAGAACTGGCAGCCGGGGAATTTGTCCCGCGTCAATGAATTGCTGGCCCGATACGAGACTTTGGAGCCGTCGCTGGCGGTCATCGGAAAGTATCTGGAGGCGTCGCGGCGGGCGTTGAAAATTTTGCCGGAATCCGATGGGCGGGCCGGGCTTTTCGGGCTGGCGGATTTTTTAGCGCAACAAATGGACGCTTTGGCGGTTAGTATTTGAGAGCATGATTATGGCCGAACCAGTTCCAAGCAGCGAACCGAAGCCGTCCGCGCCGGTGGATGAGTCCGAACTGGTGCGCGACGCGCGACGGGGCGATTTGGCGGCCTACGACGAGCTGGTGAAGCGTTATCAGGAGCGCATCTACGCGACGATTTACCACATGACGTCGAACCACGAGGACGCCAACGATCTGGCGCAGGAGTCGTTCATCAAGGCGTTTCAGGCGTTGAAGAGCTTCAAGGGCGGATCCAGTTTTTACACCTGGCTTTACCGGATTGCGGTCAACAAGACGATCAATTTTCTCAAGCAGCGGAAGAACCGGACGCACATGAGCCTGAACGACATGGATTTCAACGCGGAGCACGACCCGGACCTGGTGGCGCTGATTTCGGAGCAAACGCCGCGGCGGGCGGCGGGTTTGACAGAATTGAAGGAAAAATTGAACGAGGCGTTGATGAAGTTGTCAGAACCCCATAGACTGGTTGTGGTGATGCACGATGTGCAGGGCCTCTCGCATGAGGAAATCGCGGAGGCGGCGGATTGCAACGTCGGCACGGTGCGGTCGCGGCTGTTTTATGCGCGGCAGCAGTTGCAGGGGTATCTGGCTGATTATTTGAAGCCAACATGAAAGAAAACGAGAACAACTTTGAGTCGTTGCGCCGGTTGCTGGCGCTGAAGCGGCATGAAACACCGCCGCCGGGCTATTTCGAGAATTTTTCCGCCAAAGTGACGGCGCGCATCCGCGCGGGCGAGGGCGGGGCGGCGGAACGGCAGGCGATTGAGTTGCCGTGGCTGTTCCGGCTGTTGTCGGCGTTCGAATCGAAGCCGGCGTTCGCGGGCGCCTTTGCTTCCGCGCTGTGCATGCTCCTGCTTGTCGGCATCGTTTTTGCCGAACGGCCGGATGTCGCGTCGCAACCGCTGGTGCAAACCGCCCAACCCGACAGCCCGCTGGCTGCGGTAACGCCTGACAGCATGGAGGCCATGGCAAAGCCCGTCAGCTTGAATTCGCTGTCGGCGGGGCAACCGGCCTTGATTCCCATTTCCAGCACAAATCCGGTTTTCAATTCCCAGTCGGCTGGTTCATGGTTTGCTTCGCAAGGAGCGATGGTGCAGCCGGTCAATTTCGTGCTGCCGGGAAATTGATTTCATTTTGAACTGAAACGCATGTGCGCTTGAAACGCCATGCGTTTTTCTGTTTAATCAGGCGAGTGCCAGCCAAAATCATCGCGGTCGCCAACCAAAAGGGCGGCGTGGGCAAGACCACCACCGCCGTCAACCTTGCCGCCTGCCTCGCCGCCGTCGGGCGGCGTGTGCTGCTCTTCGACCTCGACCCGCAGGCCAACGCCACCAGCGGCGTCGGCCTGGAAAAAATTGAAGGCGCGAGCGCATATCGGGTTCTGCTTGGCGAAGGCGGTTTGCTGGACAAAATCAAACCGACGGCTTTCGAGCGGCTCGAAGTCGTGCCGAGCGAGGTGGATTTGTGCGCCGCCGATCTGGAACTGGCGCGGCTGGAAAACCATCTGCTGCGGGTTTCGCAATCGCTCAAACCCGTTCTGGACAGCAACCGGTTCGATGTGGTGCTGATTGATTGCCCGCCGTCACTGGGCATTCTCACGTTGAACGCCTTTGCCGCCAGCGACGGCCTGCTCGTGCCGCTGCAATGCGAGTATTACGCGCTCGAAGGCATTTCCATGATGAACCGCGTGCTGGCGCAACTGCGCGACACCGGCGTCAATCCGCGCCTCGACATTCTCGGCGTTGTGATGACGATGTTCGATGGCCGCACGAAACTGTCCAATGAAGTCGTCGGCGAAGTCCGCAATCGGCTCGGCGCAAAAGTCTTTGAGACGGTCATTCCGCGCAGCACAAAACTGGCCGAGGCGCCGAGCTTCGGCAAACCCATCATTCATTACGACAAATTCAGCGCCGGCGCGGCGGCGTATGAACTGCTGGCGCAGGAAGTCATCGCCCGGCTGGACGCCGCGCCTGAAAACGAACCTCAAAATTCCGGCTAATTGTCACAACAAGAATTGTTTAAGATTTGGCAGAATCCGGCGAGCGATTGGCGGCGGATGCTGCAATAAATGAGGTATGAACGAATCTGACGGCAGGCACAAATTCATTTAATGAATGCGTCTTGCCGTCGTTTCAAAAATTCATTAACTTCACGCGTGTAAAAATTTTATGGCCAAAGAAATACTCGAAATGCCGGTGGAACTGGTGACGATGGAGTTGCCCGACACAAAAACGGTCCGCCTCAAATGGCCGGACGGCTACAACCCCGATTTCAAGACTGGACAATTCATCACGCTGTGGTGGCCGGACACGCCGGCCTACAAACGCGCCTATTCGCTCTCATCCTGCGCGTTGGATCGCGGCTATTTTGAGGTCACCGTCAAGCGCGACGGCAAAATGGGCACGCGCATCGTGGATTGGGCGAAGCCCGGCGACACATTTTTCGTCGTTCCGCCCGTCGGAAAATTCCTGCCGGTGTTTGATCCGCCGAACAAGCATCTCATCTGCATCGCGGGCGGTTCGGGCGTGACGCCGTTTCGCGGCTTCGTGCGCGAAGCCACGCGCCGGAAGCTGGAGACGAAGATCACGGTGTTTTACAGCGTGCGCACGACGCGCAGCATCATTTTCCAGGAGGAATTCCACCAGTTGGAGCTGGAAAACCCCAATTTCAGTTTTTATGTCACCTGCACACGGTTGCATGATGAAGATCCGTGGCGCGGTCGCCGCGGGCGCATCACGTCGGCCTGGGTCATGGAGCACGTCCATGATTTGAACGACACCATCTTCTACGCCTGCGGACCCAACGAGCTGGTTGAAAACGCGGAGGCGATCGTTCTCACCGAATTGGGCGCGCCCAAGGAGCAGATGAAAACGGAGAAATGGGGCTGAAACAAAGGCAGAATGAAGAATGATGAATGAAGAAACACGGAATTGTAGCCGTTAGTTTGCTGTTTTAATTCTTCATTCTTCAATCTAAATTCCTGCTTCATGTTGAAACGCACCGCACTTTTTTCCGCGCATCAGAAACTCGGCGCGCGGCTGATTGATTTTGGCGGCTGGGAAATGCCGGTGCAATACTCCGGCATCGTCGAGGAACATCTTGCCGTCCGCAATGCCGCCGGCATCTTCGACATCTCCCACATGGGCGAAGTCACCGTCAGCGGCGCGGCGGCCGCGGATTTTCTCAATCGCGTTTTGACGAACGACATCCGCCGGCTAGCGCCCGGCGAAGGCCAATACACCCTCATGTGCAACGAGCGCGGCGGCGCGATTGACGATCTCTACGCCTACCGACTTTCCGGCGAGGTCTTCCTGCTCATCATCAACGCTTCGCGCATCGAACCGGACGTGGCGTGGCTGAAAGCGCAAGCGGCAGAATTTCCGGAGCGCGGCGAATTGCAGCTCACCGACGCCTCGCACAATTATTCCGCCGTGGCCGTGCAAGGCCCGCGCGTGAAGGAATTCATCGCCGCCTGCATCCCCGGCGCCTCCAGTTCCGCGATGCGTGTCAACGCCATGACCGATTTGAAGAAAAATCAGATTGGCGGGTTCCAATTTGAAAACCACAGCGTCCTCGTCTCCCGCACCGGCTACACCGGCGAGGACGGGTTTGAAATCGTCGGCTCCGACGAGGCCATTCGGCACCTCTGGGACAAAATCCTCGCCATCGGCCGGCCGTTTGGCATCAAGCCCTGCGGCCTCGGCGCGCGCGACACGCTTCGCACGGAGGTTTGCTATCCGCTTTACGGCCACGAATTGGACGAGAACACCACGCCCATCGAAGCCGGTGTCGGATTTTTCGTCTCGCTCGACAAGGGTGAATTCAACGGACGCTCTATTCTCACCGAACAAATCGCCGGCGGATTGAAAAAGAAACTTGTCGCGTTCAAAATGGCCGGAAAATCCGCGCCACCGCGGTCGCATTACCCAATCTGGATAAATGGCGCGAACGCCGGCATTGTCACCAGCGGCACGCAAAGCCCGTCATTGAACCTCGGCATCGGCATGGGCTACGTTCCGCCGGAATTTGCCAAGCCGACCACAAAAATCGAAATTGAGATTCGTGGCAAATGCTTCGCCGCCGTCGTCGTGCCGAAACCGATTTACCGGAAAAGTTAAACTGCTGATTTCCCCCAAAAAACAATATCGCGCGAAGGCCACGAAGTTCGCGAAGAAAGAATTTCCTTTTCCGCCTTCGCGTCCTTCGCGCGACATTTCCGGTTTTGCTTGAGTGAATCTGCGCAATCTGCGTAACCTTCCCGCACAATTTATGAGCAACATTCCGTCCGACCTGAAATACACGAAGTCCCACGAGTGGGTGCGCGCCAGCGGCGGCATCGCGACCGTCGGCATCACCGACCACGCGCAGCACGAGCTGACCGATGTCGTCTTTGTCGAGCTGCCGGAAGCGGGCCGCAAGGTGAAGGCCGGCGAAGCCTGCGCCGTGGTGGAATCCGTGAAGACCGCAAGCGACATTTATTCGCCCGTCAGCGGCGAAATTGTGGAGCAGAACAAGCCCGCCACCGACAAGCCCGATTTGGTGAACACCGAGCCTTATGCGGGCGGCTGGTTTTTCAAAATTAAATTGAGCAATTCCGCCGAACTGAATGCGCTGCTTTCGCCGGAGGATTACAAGAAGCAGATTGGCGGGTGAAAATCCGTCTCTTCATCAAGCCGTATTGCGGTTGGTGTCACAAGGCGATGCGCTGGCTCGACGAGCACGGCATCGAATACGAGAAGATTGACGTGATCGCGGACGAGGCGGCCTTTGACGAGATGATCCGCATCTCCGGCCAGGAACTCGCGCCGGTGATTGACGTGGATGGCAAGGTGCTGGCGGATTTCGGCCCGGAACAGCTTGAGAAATTTTGGCAGACAACTTCAACCACGGATGGACGCAGATAAACAGGATAGATTTGCATTGGTAGGGCGCGCAGTCCTCTGCGCGCCGCCCGTTGCAAATCGGATGTTCGGCAGGCAGGGGACTGCCCGCCCTACCATTGAGTTTTATCCGTGTCCATCCGTATTGATCCGTGGTTAAATAAACTCGCAATGACAACGACTGATTTGAAACCGCGCCCGCGCCTGCCGGAATGGCTGCGCTTCAACCTGCCCACGTCGGACAGCTTCGCGCAGACGCGCAGCCTGTTGGGCGAATTGAAGCTGCACACGGTCTGCGAAAGCGCCAAATGTCCGAACCATTGGGAATGCTGGGAAAAAAGCACGGCGGCGTTCATGATCGCCGGCGACCGCTGCACGCGCGCCTGCGGCTTTTGCGCGGTCAGCACCGCCAAGCCGCTCGCGCTGGAGGCCGACGAGCCGATGCGCGTGGCGGAGGCGACACGGCGGATGCGGTTGCGGCACATCGTCATCACGGCGGTGGCGCGCGACGACTTGAAGGACGGCGGCGCGGAACATTTCCGGCAGACGATCGAGGCGGTGCGCAAATTGAATCCAGGAACCATCATCGAAGTGCTCGTGCCGGATTTCAACGATTCCGACTCGTCCGTCGAAAGCGTGCTGTCGGCGAACCCGCACATTTTCAATCACAATCTCGAAACCGTCCGGCGGCTCACGCCAAGCGTGCGGCATCGCGCGACTTACGACCGGTCATTGGCGGTTTTGCGCAAAGTGAAGGAGAAGCGTGGCAACTCGATTTACACGAAATCCGGCATGATGCTTGGTCTGGGCGAGCGGGAAGATGAAGTGCTGGTGGCGATGGAGGATTTGCGGCGCGCGGGTTGCGACATCCTCACGCTCGGTCAGTATCTTCAGCCGACCTTGAAGCATCTGCCGGTGATGGAATTTGTCTCGCCGGAAAAATTTGCTGAATACAAGGTCCGTGCCGGAAAAATGGGGTTTGTCCACGTCGCCAGCGGGCCGATGGTTCGCAGTTCGTATCACGCCGATGAATTCAATGCAGAGCCGGTGTAGGACGGGGGTCGCGCCAGTCTGATTTCTTTTCGTTTTCTTTTGCAAGTGGAGACAGGCACAACGTCTGTCCTACTGAAACGGATTGCGATGGATGAGCAGGTAAACCAAGGCAGCCATGCAAATGATGAAAACTCCGAGGCAGGTGACGATGATGACGTTCCTGATTGTTTTGGCGTGAGCAGCAACCCGTGCCGTTTGCTTCTTCTCGACGTCCATGAAGCCGGCGAATTTGTTTTCCAGCGCGGCGGTGACGGCTGCCTCGTTTTTGAGTTCGAGCGTGAGCCATTTGCCTTCGGACGCTTTCCATTCGTCCGGCAGGCGCAATAGAATTTCCGCGCTGGCAGGTTGAAATCCCCAGCGCGTCCAAAACGGCGAGGTTTCCTGCGTCCAAATCCGATAGATGCCGTGATTGGCGGCAAGCGCCTCGATGCGCCGCCAGAACAATTCTCGCGCGGCGTCGGCGACTGAAAAATCCGAAAACCCTTCGCCAAAAAGCAAGGCGTGTTGTTTTGAAAACTGAATCCCGACTCCGCCAAGAACCTCTCCATCCGCATTTTCGACGACTTGAAATTCCTTGAGCCGTTTTTCCAATTCGTCGGCGGGCAGCCGCATGGAGAGCCAGATTGCCCGAAGCGCGGTAAGGTCGTCCACCGTCGCGCGACGAACGCGATGTCCTGGCTGCGGATTCATCCCGGCATTTTGTGCCACTCCGGTTTTGATGGCAACTGCAAGAAATGAGACAATTGGGGCTGGTGCAATTGAAGCCCGACGCCGGCTTCAAATGAATTGGTGAAGGCGCGCGATCATTTTTTAGTGTCATTTACATTTCCGCCGGCTTATGGCATTTTCAAAGCGGCATTGAAAGGAACCAGGAGCAATATGAATCCACACGAACTCTTGAAAGCGCTTGAATGGCGCTACGCCACAAAGGTTTTTGACCCGGCTAAAAAAATTCCCGCCGATGTCTGGCAATCGCTGGAACATGCGCTGGTTCTCACGCCGACTTCCTACGGCCTCCAGCCGTATAAATTCCTGGTCATCAACGATCCGGCCAGGCGCGCGGAGTTGCTGCCGCATTCGTGGGGACAAAAACAGGTGGTGGACGCATCGCATTTTGTCGTCTTCGCCGCGAAAATAAAAATGACCGAGGCCGACGTGGACAAACTCATCCAGCGCACGGTTGAAATCCGCAGACTGCCCTCCGACGCGCTCGAGGCCTATCGCGGCATGATGCTCGACGACATTGTTCACGGCCCGCGCGGCAAAATCGCGCACGAGTGGGCGGCACGCCAGGCTTATATCGCGCTCGGCAATTTGATGACCTGCGCCGCCGTTCTCGGAGTGGACGCCTGCCCGATGGAAGGCCTGGTTCCACTGGGATACGACCGGGTTTTGAATTTGAGCGGCAGTGGCTATGCCACAGTCGTTGCCTGCGCGCTCGGCTATCGTTCGCCCGACGACAAATACGCAAAGCTGGCGAAAGTCCGATTTGATGCGAAAGACATTGTGGGGCAGGTATGATTGTCATTCGCAAAAAACCTTAAAACGGTTGAATTTATCGTCGCCAGCGCCGATTTTTGACCGGCGCAGAACGTCACAAGTTACTGGTCGAGTGGGGATTGCTAAATAGGTATTGATCTGCTGGTTGAGCGTGGTAGGATGTGGCATGAACTGTCTGCACTGCCACACTGCCCACTGCGTCAAGAATGGAACCTCCCGCCACGGCCACCAACGCTGGCGCTGCCAAGAATGCCATAAGACTTTTGGGGACCAAGACCGGCGCTGGGTGGCACCTGAAAAGAAGGCCGCCGCTTTGGCGCAATATCTGGAAGGGGTTGGCCAACGGGCGACGGAACGGCTCATCGGGGTCAGCCACAACTCCATTACGAACTGGGTCAAACTAGCAATCCCGAATTTTTATCACGCCAGCCAGCATGTGTGGACGTTGGGCGAGGCCCTGCATGGCCAACGCGAAGAGGCACGGCCCTGGGTGGAGAAACAACTGCACCAACTGCGCCACGGACGGCACGCGGCGGCGCGGCGCACCTTGGCCGGACTCAAGGCTGGCCGGGGCCGGACCGGCCAAGTGATTGGGCGGAAACAAAACTATTTTGCCGAACATGCGGGCCGCATGAATTATCGCATGGTGGCCGGGCGCGGCTGGCCCATTGGTTCGGGCCCGGTCGAATCGGCCTGTTTACAACGCCAAGGCCGGTTCAAACGGAGCGGCCAGTTTTGGACGCCGCGCGGCCTACAGCGCTTATGCGCCCTGATCGAAACCCGCCAGAACGGTCACTGGGATGCGCTTTGGAATCAATAATCGGGGGAACTTGTCAGATGCACAACCTGCCCCTTGGGGTATTCTATTTTCCTCGCCCCACCTGCCAGAACTAGCAAAATTGTTTATGAATGTGCTCCAGCGCACCCAGGAGAAAGAACGTTCGGCTTCTGCCCGCGGCGGAGACACCCAGGCAACTCTCGTTTCGTGAATAAGATGAGCGAAACTATTTACAATAAGATCACTTCGACCCGGCTGGCCCCTGCCGATGCTTCGCCCGTTTTGACCGAAGCGGAACGTCACAGGTTACTGGTCGAGTGGAACCGGACGGAGCGGGATTATCCGCGGGATAAGTGTCTTCATCAGTTGTTCGAGGAGCAAGTGGAGCGGACGCCGGAGGCTGTGGCGGCGGTATTTGAAGAAGAATCGCTGACCTACCGCGAACTGAACATCCGGGCAAACCGGCTGGCGCATCATTTGCACGGTCTTGGGGTGGGGCCGGGAGTGCTCGTGGCATTGTGTCTGGAGCGATCGCTGGAAATGGTGGTCGCCATTTTAGGGACGATGAAAGCCGGGGCCGCCTACATGCCGATGGACCCTGACTATCCGGCCGAGCGGGTTGCTTTCATGCTGGCGGACGCAAATGCAGCCGTGCTTCTCACGCAGGAGGCGCTTCGGAATAAACTGCCGCCCACAACGGCAAATGTCATCTGCCTGGACAGCGACTGGAAAGTCATTCAGCAGGAAAGCGAGACCATGCTGGTTACCGGCGTCACTGCCGAAGATCTGGCTTATGTGATTTACACGTCAGGTTCTACGGGCAGACCCAAGGGCGTGATGAACACACATCGCGGGATTTGCAACCGACTGCTCTGGATGCAAGAAGCGTATCAATTGACCGAGTGGGATCGTTTGTTGCAAAAGACACCTTTCAGCTTCGATATATCGGTGTGGGAGTTCTTTTGGCCGCTGCTCAACGGCGCCCGCCTGATCGTCGCGCGGCCTGGCGGCCATCGCGACAACCAATACCTCATTTCCGTCATCACCGGCCAGCGGATCACGATGCTGCACTTCGTGCCTTCCATGTTAAGGCGTTTTCTTCAGGAAACAGAGGTTGGGAATTGCACATCGCTCCGGTGTGTCTTCTGCGGAGGCGAGGCATTACCGTATGATCTGCAAGAGACTTTTTTTAACCGGTTGCCAGACATTCCACTGCACAATCTCTATGGTCCCACAGAGGCGGCGGTAGATGTCACGCACTGGATATGCAAGCCAAACAGCGGTCTTCGTATCGTGCCGATTGGCCGTCCGATAGCGAATACTCAAATTTACATTTTGGATGAAGCGCGGCAGCCGGTGCCGCCGGGGGTGGCGGGAGAGTTGCATATCGGCGGCGCAGGCCTCGCGCGGGGCTACCTCAACCAGCCTGAATTGACGGCTGAACGTTTCATTCCTCATCCATTCAGCGACAAACCTGACGCCCGGCTCTATCGCACCGGTGATCTGGCCCGCTGGCTGCCGGATGGCAACATTGAGTTTCTAGGCCGGATGGATCAGCAGGTCAAGATTCGGGGATTTCGGATCGAGTTGGGCGAAATCGAATCCGCGCTATGCACGCATCCCGCTTTGCGCGACAGCGCTGTATCAGCCCGGACAGACGGCATGGACGAGACGTGTCTGACTGCGTTCGTCGTTCCGCGCGAAGCCTTGGGGTTGACGGTTCATTCACTGCGGAAATGGCTGGGGGAGAAACTTCCGGCCTACATGATTCCGTCGCGGTTTGTGTCGGTTCCAGCCTTGCCATTGAATCCGAATGGCAAACTGGACCGGAAAGCGCTGGAGAAGCTGGGCGGAGAAGCACTGGCCTCCGGCACTGACTATGTAGCCCCGCGCAATGAGTGGGAGTGTGCATTAGCGGAGATCTGGCAGGCGGTGCTGCACCGGGAAAGAATCGGCATCCAGGACAACTTTTTCAATTTGGGCGGTCATTCGTTGCTGGCCGCTGTCATCTGCTCGCACGTCAACCGCCGGCTCGGCATCGAGGTGTCATTGCTCTCGATCTTTGACCACCCCACGATTGAGGGACTGGCAAAGCAGATGGCTTCCACGAAAGATCATCAGCAAAAACTTCATCCCATCGAAAAGGCGGATCGAGAAAAGTCCTTGCCGATGTCGTTTGCCCAGCAAGGGATGTGGCTGCTGCAACAGACGCTTTCGGATACGGTCACGTATAACGAGCCGGTTGCCTGGCGCCTGTCCGGCAGGGTGGATCGGGAAAAGATCCGCCGCGCGTTGCAGGCGATTCTGGAGCGCCACGAGGTGTTGCGGACGGCGCTGGTGCAGGAGGAGGGAAATCTGGTGCAACAGATTGCCGCCGCGAAAGAAGTTTCGTTACCGTGGCAGGAAGTGGATTTGCCGGCCGTGCCAACAGACCAGAAAGAGGAAGTTTTGGGGAAAGAATTGCTGGAGGAGGCGCGCCGGCCGTTTGATCTGGCGCAGGCTCCATTGTGGCGCGCGGTGTGGATTGAACTCACGGCAGATGAGCAGGTGCTGGCATTCACATTTCATCACAGCATCGTGGATGAATGGTCCATGCGGTTGTTTTTCCAGGAGCTGGAGCGGCTTTACGCCGCCAACGGGCAAATTGAACTTGCCGGACTGCCGGAATTGCCGGTGCAATACCCCGACTACGCTGCGTGGCAGAGACAACGCATGGCCGGCAAGTTTCTGGAGACATCACGCAATTACTGGCGGGAACAACTCGGCGATTTGCCGCCGGCGTTGGAACTGCCGGCTGACAAAATGCGGCCGCGCCTGCCCAGCGGCCGGGGAGCCGTCCATGATTTCCGGCTCACCGGCAAGATCGCAAGCGGCCTGCGTGAACTGGCGCGCGAAGAAGGAACCACCCTGTTCACGGTAATGCTGGCCGCATTTCAAGTCTGGCTGCATCGCTACACGGGGCAGACGGATTTGATCGTGGGCGCTCCGGTGGCTGACCGGGAGCGTCCGGAGGTGCAGGCGTTGCTCGGTTATTTCCTGAACACCCTGCCCATTCGGACGCGGCTGGAGGGAAGCCGCAATTTCCGGGAGGTCGTGCAGCAGGTGCGCGCAACTCTTTTGGTCGCTTTCGAACATTCCGACCTGCCGTTTGAACAGATGGTGGAACTGGCCGTCAAGGAACGCAAAATGGGACAAGAACCTTTGTATCAGGTGATGTTGGTCTTGCTGGAAGAGGGACTGCCTCCATTGCGACTGGATCAAGCCCAAAGCCGGCTTATGCCGATGAGGACCGGAACGAGCAAGAATAATCTTACCTTAAGCATCCAAGCCGTGGGCGAGGCTTGGGATTGCCAGCTTGAGTATGCCACGGATCTGTTCACCGCGGACCGCGCCGCCAGAATGGCCCGGCATCTGACGGAACTGCTCCGGTCAATCGTGAAAGACACCGGAGAACCGATCAGCCAGTTGAACCTCATGCCGGAAGCAGAGCGGCATCAAATTTTGGTGGAATGGAACCGGACGGAGCGGGATTATCCGCGGGACAAGTGCGTTCACCAGTTGTTTGAGGAGCAGGTGGAGCGGACGCCGGACGCGGTGGCGGTGGTGTTCGAGGGAAACTCCTTGAGCTACCGGGAACTCAACGTCCGGGCGAACCAACTGGCGCATCACCTGCGCTCTTTGGGCGTGGGGCCGGATGTCCTCGTCGGCCTCTGCGCGGAGCGTTCGCTTGAAATGGCCGTGGCTGTGCTCGGCATCCTGAAAGCCGGAGGCGCTTATGTGCCACTGGATCCGGCCTTGCCGCAACAGCGTCTGGTGTTTCTGATGAGCGACGCGGCGTGTGCGGTTGTGGTCGTTCAGCATTCCCTGTTGCCACTCTTGAAACGAGATTCGCAAGCGGACGAGCCATCACCACCGTTGGTGGTTCTGGATGCAATGACCCTGGATTTGGTTTCGGAAGAGGGCGAAAATCCCATCCCAATCGCCGCTCCGAATCACTTGGCCTATGTGCTTTATACTTCGGGTTCAACCGGTCAGCCCAAGGGAGTTGAGATGCCGCACCGGGCATTGGTCAATTTAATCCACTGGCAGTGTTCCACCTCTGCGGCGACAGGCTCAAGCCGCACTTTGCAGTTTGCCAGCCTGGGCTTTGACGTGTCATTTCAGGAAATGTTCTCAACCTGGATATCCGGCGGAACTCTGGTGCTGATTGCCGATGAGGTTCGCAAGGATCCTGTGGCCTTGTTGGCAACCATGGTTGCCGGGAGAATTGATCGTGTATTCCTGCCGTTTGTCATGCTGGAACTACTGGCGGAAACGGCCGGGAAGTTGGAGACGTTTCCGGCTGACCTGAAAGAGGTGGCAGTAGCGGGAGAGCAGCTCCGCATTGGTTCAGGCATCAGGAATTTCTTCAGTCGGATGCCAAACTGCCGGCTTTGGAACCATTACGGGCCTGCTGAAGCCCATGTCGTAACCAGTCATGAGATGGTCGGCGCGGCTTCCGGCTGGCCAGACCTGCCTCCCATCGGACGCCCCCTGCCTAATTGTCAAATTTACTTGTTGGACGCCCAACTGAATCCGGTCCTGCCGGGAATCGTTGGAGAACTGCACATTGGCGGCGTTTGTTTGTCGCGAGGATATCGGCAACGCCCTGACCTCACATCCGAACGATTCATTCCCCATCCCTTCAGCAGCAGTCCCGGGGCACGGCTCTACCGCACTGGCGACCTCGCCCGCTGGCTGCCCGATGGTGACATCGAATATATCGGGCGCATGGATCATCAGGTCAAGATTCGCGGACATCGGATTGAACTTGGCGAAATCGAGGCCGTGTTGAGCGGGCATCCGGAAGTGTCGGCTTGCGCCGTGGTGGCACAGGATCACAGTGTCGGCGACAAAAAACTCGCGGCCTTTGTGGTCAACCGCCAGGAAGCTCTGTCGGTTGATTCGCTGCGGCAATGGCTGGCGGAGAAGCTGCCAGACTACATGATCCCGTCGCGGTTTGTGGCGGTTCCGTCTCTGCCCTTGAACCCCAACGGCAAACTGGACCGGAAGGCGCTGGAGAAGTTGGACGGAGTGGAGCTGGCCTCCGGCACTGACTACGCGGCTCCGCGCAATGAACGGGAACGTGAACTTGCGGAGATCTGGCAGGCGGTGCTGCGCCGGGAAAAAATCGGCATCCACGACAACTTCTTTAATTTGGGCGGCCATTCTTTGCTGGCCGCCGTCCTGTGCTCGCAAATCCATTGCCGGCTCGGCATGGAAATTTCCTTACTCTGGATATTCGAATATCCCACCGTTTCCCGCTTGGCAAAGCAACTGGCGTCCATGGAAAGTCAAAAGCAAAATCTTCACCCGATCACAAAGGCGGACAGAACGAAGCCGTTGCTAATGTCCTTTGCCCAGCAAAGGATGTGGCTGCTGCGACAGACACTGCCGGATCCCGCCGTCTATAACCAACCCATGGCTTGGCGCCTGTCTGGCCGGGTGGACCGGGAGAAACTTTGTCGGGCCTTGCAGGCAATTCTGGAGCGCCATGAGGTATTGCGGACGGCGTTGGTGCAACTTGGGGCAGACTTGGTGCAGCAGATCGCCAGCGCAAATGAAGTTCCATTGCCGTGGCAGGAAATGGACTTGCGGGCCACGCCACCAAACCAGAAAGAGGAGGTTTTGGCCAGGTGTTTGCTGGAGGAGGCGCGCCGGCCGTTTGATCTGGCGCAGGCTCCGTTGTGGCGTGCGATGTGGATTATCCTCGCTGCGGACGAACATGTGCTGATGTTCACCTTCCATCACAGCATCGTGGATGATTGGTCCCTGAAATTGTTTTCCCAGGAGC
>Ga0224534_1000712_pt1 | contig 20009 bp, 21 predicted proteins | sample 714E12024metaG_FD_172012 | JGI IMG/M metagenome (GOLD analysis project Ga0224534, IMG submission 172012) | Peat soil microbial communities from Stordalen Mire, Sweden - 717 E1 20-24 | ecosystem: Environmental > Terrestrial > Soil > Wetlands > Peat | place: Sweden: Norrbotten County, Stordalen... | reverse complement strand
CGCGTTCCGCCTGCTCCCGTCTCGCGGGATCCGGCGCGACACGCCGCGGCTTTTTAAGTTCGCTTCCGCAAACCGACGATTTACGTTGTTGTTTGTTTGTTTGTGCTCCGACTTGAAACTCCAAATCTCAAATCGAAATTGTTGTTGCGCATTCCGTTTTTTCGCGTCAATTCTGCGCCGCCTCAACTTTTTCAGACTTCGCCTTGATGACCTGCGCGAGCATCGTTGCCGGCGTGTTCAGCAACACCGCCAGCTTTGTCGCCGGCGCGTTGAGCAAGCCGAGCAGCGTGGCGCGCAAAACGTCCAGACTCGGCAGATCCGCCAGCGCGACAATCGCCGCCTCTTCCAGGCGCTGATTGTTGAGATAGCCGAATTTGAATTTCAGCTTGTCAAATTCCGCCGCAAAATTTTTCAGCGCCTTCGCTGCGGCGGAAATGTCCTTCTTGCCGGTGACCACGGCCATCTGCCCGGCCAGCGAGCCGTTCAACTCGCCGACGCCGGCTTCCTTGGCGGCAACGCGGAAGACGGAATTCTTCACGATGTGGACTTCCGCGCCGGCCCGCACCAGGCGCTTCCGCAGTTCGGTCAAATGGGCGACTTTCAGCCCCTTGTAATTCACCACGATGAAGAACGGCGAGGCGTTCAGCCGGGCGACATACTCCTTCGTCAAAATTTTCTTTTCAGCACGCATGGCTCAAATCCTTTTTAGTTGGTTGAAAATTCACGGATGTCCACGCGCACCGGCGGACTCATCGTCGCCGACAGCGTGCAGGAACAAATGTAAGTGCCCTTGGCGCTGTGCGGACGCGCCTTGGAGACCGCCTCAATGACGGCGCGGGCGTTTTCCTCAATCTGTTCGGGCTTGAAAGATACCTTGCCGACAACCACATGCACGTTGCCCGCCTTGTCAATTTTGAACTCGACGCGCCCGGCCTTCACTTCTTTCACAGCCTTGGCCGTGTCGTCGGTCACCGTGCCGGTCTTCGGATTTGGCATCAGGCCGCGCGGGCCGAGCACCTTGCCGAGCTTGCGCACTTCGGCCATCGCTTCGGGCGTGGCCACCGCCACGTCAAAATCCGCCCAACCACCCTGGCATTTGGCAATCATGTCTTCAAAGCCGACATATTCCGCGCCGGCAGCCTTGGCCGCGTCCGCCGCCGCGCCGCTCTTGGCGAACACGAGGACTTTCACGGTCTTGCCGCTGCCGTGCGGCAGCGGAACCGTGCCGCGAACCATCTGATCGGATTGTTTCGGATCCACGCCGAGACGGAACGCGAGGTCAACCGTTTCGTTGAATTTGGCCTTCGGAAATTTGGCGAGGACGCCGACGGCATCCTTCAGCGGATAGGCTTTCTTGCCGTCCACCACTTCCAACGCCTTCTTGTATCTTTTGCTGGGCATTTATGTTTGTGCGGTGCAAACGAGCTTTCGGCTCTCCCGCGGTTGTGTTTCAATCTTAACCGACGACTTCAATTCCCATGCTGCGCGCCGTGCCGGCGATGACGCGGAATGCAGCTTCTTCGTTCACGGCATTCAAATCCTTTTGCTTCATCTTCACGATTTCCAAAACCTGTTTGCGTGTCACTTTGCCGACCTTTTCCTTGTTCGGCTCCTTGGAACCGGCGGTGATGCCCGCCGCTTTTTTCAAAAGAATTGAGGCCGGCGGCGATTTGGTGATGAACGTGAACGACTTGTCCTGGTAAACGGTGATGACGACGGGGATCACCAGGCCGGCGTCGGCCTTGGTAAGCGCGTTGAATTCCTTGCAGAAACCCATGATGTTGACGCCGTGCTGGCCGAGCGCCGGGCCGACCGGCGGCGCGGGATTCGCCTGCCCCGCCGGAATCTGCAATTTAATCTGTCCTGTGACTTTCTTTGCCATAAAATTTTTCTGGTGATGCACGACGCGTGAAACGTGATTGTTCACGCATCACGCTTCATTCTACGCTTTCTCCACCTGCCAATACTCCAGTTCAACTGGCGTATTCCGTCCAAAAATGTTCACGGTCACTTTCAACTTGCCGCGTTCGGGGTCAATTCCCTCAATCACACCGCTGAAATTCAGGAACGGCCCGTTGTTGATCTTGATCGTTTCGCCGACTTCAAAATTGACCTTCGGCTTTTCCGTCTCCTCGGATGCCGAAATTTGCGCCTTGATGGACTCGACCTCCTCGGTCGGCGTCGGCACGGGCGGTTCGCCGCCGACAAACCCGATCACGCCCTGGGTTTCCTTGATGAAATACCACGGCTTCTCAATGATGCGGCGGTTTTCATCCAGCAACACCATGTCCACAAAAACGTAGCCGGGCCAGAGTTTGCGGCTCGAAACCGTTTTCTTCTGGTTGCGCACTTCGACGACCTTTTCCATCGGGACGAGGACTTCCTTGACATAGTCCTGCATCTCGTCGGCCTTGACGCGCTTCTCAATGCTTTCCTTGACCTTTTGTTCCTGGCCGGAAAGCGTGTGAATGACAAACCACTGGCTGGGCATGGCGTTCAAAGTTTAAAAATTTTATAAAAGATCACGGTCAGGCAATAATCCGCCGCCATGACGAACGCGCCGAGCAAGGCAATGGAGACGGCAATGACCACCGTCGAGCCTTTTAATTCCTGCCAGGTCGGCCACGAGCATTTCTTCAATTCCTCGCGGGTTTCCTGAATGTAAACCGCGAATCGCCGGACCTGCCCCTGCCACCATAAATAGGCAAAGAGCGCGCCAATGACAGCCGCCCAGATCAATATTTTTGTCAATTCATTCACTGTTTCTTCCTGGCGGAGAGGGAGGGATTCGAACCCCCGTCGGGTGTTAGCCCGAAGCGGTTTTCAAGACCGCCGCGATAGACCACTCTGCCACCTCTCCGTTTCGCAGACTGGCACGGCAGGAGGGACTTGAACCCCCAACCAACGGTTTTGGAGACCGCTACTCTACCAATTGAGCTACTGCCGTATCCGCCCAATCTCGTTTGTCTTTTGGACAAAAAAGGAGCCGCGGGGGTTCATCCCCGCGCTCCTGAATTTGAAAATGGTTTAGGCGATAACCTCCGTCACGCGACCGGCGCCAATCGTGCGGCCGCCTTCGCGAATCGCAAAACGCTGGCCTTTTTCCATCGCGACCGGCGCGATCAAGTCGATTTCCACCGAGACATTGTCGCCGGGCATCACCATTTCGACCCCTTGCGCCAACGTCACCGTGCCCGTCACATCGCTGGTGCGGAAATAAAATTGCGGACGATACTTGGTGAAGAACGGCGTGTGACGACCGCCTTCCTCCTTCGACAGCACATACACTTCCGCCTTGAACTTCAGGTGCGGCGTGATTGAGCCGGGCTTCGCGAGCACCATGCCGCGTTCCACTTCGTCCTTCTTGGTGCCGCGCAGCAGCACGCCGACGTTGTCGCCGCACTGGGCCGAGTCAAGCAGCTTGCGGAACATTTCGATGTCCGTTGCCACGGTCTTGCGGGTTTCCTTCAAGCCAACGATTTCCACATCGTCCATGCGCTTGAGTTGGCCGCGCTCCACGCGCCCGGTGACCACCGTGCCGCGGCCTTCAATGTTAAACACGTCCTCGATGCACATCAGGAACGGCTTGTCCACTTCGCGCGTCGGCAACGGGATGAACGAGTCAATCGCGTCCATCAATTCCTGAATGGATTTCGAGGCTTCGGGATCGTGCGCCATTGCCTTTTTCGCGCTGCCGCGAATGATCGGCGTTTTTTCACCCGGAAATTCATATTTGGTCAGCAGGTCGCGGACTTCCATTTCCACCAAGTCCAGCAGTTCCTTGTCGTCCACGAGGTCAACCTTGTTCAGGTAAACCACAACGGCGGGCACGCCGACCTGGCGGGCCAGAAGCACGTGCTCCTTGGTTTGCGGCATCGGACCTTCCGAGGCATCCACCACGAGAATGGCGCCATCCATCTGCGCCGCGCCGGTAATCATGTTCTTGATGAAGTCGGCATGACCCGGGCAGTCAATGTGGGCGTAGTGCCGTTTGTCACTCTGGTATTCCACGTGGGAAACAGCAATGGTCACGGTTTTGGTTTCGTCGCGCACCGTGCCGCCCTTGGTAATGTCGGCGTAGGAAATCGGCGTCGCCAGACCCTTTTTCGCCTGCACTTCCACAATTGCCGCCGTGAGCGTGGATTTGCCGTGGTCAATGTGTCCGATGGTGCCGACGTTGACGTGCGGCTTCGTTCGTTGAAATTGCTCTTTAGCCATTGTTGTCTCCGGTGTTGATGTCTTTTGTTGTTTAAGTCAGCGCTTTAATCACCAAATTGTCTGGAGCCCATGATCAGGATCGAACTGATGACCTCATCCTTACCAAGGATGCGCTCTACCAACTGAGCTACATGGGCGCACACAAATCATTAGTCCATACCCAAACACATACGCAAAACGACAAAAAACCACTCTCCTCGGTTTTCTCTCGAAAACCGGAGGAGCTACAAACTTCTGTCATTTTACTTTACGGCTCTGACGGAATCGAAAATAGCGGCTGGCCGCTTTTCTGTCAACAGCTTATTTTTATTTTTTTGGCATCCGTCCCATTGCCAGCAAAATGGCGTGCAGCAGCGCGTGCGGATTGGGCGGACAACCGGGGATGTAAATGTCCACGGGAATGACCGAGTCCACGCCGCCGCGCGTCGCGTAGTTGACGCCAAAAATTCCGCCGCTGCAGCCGCACGCGCCCACGGCCACGACCAATCTTGGCGCGGGCATCGCGTCGTAGGTTTTGCGCAATGCGAGTTCCATGTTGCGGGTCACCGGGCCGGTCACCAGCAGCATGTCGGCGTGGCGAGGCGAGGCGACGAAGTGAACGCCGAAACGCTCGATGTCATAAATCGGGCTGTTCAAATTCACGATTTCCATTTCGCAACCGTTGCAGGAGCCGGCGTCCACTTCGCGGATGTGTAGCGAACGTCCGAACATTTTGTTCGCGCGCTCCTGGATTTGCCGGCCCAGAGTTTCAAGCGGTTCATTTCGCAGAAGCATTGAAGTGTTGGAGCGTTGAGGTGCGGGCGACGAAACCATTTTTTCGTGGCTGCCGTCGGGCTTGAGGCTGTAAGTGGCGCTGGCCGCCAACTCTTCGCGCCGGCGGGCGGCGCATTCGCAAATGTTGGTCATGCGAATGGCATTGTCCACTTCGGCGCAGAGTCCGCAGAAGATGCAACTGGCCAGATCGAGTTTGGCGACACGCCGGCCGTTCGCGTCCTGATGCGAAATCGCGCCGGTCGGGCAAACCGCCGTCGCGGAGCGGGCATCCTTCCAGTTCGCCCAGTCAATCTCCGGTTTGCCGCGCGCGCGCGCCGAGACTTCAGGCGGTGTCGCCGGATAATCCGTCGTCACAATGCCCGTGCCCAGACTTTTTCCAAGAATTCCAAACATAAATCACCGATCCGTTCCTGAATACGACAGGTTGAAACTTTTGTTCACAACCGGAAAATCCGGCACGATGTTCCCAATGATCGCTTCGCTCAACGCCGGCCAGTTTTGCAGCGACGGATCCTTGACCTTGCAGCGCGCCAGCCGGTTTCCGGGCGCGGTGCGGATCCAATGAAAAATCTCGCCGCGCCAGCCCTCGACGTAGCCCAGCGCGGTCGCGCCGGCGGGCAACTCACCGATTTCAACCCGCACCGCGCCGCCGGGCAGTTTTGCGACGAGTTGTTCGATGAGTGAAAACGATTCGCGCACTTCGTCAATGCGCACCTGCATCCGGTGCTCCACGTCGCCGGTTTGATAAACGGGCACGGCGATTTTCAGTTGATCGTAGGCGGCGTGCGGAAAATCGCGGCGCAGGTCGTGGTCGAAACCGGAGGCTCGCCCGGCGATGCCGACGACGCCGAGGTCGCGCGCCACTTCGGGCTTGAGCACGCCGGTTTTTTGCAGCCGGTCGAGAGTCGAGGATGAATTTTCGATAAGCTGCACAACAGAATCGAATTCCGACCGCATTTCGACCACCAGTTGCGAAAGCGCCTTGATCTGGTCCGCGTCGAAGTCAAAGCGCACGCCGCCGGGGCAAGCCATTCCTCGCAAGAGGCGGTTGCCGGTGAGCATTTCATTGATGCGCAGCACGCGCTCCTTGAGTCGCATGCAGTGCATGTTGACGGTGGCGAAGGCCACGTCCGTGCAAATCGCGCCGATGTCGCCAATGTGATTGTAAAGCCGTTCGAGTTCAAGGCAAATTGAGCGCAAAAATCGCGCACGCGGCGGTGCTTCGACATTGGCGGCCCGTTCAATGGCGTGGCAAAAGGCGGTTGCATGGGCGAAACTCGAATCGCCGGAAATGCTTTCGGCCAGCCGGACGCAATGCTGCACGGGCAGATTCTCGAAAAGTTTCTCCGTGCCTTTGTGAACGTAAGCCAGCCGCAATTGCAAATATAAAACCGGCTCGCCCGCGACGCTGAACAAAAAATGTCCCGGCTCGATGATGCCGGCGTGAACCGGGCCGACGGGCACTTGAAAAACGCCCTCCCCTTCGACGGGCCGGAACTTGTGGCGCTCGCCCTGAAACGGCGGTAATTGCGTTCGCATATTAAAATCCTTCCGCAGCGGATGCACCTCCGGCCAGTCATCGTGCAACGCGCAGCGGCGCGGGTTCGGATGGCCGATCAATTTCAGGCCGAACAAATCCTGCACTTCGCGTTCCTGCCAGTTGACGCCGGGAATGGCATTCGTGAGCGAGGCAAACTCCGGTTTGTCCGGCGGCACCGGCGCGCGCAGGATGATAAAACCGTGCGCCGCGTCGAGCGCGAAAACATAGTAAAGGTGGAACGCGCCATCGGTCTCTCGCGCGTCGTCGGCGAACAGGCTCACGAGCCGCGCTTCGCAATTCCGGCAAAGATGCGCGGTAAAGCCGGCTACCAAATCCATCTTCGCGCGGATGTAAATTTCGTTCGCCCGCGGCGAATGAACGGCGTCGAGCCGGTTACGAAATCGTTTTTGCAGGTCGGCGAGGATCGGGAGCAAGTCGGGTGAAACATTCATGTCGCGCCTCCGAGGATTTGAACGGTTTGTTGCACGAGTTGATAAATCTGCGCTGGCAGCCAGAAGCTGAGAATGATGATCACCGAGGCGACGAGGATCATCGCGCCGATTTTCCAGGGGCGTCCGGCGACGGGCTGGATATTTTCAGGGTGCGGCTCGCCGAGATTCATCTTTGCCATGTGAACAAGGAAGCCGGCGAAAATCGTCACCAAGCCCGCGATTAACAGGAACGCCGACCAGTTTTGCCCGGCGGCCAGCGCGGCGCTCAACGTCAGGAATTCACTTTGAAAAATGCTGAACGGCGGCGTGCCGGTGACGGCAAGCGTCGCCATCAAAAAAAATCCGCCCGTCCACGGCAGCACGCGCATGACGCCGCGCACGCCCCGGAAATACGGCGTGGCAAAATGCTGCTGCACGTTGCCCGCGCAAAAGAACATCAGCGGCTTGGTGACGCCGTGAAAAAGCATGTGCAGCGCCGCGCCGAGCGCGCCGAGCTTGCCGCCGAAGCCAATGGCCGCGGCCATGATGCCCGCGTGGTCAATGCTCGAATAGGCGAGGATGCGGCGGAAATTTCGTTGCGTTAAAATGAACGGCACGGCGACGAGAATGGACGCGACACCGAAGCCCGCCAGCAATTTTCCAGGAAAATCAGGGCCGAGACATTTCACGGCCAGCACGTCAAAGCGCGCGATGGCATAGATGGCGCAGTTGACAAAAGCCGTTCCCATCAGGGCGGCGGTGGGCACGGGCGCTTCCGCGTAGGCGTCCGGTTTCCACGTGTGCATCGGCGCGAGGCCGGCCTTCGTGCCGTAACCTAGCAGCACAAGAACAAACGCCAGCCGCATCGCCTTCGGATCGAACTGTTCCGCAATGCCCGCGAGCACACTCCAATTCATGCCGCGATGCGCGTCCGCGCCGAGCACGTTGACGGCGGAATAGTAAGTGAAAATGGTTCCGAACAGCGCGAGGGAAATTCCAATACTGCCGATGATGATGTATTTCCACCCAGCCTCAAACGAGGTTTTTTGGTTGTAAAACGTGACGAGCAGCACGGACGCGAGTGTGGCGCTTTCGATGGCGACCCACATGATACCGAGGTTGTCGGCCAGCGGCACGAGCAGCATGACGGCAACGAACAACGGCGTGAGCACGTGGTAGCGGCGCGATTGCGCTTCGGTGATTTTGCCGGCGCGCGCGTCCGCACGGAAATAGCCGACGGAATAAATCGAGCAGGCCAGCGCGACAAAGGTGGTGAGGCCGATGACGAGCGCGCTCAACGCATCGGCGCGAAGAAAACCGCCGAGCGCCGAGACCGTGCCCTGCGCCAGAACGTCCGCGCCGATTTTCAACGCCAGCGGCACGAGCGCCGCGAAGGCAATCAGGTTCAACCGTTCCCACAACTCGCGCGAGCGCGTGACCAGACAGAGCAGGCCGGCGCAAACCGGGATGAGCAGGAGAAAAATTAGGATCATGGTTTTCCCCCAATGATGTCCGCCGCCTGATGGATTCCCTGCAACAGCGGCGCGGGCAGCCAGACGCTGAAAACCAACAAGGCGCCAAGCAGCAATGCCATTGCCGGCACGCCGTCGAATTGTGCGGCGATATTCTTGTTTGCGAATTCAGGCTTTGGCACGCCGGGCAGAATGCGCGAGAGCTGCTGGAGCACGCCGCAAAACGACGCGATGAGCGCAATTAAAATCAGGATGCTCACAGTCACCTTGCCCGCGGCAATTCCACCGCTGATGACGGTGAGTTCGCTGAAAAACAATCCGAACGGCGGCAGGCCAACCGCGGCGGCAGCGGCAAGCCCCATCAATAGAACCGTAACCGGCAGCACTTTCACCACGCCATGACCGATGACGCGATATTGGAGTGAGTGAAACGTTTGACCGATGTTTCCCGCCACGAAAAACAAAACCGGTTTTGTCAGTGAGTGATAGCCCATGTGCAGCAACGCGCCAAAAATGGTGACGGGCGTGTTCATGGCGATGCCGGTGCAGATGAGGCCGACGTGTTCGAGGCTCGAATAGGCGAGCATCCGTTTGAGGTTGCGCTGCACCAGAATGAACGGCGGCGCGAGAAACATGGAGGCCAGGCCGAACCCGAGCAGCAAGTGGCGGCTGAAACCGGAGCCGAGACACGCGCTCGCGAGAATGTGAAACCGCAGCAGCGCGTAGATGGCGACCTTGAGCGACACGCCGGAAAGCATCGCGCTCGTGGGCGACGGCGCTTCGCTGTGCGCATCGGGGAGCCAGGTGTGCATCGGCGCGAGACCGGCCTTTGTGCCGTAGCCGACCAGCGCGAGCAGAAACGCAATCTTCATCATGCGCGGATCAAACTGGTCCGCCACCATCACCAAATGTGACCAGTTGAAGCTGGGCAGCGGCGCGGAATTATTTTTACACGCGGCGGCATAGACGAAAACCGTTCCGAGCAGCGCCAGTGCCAGCCCGAGACTGCCGAGCATGATGTATTTCCAAGCGGCTTCGAGCGAGGTCTTGCGGTTGTAAAGCGCCACGAGCAGCACGGACGACAACGCCGTGGCCTCAACGGCGGCCCACATCACGCCGAGGTTGTTGGCGAGCACGACCAGGAACATTCCCGCGCTGAACAACGGTGTGAGCACAAAAAATTCGCGCACGCGGGCGGGCGTGATCGCGCCGTTCGCCAGATCGCGCTCGAAATATCGGCCGGCGTAAAGCGACGCGCCGAGCGAGACCATTGAAATCAGCAGCACCATCCAGGCGCTCAAGGCGTCGGCGTAAAGAAATTCGTTCCATTCGGTGACGACGCCGTGCGCCAGCACCTGGCCGAGGAGCGCGATTCCCAAACCCAGCGTCGCGCTAAACGCCAGCACGTTCAACCACCGCATCGCCCGGCGCGGCGCACGCAGCAGGTTGGCAAGACCGGCAGCGGCGGGCGCGATGAGGATGAGGGTCAACAGAGGCATTTCACCCTTTCAACTGGTTGAGCTTGCTGGTGTCCATCGAGGCGAATGTTTCGCGGATTCGGTAAATGAGAATTCCCAGAATCATCACCGCGACCAGCACGTCGAAGAAAATTCCGAACTCGACGACGAGCGGCATTCCATAGGTCGTCAGCGCGATGGCGGCGAGCATCACGCCATTTTCGACCGTTAGCAGCCCGATCACCTGGCTGATGGCTTTGCGCCGGTTGATCATCAGAAAAAATCCCGTCAGCACGAGCGTGATGGCGATGGCGAGCGTGTTGTTGCCGAGACGTTCGAGCGACGTGAACGGCCGCGCCACGAGATAGCCTAGCAAGGTAAGCCCGCCGCAGACCATGATGGTCGCTGGCGCGTTGAACAGCGGCTCGACTTCCTGCGCGATTTTGATGCGGCGCAACTGGCGGTTCAACAGCCACGGAAGAAAGATCACCTTGCCGATGACGGTGAGCACGACCACGACATAAACTTCACTGGCATTATCGAAGAAGGCAACCACGCCCGCGATGCCGGCCAGAAACAGCGATTGAATCGCAAAAAGCCGGACGCTGGTGAACAGCATGGGCTGCACCGCCAGAAGCAATTGCACCACCAGCATCAGCGCGGCCATGAGGGTGATGAGTTGCGGACCGATGTCGGCGGATGGTGGCGGGTTCATATCATTGAAATAAAAAAGTGGACAGCAACGCCAGCGCGCCGAGCACGAACGCCGCGCCCAGCAAATCGGGCACGCGGAACAGGCGCAGTTTGGCATTGGTGGTTTCGACCACCACCACGGCGGCGGCAATCAAAATCAATTTGCCGGCATAAACCAGCACGCCGATGCCGAGCGCGGCGGGCGTTGCATCGGTGGCCATTCCGATGGGGAAAAAGATGTTCACGAGCAGCGTCATCAAGACCAGTTGTTTGATGGACGCGCCCCATTCCATCAGCGCAAGGTAACGGCCGGAGTATTCGAGCAGCATCGCCTCGTGGATCATCGTCAATTCCAAGTGCGTCGCCGGATTGTCCACGGGGATGCGCCCGGTCTCCGCGAGCAGCACGATGAACAGCGCGGCGAACGCCATGACGTGCGTCGGGTTGAGCACTTTCCACGTCGGGCTTTGCGCGACCTGGACGATGTGGCTGATGTCGGTCGAACCGGCGGTGATGGCGACAGTGAAAATGGCCAGCATCATCGCCGGTTCGGCGATGGCGGCAATGGTCATCTCGCGGCTGCTGCCCATGCCGCCGAACGCGCTGCCCGGATCAAGTCCGCCCAGCGCGAGGAAAAACCTGCCGAGCGCGAGCAGCCCAACCAGCGCCAGCACGTCGCCGAACAGACTCAACGGCGCCTGCACGGTCACCATCGGCACGAGCAAGCCCGCCACCAGCGTGGTGATGAAAACAACATAAGGCGCGAACGAAAAAACCCACGAGGCGTGTTCGGAAATCACCATGTCCTTGCGGAAGAATTTGACGAGGTCGGAATACGGCTGCCAGATGCGCGCGCCGTGGCGGTTTTGCAGCTTAGCCTTCCAATTCCGGATGCAGCCGGTCAACAGCGGCGCGAGCAACAGCAGCAGGGCGGTCTGCAAAATAATGGCTGTGATTTGAAGTTTCATCTGGCCTGGAACCGTAAATAAACGGCGCAAAATAAATGACTAAATCCGAATGACGAATGACGAATGAATGACGAAGCACAAATGCCAAATTCGCGCCAATTGAAGCACGGAATTGCTCGCCATTTTTCGTCATTTGTCATTGGGTATTCTTTCGTCATTAGGATTTAGTCATTCGTCATTTGATTCCTGTTGGTTCATAACGCAAAAATCAGCAACAGCAGCAGCGTGATGAAAATGTAAATCAGATAGGCCTGGATGCTCCCAGCCTGCAACGCGCGCAACCTGCGTGAAACGCCCAGCACGAGGCGGTTCAACGGACGGTAAATGCGCGTCTGGAAAACCTCCTCGACATGGCTTTCAAAGCGGAGCGTCGTGGTGAAATATGGCGAGAAATCGTATTCGCGCTGCACTTCGCGGCGCGGGCGGAACAGTGCCTTGAAAATCATCCGGATCGGCTTTGAGAAACCCGTGGCGGTGTATTCCATTTGCGGCGTCAGTCCGCGCAGGCCGCAGTCCCACGTCGGGCCGCGCCGGGTTTTTGCGCGCCTGGCGAACAGCAGCCACAACACCAGCGGCGCGGCCAGCAGCGACAATCCCAAAAGCGCGAGGCCCAGCATCGAAACCGTGCCGCCCTGCGCCGCCGTGTTGGAAAGAACCAGACCATTCGCCGCGGAAAGCAGCGCGCTAATTTGCTGGCCGGTGAGTTGTTGCGTCACCGGATCGAGCCATTTCAAAAAGATGAACGGGAACAATCCGAGGAAAACGCACGCCGCGGTGAGAATTCCCTGTCCCAGCAGCATGGTGAACGATGCTTCGTGCGCGTTCGCCGCGTGGTCGCTGCGCGGCTGCGCCAGGAACGTGATGCCAAACGCCTTCACGAAGCACGCTGCCGCCAGGGCGCCGGTGAGCGCCAGCATCGCGCCGCTGATCGGGAACATGATGCGGACGAGGCTCGTCGTCGTGCCGAAACCTTGCAGCAGGGATTGGTAGGTGAGCCATTCGCTCACGAACCCATTCAGCGGCGGCAGCGCGGAAATCGCCACCGCGCCGACCAGGAAAAAGAGCGCCGTCCACCGCATCCGTTTCGCCAGTCCGCCCATTTCCTCCATGTTGCGGGTGTGCGTGGCGTGCAACACCGCCCCCGCGCCGAGGAACAACAGCGCCTTGAACACCGCGTGATTGATGGTGTGATAAAGCCCGGCGATGAGCGCGAGCGACGCCAGAACCGGATGGCCGCTGTGCAAAAACATCAGCGACGCGCCGAGTCCCATTAAAATAATCCCGATGTTTTCGATGCTGTGATAGGCGAGCAGGCGTTTCAAATCGTGTTCCATCAGCGCGTAAAGCACGCCGAGCACGGCGGAAATCGTGCCGATGCTCAACACCGTCACACCCCACCAATCCGGCGGCGTGCCCAGAAAATCAAACAGCACGCGCGTCAGTCCGTAAATTCCGGTTTTAATGATCACGCCGGACATGAGCGCGGAGACGTTGCTGGGCGCGACCGGATGCGCCGCCGGCAGCCAGATGTGCAGCGGCACGATGCCGGCCTTGACGCCGAAGCCGATGAGAAAAAGTAGAAACGCCGCGTCGCGTCTGCCCGGCGACATCGTGTCGCCAATCAGGTGAAAGCCGTCAAAGTCGTAACTGCCGGTGGCTTGAAACAGCAGAAGAAATCCGAGAATCAAACAACCCGTGCCGATGTGCGACATGACGAAAAAAAGCACGCCGGCATTCCGCGTTTCCACCTTTTCATGCTCAAAACTGACGAGGCAATACGCCGTCAGCGCCATGATTTCCCACGCGATGAGAAAAAAGAAAGCGTTGCCCGCGAGAAAAACCACCGTCGTTGCCAGCAGCAGCAGATTGAAGAACGCGCCGAGCACGCCGACGTTTTTGCGCCCGTAAAAACCGCGCGCGTAACCCAGCGAATAGATTGAAAGCGCAACACCCAGCAGCGAGACGATGAGCAGGAAGAACGCGCCCAGAGGATCAAGCCGCACGGTGAACTGGATGTAGGGAATGAATGACGGCAGCAGGTCAATCTTTGAAACCGCCGCGCCCGACCCGGTGGACAGATAGGCAAGTGCGGCCAGCAGGCCGCCCAAGGCGGAGAGCGACGCCATGCCGAAGGAAAAAACGTTCGCGAGCTTCTCGCGCCGCATGAAGAGCAGCGAGCCGGCGGCTCCGATGGCGTATCCACAGAGCGAAAAAACGAGCAGCGAAAACGGCTGGATGTTCATGGCGCTCCGACGCCCGCCCGCGCCACATCCATGAAAAACTGCCGCGCCGGAACCTTTTCCGGCATCTCAAAGGACAAAATTGAAAAAAACATTTTTAATCAAGGGAAACATCCCTCGATTCTGATTTTGCGGAATCTGCGGCAGAATTCAATCTTTTTTGACAATCGCTGTGGCGGCGCTTGGTGAGCGTCGTATTCGACACTGATCGCCGCATCGAATGTGATTCCTCGCTCGCGGGAGCGGGAGAGGAGGATTGATGGGGAAGAACAATTCAATACGTCGAGGGTCAGGGTGAGAATTCCCCGAAAAGAATAATCGCGCATTGAACCCTTGAACCGGGGTGCCATTCCCGGGAACGCTGGCGTCTCGCCGGCGAGTTCCGGTTTTCGGTTTCCGACTGGCCGGCGGGACGCCGGCGCTCCCAGGAGGTTCATGGTGAGGTGTGGACATTTCCGATTCCAGATGACCAGCAAATGCCGCCGCTCACCTTCAACCCGCATTACAGTGAAAACTTCACCGTCCCCCGCATCCGCCACTGGGGGCCGACAAGATGGATGACGGACCTTTGCGCAAAATGGGAGCGGAAAGTCCCGCTGCCGCCACCCGCGAAGCCCATCCCGAAACGGATGACATGGCACTGGCGGGCCAATTGGGTCAAGGGCAACGAGGAGAAAAAGGGCCATGGCCCCGGTTCACAGTTTTTCTTTTGGGACAACATCCCCGGGTCGTGCGGCATAGAAGTAATGCCCGGCAACCCGGAGCCGCGCATCAACGAACTTGAGATTTACAAACAGGCAGCTCCCGGCTCCGATTGGGACGCCATCTTTGCCGGACGCGAAGCAAGCGCCGTGGGAAAAGCCGAAAACACCGATTGAAGCGTGAAGGGGAATCAGCGCGGTCGCGAGGCGGGGATTCTCAATGACCGGCGCTTGAACATAACAACATGTTCCGGGCAATTCATGTAATCGGCCAATTTCTGGTCAGTCATGGTGCCGAGCAGGGCGATTTGTTCCCGCGTCCAGACATGACGCATGGGAACGCGATTGGGAATTCCCAGGCGAAGACGGCGTTTTAAGACGGAAACCGTGCTGCGCCGGATTCGTTTCGCCACTTCGGCATCGGGCATGGTGCCCAGCAACTTGTCTTCCTCCGGTTTCCAGAGGTTCTTCACCTGGTCGGGTTTGGGTCTGCCCAATTGCTGCCGCTTTAACTCGACGGTAGATAGCGGATGTCCGGTCAGGCGGGCCACCTCGGCGTCGGTTTTCACGCCCAACATTTCCAGTTCGGTCGGCGTCCACGGGCGGCGTTCATAGCGTTGGTATGGGATGCCGAGCTTTCTCCGGCGCCAGCCCACACTGTAGGTTGGACGCCCCAGCAGTTTGGCGATCTGGCTGTCCGGCCGGGTGCCGAGAATTTTGTCATCCTCCGGCCGCCAGGGCTTGAGGAAGCGGATGTGCTTGTGATGCCGTCTGCCCTTGACGGCGGCAACGGAGCGGCCCAGCTTGCGCGCGAGCGCGCGGTCGGATTTCGTCCCCAGCAATTGGTCTTCCTCGACCGTCCAGGGTTTTCCGTGAGATTCCATTTTCATGTCCGCCACTTGTCAGATTGCAGGCAATGCTACATCCGTGTAACCGGCCCGGCAATGGTTTTTCAGACAGCGGAAACCCCTCCGTAAACTTCGGCTTTCCATTTGCGCCTGAAATTTCTACGCTGTTGCCCATGAAAGGCATCATCCTCGCTGGCGGCGCCGGGTCGCGGTTATACCCGCTCACGCTGGTCGCGAGCAAACAGCTCCAGACGGTCTATGACAAGCCGATGGTCTATTACCCCGCTCACGACGCTCATCGAGGACGGCATCCGGGAGCTAGGGCTCGCCGCCTGCGCCGCCTCGATTTACCTCGTGACTGCCATGAAAACCAAATTGCGGAACTTGACGCACACAACTTTTTTGGCCGGAAGACACGGGCGAGACGCCCGTGCCGCTACGCTGGCCGCGCTTCCTGGTTGCGGCTCGGCCGCGCCATGTCTCTGCGTTATTCGCCCGACAAAATTTCTTTTCTTTCCCGCGCCACGGCTTAACTTGCGTGCCGCACATGGGTTTGAAATTGTTCAACACGCTCTCGCGCTCAATTCAGGAATTTGCGCCGCTCGACTCCGCTGGAAAAAAGGTCGGCATGTATTGCTGCGGGCCGACCGTCTATGACTTCGCGCACATCGGCAACTGGCGCACTTTCGTCTTTGGCGATCTCGTCCGCCGCTATCTCGAATTCAAGGGCTTCGCCGTCACGCACGTCATGAACATCACGGACGTGGAGGACAAAATCATCAAGCGCGTCCGCGAAACAAAAACGTCGCTGCGCAAGTTCACCGGAAAATATGAAACCGCGTTCTTCGAGGATTTGAAGACGTTGAACTGCCTGTCGCCGCATCAGACGCCGCGAGCCACGGAGCACATTCCCGAAATCATTTCGCTCATTGAAAAATTGATCCAACGCGGCGTCGCCTACCAAGCCGCCGACGGCTCGGTTTATTTCAGCATCGAGAAATACCGCGGCTGCGGCTGCAACTACGGCCAGTTGCTCAAGCTCAACTTCGATGAAATGCGCGCCGGCGAGCGGGTGAAGAGCGACGAATACGCCAAGGAGTCCGTGGCCGATTTCGCGCTGTGGAAGGCGCGCGCGCCGGAGGACGGCGACATTTTCTGGCCCAGCCCGTTTGGCGAAGGCCGGCCCGGCTGGCACATTGAATGTTCGGCGATGAGCATGAATGCGCTCGGCGAGACGTTTGATCTGCACCTCGGCGGAGAGGATTTGATTTTTCCGCATCACGAGGACGAAATCGCCCAAAGCGAGGGTGCGACAGGCAAACCGTTCGTGAAACACTGGCTGCACGGCGCGCACCTGCTTGTCGAGGGCAAAAAGATGAGCAAATCGCTGGGGAATTTTTTCACGCTGCGCGATTTGCTGGCGAAGGGTTTTACCGGACGTGAAATCCGTTATCTGCTGCTCACGGCGCATTATCGCGAGACTTTTAATTTCACGATGGATGGTCTGGCTGGCGCGAAGACCGCGCTGGCGCGGATTGACGAATGCCTTGGCAAGCTGCGGGGAATTGCCGGTAGGGACGCGCTGCCGCGCGTCCAGGCCGACCAGCAGGTCGGCCCTGCCAACCTGGTTGCGAATTTCACCGCCGCAATGGACGATGATTTAAATATTTCCGCCGGATGGGCCGCTGTGTTCGACTGGGTGCGCGAAATGAACAAGCGCATCGCTGAAAATTTATTGAGCGCGAGTGAGGCGGTATCTGCTTTGGCCGCTTGGGGGAAAATAAATTCCGTTCTTGGTTTATCCGAACAGACAAACGGTGTTCTGATGAATTTTTCCATGGGTGATCCTGCGTCTGATTGGTTAGGCGACCCAGAAGTAATTAAGCTAGTTTTGGAACGCGCCGACGCGAAGAAGGCAAAAGATTTCAAACGCGCCGACGCGATTCGCGGCGAATTGAAGGCGAAGGGTTGGCTCATCGAAGACACGCCGAAAGGCGCAAAGCTGAAGAAGATTTGAATAGACCGGGAAAATCGCAAATCGCAAATCGTAAATCAAAAATGCCGAAAGGCCTGTTCATCACGTTTGAAGGCACGGAAGGCTGCGGCAAATCCACGCAGGTGGAACTGCTGGCACAGCGGTTGAGCGCGCTCGGTCATCGCGTCCGCACGTTGCGCGAACCGGGTGGCACGCCCATCGGCGAGGAAATCCGCCACACCCTCAAGCACAGCAAGGCCAACGAAGCCATGACCGCCCAGGCCGAACTGCTGTTGATGAACGCCAGCCGCGCGCAGCTCGTCCGCGAAGTCGTCCGCCCCGCGCTCGCCGCCGGGGAAATCATTGTGTGCGACCGCTTTTACGATTCCACGACGGCATATCAAGGCTATGGCCGGCAGCTTGACATGAAAATGGTCCAGGCCGTGATTGACATCGCCGTCGGCGAGACGCGCCCCAACCTGACGCTGCTCCTGACGGTCCCGCACGAAATCGGCGAACTGCGCCGCGCAAAACGCCAATCCACCCTGCCCTTCATGCGCGACCGGATGGAGGAGGCCGACCGGAAATTTTTTGCGCGCGTGGAGGAAGGGTTCAAAACCATCGCCGCCAGCCACCCGAACCGGGTGCGCATGGTGGACGGCTCCGCGCCGATGGAAGTCGTCTGCGAAAAAATCTGGGAACTTGTCCAGCCGGTCTTGCCGAAGGTCGGACGGTGGTAAATGTATTTTGGACTGCACCGACACGTCGGCGCATTGAAAGCGGTGACATGTCACCGCACCCCAAATCCGGCGTTCGCACCATCGTTTCAGTTCTTGCCGAATTTTCAGCAACAATTACTTTTGCAACATGATTAACAAGACGATTGGCGAAATTGAGGCGAAGATTCGCGGCGCGGAAGCCGTCAGCGAAGAGCACAAACGCGAGCTGATCCAGTTGCTCGCGCGGCTGAAAACCGAGGTCGGCGCGCTCTCCAAAACGCACGGCGAGCAGGCGGAAAGCATCGCGGGCTTCGCGCAGTTGTCGGCGCACGAAGCCACGCGCGGGGAGCAGAATCCGCAGTTGCGCGAGCTGTCCGTGCGCGGGTTGCAGTCATCCGTCGAAGGGTTTGAGAAATCCCACCCGCATCTGGTCGAAATTGTCAACCGCATCAGCAACACGCTGTCGAACCTGGGAATCTGAAGAAATTTATGATTTGCGATTTACGATCTTCCAAGCCGTCGCGCTGCTAAAAAATCATCAATCGCAAATCACAAATCTGCCGGCGGTTCCAGCTTCGCAATCGCCGCCATGATTTCATCGGCAATCTGCTGGTAAATTTCCTTGAGCCGCGCCTTGGAACAATTCTTCGCCTCGGCGCGCAATGTTTCAAAACGCAGCGGCTCGCCGTATTTCACGGCCACTTTTTTCGGACGCGGAAATTTGTGATTCCGTCCCCACGCCTCGAAGGTTCCAAATGTCCGCACCGGCACGACGGGCGCCTGCGACTTGATCACAATCAAGCCGATGCCGGAACGCGCGGGCTGCAATTTGCCGTCGCGCGTGCGCGTGCCTTCGGGAAACAAAATGATGCCGCCGCCGGCAAGCAGCCGGTCCAGAATCGCCTTCAATCCCGCCGCGCCGCCGCCGTCGCGGTCCACCGGCACGGCGTTCCATGAACGCAGCAGCGCGCCGATGCCCGGAAACCGGAACAGCGATTCGCGGGCGAGATAATTGATGGCGCGATTCAGCCCGGAGCCGACCAGCGGCGGGTCGAGAAAGCTCGCGTGATTTGACGCGAGAATGACCGCGCCGGTCTGCGGCACGCGCTCCGGATTGAAGACGCGCCAGCGGAAACAAACCGCGAACATCGCGCGGAAAAAAATCCAGCCGAGGCGGTAGGATAAATTCATAAAACGAAAATGGAGGATGGAAGATGGAAGGTGGAAAAGGCGGTTTGCGAAATGTATTTGCTATTCTCCATCCTCAATCATCCATCATCGTTTTTTCGCAAGCCGGGCGCGGATTTCTTCCAAAATCATTGCGCTCGTCTGCTCGGAGGTCAGGTTTGAATTGTTGATGACCTTTGCGCCGAGCGCGATCATCAGCGGAGCAACGGCGCGCTGGCTGTCACGCTGGTCGCGGGCAGCGAGGTTTTCCTGCACGCCATCGGCAGCGCGTCGGCGCGAGCGCTCCGCCAATTGCGCGTCGAGGTAAAATTTGAAATCCGTCTCTGGAAAAACGTTCGTCCCGATGTCGCGGCCCTCCATCACGAGATTGCCGAATTCGAGGCATTCGCGCTGCCGTTTGACCATCCACGCGCGCGCCTTCGGCACGGCGGCCACGTGCGGCACGGCGGCGCTGGTTTCCGCCGTGCGGATTTCCTTTTCGGGATAATAGCCGCCCACGAGCAGGCGCACCCTGCCGTCCGCGCATTCCAGTTTTGTCTTCCATTGGCGGCACGCGGCGGCGACGGCTTTCGCGTCATGCACGTCAATCCGGTTTTTCAGGCAATGCCACGCCAGCGTGCGATACATCGCGCCGGTGTCCACATAAACGTAGCCCAGCGCCTTGGCGACGAGCTTGGCGTTCGTGCTCTTGCCGCTCGCGCTCGTGCCGTCAATCGCTATGACAATCGGATGTTTCATCAAATGTTTTTCAATTGTTCCCGCTCCTCGTCCTCGTCCTCCTCCTC
>Ga0224534_1000711_pt1 | contig 20016 bp, 15 predicted proteins | sample 714E12024metaG_FD_172012 | JGI IMG/M metagenome (GOLD analysis project Ga0224534, IMG submission 172012) | Peat soil microbial communities from Stordalen Mire, Sweden - 717 E1 20-24 | ecosystem: Environmental > Terrestrial > Soil > Wetlands > Peat | place: Sweden: Norrbotten County, Stordalen... | reverse complement strand
CTTTGAGCGGCAGTTCAACCGCCCCAGGTGGAGACACCGTGCTGAGTTCGCCCTGGTCGCCAGTCACCACAACCATTCCCACAGCCACCACTTTGTCCGCCTACCGGATTGACGTTTCCAGCGCGGGAGCCTTGCCGTCCGATCAGGTTGACCAGCAGGTCATCAGCACTGTGACTTCGCTGGGCACCGTCGGCAGAATATTTGACAGTGTCGCTGACTCGGGTTTGGGCAACAGCGGCTACGGAATTATCAGCGGCGGCGCGGCAGCGGTTGATTCCGATGGCGACGGCATGCCGGACTATTGGGAAAAAGCCGTCGGCCTGAATCCAAACGACAGCAGCGACGCCATGACCATCGCCAGCGACGGCTATGCCAACATCGAACATTATTTGAACTGGCTTGCCAACCCGCATGCGTTGACCAGCACCAACGCTTCCGTAGCGGTAGATTTATGGCAATACACCGGAGGTTTCACCAATGTGAGCCCGGTTTATTCCGTCAAAAATGCCAGCAATGGCGTCGTCACGCTCAATAGCGGTCACATCGCGCAATTCACAGCCACCGCCGGATTTTACGGTCTCGCCAGTTTTCAATTCAGCGTCACGGCTTCCGACGGCAGTGCTTTCACCAACACGGTGAGCGTTCTGGTCCAACCAACGGCACCGCCCACGCCAACAGGCTTGAAAGCCACTGCAGGGAATGCGCTGGTTGTCTTGGGGTGGAATTCCTCCGCTGGTGCCACGCGTTACCCGCTTGAGCGAGCCCTCAGCAGTGGCGGGCCTTATTCCCAAATTGCACTTGTCACCGGCACCGGCTACACCAATACCGGATTGATCAACGGCACCGCCTACTTCTACAGCGTGGCGGCATCAAACGCTTTTGGAGTAAGCGCTTATTGCCCCTATGCCGGCGCGATACCCACCGGAAGCGGCCTGCCCAGCCCTTGGCTGACGCAAGACATTGGCGCAGTTGGCACAGTAGGCAGCGCGACCTACACCAATGGAGTCTTTACCGTCGAGGGAGCCGGGAGTGGCGCTTGGAGCACCAACGATGCGTTCCGGTTTGTTTACCAGACGGTCAATTCCAACAACTGCACCATCGTGGGGCGGATCGCCAGCCTTTCCTCGTTTCAGGCCGGGGTAATGATTCGCCAGTCGTTGGCTGCCAACGACGCTTACGCCCATTCCAAACTGCATGTCTCGCATCCGGGCCGGTTTGAATATCGGACGGCAGCGGGAGTGACCGCGATTCTGGGCGGCAGCACGCCGACGAACATTGCGGCGCCGTATTGGTTCAAGGTTGTGCGGGCGGGAAACACCTTCACCGGCTATACCTCCAGCAACAATGTGACGTGGACGCAAACGGCGACGACGAACATTACAATGAGCAACCCGGTGTATGTCGGCCTGACGACGGCTTCCAACACCACCAATTCGCTCTCCACCGCGACGTTCGACAATGTCTCCGTGACTTCTCCATAACCATTTTGAACTTTGTTCTGAATACTGACACCAGAAAAACAAAACAACAAAAACAAAATGAAAATTAAATTCCTACGGCCAAATGGTCCGGGGCCGTTTGCCCGGTTCACAGCCATCACCTTGGGGCTTGCAGCCTTGCTGCTGACAAGCCATAACGCACACGCCGCCTTCGGCGTCACCAGCAGTGGCGGCTATTACACCGTCAATAATGGTGCAAACCTCGTCTTCATGATCAAACAGTCAGGCGGTGACATGACCTCCTGCAAGTATAAAGGTGTCGAATATCAGGATCAGACAAAACCTTCCCATGTCGAGTCCGGCTTGGGTTCCGGCGCCTCGATCAGCGCCACGACCTCCGGCAACAACATCATCATCACCGAGCATTCCTCGACATGGTATGGCAGCGGCAATATTTATCACTACCTGGTGGTGCAAAACGGCGTGGATAACATCTACATGGCCACCTATGTGGATTCCAACGGCGGCGGCGAATTACGCTGGCTGGCTTATATGGATTACACGGTCAGCAGCATGCCTCCGGGAATGGCGGAACGAGATCAGACCGGCGGCAGTCTGATCGAAGCCGGCGACACGTTTGTGCTCACCAATGGCCCAGATGCCGGTCAAACGCGCTCAAAGTATATGGGGAGCCAAATGGCCAAGGATTTGGCAGTCCTCGGGGCACCGGGTTCCGGAATCGGAGTCTACATTGCTTTTGGCAACCGTGAAAGCAGTTCCGGCGCTCCTTTCTTCCGGGACATTCAGGAATGCAGCGAAAGCACGACGCTGGGAGGCCCCGGATACCAAAATGTTATTTACAATTATTTGTATTCCGGCCATGAGCAAACAGAGTCACAGAGGCTCAATGTTTTATACGGGCCTTACGCGATGATGTTCACCAGCGGAACCACTCCCAGCGTTCCGGACATGAGCTTCATGTATGGCCTCGGTTTGGAAGGAGCGGTTGCCGCCTCTGGACGTGGTAAGGTCGTCCTGAATGGCATCAATGGCATGAACAGCGCCTACACCTATGCTGTTGGTTTTGCCAACACCACAGCCCAATACTGGGTCAGCGGGGTGGCCGGCTCCGGCTCGGGCGGTTGTGAATGCACGGGTATAAAGCCGGGCACTTACACGATGACCATCTACAAAGGCCAGTTGGCTGTTTATACCGGCAGCGTCACTGTCACCGCAGGAGGCGTTGTCACGCTTCATCCCGCCATCACCGGCGACCCAAGCACCGTCGCGACCATCTGGCGCATCGGCGATTGGGACGGCACACCGCTGGAATATGAATATGGTGCCCAGCAAACCGATGGATTTCCGGACATCAACGTCATGCATCCCTCCGACATTCGCATGAGTTGGAAGCCAGTGACGTTCACGGTGGGCAGCAGTGCCAGCAGCTTTCCCGCTTATCAATGGCGGGATGAGAATAATCCCATAACGGTCAAATTTAACCTCACCTCGGCCCAAGTGGCCGCGCACAATGTGACGATTGGCCTCACCGCCGCCTACTCAAGCGGTCGTCCGCAAATTACGGTGAATTCCTGGACCTCGCCGGCGCCCAGCAGTTCATCGCAGCCCGCTTCACGCTGCCTGACCATCGGAACTTATCGTGGGAATAACACTACTTACACTTACGCCGTCCCGGCCAGCGCTTTTGTGTCGGGAGCGAACACGATGACAATCTCCTGCATCAGTGGGGCCAGCGAGTCGGGTTGGGTGGGACCCAGCTATTCGTTTGATTGCATCGAATTGGATAATTAATCATCAATCATTCTCCAACCCTGGCCGCCGGTTTTCCGGTGGCCAGGGCTTTTCATAAGACTATTCCATCCGCGCTTCATGCAAGGCAAAAGTCACAAAGTAATTGTCTGCATGGCAATGATTCTGTGCGGCGCGTTTGCCGGATGTGAGACCCATCAGGCGGCGCAAAATCAAACCGCCCTCCACAACCGGACTTTCACCCAAAAACTGCCCGCGCCAAAGGAAGTTACATTTGACGCCAATCTCAACCCGTTCGAGAAACAATTCAGAATTGACACGGGCGAGACCAACCTGACCCGCCGGAGTGAAGTTGACCAGTCAGTGCGGATTGATGAGCTGGCCAAAGATAGACTGTTGTTCAAGTTCGACTTTTCGGCATGGCCGCAATCCTTGAGACCCCTGGCGCGTCTGTGGGTTGCCGTGGGAGCCTCAAGCGCGATCGCGACCGATGGCACCTTGGGGTTGACTTTCTCCCAGAACGGCATTGGTGTGTTCAAAGAGTTGAATTATGCCTACAACGTGGATGGCACAATTTTGATGGGTAGCGATTTTGCCGTGAAGGACGGCGAGGTTGCCGTGCAAATTGAGAACCGCACGCACCTGTCCAATCTGCATTACACGCTGCATGCCATTGTCTATGTGCCCCGGAAAGCTGGTCCGGTTTTTTCTGCGGCGAAACCTTAAAAACCTTAACCGCCTTTTCTTTTAGTGTTCCAACTTTTTAAATCCCGGCCCGGAACAATTCTTTGCGCGATTTGTTTTGCGGGTGGAACGGTTTGGCTTTTGTTGGCGAAACCCGTCCCGCCCGTTGTGCTCGAAAATTCCGGCGCGATGCCGGCGGACAATTCTTCCACGCATTTTGTCGAACATACCAAACCAGCCTCTGATTTCCCGATCGCCGAAAACACGGATTTTGGCGATCCGCGTGCAACCGACTTCGCGGAAGACCTTCAGGTGCTAGGCCGCAACGCAGTATCGCATTCCCCGAAACAAGCTCTGGCAACAAATCATTCGGCTTGTTTTTATTGGGTTCTGCATTTTTCCCGTGTCACCAGCGGTGTAACCAGATTTAGTAATTGCGTGCATGAGCGCAATTTGCTAGAAATGAGGTGTAATAACCCCGTGCAATGTTCGCCACTTCGGCGCCAATACGCCGCTCGTGCGTTCGTTTCACATCAACAAAAACAAAACAAAAACTGAAACCAAATGAAATCAAAAGCACTAAATGTATTGATATGCGGCGGAGTTGTCGCATTGGGACTGATCATCACGCCGAAAGTTTTCGCGTTCGGTTACGGTTACGGTGCGGGCGCCACCGGTGGCACCACCGCATACAAAGTCACGAATCTGAACGATTCCGGAGCCGGTTCTTTCCGCACCGGCGTCACCACCAGCGGCAACGACGTGACGTTCGGGGTTTCCGGAACCATCGTCCTCAAATCAGAAGTGGGCATTGCCAGCAATGTCACCATTGATGGCACGACGGCTAATATCACCATCACCAACAATACTGTCTCCATGAGCGGTTCACACAACATCATCATCAAGAACATCCGCTTCCGTGAAGGCGACGCTGGAAGTTCGGGCAAGTGCTCCCTTCAAGGAGACCCATACTCCAACGTCATGATTGACCACTGTTCCATCGAATTGGGACGATGGGATTGCTTCGAAGCGACGGGCAGTTCCAGCAATATCACCGTGCAATACTGCATCATCGGCCAGGGCATTGACCCCCAATACTTCGGCGCTTTGATTGATGGAGCCAATCTTATCACGCTGCATCATAACCTCTGGATTGACAACAATGATCGCAATCCAAAGCTGGAGGGCAACAGCCAGTATATCAATAACGTGGTATATGACTGGATTGACGCTGGCGGTCTTGAAGGCTCCCATTCTGCGGCTCCCTGGAAAAGCGATTTAATCGGCAACTATTTTATCGAAGGGCCGCTTTCCGCAAATGACAATTGGGCCTTCGATTGCAATACCAATGACCAATGGTATCATTCGGGCAATTACATGGATCTGGACAAAAATGGCAGCTTGAATGGAACGAAAATCTCGACTGCCCAATACACCGCGTTGGGAGTAACTCAATTGTCATCGCAACAACACTTTCCTACAGTAGCGGTGCCGGTTGACGCTGCCACCAACGCTGTCAGCCAAGCCGCCAGTGGTTCGTGGGGCTGCCAACCCATTGATTCGTTTGACTCGACCCTTTTGAGTTACTTGAAGTCATACGGCAAGACGGGAAGAAAAGGACTATGAAGCTCCGACATGACATTGTCTTCCTGAATTCGAATGAAAGAGTCTAGTTGAAAATAAAATAAAGCGGGGGATGAAATGCGCGTGCCGTGTTTCATCCCCTTGTCTTGAAAGCAAAAAAACGTGCGCCGCAAATTTGCATTGTTGTTGGGATTGACGATGGTCGCGGCGGCATTGATGACGTGGCAATTCAGCCGCCCCGCCAAAAATTTATCGCCCCCGCCGCCAGAAGCAATTTCGCCAACGGCCAGCAGCGAAGGGATTGAGCTTGGAAAACGCGAACTGCTTCCGCAACCAGAGCCAGCCGTTGTTCCGGCGTCCCAAAATAATTTGTCCAAAGACGCCTTGGTGGTCTTGACGCTGGCAAAATTGCGCGAATGGGAAGATGACGACGAACCGGCACTGCGAAGCCAGCGCCTGCAGGAACTGGACGCGTTGTTGAATGGCACGAACATGCTGGAAATTGTCCAGGAGTTGCCGCCGGATCTGATGGGTTATGTGTTTGCCTTGCCGTCACTCCGCCAGCAGTTGATGGCGGACCCGGAAGCAGCCCTCGACTGGATGAGTTGCCACACGAATGTTTCCGGACCGCAATTGTTGACGTTGATTCACGATTGGGGAGAAAAAGACCAGCAGGGGATGCGGCAGTATTTTTCCGGGTTGCCCGAGGGTGAATGGAAACAGGCGGTCATGGCAACCGCGAGCAATGAATCACTGTCAAGCGGTCCGGCTGAAGCCATCGCATTGGCCATGCAAATGAATCCCGGGCAGCAGCAAGCTGGAATGCTGGCAATGGCCGCAACGGAGTGGGCGAAGCGCGATCCGGAAGCGGTCGAGCAATGGCTGAATCAAGTGAACGATCCGGTTCTGCGGGAACAATTGGCCGGTTCATTGGCGATTGGATATGCTGAACTTGATCCGGGTCAAGCGATGGATTGGGCGCTTCAATCCCTGCCTCCGGGACAGGTATTGGATCAATCGTTGGCTGAAATTGCCTGGACATGGGCCATGCGGGATCCGGCGACTGCCGGCACATGGGTGGTCCAATTCCCGGAGGGGCAGGCGCGGCAAATGGCCTTGGAAAGCCTGGTGAACGTCTGGGGAAACCATGACCCGACCGCCGCGCTGGATTGGATTGAAAGTTTGCCGGAAGGCCCGCTGCAAACCGAGGCAGCCACGGATTTGCTGGCGGCCGTCCCGACCGCTGAATTATCCGCGCCGTAACTTCAGTTGAAATCATGTCACCATAATTGGTGACAGGCGTGCATCAGCGAAATTTGCTATAAAAATCAGTTGTAATGACCCTGTGCGATGTTCGCCGCTTCGGCGCCATAGCGCCGTCCGTGTTTGCTTACATTTTGTTCTGCCATGCTTTCTTTCTACACCCGAAAGCCCTCTCCGCAAAATCGAAGAAACGTCAGACCCTGCACCAGCGCGAGTTGTTCCGAAGTTGGCATGGCACAGAGCATCACTGTTAAATCAAACCAAAACCGCAAAACCTAGCAAACAAATTGTTTCGACAAGCAGACTTATGAAATACTTTGCTAGGTTTTCCATGTTCGGGCTGCTTATTAGTAAAGCCACAGTTATGCATACAGCGCCCAAAGCGTTGTTGGGCAGTGGCTTTCCATAAAAACCAAAAAACAACAAAAACAACTAAAAAATGAGATCAAAACCAAAAACTTCGATTTGTTCCAAGCTGGCTGTGCGGTTCACAGCCATCACCTTGGGGCTTGCGGCTTTGCTGCTAACAAGCCATAACGCACACGCCGCCTTCGGCGCGACGGCCAGCGGGGGAGGTTACATCGTTGACACCGGTGGCGGGCTGGTTTTCACGGTCAACAGCGGCGGAGACGTTCCTTCGATTAAGCTCAATGGAACCGAGTTGAACATGACCACCGAAGCATCCTGCGTCGGCTCGGGTTTTGGCGCCACTTCCGTCACCTACAGCGGCATCATCGGCAACAACAGATTGATGATTACCTGTGTCAACGGTGACAGCACCCAATATTACATGGCGAAAAGCGGGGACAACATCATCTATATGGCCACCTACGCGGGGCATGACACTGAATGGCGTTTCATTCCGCGTCTAAATAATTCCTTGTTCAAAACCATTCCTCAATGCTCGGATTACACGCCCGGCGGCACGGTCATCGAAGCCGCCGACTGCATTTTGATTACGAACAAGTCAAGTTCCTACTATGGGAACACCGTCTCGAAGTATTTCGGAAACAGGCAAATGATGACCGACACCAGTCACAGTGTTTCCGGCAGCGGTGGCACGGCAACGATGTGGATGGGCAACCGTGAGACCAGTTCCGGCGGTCCGTTCTTCCGTGACATCCAGGTCAGCGCCGGTTCCACCGGTTCGAATCCTTACAATTACATGAAGTCCGCGCACGCGCAAACCGAGAGTTGGCGTCAGGGACTGAATGGAGTCTATGCCTTGAGCTTCGGCGGCACGCCGGACTTGGGAACGATCTGGGACCCCATGGGAATGAACGGTTATGTAAAAAACTCCGGTCGCGGCCAGGTCAATGCCACCATCTCGGGCGGGAATTATGTGGGCTACAAGAACGCAACGGCCCAATACTGGTCAGGCGCGGGGCTCTCACCGCTCATGAAGGCCGGCACCTACACCATGACGCTTTTTAGCGGCGAGTTGGAAGTGGCGACCAGCACCGTGACGGTCAGCGCCGGCACCACGGTCAACAAGAGCATTTCCTCCACCTTTTCGTTTCCGTCCTACATCTGGCGGTTGGGCACTTGGGATGGCAAGCCCTCGGAGTTTATGAATGCGGCCAATTGCCTCGTCATGCATCCGTCGGATCACCGTCAGAGCAGTTGGGGGCCTAAAACGGTTTCTTCGAGTTCACCTGGCAGTTGGCCTTGCTATATGTGGAGAGATGAAAACACCGGCTGCAACATCACCTTCAATCTCAGTTCCAGCCAAGTGGCGGCCCACACCGTCCGCATCGGCATAACGGCGGCCAATTCCGGCGGTCGCCCTCAAATCGCGGTCAATTCCTGGACGTCGCCAGCGCCCTCGTCCTCGACCCAGCCCGATTCCCGCATTGTCACTATTGGAACCTATCGCGGCAACAATGTCATGTATACCTATGACGTTCCGGCCAGCGCCTTTGTGTCCGGCGCCAATACCCTCACGGTGTGGTGCATCAGCGGTGATTCCGTCAGCGGATGGACCGGCCCCGCGGTCAGCTTTGACTGCATCGAGCTTTTGAACTAATAATTGTAAATCCTTTTAAGTCAGCCGCGTGGCGCACACCGCGCGGCTGACCTTTGTAATTAATATCTTGCTGGAAATAGCAGGCATAATTATCCTAACTTCTCCATGCTGAGAAACATTGCCAGATTAGTCAGTCATAGACTAGTTACTTGCGCCACAATAATCGTTTGCGCATTCCTCACTGGATGCCGGACAACGCAGGCAGACAGAACGGGCGACAGCAAAATATTCACGCCAAAACTGCCGACACCACAGGCTTTCGCGCAGGGGTCACCCGCGTCCAATCCTGGCACTTTTGAACAACAATTCAGAATTGACACGGGCGAGACCAACCTCACCCGACGGGCTGAATTCGAACAGCCGCTGCGGATCAAGGCGCAATCCAAAAATAGTTTGTTGCTCAAGTTCGATCTGTCCGATTGGCCAGAAGCATTGAGGCCCCTGGCGCGGGCCTGGGTTGCCATCGGAGCTACCAATACGTTCACAACAGAGGTGAATGTAAACCTGAACTTCTCTCAAAACGGCATTGCCATGACCACTCCGTTGAACAACCGGACCTCGCTCAATAACATTGATCTGATCGGATGTGATTTCCTCGTGAACAACGGCGACGTTGCCGTGAAAATCGAAAATGCCGGTCTCCCGCGTGACGTGGATTACACGCTGCATGTCATTGTCTATGTGCCCCGGAAAGTTGATCCGAATTATTCTGCGGCGAAACCTTGACCGCCTTTTTTTCAGTGTTCCAACTTTTTAAATCCCGGCCCGGAACAATTCTTTGCGCGATTTGTTTTGCGGGTGGGACGGTCTGGATTTTGTTGACGAAACCCGCCTTGCCCGTTTTGCCCGAAAAGTCCGGTGCGAAGCCGGCGGGCAATTCGTTCGGGGATTTTGTCGAACATACAAAACCAGCCTCTGATTTCCCGCCCGCTGAAAATCCGGTCTTTCGCGCTCCGCTCGCGACAGACTCGGAGGAAGACTTACTCGCGCTCGCCCGCGCTGCCTTCACACGTTCGCCACAAAAAGCGATGGCGTGGGCGCAATCGCAAACCGATCCCGATCTTCGTCAACGCGTCCTGTCCGCCGTCATCCGTGCCTGGGGGGAAAGCGACCCGGACGCGGCGGTGGATTGGGTCCTGGTGCAGGATGACAGCGAGCGGCGGATGGACATGGAGGCGGCGCTGGCCGGCGCGGTCAAACAACCGCAACTGGCCCTGGCCATCGTTCGCGGCCTGTTGAAGTATGATCCCGACGACGAAGCCGGCGCTGGTCCGGCGCTGGTTGTCGCTTTGAACAATGCCGGACAATTTCAAACCGCTCTGGAATTTATCAATGCGGGGCCGCCGGATTCCCAGGCGGACTGGACGACGGCCACGTTTCATCGTTGGGGCGGGAACCAGCCGCCGGACGCCATCAAGGCGCTGGATTCCATTGCCGACGAAAAACTGCGCAACGCCGCCTTTCAAGCCATCGCGGATGGCTGGAGCGACAGCGATCCTTCCGCACTCGCCAATTATGCCACTACCTTGCTGGACGCAAAAGATCGGACTTACGCACTGAACAAGGCTATTGACAATTGGTCGCTGCAAGACCCGGCGGCCATGGCCGACTGGCTGACCACATCGCCGTCCGGAGTGGATTTCGATCAAGCCATTGCCACATTGATCTCAAAAACTGACGGCGTAAATCGCAGTCCCGAAGTCGCGATGCAATGGGTTGAAAACATTTCCGATCCGAATCTCAAATATGATTCCATGAAGCTCGTCCTGGGCCAATGGAATCAAACCGCTCCGGCGGCGGCGCAAAACTACGCCGCCAATGTTTCGTGGCTCGATGAACCGAAGCGGCAGGAGCTTTTGAAAAGCTTGCAAAGCCCGCCGCCCGATGTAGCCGTCGGCGACAACGAATAATTTGCCCAATAAAATGGTGGCATAACCGAGATCGTATTTTTTGGACATTCCCCCCAAAATCTGTTATTTAAGTCAGCTTTCACCATGAAAGCTATTTCATTTCTTCGGATTGTGTCCGTTGCGGCAACCGGTTTTTTTGCCGCCAGTTTCCAACTGCGCGCGCAGCCAGTTCAGCCGAACTTGATGCACTTGCCGCAGGTTGTCAATCAAGTCACGCTGACCACCAACACCGCGAGCCTTCCATCCGACCTCACGCCGCAAAATGTGCTCACCGCGATGCAGCGCGTGGCCGACTGGCAGCTCGCGCATCCGATCACGCTCCGCCCGACCGGCTGGATTTGCGCCGTCGGCGACGTGGGCATGATGGCGCTCGCGGGAATTTCCGGCGACCCGAAATACCGCGACGCGATGCTCGCCAAGGGCGAAACCAACGGCTGGCAACTTCCGCAATTTGGCGAGCGCAAATATCACGCCGACGACCAGTGCTACGGCCAGGTCTGCGCCGAGCTTTATTTTCTCTACCGCGAAAACCGGATGATTGCGCCGATGCGCGGACACTTTGACTGGATTCTCGCCAATCCGCCGCCGGTGCGGGGGCCGGACAGCGGGCTGGGACAGGATCAATGGTCATGGTGCGACGCGCTCTTCATGGCGCCGCCGGCGTGGCTGCGGCTTTACGCGGCAACGGGCGACGAGCGTTACTTGAATTTCGCGCTGACGAATTGGTGGCGCACGACGGATTATCTTTACGACACCAACGCGCATCTGTTTTTCCGCGACAGCACGTTCTTCAACAAGACCGAGGCGAACGGGAAGAAAATTTTCTGGAGCCGCGGCAACGGCTGGGTTTTGGCCGCGACCGTCCGGATGCTGCAATATCTGCCGATGAACCATCCTGACCGGCCGCGCTTCGAGCAACTGTTCAAGGACATGGCGGGGAAAATCCTATCGCTGCAACAGCCGGACGGAATGTGGCGCGCAAGCCTGCTTGATCCGGAGGATTTTCCGATGCCGGAAGCCAGCGGCTCGGCGCTGTTCACCTACGGCCTCGCGTGGGGCGTGAATCAAGGGCTGCTTGACCGCGCGACTTTTGAACCCGCCGTCCGCAAGGCGTGGCCCGCTCTCGTCGGCTGCGTGGATGCCGACGGCAAACTGACGCACATTCAACCCGCCGGCGACCGTCCGGTGAAATTCGAAGCCGATTCCACCCAGCCTTACGGCGGCGGCGTTTTCTTGCTCGCAGGCACCGAGGTTTACAGGATGACGGCATTTGAAAACTTGCCAACCAACTGGCCAGTGGTCGTAAAAGTAACCAATCCGGCAAACTTCTGGCGCGAGAATGAAACCGTGGAGATGGATCTCAAATCAATGGATTTTGTCACCAAATACCGCATCAATGTTGGCTATGCGGTCGTAGTGGATGGAATTACCTCACGAATAATTGATTCCCAAGCATACTCGACGGTTTTAGGTGGTTTGTCGCAAAAACTGCTTTTTCAAACCGATTTGGCACCGCACGAAACCAAAATTTTTTATGTCGTGGATGGAGCAGCTTTTAATGCAGTCCATCCGCCGCCCATCGTGAAGACGATGGCGCGTTATGTGCCGGAACGCTTCGACGATTTTGCGTGGGAGAGCGACCGCATCGCGCATCGCGCCTACGGCCTGGCGCTCATCAAGGCCGAGGGCACCATCAGCAGCGGCCCGGACGTGTGGATCAAAACCTACCGCAATCTCATGGTCAACGAAATGTATGCCAGCGGCCATTACCACATGGACAACGGCGACGAGATGGACGATTTCCGCGTCGGCAACAGCCGCGGCTGCGGCGGCCTCGGCATCTGGGACGGAACAAAACTTCACGTCTCCAGCAATTACCACAATTGGAAGCTCATCACGACCGGTCCGATCCGCTCGGAATTTGAACTGACTTACGATGCGTGGGACGCCGACAACGGACGGATGGTTTCCGAGACGAAGCGTTACAGCATTGACGCCGGCTCCTATTTCACCAGGGCGCAAAGCACGTTTGCGAGCGACGACAAATCACCGCTGACCATCGGCGTCGGCCTGGCCGAACGCGCGTGCCCAACCAATCGCGAGGAATTCATCACGCACGACCAGGGCGAAGGCTGGCTGGCTTACTGGCAGCCGGAAGACCAGCCGAAAGGCATCATCGGCGACGCCCTCATCCTGGCCAAGGGCAGCGTTCTGGAATTCACGAACGACAATCCGAATCTGCCCGATTCAAAAGTTCACGCCCTGGTGCCGCAGCCGACGCACGAAGGTTATCCGCCCATCCGCAACATGCTGGCGGTCACAAAAGCCGAAGTCGGCCAGCCGCTGACGTATTATTTCGGCGCGTGCTGGGACCGCAGCGGAGATTTTACAAATCATGTGCAGTGGGGAAATTATGTGAAGTGCTTCGCCGAGCGCCGCGACCAGCCGCTACAGGTAACGATTGGGAACTAAACCGCTTATCTTCACTAATTGACGCTAATCATTTCTGTTTTTATCAGTGAAGATTAGCGCGGATTAGCGGTTCAAAATTATTTCGTCTGCGCCTGCGCAATCACCTTCATCGCCTCGGCGGTGAGGGATGTGATTTTGGCCCACGCCTTTTCCTTGACGAGTTTGCGCTCGGCCATCCACGAACCGCCGATGGCGGCGACCTGCGGCACGGCTAGATAATCCGCCAATGACGCGGCGTTGATGCCGCCGGTCGGGACAAATTTCACACCGGTATGACCGAACGGCCCGGCGAGCGCCTTGAGCATTTTCACGCCGCCGGCGGCTTCCGCCGGAAAGAATTTCAAGAATTTGCTGCCGAGATCGAGCGCGCGGCCCACCTCCGTCGGCGTCATCACGCCGGGGAAAAACGGCATTTGGTTTTTATTCGCCGCAGCCAGGACGGCCTCATTCAGGCCGGGCGAGACGCCGAACTGCGCGCCGGCGTCCGCCGCGCGTTGCACCTGGTCGGGCGCGAGCAGGGTGCCCGCGCCGATGGCGATTTGCGGGACGCCATTGCGGATGCGTTTGATGGATTCGGCGGCGGTGGCGGTGCGAAAGGTGACTTCCATGACGTTCAAGCCGCCAGCGAGCAGCGCCTCGGCCAGCGGCACCGCGTCGTCCGGCTGGTCAATCACGGCGACGCAGATCAATCGTTGTTGGAGAAGAGAGTCGGTGTTCATAAAGTTATGGGTGGATGATACACGGTTGCACCGGCAAGTGAACTGGAAATTAAAATGAGATTTTAGTTTTTAATTTTTAATTTTTAATTTTTAATTCCGCCATGAACATTGCCATCGAACACATCGCCATTCCCGCCACGGATCCCGCCGCTTTGAGGGACTGGTATATTCGCGTCCTCGGCGCGCGTGAAATCTTCAACAACGGCAAAACTCCGCCGACGCTGCTCATCAGCTTGCCGGGCGGCGGCTGGTTTGAGATTTACGCGGCGGAAAAGCCGCTGCCGGAGCGCGGCAACAACAAGCTCGCCGGTTTCCGCCACATCGCGTTGCGCGTGCCATCGCTGGACGCGGCGAAGGCCGAACTCGAAAGGCGCGGCGTGAAATTCACGGAAGAAATCCGTCCGGCGGCGGGCGGCGGGAAGGTTTTATTCTTCGAGGACGGGGAGGGGAATTTGCTCCACCTTGTCGAGCGTCCGGCGGATTTCAAATTATCGTAGCAGCCAAGGTGACGAGGCTTATCTCAATTTTTTCCGCAAATGTCAGATCCGGCAGAGCCTCCTGACGTCGGCTGCTACTTTTTCGGCACGCGAACCACGAGAATGGGAATCGAAGTCCGGTGCCGGACTTCGGTGATGGTGCTGCCGTGAAACAAATCGCCGAACAGCCGGTGGCCGTGTCCGGCCATCGCAATCAAATCGCAATGCCCGCCTTCGGCCACTTTGAGGATTTCCTCCGGCGGATTGCCGAGCGCCAGCAGGGTTTCCACTGACAAGCCGTTGCCGCGAAGCCGGCTGGCGATTTTTTCCAGATACTCGCGGTCGTTCTTCATTTCCTCGGACTCGGCGAGTTCGAGCTTGTTGAAATTTCGCGCCGCCCAGCCGTCGGCAACATGAAGCAGCAGGAGGTTTGAACCGCAGCGTTGCGCCAGTTCCGCAACGTGCGGCAGGATGGTTTCATCCGCCGGGCCGTTGTCGAGGGCGATGATAATTTTTTTATACATGGAATCCAGATTCTAATTCGTCGGTCTGTCTCATCTGCCGATGATGACGTGCCAGGCATCTTTGAGCGCATCCGGCAGGCTGTAAATATCCATTCCGGTAATTATCAGCACACTGGCCCAACCCAGGAGCAGCAGGAACCAGCCGTTGCGCCACTGGCCCATGATTTTACGCGAGGAGGTGAATTGCAGCAACGGAAACATGGCGAATGGCAGGACAAGACAGAGATAGACTTGGCTCAAGTTCACAAGATCGGTGATGCTGCCGTTGCCACGGATGCCGATGATCACAATGGCCGGGATTACGGCCAGCAGGCGCGAAATCATCCGGCGCAGCCACGGCCGGATGCGCCAGTTCATGAAGCCTTCCAACACCACCTGCCCGGCCAAGGTGCCGGTGATGGTGCTGCTCTGGCCGCTGGCGAGCAGCGCCACAGCGAACAAGGTGCTGGCGGCCACCGTGCCCAGCAACGGCGCCAGCGTCAGATAGGCCACGCGAATCCAGTCGCTGTCGGGACTGAACGTGACCACCTGTCCGCCGGCCACGGTGACGCTGGTCTTGCCGTAGAAAACCATCGCCGCCAGCACGAGAATCGCCGCGTTGACGAAGAACGCGATGGTCAGCGCGACGGTGGAATCCACGGTGTTGAATTTGATGGCGGTGCGGATGGAATTTTCATCTCGTCCGACATTGCGCGACTGCACCAGCGCCGAATGCAGGTAAAGGTTGTGGGGCATCACCGTCGCGCCGATCATGCCGACCGCAATCACGAGCATCCCGGCCTGATGCAGATCCGGTCGCACGAGCGCCCCGGCCATTTCGGAGAAGACCGGTTGGGTCTGCGGGAAAATGAAAATCTCGATGGCGTAGCAAACGCCGATGGTCAGCACGAAGACGGCGACCACCGCCTCAATCATTCTCATGCCCATTCCCTGCAACGACAGCAGCAGCAGCACGTCAAACGCGGTGATGACAATCGCCCACAAAATCGGGATGTGGAAAAGCAAATTCAGGGCGACGGCGCTGCCCAGCGACTCGGCCAGGTCCGTGGCGCACACGGCGATTTCCATGGTGATCCAGTTCGGCACGCGCGTCCAGTGGGGATAAAAATCACGGCTGCATTGCGCCAGGTCCTTGCCGGTGGCGATGCCGAGCCGCGCGGAAATGACCTGGAGAATCAGAGCCATGAAACTGGCCATGGCCACGACCCAGAGCAGGCCGTATTTGAACTGCGCGCCGCCAGCGAGATCCGTGCCCCAATTGCCGGGGTCCATGTAGCCGACACTGATGAGGATCGCCGGCCCGGAAAACGCCATCCATTGCCGCCAGAAGCCGGCCCGGGCGTGCGGCACGGGCACGGTGCGGTGGACTTCCGACAACGAAGGCTGACCGGCGGGCTTGCGTCCGCCGGAGTTTGCGTCCGGATTGGGAGTTTCACCTTTCACACTTTGATGTAGCACTGGATACAATCTGGAAGGCGGTCCGTCAACCAGAATTTGTAGCTTCGACTACAAAATTAATCCTCGACTAAACAACCGCCCTTTGCTTCATTTTAGAAACCATGCCGCGTCCCATTCGCAAACCGCCGGCTGCCGCGCGCGTCCCGCCCGCGCGCCCGGCGGTGCCGCCGGCCGAAACCTTCCGCCGTTCGCGGCGCGACCGCGCGGCGGAAACCGCCCAGGATTATGTCGAAGCCATCGCCGATTTGACGGCGGCCGTCGGCGAGGCGCGCGTGGTGGACCTGGCGCGGCGGCTGGGCGTGACCCATGTGACGGTCAACCGCACCCTGGCGAGGCTGCAGCAGGCGGGCTACGTGAACACCAAACCTTACCGCGCAATCTTTCTGACCATCGACGGGCGCCGGCTGGCCGGGGAATGCAAGCGGCGGCATGAAACGGTGGTGGCTTTTTTGCGTTCGCTCGGCGTGCCGGAAAAGGCGGCGGAAATGGACGCCGAAGGCATCGAGCATCACGTCAGTCCCGAAACGCTGGCCGTGTTTGAACGCCGGTTGAGGAAAAGTTGATGCGACCGCTGGACATCCAACCCATCGGCAACGAACTGGCTGTCAAATGGGATGACGGCGGCGAAAGTTTCATTCCGCTGGAAACCTTGCGCCGCGCGTGTCCGTGCGCCGGGTGCAAAGGCGAGACGGACATCATGGGCAACGTCTATAAAAATCCAGAACAGCCGCTGACTCCAAAGGCCTTTGAATTGATTCGTTTCATTCCCGTGGGCGGCTATGCGATCCAGCCGGTCTGGGCGGACGGGCATAACACGGGGATTTACTCTTTCGAGTATCTGCGCCGCGTGGCGGCGCCAAAATAAAACGGCGTGCCTTGGGGACACGCCGTTCATGATCCGGACAAAGCTTACTGGAGAATCAGCACACGGTAGAACTTCACCGCGCCGGTGGAATTGTCGTCAAACTCCATGTTATTGCCGTTGCCGGTGAGAACGGCATTGGTGCTCCAGTTGCCGGGGAACAGGCTGGCGGAACTCAAGATGGCATATCGCTTGCTGCTGACCGTCGGCCAGTAAATGGACATGGCCGCGCCGGAAGGCGGCGGCGTATTGGGATTCAGGCTCGGAAAATCGTTGGGCGTGTTGGGATCCACTCCGGCAACATATTTTTTCCAGTTGTTGACGCCGTCGCCCGACGGGCAGGCGTTGGAAACGGAGAGCAGGTTGTAGATGGTGCCGAACCAGCGCAGCCGCCAGGAATCCGGAATGCCGTCGTTATATGAGGAGGTGTTGCGGCTGGACAGCGTGATCAAACCGGTCAACGCCTGTTTGGGGAACGACGCGATGCCGTTGGGCGAGCCGGAGGCATGGTCAAAATGAACCGCATAGGCGGACAAGCTCGTCGCATTTGTCGGAATGGTGATGAACAGCGTGCCGATGGTGGCGTTGTTGGAAATGCCGGCGATGGTGCTGTTCAGCCACGTGGTGGCATAATTGCCATTGCCGCTGGACATGGTGAACTCGGAAGAGGGCTTGCCCAGCGCCCCGGTTGAAAATGAAATGGGCGTTGTCAGCGCCGGCGAACCGTCCAACGGCACGACGCTGATGTTCAACATCGCCACGCGCAGGGGATACTGGCCAAAGACCGAGGCGGTGACTGGAATTTGGATGGTCTGCCCGGCGGCGGCTTGAAGATCATCCCCGGCAACAAAATTGACCGACGGTTTGTTGGTGACGGAAGCGGAATCATTGGAGCCGACCGCCGGCAGAATCTTGCCGCCCGACGACCCGGACACGCTGGCTTGAATCGCAGGGGCGTTGCTTGCCGACGCGACGCGAACCCCATTTGTCCAGAATCGCTGGAACCACACCAAGCCGTTCGTGTCCAGCGAACGGCGATATGTGACATACACATCGCACACGTCCAATATGCCGTCGCCAAAGGCGATTTGGTTGATGTTCGTATCGTTACCGCTGAACAAACCGGGATAATACGGGTTGGCAGGAAAGTTATGGACGTTGGCAACCAGCACGACATTGGTCGAATAGACCGAAATTGGATTGGTCGAAGTGGTATAAATATATGTTTTGGTGGAGTTTGCCGCGACAGAAGTGGTGTCAATGTATATTTTAAAGGTATTGGTGAAAGAATTAGTCACGGTGGAAACAAGATTGGTATTGATATCATAAGTATAGACATAGCTCTTAAGCGGGAAAGCATATAAATAGGGATAGACGGCGGCATTGGTATAGTAGCCGGTTGCGCCGTTCAATACACCAATGTTGCCGCAGGAATCCATGGCATCGAAGAAGTCACTGCCCGCCGGCGGATAATCCAAGCTGTAAATGGCTGATTGAAACACCTGCTCCACGTCGGCACTTTGCAGATTGGTATTGCCGAAATCACCGGCATTAAACCAACTGAATGGATAGACGTTGCCGACAAGGTATTTGCGGCTTCCGATGGTGACGCTTTTAACGGCATTGATTGCGCCGTTGGTCAATGAACCACTGGTCGTCGCTTCAATATAGACCGACGAACCGGGCGCGCCAATGCCGTCTGACGTTGCGGAAGGCCGTCCTATCTGGATTTGATAAGTTTGACCGTTTGTGGCGTTCCCCGGCACCTGGAACGAGTAACCGCCAACGATTACTCCTTGTGGTTGAAGGGAATTGGGGAACATGTCGTCATGAGCGATGGAATAGGTGATGAGAGTCTGCTTGGTCGTGTCGTAAAGATTGGTGGCGCCGGCGCGTTCCATCCAGCCCACACCCAGGAGATTTACATTGGTGTCAACAAACATCAAATTGGTGAAGGCCACGCCGGTAAACATTTCCGGCGGGATTGGCACATACACCGGCGGGGTGCCAATGGGTTGCATCAGCATGGACTGAAAGCCAAACGGAGCCGCCGGGCTGTTCAGCAACGGACCGGGGTTGGGACCCGCGCTGTTGGCGGTCACATTAAACTGCAAGCTATACATGACGGTGCCCGGCAAAATGGTCAGGGTCACCGGGGCATAAAAAGTCTGGCCGGGTGACGCCACAAAATAACTGGACGCCTCGCCCGAGGCGAAACCAAAGCTGATTTTGTTGGGGACGTATCCGGCCATGGTGAACAGGTTGCTGACGACCGCGCTGGGCTGGTAGTTGTTGCGATATGCCCGGACTTTGAACAGGGTGTTGGTTTGAATCGAGAATGAAACGGTCCAGACATTGGTCGCCGAGGCAACCGTGCCGATGTCAAACCCGTTGGTGGTGGACGGATCGGAACCATCCAGGGTGTAATAAAGATGGGCGTTGGCGGTGATGTCGCTGATGAAGAACTGCGCGGCGTTCCCGCCGTTTGGGTTGATGCTGGGATTTCCGGTTATGAACTCAAACATCGCTGTTACAACAGAGCTGTTCGACTGGCTGGCAATTCCCGTTCCAATCGCCTTGATGATCAGGTAAGGAGCCACCTGTTGAACCAGGTAAGGCGACAAATCGGTGGTATAGAGGAAGCCATCGGCGTAATCCGATTGGACCGAAACAGGACTGCCGGCGGGCGGATCGGTAACGGATGACGCGTTGGTCGTAAGCCCGTAATTATAGAACGTGCTGGTGCCGGGAGTTCCTTCAATCACGATGTATATGTCATTGTAAGCTTGATATAATGGTGAAACATCATGAAAGACGGAGGTGTAATGA
>Ga0224534_1000708_pt1 | contig 20073 bp, 13 predicted proteins | sample 714E12024metaG_FD_172012 | JGI IMG/M metagenome (GOLD analysis project Ga0224534, IMG submission 172012) | Peat soil microbial communities from Stordalen Mire, Sweden - 717 E1 20-24 | ecosystem: Environmental > Terrestrial > Soil > Wetlands > Peat | place: Sweden: Norrbotten County, Stordalen... | reverse complement strand
CACCCCTTCGGTGAATTGAGGACGATCATCGGCCAGCGCGGACGGGCAATGTTTCCATGGACGCGCGCCTCCTGCTGGATCTGTTTGATCCGCTCGATGGCCGTGTCGAGCGTCGCGGCCATGGCTTCATGCATCAGCGCGGGCTCGTGACCCTCGACGAAGTAGGGCGTCCACCCGTAGCCGCGGAGCAACTGCTCCAATTCCTCGCGAGTGATGCGCGCCAGAACGGTGGGATTGGAAATCTTGTAGCCGTTGAGGTGCAGGATCGGCAGCACTGCGCCGTCCGTGGCCGGGTCCAGAAACTTGTTGGAATGCCACGCTGTGGCCAGCGGTCCGGTTTCCGCTTCGCCATCGCCCACCACGCAGGCGACGACCAGATCGGGATTGTCGAACACCGCCCCGAACGAGTGGCTGAGCGAGTAACCCAACTCGCCGCCCTCATGGATCGAACCCGGGCACTCCGGCGATGCGTGGCTCGGAATTCCTCCGGGAAACGAAAACTGAAGAAAGAGCTTCCGCAGTCCGGCCTCGTCCTGGCTGATGTTCGGATAGATCTCGCTGTAGGTGCCCTCGAGGTACGTGTTGCCCACCACCGCCGGGCCGCCGTGTCCGGGACCGGAGACGTAGATCATGTCGAGGTCGTACTTCTTGATGACCCGGTTCAAGTGCGCGTAAATGAAGTTCTGCCCGGGGGTGGTGCCCCAGTGTCCCAGCAGCATGTGCTTGATATCCGCCAGAGTCAGCGGCCGCTTCAGCAGCGGATTGTCATACAGATAAATCTGGCCGACCGACAGATAGTTGGCGGCACGCCAGTAGGCGTCCATCTTGTCGAGCAGTTCGGGAGTGAGTGTGTTGGTTTTCATGGTTCAATCCTGTGGTTTCACCGGGCCGGTCTCGAGAATGCGGCCGACCGAGCGCGCAATCATCAGATCTTCGTCGGTTGCAATGACCCGCACCGTGACGCGGCTGGCGTCTGTGGAAATGACCGCCTCATTGCCGGCATTGCGCCGCTCACCGAGCTCGATGCCGAGGAAGCCAAGTCCATCGCAGATGCGCGCGCGGACGAGCGGCGCATTTTCGCCGATACCTCCCGCGAACACCAGCGTATCCAAACCACCGAGCGCGGCGGCGAAGGAGCCGATCCATTTTTTGGCCTGATAACAGAACAGCGCCACGGCTTCCGCGGCCCGAATGTCAGAGGCTTCCTGCGCCAGCAAGTCCCGCATGTCGGAACTGGTCTCGGAAACTCCCAGCAGGCCGGAGCCGTGGTTGACCATTTCGTAAAACTGTTGGGTGGTCATGTGCTCGGTTCGCGCCAGGTACGGCGCCAGGCCAGGGTCCAAATCGCCGGAGCGAGTGCTCATCACCAATCCCGCCGTGGGAGTGAAGCCCATGCTGGTGTCCACGCTTTTGCCATCACGCACGGCGGCCAGGCTTGCGCCGTTGCCCAGATGTGCCAGGATCACCCGGCCGGCGGTCGCCGCCGGGTCGCCCAAGCGCGCCAGTTCTTCCATCAGATAGGCATAGGACAAACCGTGGAAACCGTAGTGCTGCACTCCCTTTGCGTCGTAGCGGCGCGGGATGGGAAGCAGCTTGGCGACCCGCGGCATGGTACGGTGAAACGCTGTGTCGAAACAGGCCACCTGGGGCAGCTTCGGATGACGCTGGCGGAACGCCTCGATCAGTTCGATCTCCCTGGGCAGATGGTCCGGGTCGTACGGGCTGATGCGATGCAGTTCATCTAACAATCCCCGGGTGACCAACTCGGGCGCGGTGTGTTGCATCCCGTGGACCACGCGGTGTCCCACGGCCCGGACCGATTCGAGACCATGCTGCCGTTCGAGCCAATCCATCAGAAACTTCGCTGCCGATTTGTGATCGGAGGCGTCGAGGCTGCGGCTGTCCCGCTGGTTCGTGGCCGGGTCGTCGAACGTCAAAGTTGTCCCGCTCATGCCGATACGGTCGACCGTTCCATGAAGGTTCCGCTTCAGCGGCCCGCCGATCTGGTACAGCGCAAACTTGATACTCGACGATCCGCCATTGATCGTCAGGATGCGTGGATCAGCGGGTTTCATGGATGACTCCTTCGTCAACCTGCAATCCGAACAAAGCCAGTTTCGCGCGCGTGGACCTGTAATCCGTGTGAAGAATGCTGCGAATCCCCAAGCCTTCGGCGATCTGGACGAACATCGGGGTGTTTTCAATATAGACTACCTGCCCCGCTGGCGCCTGGGCGATGTCCAGCGCCAGCCGAAAAATCTCCGCGTCGGGCTTGCGGACGTGGACGAAGCAGGAGGAGATAAAAGAATCCACCAACCCGTCCAGCTTGAACTTGCGAATCCGATACGCATTCAGTTCGCGCGCTTCGTTGCTGACCACGGCGATCTTCAGCCCGTACCGGGCCTTGAGCTGAGCGGCCAGCTCGATCATTTCGGGGTAGGGTTTCGATTGCGCGAACATGAAGCGCCGAAACCGGTCCCGGGTGAACGGTCGCTTTTGGTAGAAGACCACCCGGCCCAAATATTCTTCCAGCGTGAGCTTTCCCTCCTCGTAGGTGTCGAAGGTCAGGCCATGCCGCTCCTCCATCTCGGCCCACTCCAGCTTGAAGTGCTTCGCCGCCCGTCTGCGGGCCTGATGATCCCACCCGTTCGTGAGCAGGACGCCGCCGATGTCCAGAAACAATGCTGTGATTGGCATTCTTAGGCCTCCATTGGCGCGAGCTTTAACCTCCCGCTCCGGCGCGCACCGCGTGAGCCTTCGATTCGATGCACTGCATCAAATCGTTCCAGGATTCGACGAACGCCTCGGCGCCCTCTCGCTGGAGCTGTTCGGCCAGCTTGCCGGCGTCAATGCCACCGCGGGCGAAACGGTCCAGCACGGTCTCGCAGTCCCCGCCATCGACGGGTAGAGCATTGGGAACTGGCCCATGATCGGCAAATGCCAGCAGGGTAGCTTCCGGCATCGTGTTCACCGTGTCGGGAGCCGCCAGAGCACTGATGTAGAGAGTGTCCGAAGCCTTCGGATCCTTGGTGCCGGTGCTGGCCCAAAGCAGGCGCTGGGCGGAGACGCCTTTAGCCGCCAGTTGCAGCCACTGCGGCGAAATCAGCAAATCGCGATAGGCCTTATACGCCTGCTTGGCAACGGCGATACCAAGGCGATTCCTCAATCCATCGGGCTCCTTGCCCGCAATCGCCTTATCCCAGCGGCTGACAAAGATGGAGGCGACGGAATGGACCGCCGGATTGAGCCTGGCTTCAATTCGCCTCTCGATCCCCCGCATGTAGGCACGGGCGGCTTTCAAGTATTGATCGCGGGAGAAGAGCAAGGTTACATTGACGGGAATACCCGCGAAGATGGCGTCTTCAATCGCGGACAGTCCTTGCGGAGTTCCGGGAATCTTGATGAACAGATTCGGCCGGTCCGCCGAAGCGAATAACCGCTTGGCAGCCTCGAGCGTCTTCACGGGCTGGTCCGCCAGAAGCGGACATACCTCCAGGGACACCCAGCCGTCCACGCCATTCGTAGCATCGTGAATGGGCCGGAACAGGTCGGCTGCCTGTGTTAGATCTTCCAGAGCGAGCTCGAAGAAGAGCTTCTCGACGCCCTGCGCGGCCTCGATCTTCCCACGAATCGCCTCATCATAGAACCCCGTGTCGCGGATGGCGCGATCGAAGATGCTGGGATTCGACGTCAGTCCGGTGATCGATAGTTCGCGGATGTACCGTTCCAGCGTACCGCTGGCGATTAATCCCCGCGTAATGTTGTCGAGCCAAAGGCTCTGACCCATTTGGTGCAGTTGTTCTGTGGCTTTCATGCTTCGAACCGACGGCAGCGCGGGCCGACGCCCACGCCCCGACTTAAACTCCGGCTAGGGAAAAAGGAGACTTGTGTTCGGCGTCGTGCAGCCAGTATGGCGGCCGGCCGTAGTGGAAGTAGAGCCGGTTTTCATACTCTCGAGTGATTGGCGTGGATTCGACGTACTCCGGTGCAGCCTTGATGGCTTCCCGAGAGAGGCCCACGTGGACTTTAGATTCGGTCCAGCTCACCCGTTCAATCCACGCGGGTGAAACCAGCACCTTCTTGCCCGGCCACCAATTCCGCGTTGCCACCTCGATATAGCGGATCGCCCAGGCTTCATCGTCCACCAGAAACCCGTCCACATGGCCGATATCGCCATCGGTGGCCTCAATGCTATAGCCCGTGACGGCTTCGGTGCTGCGCAGATGCGAGTCCGCCGGCTCTTTTCGGATCCTGTCCGCCATCGCTTCCGCGGAATCAGTTGTCAGACTAGCCATGCCCGCCGGGTAGAACGCTGGGCCCCACAGGTTGGGACCACCCCAATAACAGGGATACCCGTAATACCCGAGGTATGCGGCCTCGTGCTGCCGGGAGACCGGCCGGTGCGTGTCGATGTCGGGACTTTTCTCAACCTGCTTTTTCGTCAGCGCCACATCCAGCCGCTTGGCCGGCCAGTCCGCATGAACTACCGAGAATGGCGAGATCAGCACCAGCCTGCCGCCAAGCCAGCCGCCGGTTTCCACCGTGAGGTAGCGGATGGCCCACGTCTCATCGTCGAAATAGAACTGATCCACAGTTCCAAGCTCGCCGTCCGTAGCTCGGATCACAAGACCTTTCAAGTGCGTTGCATTCGATAACATCGTCGTCATTGCCCTCCTGGCTGTGTGGCTCTAGCAACTGCCATCGGGATACGGGTGCACGCGCAGTACCAACCGCTTTCTTATGATTCACAGGGTTTTGTGCCCTGGATCGACATGCCCAGCCGTGAAGGCGGGTGCAAATCTGTCACTGTGAGTGCAGAGTCTGCACCGGGACGTCGCGGGGGCGAGGCATGCCTCGCCCCTACAAAGGGTGGTGCGGTGTGGGGGCCGGGCAACTTGTCCGTGCGTAGCCGGATGCCCGGCCCGAAGGCTGAGGAACAAATGAGGCGGTCGCGGCGCTACACAAACGCCGGCGTCTGATACCCGAAACTGTGCAGGTTCGGGAAGACGTAGTCCAAATCCGCTTGCGCCAGGCCGAACCATTTCGCCAGGGCGCCGCCATACTGGTCCTGGGAGGTGCTGGGGACCCAGGTGCCGCGGGTCCCGGAGTCGTCGGGGCCGGATAGCGTGAGGGTGGGGAACCAGCCGTACAGGTTGCCGCCGTTCACGGCGCCGCCCATGACCAGGGCGTGGCTGCCCCATCCGTGGTCGCTGCCGGCGTTGCCGTTGGGCTGGAAGGTGCGGCTGAAGTCGGACTCGGTAAACACGGTCACGTTGTTCTCGACCGAGAGCTGGCCCATAGCCTGGTCGAAAGCCGCCAGCGCGGCGGCGAGGTTGCTGTAGAGCGTCACCTGCAGCGGCAGTTGATTGGAGTGCGTGTCGTAGCCGCCCTGGCTGCAGAAGAAGATCTGGCGGGTAGCGCCGAGCGCGGCGCGCACTTGGATGAGCTTGGCCACCTGGGCCAATTGCGTGCCAATATCAGTATTCGCAAACGTGACGCCCAGGCTGCTGCTGCCGGCCACCGCGGCATTCACGGCCTGAGCCACGGCGATGCCATCCTTGAGCGAACTCTGCGCCGCCTGAATGAGGGTCGCGCCGCTCGAAAGGCCGAGCATGTTGAGCAAGGCGGTGGACCCCGGATCGGTGGCGGGCGCCACCAGTCCGAAATTGCTGGTGTTCACGGTGGAGGGCTGGGTGTTCTCACCGATCAACTGCAGCGCATTGCCGCTGATGCTGATGGCGGGCGGCACCACGCCGCCGGAAATGCCGGCCAGCTTGTCGGCCAGCCGCCCGGACCAGCCGGTGGTGACGCCGCCCTGCGGCACGGCGTTCTGCCACTCGTTTTGCTGATCGGAATGCGAATAGAGGTTCACCGGCAGCGGCACGGCGTTGAGCTGCGGCAGGCCATTCGAACCCCGCGGCACCGGTTGCACCAGCGTGCCCACGTTGGCAACCAGCGCCAGGCGTTTGCTGGTATTGTAGAGCGGCGCGATGGGCGCGAAACTGGGGTGCAAACCATAGGCGGCGCCGGTGGCCGGGTCGGCAATGGTCACCAGCGAACCCTGCGGCAGGGCCAGGTTCTGCCGGATCTTCTGGTAGTTGGCGTAAGTCGCGGTGTCATTGGGGACCAGCAGGTTGTTGGCATCGTTGCCGCCGAACAGGAAGATGCACACCAGTGCCTTGTAGTCGCCGGACGTTTGTGCCCGCGCGGTCATCAGACCGGCCTGTCCGAAAGCGGCGGCCGCGCCGATGGTGGAAAAGGTGCGGCAGCCGAGGCGAAGGAAGTCGCGACGCGATCGAAGCTGTTGGAATGTCATGGTTGTGGATCTCCTCTCACCGTTGGACTTGGTATTGCGGCGCGGCCGCCGCGGCATAGAGCGCGCTGGTGACGCGCGACGCGAGGTTGGTGGACGTACTGGCGGCGGTGGTCAGAAGGCCGCGCAGATCGGGATCGGCATTCAGTTCGCCCCGGAAAAGCGCCTGGTTGAGGGCCTCCACCAGGTCGGGCGGATTGACGGCTAGATCCTGCCAGTTGGCCAGGTTCACTTTGATGGCGGCGGAAATGCCGTTGGTGGCCACGCGGTAGGCGAAGTTGGCGCGCGCCAGGGCGGTGGCGGCGTTCATGGCCTGGAATTCGGGCGCCACCGGCGGCGGCGTCAAGCCGGGAACGCGATAGAAGGGCGAGAAGTAGCTGAACACGCTGCCGGGTGTCAGCGGCGTCTGGCCCATGAGCGTGGCCTGGCTGGTGAGGGCATCGGCGCCGGTGACGGTGGCATTGAGCGCCCGCAGCAGGCCGGTGGCATAGAGCATCGGTTCCGCCAGCTTGCCGGTGCCTTCGCTCTGCGCTTCGGGATCGGTGAGCAGGGCCGTAATCACGGTCTGCAAGTTGCCCTGCGAAGTCTGGAATGCGCTCGCCACCCGGCCCACATAAGCCGGCGAAGGGTCGCTCATCACGAACCGCTGAATCAGCCGGTAGCTGACGAACGGGGCCAGGTTGGACTGCCGGTAGAGACAATCGAGCGCCGCGCCCAGGTCGCTCTCCGCCGTCCCGCCGGCGGAGATCACGCAAGGAATCGGCAGGTTGATGTTCTTCTGCGTCGTGTCGTGATAATTCTCGAACGCCACCATGGGTCCGAAATAGTACGGCATGTTGGTCCATAGCGACGCGAAACCGGGCGTCTCGCCGTAGGTCCAGCCGGTCATCACCTTGGCCATTTCCGAGACGGTGGACTGGTCGTATTCCGGAACCGTGGCGCCGCCGGACATGATGGGATTGCCCTGGGAATCCAACTGCACCAGGCCCAAGGTGAAGAGTTGCATCAACTCGCGCGCGTAGTTCTCGTTAGCCGCGGTGCCCGTAGCGGGGTTGGCCTTGGCGTTGTTCACCATGTCCAGGAAATAGCCCATGGAAGGATTCAAGGTGGTGGCGGTCAGCAGGTCGCGGTACGTGCCGAAGGCGTAGTCGGCCATGAACCGCTGGTACGCCACCATCTGTTCGAACAGCGTGTCTTTGACGGCGGAGGCCACCAGAATCTGTGCCAGGGCGAACGACGCGCGCTGGCGCAGTTGATCGCCGCCGCTCAAGGCAGTGTTGAAGAAGGCGGTTTGCAGCCGGGCTACGCCTTCGGTCGTGCTGTCGGGATCAGGCCACGCGCTGGCGGGCATGGCAAACTGCGCCGCCAGCCAGGCGTCCGGCCCCATGGTCTGGATGTCCACAACGCTCTGCGGTGTGGGTCCCCAGGTGGTCATCTCGAGGAAGCGGACTGCGTTGGCATACGGCATCTTCTCATTCGCCACGCGGACGGGCACCGCGATTGGCGTTGAGGTGGCCGTGCCGGGGTTCGGATTGGCGACCTTGACCGCCGCCAGTCGCCCGGCCGGCATGGCGATGGCGCCGGTGGCCGTGAGCGCGGTGTCGGATACGAAAGTGGTGGGCAGCGCGGCGCCGGCAAAATAGATGGCGGCGCCCTTCGCAAACCCGGTTCCGTTAACCGTGATGGTCACGTTGCCAGGATTCACCGGGTTGGGAGTCACCGACGTGACAACCGGTAGAGGGTTCTGGAGAGCCACGGTCGCGCTGGCCTTGGCCGTGGGGTCGGCGTGGCTGACGGCGGTGACGGTTACCGCCGCGGGACTCGGCAGATCGGCGGGCGCGGTATAGACGCCAGTGGCCGAGATGGTCCCGACGGCGGGGTTGCCTCCCGTTTGTCCGTTGACCTGCCAGGTGACGACCGAGTCGGTGGTGTTGGCCACCTTGGCGGTGAAAGAGAGAGTGGCGCCGCAACGGATGGTGCTGCTGGCGGGCGTGAGCGTCACGGCGACGGGCGCGCCTGCCGGGTTCAAGACTGGAATTGAGACCCCTGTCTGGGAACTCACGCCGGCGATGGTTGCCAGAATCGGCTGATCGCCGTTCGGCACTTGCGGGACGAGCACGTTGATCTGGTACTCCCCGGCGAGCACGATGCCGGCGTATTGCACCGTGGCGGGCACGCCGCCGATGGTCACGCGCAATTGGGTGAGGTCCGACACGGGCGCGGACTTGCCGACCAATTGGCCGGCCGGTACGGCCGGGGCCGTGGGGCCAAAACCAGTGGCATAGATCTGAAGCGATTCCCCGGGCTGGGCTGGCCGCGACGTGGCCGCGCTCCCGAAACTGCCGGCCGGCGCGACGTAGACGCCATCGGTATTGTGCACGGCAGCGGCATATTTCGCCTGAAAAGTGAAGAACGCCGGCGAATAGTTTTGAAGAGTTGCCGTGCCGCTGGCAGAGCCGGCAGAGTTGGTGACCTGCACCTGCACGGGCCCGGTAGTGGTGTCCGTGGGCGCCTGAACATTCAGTTGTCCGGGGCTGACGTAGGAGATCGCGGCCTTCTTGCCGTCGATCAGGACGCTCACGTTATCGAGCATGGTTGGAAGGTTGTTTCCGGTGAAGTCGGACGCCTGCCAGTTCCGCGTGGTTGCGGCGAGGCCGGTGCCGTAAATCGAGACCCACGAGCCGCTTTCGATGGTCGGCGCACCGCTGGCGTTATTCGAGATGCCGGCAATCACCGGGGTCTGGCCGAACAGGGTGGACCCAACTGTCAGGAAGAGCAATGCACACAAGCAATCTCGTTTCATCGCACCTCTCCAAGCTGGATGTATAACACGAAGTAAGCCGCCAAGTTTCGGCGTCCACTCGCGTGCCTTATACTGGAGTTCGCACTCATGCGGCAATCGCACATTGCGATCATCGGGGCGCCGCTCGATCTCGGGCAAGGGCGGCGAGGCGTGGATATGGGGCCATCGGCGATGCGCGTGGCCAACCTCAACGCGCGTGTGGCGTCGCTGGGTTATACCGTGGAAGACCTGGGCAACGTGCCGGTGGAGCAGGCCGAAGCTTTGCCCGAGGGCGACGCCAGCGCCAGGTACCTTCCGCAAATCACCGCCATGTGCAGCCGGCTGGCGGCGCTGGTGGACCAGGCTCTCTCGCGCGGCAGCGTGCCGCTGGTGCTGGGCGGCGACCACTCCGTTGCGGTGGGCACCGCCAGCGGGGTGTCGCAGTATTTCCGCCGGAGGGATCAAACCGCCGGCCTGATCTGGCTGGACGCCCACGCCGACATGAACACGCCCGAAAGCAGCCCCAGCGGCAACGTTCACGGCATGCCCCTGGCGTGCATTCTGGGGATGGGCCCGCCGGAGCTGGCCGGACTGCTGGGCTACCACCCCAAAATCGCTGCTCACAACGCGGTGATCGTGGGGTTGCGAGACGTGGACCAACTGGAGAAGCCGCACGTGCGCGAGTCCGGCGTCCGCGCCTTCACCATGCGCGACGTCGACGAGCGCGGCCTGAGCTCCGTGATGGAAGAAGCCATTCGCCTGGCCTCGGACGGCACCGCCGGCTTCCACCTTTCGCTCGACATGGATTTCGTGGACCCCCAAGACGCCCCCGGCGTCGGCACGCCCGTGCGCGGCGGCGCCACCTACCGCGAGGCGCATTTGGCAATGGAAATGATCTGCGATTCCGGACAGATGGTCTCGCTGGAAGTGGTGGAGGTGAACCCCGTGATCGACGAAGTGAACCGCACGGCCGATCTCGCGGTCGAGTTGGTGATGTCGGCATTAGGAAAGCGAATTCTATGACGCTACGAGTAGCCGTCCTTTACGGCGGCCGCAGCGGTGAGCACGAGGTGTCCATCAATTCGGCGAAGGCTATCATGCAGCGGATGGACCGCGCTAAGTACGAGATAATCGAGTACTTTATCGACAAACAGGGCAAGTGGAGCCCGCAGCCGATCCTCCCCGTGCCGGGCGCGCAACCGGAAATCGACGTGGTCTTTCCGGTCCTGCACGGCACCTTCGGCGAGGATGGCACCGTGCAAGGCCTGCTCGAACTCGCCGATCTCGCCTACGTGGGCGCCGGCGTCCTGGCCTCCTCCGTCTCCATGGACAAGGAGATGATGAAACGTGTCTGTACGGAACGAATGTTGCCGGTTGTCGACTACGTGACGGTGACGCGCGAGAATCCGGACGTTACCGGAGCCTGCGCGCACCTGCCGTTCCCGATGTTCGTCAAGCCGGCGAACCTGGGCTCGTCGGTGGGAATTTCCAAAGCGCACGATCGGAAGGAACTGGAGGCCGCCGTGGCGCTGGCCGCGCAGTACGACCGCAAGATCGTCGTGGAGCGCGGAATCGCGGGTCGCGAGCTGGAGTGCTCGGTGCTGGGCAACGAGACGCCGCTGGCTTCCCTGCCCTGCGAGATTCTGCCCTCGCGCGAATTCTACGACTACGAGGACAAGTACCTGCTGGACCGCGCGCAAACCAAAGTTCCCGCGGACTTGCCGCCGGAAAAGACCGAAGAGGTGCGCCGGCTGGCCGTGGAATGCTACCGCGCGGTGGAATGCGAGGGCATGGCGCGCGTCGATTTCCTGCTCGAAGCCGCCACCGGCCGGATCTATATCAACGAGATCAACACCATCCCCGGGTTCACCTCCATCAGCATGTTTCCCAAGATGTGGGAGCACAGCGGCATCTCCTTTTCCGCGCTCATCGACCGGCTGATCGAGCTGGCGCTCGACCGGCACCAGCGCAAGAAAGCGACACGGTTCGCGCGATAGAATAGAGATTATCGGGAGCCGCCATGGCAAGCTTACCCAATCCGCAGACGGTCACCTACGAAGAGTGGCTTCGCATGCCGGAGGTGACGGACGCCATCGAGGAAGTGGTTGACGGAGAGATTCGGGTCATGCCGCCAAACAAGTGGAATCACACGCTGATCGTAGAGAACATGCGCGATGCTCTCGTCGCGCAATTGGACAGACACGAATTCCGCGTCGTGGTTGCGGTCTTCGGCCTGGTGATCCGCAAGGCGCCCTTGACCTCCCGCGTTCCCGATTTGGCCGTCTTCCGGAAGAGCATGATCGTCGAACAGGATGGTTACATTCACTCCGCGCCGCAGCTCGTGGTGGAAGTGCTTTCGCCGGGCAATACGCGCCGCGAGCGCGAACGGAAGCTGGCCGACTACGCCAGCCTGGGCGTTCCGGAAATGTGGGTGGTCTCGCCGGAAGCCCGCACGGTTGAAGTGTTGTATCTGGAGAACGGATTCTTGCGCAGCGCGCAAGCCCTGACTCAGGGTGTCCTGGAACCCAAGCACTTCCCTGGCGTCCAAATCCAGATCGCCGAGATCTGGCCCGATTGATGTTTCGCCTCACCGCCGCCGTGTTCTGCGCTGCCGCCACCCTGCTGGCTGCGGACGACGACCTCGATTCGCAGATGAAGAGCGTCATCGGCGCGTATGCCCTCGTGCAGCAGAACGCCGCCGATCCGGTGACCTCCGAACAGGCTTTCTACCAGGGGGCCATCCCCGGACTCTTGCGCCGGCTCGATCCCCACTCCGTTTTCTTCGATCCGGGGCAATTCGAGCAGCTCAAGAGGATGGAATCGGCCACGCAGAAGGGCTTTGGCAGCGTGGTCTCGCTGCTGCCCGGGCGGGTGATTGTGCTGCAAACGCTGCCCGGCACTCCATCCGCCAAGGCCGGGCTCGCGCCAGGGGACGAGATCGTCGCCGTCAACGGATACGCCATCAACCGGCTCGACCTGGACCAGCTCACCGAGCTCCTCACGGAGTCGCGCCAGCAGCAGGCGCAGCTTGACGTGAGGCCGCCCGGCTCGTCCGGCATCAAGCACCTGGTTCTCACGCCGGAGGAGATGCAGTCCCCGAGCGTCGAGCGCGCCTTCTTCGTCGCGGCCGGCATCGGCTACATCCGGGTGGCAAGCTTCGACGACAAGACCAGCGGGCAGCTCAAGGAGGCCATCGAAAAACTGGGGGGCGACCGCCTGGCCGGGCTGGTTCTCGACCTGCGCAATAATCCCGGCGGGTTGCTGACCGCCGCCCTCGAAACCTGCTCGCTGTTCCTTCAGCCCGCGTCGAAGATCGTCACGGTGCGCGGCCGCAATGTGCCCGAGACATCCGAAGTTGTGCCCTCTATCGCCACGCCGTACGGATTCAAGCTGGCCATTCTCATTAACGAAAAAACCGCCAGCGCTTCGGAAATCGTCTCCGGCGCCATCGAGGACCACGACCGCGGCGCCATCATCGGGCAGGCCAGCTTCGGAAAAGGGCTGGTCCAAAGCGTTTTTCCGCTGAGCGAAGGCACCGGCCTGGCGCTGACCACCGCGCTCTACTACACGCCCAGCGGCCGATCCATCCAGAAACCGCTGGACGCCGCGCGGTTCGAGCTGGCCGCCGCCACGGCGCACCCCAATGCGCAGAAGGAATTCCATACGGACAAGGGGCGCGTGGTGACGGGAGGCGGCGGCATTCGGCCGGACATTGTGGTCGATCCGCCGGCCATCAACCGCCTGCGCGCGGTGCTCGATGCCAGCGGCTCGTTCACCAACTTCGCCACCGAGTATCTCCGCCATAACAAGGTCACCGGAGACTTCGAGGTCACGCCTCAAATCATGGACGAGTTCCGCGTGTTTCTTTCGGACCGCAGCATTCAGCCGGGCATCGCCGAATGGTCCGTGGAGCGGGAGTTTATCCTGAATCGCCTCAAAACCGAAATCTTCAACCAGGCATTCGGCGTGGAGAAAGGCGATGAGGTGGAAGCGCAACGCGATCCCGTGATTCTGAAGGCGCTGGAAGTGTTGGGAGGGTAGCAGGGCGCGGACCCCATCACTGAATCTTCAGTCCGACCACGTTCGAAGCCGCTCCGTCCGCAACCACGTACACGCGCACATCGCCCGCGCCCGCAAGACTCTTCGGAATCGAGATGTTTACCTGGTCCAGCCCCGCATACGCCGCTACCGGCCCAGCGTAGAGAACCGGCACGCTCTGGCCCGCGACGAAGCATTGAACGGAAGCGGCGCCGCGGATTCCCGTTCCATAGAGCTCGATGTAGAGCGTGTCGGTCGAGCCGCCCAGGCTCAGCGGCGCCGCCAGGCAGCTCCGGGCCGCGGGCGGATTGCAGGTCGCGACAGCCTGATTCACCCTCTGATTGGATGCCGTAACCAGGTAAGCATTGGCCGCCGCTGCGCCCGCGCCGTCCGCGTTGGCGCTGTACAACCCCGGCGCGGAAGCCGCAATGGTCATGGACGCGGTCAGAGCCGCTGTCGAGCCGTGCAGCACCGTAACAGTCGCCGGACCCGCCGCCAGGCCCGCCGGCACCAGCACGTTGGCCTGTCCCGAGGTGACCGCGAAGAGTTGCGCAACCTGCCCGTTGATAGAAACCGAGGTTCCTCCCAGAGTCGTGGGAAGCGGCAGCGACGCGATGGCCGTCTGCGAGGCCATCCCGGATCCGAACAGCGAGATAATCTCCTGCGGCGCCACCGGACCCGCAGCGTAACTTGCGCTGCCGGCCACGGCCGCCGCCGCGGGGGAATCCAGATCCACGCGCACCACGCTATAAGCGGGCACGGTGACCGGATTTGCCGAGGTCCCGGTCTCGACCGAAACGGTGTCCGGCTTCGCCGCCGTGTTCACCGCGGCCGGATCGGAACCCGCGATGTACTGGAGTGGCAGCGTTCCCGGAACCACCGTTCCGTTCAGACGGAGAATCGCCGGTTGCGCCGTCGCGCCCTTGTTCGCGACGACGACGCTGTGCTGGCCGGTGGCGCTGGTGTACGCCTGCGCGTAGAGCGCTGGAATCTGACCGATACCCGTGGCGGGCACGGTGGCGCCGCCGGTCACGGCCGTCGAGTCTACCTGCGTCGCGTTCCGTAGAACGCCGTTGAGGACCGCCAGGCCCAGCGGCTGCGCCTCGGTGAAAAAACCGAAGTTCAGCGTGAGCGTGTCGATCGTGGTCCCCTGGTCATAGGCGTTCTGCACGTCGATGTAATGAGAACTGGCGGCGTTGACACCGCGCGTGCCCGTGAGCGCGTGCATTCCTACGTACAGCATGGATGGCGCCGCCGACATCCGCATCACGTACTCGGCCGCGTAGATGGCGCCGTAGAGCGTGCCGTCGGTCACCGAAGTGCCTGTGCCCAAACCGTCGTTCGAGGGCAGAAACTCCGAGATGAGGAACTTCGTTCCGGGCGGATTCAGCGGCGCGAGATAGCCGGTCACATACGCCGATGACTTCGACGCCAGCACGGCGTTCTCGTCGGCCATCCACTGGCTGAAGTCACCGGTGCTCTGCGGTGGATACTGGTGGTAGGTCACCGCGTCCCAGTATTTATCGGAGTAGCCGGCGATCGACCGGTCCCAGGCCGGATTTGGAGTGGTGTCGCCGGCGTCCATGAAAAAGATCGCGACGACGGCGTTGGGGTCCGCCGCTTTGATGGCATCGAAGTACGGCTTTACTTTGGCGACGTAGTCGGCGCCCGACTTGAAGAAACTCGTATAGAGATAAGGCTCGTTGGCCAGCTCCCACACGGCGACCGGGATATGATTGGCCTTGGCGAACGCAGCCATTTGCCCGGCCGATTGGGGCGTGTCGGTGAAAGCGTTGACGGACACAATCAGCTTCGCGTTCAGAAAGTTCGCCCGGTTAGCCGCGTCGACAAAAGAGCCGCCTCCCTTTCCGTCCACCCAGGAGACCCCCTCGGCGAGAAGCGTGCCAATATTCGTGCTCTGAAACTGGGCTGCCCAGGAGGGGACCATCAGCCCGGTCTGCCAGTTGAACGCATTGCTGAAGAGGCCGCTCGGATACCTCACCCAACCCGGTGAAAGCTGCGCCGCCAGGTTGTTCAACCGGTAATCGAAAAACTCCGCCGGAAAGACAACCTCGTCGTTGAAACCGCTGAAATTGGGGTTGAGCGGCGTGGTGTGGGTGGTATCGATGTCAATGGCGGCGGTGACCTGCGCGAACGCGCCGAAACCAAACAGGAGCCAGACGGCAAGTATCCGCATACTCTCAAATACGAAACCCTCGGCCGTGAACGAAGTTGCAGACCGCAACTACGGCTTGCGTCGCGGTTTTATCCAACTGATGCAAACGAATTGGAGTCTTCGCGCCGGCCTGGCCCTGTTGCCGGTGATCCTGGCGGCGCTCGTGGTCACAGACCGCGCACCCACTCAAACCGCCCCCCCGCCCGCCGCTCCGCCGGGCCTCGAAAAGATCCAGCATTTCGTCTTCATCATGCAGGAGAATCGCAGCTTCGATCACTACTTCGGGACGTATCCCGGCGCCGAAGGCCTGCCTCCCGATGTTTGCGTTCCCAATCCGGCCGGCGGGCCGTGCGTCGCGCCCTCCCACGATGCCGCCCTGGTCAACCAGGGCGGAGCGCACAATTGGGTCAACGCGCTCAACTGCATCGACAGCGGCCTGATGGACGGTTTCATCGCCGGCTCGACCGCGAAACCCGGGGATGTGATGGGATGGCACGATTCTCGTGAGATCCCCAACTACTGGAACTACGCACACCTCTATGTGCTGCAGGACCGGCTCTTCGAGTCCATCACTTCCTACAGCCTGCCGGCCCACCTGTATATGTTGGCGGCACAGAGCGGCGGATACATCGGCACCGGCCAGACCTACCCGCAGTCTTTCGCGTTTGCCGAAATCACGGAGCTTCTGACCAGCGGCAAGGTCGATTGGAGGTATTACGTGAACCGCGGCAAAACCGCGGGCGCCGCCGATGGCGGGGCGGCCGACGTGGATTCGGACGAAACCACCTACACCTACTGGAATCCCCTTCCCGCATTTCCAGCGGTCAAGAACGACCCCACTCAGTTCAGCCGCCTCACCGATGCCACCCAGTTCTACACCGATGCGCAGAACGGCACACTGCCGCAGGTGAGCTGGATCATTCCCAACAGCACCTTGAGCGAACACCCGCCCGCCAGCGTCGCCACGGGTATGAACTACGTCACCGGCGTGGTGAATGCGGTCATGAATTCCCCCGAGTGGAACTCCACCGCGATCCTGATTGCGTGGGACGATTGGGGCGGATTCTACGATCACGTGGACCCACCCAAGGTGGATCAATACGGGTTGGGCATTCGGGTTCCGGGCCTGGTAGTCAGCCCCTACGCCCGCCAGGGCTACGTCGATCACAAGACTTACTCCTTCGAATCCTGGCTCAGGCTTATCGAGGAGCGATTCGGCGCGAAACCCATGACGGGCCGTGACAACACCGCCAACGACATGAGCGATGCCTTCGATTTCACCCAACAGCCGCGCTCGCCGATGTCGATGAACCCCAATGGCTCGCCCTATCCGCTCACTCTTCAGAATCTGGCGCACCCCGCGGGGACAGTGGTTGCCACAAACTCCGCATACGGCACTTACTCGATGGCGCCGGAAACCATCGCATCGCTTTACGGCTCGAATCTGGCGGCGTCGCCGCAGTGGGCGCAGTCGCTGCCGTTGCCTACAAATCTCGGAGGCGTCACGGCCACGCTGAAAGACGCCAATGGCGGAGTGTTTACCGCGCCGCTGTTCTACGTCTCGCCAGCTCAAGTGAACTGGCTGGTCCCCAAAGGCGTGGCCAGCGGCGTGGCGACGATTACACTGACTAACGCAAGCGCTACATTTACAGGCACGGCCACCGTCACACCCACGGCCCCGGGCCTATATACTGCAACACAGACCGGACAGGGGCCAGCCGCGGCCCAAACGACCAGCGGCCAAACCTACACCACTACCGCACAATGCACCTCCGCCGGCAGTTGCACCCTGATTCCAATCAACGTAACATCGCAGCCTTACCTGGTTCTTTATGGGACTGGAATCCGCGGCGCTGCCCAGGCGAACGTCAGCGTCATGATCGGAAACGTCAACGCCCCGGTGACCTATGCCGGCGCACAGGGCGCCTACGCCGGCCTCGACCAGGTGAATGTGACGCTTCCCGCCACCCTCAAAGGCCGCGGCCAGCTTGTGGTCACCGTCACGGTGAATGGCCAGGCCGCCAACATGGCGCAGCTAAAGTTCCAATAGCGCACTCTCAGTAAATCGCCGACAAAGATCCACCGCCGAGACGCAGAGACGCAGAGAACTCAAAAGAGAACTTCCTCTGCGCTCTCTGCCTCCTCTGCGCTCTCAGGTTCTTAATCTTCTCTTGGCTTTTCTTGGCTTTTCTTGGCTTTTCTCAGCGTCTCTGCGTCTCTGCGTCTCTGCGGTGAAAATTCTTTGCACCGAAGAATTGCCCACTCTGGTTCGCTGCGCATCCCGCCTCTGGCATAATGAGACCGGAGGCATGAACAGTGGCCACGCCCACCCTGTCCGTTCCAATTTCTCTCGAGAATGAGAAGAATCCCTGGGTCGCCGCCGCGGCGCGGTTCGACGAGGCCGCCATGCGGCTCAAGCTGGATGACGGCATGCGCAAGGTGCTGCGCTCGACCGCCAAGGAGCTCACCGTCCACATTCCGGTGCAGCTCGACGACGGCCGCCTGGAGGTCTTCACCGGCTATCGCGTGCAACATTCCCTGGCGCGGGGGCCGGCCAAAGGCGGCATCCGCTTCGCCCCCGACGTGACCCTCGACGAGGTCCGCGCGCTGGCCTCCTGGATGACCTGGAAATGCGCCGTGGTGAATATTCCGTTCGGCGGCGGAAAGGGCGGTGTCATCTGCGATCCCAACCTGCTTTCCGACGGCGAATTGGAAAGGCTCACGCGCCGCTACACCGCCGAGATCATCGACTTCCTCGGACCGGAGCGCGACGTTCCCGCGCCGGACGTCAACACCAACGAAAAGGTGATGGCGTGGATCATGGACACCTACTCGATGCACGCGCGCCACACCGTCACGGCCGTGGTCACGGGCAAGCCGATGGCGCTAGGCGGGTCGCGCGGCCGGCCGGAGGCCACCGGACGCGGCTGCATGATCGTCATCCTGAAGGCCCTCGATCTGCTCGGCCTCAAGCCGGAGAATTCACGGGTGGTGATTCAGGGCTTCGGCAACGTGGGAAGCATGGCGGCCAAGCTCATGAGCGCCATCGGATTCAAAATCGTCTGCATGATCGAATACGACGGCGCGGTTTACAATCCCAACGGTCTCGACATCGCCGCGCTTCAGAAACACCGCAAGCAGACCGGCTCCATCACCGGCTTTGCAGGCGGCGAAGACATGGACAGAAATGAAGCCCTGTTTCTGGAGTGCGAGGTGCTCATCCCCGCCGCCACGGAGAACGTGATCCATTCCGGGAACGCCGAGAGAATCCGGTGCAAGATCCTCTGCGAAGGCGCCAACGGCCCCACGACTCCGCTGGCCGACGAGGTTCTGGCCGGCAACAAGGTCTTCGTGATCCCCGATATTCTGGCCAACGCGGGCGGCGTGACGGTCTCCTATTTCGAATGGGTCCAGGACCGCCAGGGCTTTTTCTGGAACGAGCAGCTAGTAAACCAACGCCTCGAGGAGATCATGACGGAGAGCTTCGACGCGGTGGTGGAATACGCCCGGGCGCACCAGGTGAACAATCGCACCGCCGCCTACATGCTGGCTCTCGATCGCGTGGCCCAGGCCATCAGGCTCCGGGGCATCTACGCGTGATGTGGCGCTGATGTCCTCCGACGCATCCACGCCGCTGATGCGGCAGTACAACGGCATCAAACAGCAGGTTCCCAACGCCCTGTTGATGTTCCGGCTGGGCGATTTCTACGAGCTGTTCTTCGAAGACGCCGTGGTAGCCGCGCGCGAGCTTGAAATCACCCTCACCTCGCGCAACAAGGAAAAGGGCGCCGCCATCCCCATGTGCGGCGTGCCCTACCACGCAGCCGACGGATACATCGCGCGCCTGATCCAGAAGGGCTACCGCGTGGCCATCTGCGACCAGATGGAAAACCCCAAGTTCGTGAAGTCCCTGGTGAAGCGCGAGATCACGCGCGTGGTGACACCGGGTACCGCCATGGACGCCAACCTGGTAGGCTCGCGCGAGAACAACTACCTGGCCGCGGTGGCCCGCGCGGGACCCCACTCGGCGGTGGCGCACATCGATCTCTCCACCGGCGAATTCCGCGTCACGGAGATGGATCCCGCCGAAGTCGCAGGCGTTCTCGATCAACTCGGCGCGCGCGAAGTCCTGTTCCCCGCCGACCTTCCCCTGCTCACCGGTGAAGAGCGCCCTTCCCGGCGCTTCGTCCGCACCGAACTCGAGGAATGGATTTTCAGCCACGACTACGCCGGCCGCACGCTGCGCGACCATTTCAAGCTGCTCTCGCTCGACGGCTGCGGACTGGCCAACCGTCCCGCGGCGGTGGGCGCGGCGGGCGCCATCCTGCACTACCTCCGCGACACGCAGCGGGCGGCGCTGGACCACCTCGATCGGCCCACTTACTACGACCGCGCCGATTCCATGGTGCTCGACGCCGTCACCGTCCGAAATCTCGAGTTGATCGAGCCGCTGTTCGCCGCCGACGCCAGCGGGCAGGCCCAGGCCACGCTGCTGGCCGTCCTCGATCGGACCGCGACCGGCATGGGCGGCCGGCTGCTCCGCCAGCGCCTGCTGCGGCCCTCGATGGACCGCGCCGAAATCGAGCAGCGCCTGGAGGCGGTGGGCGAACTGCTCCAGCAGACCATCCTGCGCGCGGGGCTTCGCCAGCAGCTCGAAGGCATTCTCGATCTCGAGCGCCTGCTCGCCAAGGTGACGCTGGGTTCCGCGGGCCCCCGCGATTTGCTGGCGCTCGGCCGCTCGCTCGATAAGATCCCCGCGCTCAA